>Ga0207789_1000007_pt1 | contig 314336 bp, 279 predicted proteins | sample HigsolmetaGSP12D_FD_184840 | JGI IMG/M metagenome (GOLD analysis project Ga0207789, IMG submission 184840) | High solid enriched microbial communities from the Joint BioEnergy Institute, USA - SP1-2-D (SPAdes) | ecosystem: Engineered > Bioreactor > SSF (Solid state fermentation) > Aerobic >... | reverse complement strand
CCCCTTGGCGCCGCGCCGCGGCAGCGAGGCGCGAAAGACCTCCAGCACCACCGCCCAATCCGCTTCCGTCATCTTCGTGGACATGCCGACCTCCAGAATCAGTCGGCAATCCATGAATCACACTGGATTCCTTCGTGGAATCCTCAGGCCAATACCTGAGTCAATTCGTCCACACGGCCTAGTTTCCCGTTGAAAACAAAAGCTCGAGCAGCTCCCGCCAGACGCGCGGGAGCATCTCCGGCAGATCCTCGGCGATGAGGCCGGGTCCGAAGGCGGCAGCGGCCGCTCCGTGCATCCACACGCCGGCGCAGGCGGCGGCGAAGGCGGGCATCTCCTGCGCCATGAGGCCACCGATGATGCCGGCGAGCACATCGCCCGTGCCGGCTGTCGCAAGCCACGGGGGCGCATTTTCATTGATGGCGGCGCGCCCGTCCGGCGCAGCGATCACCGTATCCGGCCCCTTGAGCACGACGACGGCTCCGCTTGCGGCGGCCGCGGCGCGGGCCCGCTCGAGCTTGGAGCGCGCCTGTGCCACGCCCTCCGCCTCGCCGAACAGCCGGGAAAACTCCCCTTCATGCGGCGTCAGCACGACGCCGGACGGCACTGCGGAAGTCACCACCTGCCACAGGCCGGCGAGATTGCCCGCGAAGCTCGTCAGCGCATCCGCATCGAGCACAAGGTGACGCTGCGCAGCGGCGGCCACCTCGACCATGCGGCGCGTCTCCTCGCCGACACCGAGCGCCGGCCCGAGCACGACGGCATTGAAACGCGCATCGCCGAGAATGTCGGCGAGCCCCTCGGCGCCATCGACGGGGCGGACCATGACGGCGGTGAGCTGCGCCGCATTGATGGCAACGGCATCAGGCGGCGAAGCGACCGTGACGAGCCCGGCCCCCGCTCTCAGCCCGGCGCGGGCGGCAAGGCGCGCGGCCCCCGTCCGCGATGGCCCGCCCGAGGCGACGACGAGATGGCCGCGCTTGTACTTGTGGCCGGCGGCGTCCGGCCGCGGCAGCATGTCGCTCCAGAGGCCGGGGGCGTTGGCGGCGGTGCGCACGCCGAGATCGGCCACCGTCGCGTCAGTGATGCCGATGTCCGCGACATGCACCCGGCCGCAGTGCATCCGCCCCGGCAGCAGGAGATGGCCGGGCTTGCGCCGCGCGAAGGTGACGGTCTCATCGGCCTCGACGGCGCAGCCGCGCACGGCGCCGGTGTCGCCGTCGATTCCCGAGGGCACGTCGACCGCCACGACATGGGCCCGGCTTTCGTTGACCGCCGCGATCACGGAGTCGACGGGCGCCGCAATGTCGCGCGCGAGCCCGGCGCCGAAGATGGCGTCGACGACGACGTCGAAGCCGTCGGCCGTCCAGCCTTCGAGCGGCAGGACCGCGCCCGCCCAGCCGCGCGCCGCCTCGGCGGCGTCGCCCCTCAGCCGATCGGGCGGGACAAGGGCATGCACGGCGACATCATGCCCGGACTTGGCCAGGAGGCGCGCGACGACGTAGCCGTCCCCTCCGTTGTTGCCGGGGCCGCACAGGACGGCGACGCGCAGCCGCCCGGAGGCACGGGCGAGCACGCGCTCGGCCACCGCTTGCCCCGCTCGCTCCATCAGTACGATGCCCGGCGTGCCGCCGGCGATGGTGCGCCCATCCGCCGCGGCCATCTCGGAACAGGTCAGAAGCTCAAGCATCGTGCACTCCGCCGCCACATCGCCCATCCGCCCAGAAAAGAAGATGAAAAATTAGGCATCTGCACAATTTTTCGCCTCCATATCTCGCGCGACTGCAACATTGCGCGGCAGGTATCGGCCACTTCCCCATGGCCGGCCGATCGTCTTTGATGGTAAGAGCCAGACGAGCTGTTTGCACTGACTGATCCTGCGGAGGCTGCACGGCATGAAGAAGATCGAAGCGATCATCAAACCCTTCAAGCTCGACGAGGTGAAGGAAGCGCTTCAGGACGTCGGCCTGCAGGGTATCACCGTCATTGAGGCCAAGGGTTTCGGGCGCCAGAAGGGCCATACCGAGCTCTATCGCGGCGCCGAGTACGTCGTCGACTTCCTGCCCAAGGTGAAGATCGAGATCGTGCTCGCCGACGAGATGGTCGACCGGGCGGTCGAGGCCATCCGGAAGGCGGCCCAGACGGGTCGGATCGGAGATGGCAAGATTTTTGTATCCACGGTCGAGGAGGTCATCCGCATCCGCACCGGCGAGACCGGCATGGACGCGATTTGATCCGACCAACGCCACCCCACGGGCCGCTGACGGCCAGTTCCACTAGAGGATGATAATGATGAAGAGCGCTAAGGACGTGCTCAAGCTGATCAAGGATGAAGACATCAAGTATGTCGACCTCCGCTTTACCGATCCGCGTGGCAAGTGGCAGCACGTCACCTTCGATGTGTCGATGATCGACGAAGATTTCTTCGCCGAAGGCACGATGTTCGACGGCTCTTCGATCGCGGGCTGGAAGGCCATCAACGAGTCCGACATGCTGCTGATGCCGGATCCGTCCACGGCCACCGTCGATCCCTTCTTCTCGGCCGCGACGCTCTCCATCGTCTGCGACGTTCTCGAGCCCACGACGGGCGAAGCCTACAACCGCGACCCGCGCGGCATCGCCAAGAAGGCCGAAGCGTTCCTGCAGTCGACCGGCATCGGCGACACCATCTACGTCGGTCCCGAGGCCGAGTTCTTCGTCTTCGATGACGTCAAGTTCTCCGCCACCCCCTACAACACGGGCTTCAAGCTCGATGCCGCCGAGCTGCCGATCAACGGCGACACCGAGTACGAGGGCGGCAATCTCGGCCACCGCATCCCGACCAAGGGCGGCTACTTCCCGGTCCCGCCGCTGGACTCCGGACAGGACATGCGCGGTGAGATGCTCGCGGCCATGGCGTCCATGGGCGTCAAGGTCGAGAAGCACCACCACGAGGTCGCCTCGGCGCAGCACGAGCTCGGCATGAAGTTCGACACGCTGACGCGCATGGCCGACCAGATGCAGATCTACAAGTACTGCATCCACAACGTCGCCCAGAGCTACGGCAAGACGGCCACCTTCATGCCGAAGCCCGTCTATGGCGACAACGGCTCGGGCATGCACGTGCACCAGTCGATCTGGAAGGGCGGCAAGCCGCTTTTCGCCGGCAACAAGTATGCCGACCTCAGCCAGGAGTGCCTGTGGTACATCGGCGGCATCATCAAGCACGCCAAGGCCATCAACGCCTTCACGAACCCCTCGACCAACTCCTACAAGCGTCTTGTCCCGGGCTTCGAGGCGCCGGTGCTGCTCGCCTATTCGTCGCGCAACCGCTCGGCCTCCTGCCGCATTCCGTGGACGAACTCGCCCAAGGCCAAGCGCGTCGAGGTGCGCTTCCCCGACCCGACCGCGAACCCCTACCTCGGCTTCGCGGCCCTGCTCATGGCCGGCCTCGACGGCATCCTGAACAAGATCGATCCCGGCGCGGCCATGGACAAGGATCTCTACGACCTGCCGCCGCGTGAGCTGAAGAAGATTCCGACCGTATCGGCCAGCCTGCGCGAGGCCCTGCAGGCCCTCGACAAGGACCGCGCCTTCCTGAAGGCCGGCGGCGTCTTCAACGACGACTTCATCGACGCCTACATCGAGCTCAAGATGCAGGAGGTGATCCGCTTCGAGCACACCCCGCATCCGGTCGAGTTCGAGATGTACTACTCGGTCTGATGTCCGCAGGCGGCGCTCGCCGCCGCATCTTTCGGCAAGCAGCAGCCGGGGCTTTCGGGCCCCGGCTGTTCTTTTTTCTTTTTGCCCCGGCAAGAGCGCGCGGCCCCGTCCCCTTTGCCACGGCTCCGCGAGGCCGCATCCGCCCGCCCGACGGCGGGAAAGGTCCATGCGGCAAGCCTGGGGTACCGCCCGGCAAGGTGCCTCGGCGCGCCGGCCGCCGCGTTCGACCGCTTGCCGGCCGCCGCTTCGGGCGGCGGTAAAGGCGATGACGCTGCTCCATAAAACAAGACGGCCGGCGCCACCGCGCCGGCCGTTCGTCGTGCAAACAGCTGGTTCCGCTTACTGCGGCAGCTTGTCCTCGATGCCCTTGACGTAGAAGTTCATGCCGAGGATCTGCTCGTCGGACAGCGCCGTGCCGCCGCCGCACTCCACCTCGGTGCCGTCCTGCTTGAAGACGGGGCACTTGAAGGGGTTGAGCTTGCCGGAGCGGATGGCCTCCTCCGTCTCCTCTGCCATCTTCTTCACGTCGTCCGGCATGTTGGTGTAGGGCGCCATCTTCACCATGCCGGAGTCAAGGCCGCCCCAGACGTCCTGGGACTTCCAGGTGCCGTCGAGCACGGCCTTGGTGCGCTGGACGTAATAGTCGCCCCAGTTGTCGACGATGGCGGTGAGCTGCGTCTTGGGCGCGAAGCGGATCATGTCGGACGCCTGGCCGAAGCCGTAGAGGCCGCGCGCCTCGGCCGCCTGCAGGGGCGCCGGGCTGTCGGTGTGCTGCGCCAGCACGTCGACGCCCTGGTCGAGCAGCGCCTTGGCCGCATCAGCCTCCTTGCCCGGATCGTACCAGGAGTTGGCCCAGACAATCTTGATCTTGATGTCCGGCCGCACCGACTGCGCGCCGAGGAAATAGGCGTTGATGCCGGCGACGACCTCGGGGATCGGATAGGCGCCTACATAGCCGATGACGCCGGTCTTCGACATCTTGGCCGCGATCTGGCCGATAATATAGCGGCCTTCGTGGAACTTGGCCGCGTAGGTGGAGACGTTGTCGGCGCGCTTGATGCCCGTGGCGTGCTCGAACTTCACATCCGGATACTTCTTCGCCACTTTCAGCGTCGGCTCCATGTAGCCGAACGAGGTGGTGAAGATGAGCTTGTGGCCGGTGCGGGCGAGCTGCTCGATGGCGCGCTCGGAATCGGCCTCCGGCACGCTCTCTACGTAGGTCGTCTCGACCTTGTCACCGAGCTGCTCCTCGATGGCCTTGCGGCCGACGTCGTGCTGGTAGCTCCAGCCATGGTCGCCGACCGGCCCGACATAGATGAAGCCGACCTTGAGCTTGTCCTGTGCGCTCGCGGAGCTGGCGACCGCCGCCAGTGCCGCCGTGGCCAGAAGATGGGTGAGTAAACGCTTCATCGCGGGTCCCTGTCATTCGATGGGGGCTGTTATTCTTTCCGCCCCGCGGGACGCCGCCCCCTGCGACGTCCCCTCGCCGGCACGGCGGGACGGACGAACTTAGCAGGCTACCGGTCCGGCACGAAAGGCATGCCGAGCGAGCCCGGCGCTCCCGTGTCGCGCCGCCGGCCCAGCGAGAGCACAACGAGCGCGACGATCGTCGCGACATACGGCAGGGCCGACAGCGCCTGGGCGGGGATGCCGATCGCCGCCGCCTGGGCGTGGAGCTGCAGCACCGTCGCCGCGCCGAAGAGATAGGCGCCGAAGAAGGCCCAGCCCGGCCGCCAGGCGGCGAAGACCACGAGCGCTACGGCGATCCAGCCGCGGCCGGAGGTCATGCCCGGCGACCAGAAGCGGGTGTAGACGAGCGAGAGATAGGCTCCTGCCAGCCCGGCACAGGCCCCGCCGAAGAGGATCGCGAGCAGGCGCACGCGCAGCACCGGCAGGCCAAGGGAATGGGCCGAGGCCTGGTTCTCGCCCACGGCGCGCAGGAGCAGCCCCTTGCGCGTGCGGAAAAGGAACCAGCCCACGCCGAGGCACAGCAGCAACGACGCGTAGACGAAGGCGTCCTGGCCGAAGAACAGGCGCCCGACGAGCGGCAGGTCGGTGAGACCCGGAATGTTAAGATGGGCGACGGGATCACGCCGGGCGCCAATGAAGGGCGCACCGATGAGGCCGGAGAGCCCGAGACCGAGGATGGTCAGCGCCAGGCCGGAGGCCACCTGGTTGGCGGCGAGTCCAAGCACGATGAAGGCGAAGAGCGCCGAGGTCGCCACGCCGGCCAGGATGCCGCAGAAGACGCCGGCAAGGGTCGAATCGAACAGGATCGCCCCCGCGAAGCCGCAGGCGGCGCCCATCGCCATCATGCCCTCGACGCCGAGGTTGAGAACGCCGGATCGCTCCGTGACGAGTTCCCCGAGCGCCGCAATGAGCAGCGGCGTCGATGCCGTGACGACGGTAAGGAGGATGGCCTCGACGATCGTCATGCCGCCCTCCCGGCCGCCTGTGCCGGCGCCCCGCGGACGAGCCGCACACGATAGGTGACGAGCGCATCGGCCGCGAGCACGCAGAAGAGCAGGATGCCCTGAAAGGTGCGGGTGAGATCAAACGGCAGGCGCAGCGTGATCTGCGCCGCCTCGCCGCCGATGAAGGTCAGCGCCATGACGAGGCCCGCGAGCAGGATTCCGAAGGGATTGAGACGCCCGAGGAAGGCCACGATGATCGCCGTGAAGCCGTAGCCCGGTGAGATCGACGGCTTGAGCTGGCCGATCTGCCCGGCAACCTCGACAATGCCGGCAAGTCCGGCGAGGCCGCCAGAGATGGCAAAGACGATGAAGGTTGTGCGCCGCTCGCTGAACCCGGAAAAGCGAGCGGCACGAGGCGCTTCGCCCGTGACCCTGAGCCGGTATCCGAAGATGGTGTGACCCATCACCACGAAGGCGACGACGACGGCGACCACCGCCATGAGGACGCCGATGTGCAGGCGCCCGCCATCGGCCAGAAAGGGCAGCGTCGCTGCGTCATCGAAGGTGACGGACTGGGGGAAGTTGAAGCCCTTGGGGTCGCGCCACGGCCCACGCACCAGATAGTCGAGGATGAGCTCTGCGACGTAGACCAGCATGAGGCTCGTCAGGATCTCGCTCACGCCGAAGCGTGCGCGCAGGAAGGCGGGCACGCTCGCCCAGGCGATGCCGCCGAGCGTGCCGAGCGCCAGCATGACCGGCAGCACCCAAGCCCCTGCGTCCGTGCCGTGCGTGGCGAGTGCGACGGTGCTGCCGCAGATGGCGCCGACGATGAACTGGCCCTCGGCGCCGATGTTCCACAGGTTGGCGCGGAAGCAGAAGGACAGGCCGATGGCGATGAGCACGAGCGGCGTCGCCTTCACCACCATCTCCTGCAGCGCCCACGGGTCGGACAGGGGCTGGAGAACGTAGACGTCGAGGGCGGCGAGCGGCGAGCGGCCCATGGCCGCGACGACGATTCCGCCAAGCAGGAAGGCGGCGGCAAGCGCCAGCACGGGCGCCAGAAGCCGCGCGACGGCGGAAGGCGCCTGGCGTTGCTGCAGCTCAATGCGCATGAACGGTCCCCTTCGATGCAGCAGCGCCGGTCATGAGCAGGCCGACCGCCTCCCGGGTGAGGTCGCCGGTCGGTTTCGGCGTGCTCAGCTCGCCCGCATGGATGACGGCGATGCGATCGGCCATCTCGAACAGCTCGTCGAGATCCTGGCTGATGACGAGCACCGCGCTGCCCCGGCGGGCGAGGTCCACCAGCGCCTGGCGGATGAGCGCCGCCGCGCCCGCATCGACGCCCCACGTGGGCTGGTTGACGACGAGCACGCCCGGTTCGCGCAGGATCTCGCGGCCGACGACGAACTTCTGCAGGTTGCCGCCGGAGAGCGTGCGCGCGCGCGGATCCGTGCCTTCCTTGCGCACGTCGAAGGTCTCGATGATGCGCTGGGCCAGCGCACGGGTCGCGTCGGCGAGCACGAAGCCGCGCGAGACGAGGCCGCCGGTGCCATGGCGGGAGAGCAGCGTGTTCTCCGCCAGGCGGTGGTCCGGCACGGCGCCGTGGCCGAGCCGCTCCTCCGGCACGAAGGCGGCCCCGAGCCGGCGCCGCTCCGTGACGCCGAGATGTCCGACAGGCCGGCCATCAATCTCCACGGCCTCCGGCGCCCCGGCAAGACGCTCGCCCGAGAGGGCGGCGAAAAGCTCACCCTGGCCGTTGCCGGCAACCCCGGCGATGCCGAGCACCTCGCCGCCCCGCACAGTCAGGTGAATGTCCCGCAGCGTCTGGCCGTGCGCCTCCTCCGGCGGCAGTGAGAGGCCGCGCACGACGAGCCGCGGCGCCCCTTCCGCGGCGCCGCGCACGGCGACCACGTCGTGCAGCGCGGTGCCAACCATGAGGCCCGCGATCTCGCGGGCGCTGACGGCGCGCGGATCGATGGTGGCGACCACACGCCCGGCACGCAGGATGGTGGCCGAGGAGCACAGCCGCCGCACCTCCTCGAGACGATGGGAGATGTAGAGGATGGCGCAGCCGCTCGCCGCCAGCCGCTCCAGCGTCACAAACAGCCGCTCGGCCTCCTGCGGCGTCAGCACCGAGGTCGGCTCGTCGAGGACGATGAGCTGCGGGTCCTGCAGGAGGCAGCGGATGATCTCGATGCGCTGGCGCTCGCCGGCCGAAAGCGTCCACACGGGTCGGTCGAGGTCGACCGGCAGGCCGTACTGGCCGGAAACCTCCCGCGCTTTCGCGGCGACCTGGGCCAGCGACATCTCCGGCGGCATGGCGGCGGCAATGTTTTCCGCCACCGTGAGGTTCTCGAACAGGGAGAAGTGCTGGAAGACCATGCCGATGCCGAGCGCGCGGGCAGCCTGCGGCCCGGAAAGGCGCACGGGCTCGCCGCGCCAGCGGATCTCCCCCTCCGTCGGCTCCAGCAGGCCGTAGAGGATCTTGACGAGGGTCGACTTGCCGGCGCCGTTCTCGCCGAGCAGGGCATGAATTTCGCCGGCGCGGATGGCGAGGTCGATATGGTCGTTGGCCACCAGCGAGCCGAAGACCTTCGTGATGCCGTGCATGGCGATGAGCGGCGGCTCTTCCGCTCTCGCCTCCGCTGCTGCGTTCAACTCCGTCACGCCGCCCTGCCCCGTGTCTTGCCCCGCCTGCCGAGGCAGGAACCGTGCCAATGATCCGCCGTCAGGGAAGCAGCACCGTTGCCCCGGTCGTCTGCCGCCCCTCAAGGCGGCGATGCGCCTCCGCCGCCTCGGAAAGCGGCAGACGGGCATGGATCGGGATCTTGACGGCGCCGCTCTCGACCACGTGGAAGAGGTCGTTGCTCATCTCGACCACATCCTCGTGCGTCGCCAGATGCGAGAACAGCGTCGGCCGCGTCGCGAAGAGCGAACCCTTCTGGGACAGCAGCAGGATGTTGAAATCGTCGATGGGGCCCGAGGCGTTGCCGAAGCTGACGAAATAGCCGAAGCGCCGCAGGCAGTCGAGCGAGCCGGGGAAGGTCGCCTTGCCGACACCGTCGTAGACGACGTGGCAGCCCTCGCCGCCGGTGATCTCCTTCACCCGCGCGACGAAATCCTCCTTGCGGTAGTCGATGACATGGTCGCAGCCATTCTGCCGCGCAAGCTCAGCCTTCTCCGGCGAGCCGACCGTGCCGATGACGGTGGCGCCGAGATGCTTCGCCCACTGGCAGAGGATGAGGCCGACGCCGCCCGCCGCCGCATGGACGAGGATGGTATGGCCAGCCTCGACGCGGAAGGTGCGGCGCAGCAGGTATTGCGCCGTCAGCCCCTTCAGCATCATGGCCGCGCCGGTCTCGAAATCGATGGAACCCGGCAGGTGCACCAGGAACTGTGCCGGCACGATTCGCTCCTCGGCATAGGAGCCGAGCGTTGCCGCATAGGCCACCCGGTCACCGGGGGCAAAATCGCCGACGCCCTCGCCGACCGCGACCACCTCGCCCGCCCCCTCGTTGCCGGGGATGAACGGCAGCGCCGGCGGCTTGTAGACCCCGGTGCGGAAGTAGACGTCAATGAAGTTGAGGCCGATCGCCATGTTGCGCACCCGGACCTCTCCCGGCCCGGGCTGACCGATGTCGACGTCCTCATAGGCGAGCACCTCGGGCCCGCCGTGGCGGTGAATGCGAATTGCTTTCACGGGCTTCGTCCCTCTCGTTGCATTGCATGTTAGATATGCAATGCCGTCGTAGGCAATGCGGCTCCCGGCTTATATACTACAAATACAGCTTGTAATTTGTGTCAGGGCAAAACCCCATGCTTCAGCAGGCAAAAACCGAGCCTGGACCGTCTTCGCGACCGTCTCCCAGCCTGCGAGAACTGTTCACGCCCAAACTGGTCACAGTGCTGCGCGAGGGCTACGGCCTGCCGCAGCTCAGGGCCGACGCGCTGGCGGGTCTGACGGTCGCCATTGTCGCCCTGCCCCTGTCGATGGCCATCGCCATCGCCTGCGGGGTGAGCCCGGACAAGGGCCTTGCCACCGCCATCGTCGGCGGCTTCCTCATCTCCGCCCTCGGCGGCAGCCGCTTCCAGATCGGCGGGCCGGCCGGTGCCTTCATCGTCCTCGTGGCGGCGACCATCGAGCGTCACGGCTATGACGGCTTCCTGCTCGCGACGATGATCGCCGGCCTTGTGCTCGTCCTCATCGGGTTCCTCAGACTCGGGACCTATATCAAGTACATTCCCCATCCGGTCACGGTGGGCTTCAGCGCCGGCATCGCCGTCATCATCATGGCGAGCCAGTTCAAGGAGCTCCTCGGCCTGACGCTGTCCGGGCCCGAGCCGGCCGCCCTGCTGCCCAAGATCGCAGCGCTGTGGGAGGCGCGCGACACCGCCAACGGGGCGACCATCGCGCTCGCCCTCGTCTCGATCGGCCTCATCCTTCTCATCCGCCGCATCGACGCGCGGTTGCCGGCCTTCCTCATTGTCGTGGCGGCCACCACGCTCGCCGCCTGGGCCTTCGGCCTGCCGGTGGAGACCATCGGCTCGCGCTTCGGCGAGGTGCCGCGTGGGCTGCCGGCACCGAGCCTGCCGGACATGACACTCGACAAGGTCATCGCGGTTCTGCCGGACGCGCTGGCCATCGCCCTCCTCGGCGGCATCGAGTCGCTGCTGTCGGCCGTCGTTGCCGACGGCATGACGGGGCGCCGCCACCGCTCCAACTGCGAGCTCGTGGCGCAAGGCGTCGCCAACATCGCCTCCCCGCTCTTCGGCGGCCTCACCGCGACGGGCACCATCGCCCGCACCGCCACCAACGTGCGCGCCGGGGCCGTCGGCCCCGTCTCCGGCATGCTGCACGCGGTGTTCCTGCTCGTGTTCATGATCGTCGCGGCACCGCTGGCCGCCTATGTGCCGCTGGCCGCGCTCGGCGCCGTGCTCGCCGTCGTCGCCTGGAACATGGCCGAGCGGCATGCCTTTGCCTCCATCCTCACCCGCTCGCGCGGCGAGGCGGTGGTGCTGCTCGCCACGTTCCTGCTGACCATCTTCCGCGACCTGACGGAGGGCATCGTGGTCGGCGTCGTCATCGGCAGCTTCCTCTTCATGCACCGCATGGGCGAGCTGGTCGCCGTGGAGCGGCATGCCTCGCTCGGCATGGACGACGAGGCCGACGCACCCGCCGGCGCGCGGGAAGCTTATGACACGGAGCGCGTCGCCAACCCGGACGTCGTCGTCTACAGCATCGCCGGCCCGCTCTTCTTCGGCGCGGCGGGCAACGTCGGCGCCGTTCTGGAGCGCATCGGCAGCCGCCCCAAGGCGCTGGTGCTGGACCTCTCCAAGGTGCCCTTCGCCGATTCCACGGCCGCCCGAACGCTGCTGTCGATCGCGCACGAGACGACGCGGCGCGGCGCCCAGCTCTACATCGCCGGTGCAAGCCCGGCCGTCCGGCGGGTGTTGACCCACGAGGGGCTCAAGGTGCCGCTGGTGCGCTATGCGGCCAACGTCGCCGCTGCGCGTGATGCGGCGAGCCGGGCGCTCGCCACAGCCGCCTGATTCAGGCCTCGCCCCTCTCCTCGGAGCGCCTGCGCCGCCTGCGGCCGGCCACGACGTTGATGGCCTCGACCGCGGCGGCGAAGGCCATGGCCGAGTAGATGTAGCCGCGCGGGATGTGGATGTCCCCGCCCTCGGCCACAAGCGACACGCCGATGAGGATAAGGAAGGACAGCGCCAGCATCTTCGTCGTCGGATGATGGGAAATGAAGCGGCTGACAGGGCCGGAGGCCGCATACATCACCGCCATGGCGATGATCACGGCGATGATCATGATCGACACGTCCTGCGCCATGCCGATGGCCGTGACGATGGAATCGACCGAGAAGACGAGGTCGATGACGGTGATCTGCGCCACGGCCGCCGTGAAGGCGCCCGGCGCCGCGCCGCGCAGCTCGCTCTCGTCCGGCCCCTCCATCTCGCCGTGGATCTCGTGCGTTGCCTTGCCGATGAGGAAGATACCGCCGGCGATGAGGATGATGTCGCGCCAGGAGAACCCGTTTCCGAGGATCGTGAAGACCGGCTCCGTCATGCGCATGATGGCGGTGAGCGCAAAGAGCAGCGCGACGCGGAACACGAGCGCGAGCAGGAGCCCGATGCGCCGGGCCCGCTCTGCCTGGTCGCTCGGCAGCTTCGAGACCAGGACGGAAATGAACACGACGTTGTCGATGCCGAGCACGATCTCCATGGCCGAGAGCGTCACGAGCGCCGCCCAGCCGGCGGGATTGGCCACCCATTCGAACATGCGCCGGAACTCCGTCTGAATCGCGATTGTCGGGCAGCAGAGCATGGCCCGGAACCTTCGACAATCCAATGGCGCCGACCTGCGGCAGACCGGCCTCTGGCATCGTCGCCCGCCTTGCGGTAGCCCAGGGGGCGATGGGCGGCGCAGCGCGCAGCGAAGCTGGAGGTGTGCGATGACGAAGCGGAATGCACCGGTAGCGGATGCCGAGGTCATCGTCGTGGGCGCCGGGCCGGCCGGCCTTGCCCTCGCCATCGCGCTGGCACAGGAGGGCGTGCGCACCGTGCTCCTCGGCGAGGTGCGCACGGCGCGCGACGGCCGCACGGTGGCGCTGTTCGACCCCTCCATCCGCCTGCTCGACGCCATCGGCGCCTGGCACGGCCTGCAGATGCAGGCGGCGCCGCTGGTGCACATGCGCCTCGTCGATGCGACGGACAACCTCTTCCGCCCGCCGCCGGTGACCTTCAATGCCGGCGAGATCGGCCTCGACGCCTTCGGCTACAACATCGAGAACGCAACGCTCGTCAGCGCCCTCTCTGCCCTCGCCGACAGGACCGCGAAGCTGGTCCGCGTGGCGGCCTCGGCCACTGCCTTCTCGGCGGGCCACGACCTCGCCGAGGTCAGTCTGGATGACGGCAGCATCCTCAGGGCCCCGCTCGTCGTGGCCGCTGACGGCCGCAACTCGCGCATGCGGGCCGACGCCGGCATCGAAACGCGCGAATGGTCCTATCCGCAGACGGCGGTGACGGCGATCCTCTCGCACAGCCGCGACCACCGCGACACGTCGACGGAGTTCCACACCCGCTCGGGCCCCTTCACGCTGGTGCCGCTGCCAGGGCTGCGCTCCAGCCTCGTGTGGGTGTGCAGCCCGCACGAGGCCGAGAGGCTGGCGGCGCTCGACGACGAGAGCTTCGCGCTCGCCGTCGAGCGGCAGGCGCACTCCATGCTGGGGCGCATGCGCCTTGAGGGCGGGCGCGGCAGCGTGCCCATGAGCGGTCTTGCGGTCTCGCGCTTCACGGGCAACCGCATCGCCGTCGCTGGCGAAGCGGCCCACGTCTTTCCACCCATCGGTGCGCAGGGCCTCAACCTCGGCATACGCGACGTTGCCAACCTGCGCGATGCCGTGATCGATGCGCGCACGCGCGGCCTCGACATCGGCAGCCCCGAGGCGCTCGCGCCCTACGAGCGCGGACGGCGGCTCGACGTGCGCATGCGAACGAGAAGCGTCGACGCGCTGAACCGGACGCTGCTTGCTCACTTCCTCCCTGCTGACCTTCTGCGCGGGGCGGGGCTCATCGCCCTCGACCTCATCGGGCCGCTGCGCCGCTTCGTCATGCGCGAGGGGCTCGCCCCGCACGTGCGGCTGCCGCGGCTGATGTCCCGCACCGGGGCGGCCGATCCGCTGCTATTGTGACAGCGGCTTGAGCGCCGGCACCGGGCGCGGCTCGTTGCGGGCGCGGCGAAGCTGCGGGTCGATGGGCACGGCGGCAAGCGGAATGACGCGGCCGTCCGGCGTCTGTGCGGTCGCTGCCATCAGCCCGCCCGCGGCAAAGTGCGGGTCGCGCACCGCCTCGTCGAGGCTCGCCACCACCGTGCAGCAGCAGTCGAGCGGCGCAAGGCGCCGGTGCCACTCGTCCGCGTCGCGTGCAGCGATGCGCTCGGCGATGGCGGCACGCGTCGCCGCCGGATCGCGTCCGTCGTCCCGCAGGTCGTCCGGCAGATCAAGCGCGCTGCAGAACGTCTCCCAGAACTTCTCCTCCAGCGCCCCCACTGCGAGGAAACGCCCGTCGCGCGTGGCGTAGAGGCCATAGCGCGGCGATCCGCCGGCAAGGAAATTCTCCCCCGCGCCCGGAAAACGGCCTGTGGCGTGACCCTGGGCGAGGCCGTACCAGGCGAAGGTGAACATCGCATCGCTCATGGCGATGTCGAGGTGCATGCCCTCCCCCGTCGCGTCGCGCCGGCGCAGGGCGAGGAGGATGTTGAGCACGGCTGGCAGCGAGCCCCCGCCGATGTCGGCCGCCAGCATGGGCGGCACCGTCGGGCTCGCCGCAGTGCCGGGGCTGAGCGACAGCAACCCGGAGACGGCGGCATAGTTGAGGTCGTGGCCTGCCTCCTGCGCGCGCGGCCCCGCCTGCCCGAAGCCGGTGATGGAGCAGTAGATGATGCGCGGGTTGATGGCCCGCACCGCGTCGTAGCCAAGGCCCAGCTTCGCCATGACGCCCGGGCGGAACTGCTCGACGAGGATGTCGGCGCGCTCGATGAGGGGGCGCAGGGCCGCCCGCTGGTCCGGATCCTTCAGGTCGAGCGCGATGCTGCGCTTGCCTGCATTGAGGACGGCAAAGGGCGCCGAGGTCTCGCCGAGCCGCGGCGGGAAATGCCGCATGTCGTCCCCCTGCGGCTTCTCAACCTTGATCACCTCCGCCCCCGCCTCGGCAAGCATCAGCGTCGCCAGCGGCCCGGGCAGCAGCGTGGAGAAATCGAGGACCACCAGGCCCTCGAGCGGCAGATGCGCCATGGAACCTCCTCACGACGGAAACAGGTCGTGAGGCATCCTGCCCGTCTTGATGAGCCAGAGAAAGCCCGTCAGCGTCACCATCGAGACGACGGTGCCGACGAGGATCGCCGCCGAGGCGCGCTCCATGCCGATGCGATATTGCGTCGACAGCACGAAGATGTTGAGGGCGGGCGGCAGCGCCGCCATCAGCACCGCGGCATAGACCCAGACGGGGTCGAAATCGCCAATGGCCGAAAGCACCACCCAGACCAGCAGCGGATGGACCACGAGCTTGACGAAGACGTGGAACGGCACTTCGAGCGGCAGACGCCCGAGCGGCCGCAGGGCCACCGTCACCCCGAGGATGAAGAGCGCGCAGGGCGCAGCCGCCGCCGCGAGCCATGCCACCATCCGCTCGGCAAATTCGGGCAGCGTGATGCGGAAATAGCTCGCCGCGACGCCGACGGCAGTGGCGATGTTGAACGGATGCGTCGCCACCCGCCAGACGACGGCGCGCGCCGTCTCGGCGAAGCTGCGCCTGTCGGCGCCGCCGATCGTCATCAGGAATGGCACCAGCGTGAAGAGCAGGATGTTGTCGAAGACGAAGATCAGCGCCACCGGCGCGCTTGCCCCGTTGCCGAGGGCGGCAAGCACCAGCGGTGGCCCCATGTAGCCGATGTTGGAGTAGGCCCCGGCGAGGCCGCGCAGCGTCGCCTGCGAGACGTCGCCGTGCGTCGTCGCCATCCCGGTCGAGAACGAGATGGCGAAGGCGCTGAAAGTGCATAGCGTCGTCGCCGCGATGAAGGGCCAGTTGGCGAGCTCCCCGGTCGGCGTGTTGATGATGAGCCGGTAGAACAGCGGCGGCAGCGCAACGTAGATAAGGAAGAACTGCATCCACGCGAGCCCGCCCTCGGGGATGGGGACCCGCTTGCCGCAGAAGAAGCCGAGCGCGATGAGCCCGAAGAACGGCGCAACGAGATTGATAAGCGCGGCAAGGTCCGTCATCGAGAGCTCCCGGCGGCGGGCATGGGCCGCCTGAAGGCCAAGGGATAGCGCGCGGAGCCGTCAGCACAACCGCCGCAGGCGCAGGGGCCCCATGCAAGGCCCCCATGCAAGCCCCCCAATGCAACCGCCTCCTTGCGCGCCTTCCTGCCCGGCGGGACGGCGGGCGAGCGGTCGCCCCACGCCGTCCATTCGCCGTCCGGACAATGGACGACGCGGTGCAACTCGTGTCTATTGCGCCGCAGCAAACGCCGGAACCGGCGATCCAAGGGTGGAGACGACATGAAACTGCCGCGCAACTTCTATCGCCCGCTGGCGCTGGGCGCCCCCGAGCCCTACCGGGAGCTGCCCACGAGGCTCGAGCGGATGATCCACTTCATCCCGCCCCACATCGAGAAAGTCCGCGCCAAGGTGCCGGAGATCGTGCGTGAGGTGGACGTGTTGCTCGGCAACCTCGAGGACGCGATCCCCGCCGATGCCAAGGAAGCGGCGCGCGCCGGCTTCATCGAGATGGTGCAGTCCATCGATTTCGGCTCGACGGGCCTGTGGGTGCGCATCAACGCCCTCAACAGTCCCTGGATGCTCGATGACGTCCTGTCCATCGTTGCCGCCGTCGGCCACAAGCTCGACGTGGTGATGCTGCCGAAGGTGGAGGGCCCGTGGGACATCCACTACCTCGACCAGCTGCTCGCCCAGCTCGAGGCGCGTCATTGCATCGGCCGCCCCATCCTTATCCATGCCATTCTGGAGACGGCGGAAGGCGTCAAGAACGTCAACGACATCGCCGCCGCCTCCCCGCGCCTGCACGGCATGAGCCTCGGCCCGGCGGACCTCGCCGCCTCTCGCGGCATGAAGACGACCCGCGTCGGCGGCGGCCATCCCGACTACCGGGTGCTCGCGGACCGCGGTGCCGAGGGCACCGTGCGGGCCAGCGCCCAGCAGGATCCCTGGCACTACACCATCGCGCGCATGGTGGACGCCTGCCAGGCTAACGGCATCAAGGCGTTCTACGGACCCTTCGGCGACTTCGCCGACGAGGAGGCCTGCGAGAGCCAGTTCCGCAACGCCTTCCTGCTCGGCTGTGCCGGGGCATGGACCCTGCACCCCTCGCAGATCGCCATCGCCAAGCGCGTGTTCAGCCCGGACGAAAAGGAGGTCGCCTTCGCCAGGCGCATCCTGGAGGCGATGCCGGACGGCATGGGCGCCGTGATGATCGACGGCAAGATGCAGGACGACGCCACCTGGAAGCAGGCCAAGGTGATCGTCGATCTCGCGCGGGCGGTGGCAGCGAAGGACCCCGACCGCCGGGCACTCTACGACCTTTGACGGGGCCTTGCTGCAGAAGGTCAGCCGATACCGCGCCGCGTTGACGGCCCCCGCCCCCCTCTATATGTGCTGGAGGGACGAGACAGAAGGCATCATGAAGACACGTTCAGCAAAGTTCGGCATCGGCCAGGTCGTGCGGCATCGGATCTATCCATTCCGGGGCGTCGTCTTCGACGTCGACCCCTCCTTCGACAACACCGAGGAATGGTGGCTCGCCATTCCGGAGGGGCAGCGCCCGGCCAAGGACCAGCCGTTCTATCACCTGCTCGCCGAGAACGACGAGACGGAATACATCGCCTACGTCTCGGAGCAGAACCTGGAGCCGGACTTCTCGCAGGAGCCGATCCGCCACCCGCAGGTGGAGGAGATTTTCGAACGCACGGCCGAGGGCCGCTACCGGATGCGCCACGGCTTCGACCATTAGGGGGCGCTCTTCCCGGCAGCGACGGAACCAAACGAAAAGGCGCCGGCAGGACCGGCGCCTTCTTTATGTCTGGGGCAGCTGCCCTTACTGGGCCGGCTTTTGACCATTGGCCGGGGCGGCGGCTCCGTTGGCACCGGAGGCGCCCTGCTGCTGCTCAAGGCGCTTGCGCAGCTCCTCGGAGCGCTTCTGCAGCTCTTCCTGCAGCTTACGCTGCTGCTCCTCGAGCACCTTCGGGTCGATCGGCGGGCCGTCGTAGGCCTTGGTGAAGCCCGTGAGCGGGATGGCGAAGGTCACCTCGTTCGCCATCTGGTTCTGCACGCTGACGTTGAGCGTGTTGCCCTTCTTGAGCTGGGTGATGAAGTCGTCCTTCACCTGCGCCTCGGCGAAGCAGCCGTTCGGGAAGCAGATGGCGTACTGGCCCGGCGTCGGCTGGTTCTGGTCCACGGTGAAGCGGACACCCGGACGCAGGAGCAGGCCGAGCGGCATCAGGAAGCGCACGATGCGCGTCGGATCGCCCTTGACCTCATAGACCGCGACCGCGAGGACCGGCTGGCCCTGGTCGGACACGAAATCGCGCGTGGTGTAGCAGACTTCCTTGTTGGCCGCCTGGTCCCGGCCGCAGACCTTCGTCCATTCGGTCTGCGACGGCTCTGGCTTGACCTGCACGATCGTCGGCCCCTGCGGCTGCTGAGGCTGCTGCGGCGCCGGCTGCTGCTGCTGTGCATGGGCAAGACCCGGCAGGAGGCCAGTCGCTGCGGCTGCGACCACCGCAACCATCGCGAGCGGCGTGCGCTTCGCCGCGTTGTTCGTCATGAGGCCCATTAGAATTCCTCTTTCACGGTTCGACGGGCGCGGCGCCCGTTGGACTGGCTCGGTGGCGGACAATCCTCCGCAGCGGCCGGCGAACGACCATCACGCGAGGAGACGCTGCATTCCGCGCCCAATGAGGCGATTGAATGACACGACTCGCGCACTCCTTTATCGTGTTCCGTTGCCGGGCGCCAGCGGGGTCAAGGGCCCGCTGCGTTTGCAAAGCGTGACACGACACTGGCCGGTGACCTTTCGTTGGTAACCATCGGCCAAGATGCGCATGATGGAACGCGCGATTCGTAACAGGGAAACAAGGCTGAGTGACGGCAACACGCAGTGAAGCGCAGGAGCAAGTGGCCGCCCTCGACGACGAGATCTGGGCGCGCCTCAGCCTGACTCGCCTGCTGAGCGGTTCTGCCCGCCGCTCGCCGGAGCGGTTGGCGTTCGCGTCGCTGCCCTCCGCCGAGCCGGTCACGAGCCTGCTCGGTGCGGAGATGAGCCTTGCGGCGGCGGACAGGATGTCCGCCCGCCTCGCGGCCGTGCTGGGCAACGTGCGGCTCGACCCCAAGGCCGCTGTCGGCATTCTGATGCCCTCCGGGCCGGAAGCCTGCATCGCCATTCTCGCCACGATAAGGGCCGGATTCTGCCCAACGCTGCTGCCGCTGGGCTGGGACGCGCCGGCTCTCGCGCTGGCCTGCGAGAAGGCCGGCGTGCAGGCCCTGCTCACCATCGGCCGGCTCGCCGGCATGCGACCCGCCGACATGGCGCGGCACATTGCGGCGCGCTATTTCGGCCTGCGCTTCATCGCCGCATTCGGCGACAAGGTGCCGGACGGGGTCGTCGCGCTCGACGAGGTGCTGGCGGAGACGCCCGATCCGATGCCCGCCCCCGCCGCGTCATCTCCCGGCGTGATCACCTTCAGCGGCTCCGACCGGGCCACGCCCCTCCTGCGCAGTGAGGCCTCGCTGGTCGCCAGCGCCCTGCCCTTCGTGCAGGCTGCCAAGCTGGGGGCGGGGCAGCAGATCATCTCGCTCCTGGCGCCGGACGATCTTGCCGGCCTTGCCTGCGGCCTGGCCGCCGGCCTCATCAGCGGTGCTCCGCTGACCATGCAGGCGCTATTCGACAGCCGCCCGCTCGCCGACCGGCTGATCGGCGACCCGCAGGCGCTGCTCGTCGCCCCGGCCTGGCTGGAGCAGCCGTTGGCCGCCAGCGGCCTGCTGCGCGACCGGCGCCGCCGTGTCGTCTTCGTCCACCAGGTGCCGTTCCGCGCGGAAGCGGCCGCCCAGCCGGGCGAGGCCCATGTGGTCGACGTGCTCGACATCGGCGAGTTCGCGCTGCTGTGCGCGGCACGCGGCGGCAACGGCCAGCCTGCACTCATGCTCGGCCCGCAGCCGGGACCTGTGATGAACGGCCAGCCGCTGCTCGACACCCGCCGCGGCATCGGCGGCCACCTTGAGGTGCGCGGCGGCGCTGCCGAGATCGCCCCGGTCGGCCGGTTCGAGCGGCCGGACGGCACAACCCTCGCCGACGGCTGGCGGCGCCTGCCCTTCCTGGTCGACAGCGTCGACGCCCGCATCCTCGCCATCTCGGAAGCAGCCGCGCCGCCGGCCGCCTGAAAGGACAAGCCATGGCCGAGCCGTCAGCCAGCCTCGTCATCGATGTCGTCTCGGACGTGGTCTGCCCCTGGTGCTTCATCGGCAAGCGGCGGCTCGCCGCCGCGCTGGCGCAACGTCCCGACGTTGCGGTCACCGTCAACTGGCGCCCCTTCCAGCTCGATCCCACCATCCCGCGCGGCGGCATCGACCGGAAGGAGTATCTGAGGCGCAAGTTCGGCGATGACCAGCGTATCGCCGCCCTGCACGACCACATCCGCGCTGCCGCCGCGGACACGGGCATCGCTTTCCGCTTCGAGGCCATCGAACGCTCCCCCAACACGCTCGATGCGCACCGGCTGATCCGCTGGGCGCACCCGCTCGGCGTGCAGGACGCGGTGGTGGAGCGCCTGTTCGCCGACTATTTCCTCAACGGCCGCGACATCGGTGCCCCCGCCGTTCTCGCCGAGGCGGCGGCCAGCGCCGGCCTTGACCCCGCCGAGGTTGCCGCACGGCTCGCGACGGACGAGGACGAGGAGGCCGTGCGCGAGGAGATCGGCACAGCCACGCGCCTTGGCATCTCCGGGGTGCCGTTCTTCATCTTCGACGGGCGCTATGGTGTGTCCGGCGCCCAGGCCCCGGAGACGCTCGTCGAGGTCATCGACAGGACGCTGGAGAGCTGAGCGGCGATGACGCTCGTCCTCGCCTGCGACATCGGCGGCTCGCATTTCCGCCTCGGCCTCGTCGACGAGGAGGGTAACGTCCGTCACGACGTGACCCTTGCCTCGCCCGCCGAGGGCGACGACGGCTCCATCGCGCCCGAAACCTGGTGGGATCGCTTCACCGACGCCGCCGAGCAACTGGCACGCGCAGCGCCCGACGCCTTCGCCGGGGCGGCGGCGGTAGCCGTCTGCGGCGTCACGCGCACGCAGGTCTTCCTCGATGCGGCCGGGACGCCCGTCCATCCCGCCATCACCTTCCGGGATGCGCGCGCGGCCGAGATCGCGGAGGAGCTGCGTGCGCGGCTCGATCCCGTCCATCCCGAGGCGGCGCATGTCAACGCCTTCCACCCGCTCGCTCGGCTCGCGTGGCTGAAGCGCCATGCGCCGGCCGCCTATGGCCGCCTGGCGTGGGTGGTCGATCCCAAGGACTTCATCAATGCGCGCCTGACCGGCGTCGTGGCGAGCGACAGCGTCTCGGCCGGGCGCCTGGCGGCTTGCGCCGCAAGCGCGGAGGCGGGAAGCCTCTTCGCGGCGGCGGGCGTCAGCGAGGCGGTGCTGCCGCCCCTGCTGGCGCCGGGGGCGACGGTCGGCATCGTCGGCGCGACATTGGGCGGGGCGCTCGCCCGCCTCGCGGGCCGGCCCGTCGTCTGCGGCTCGCACGACACCTGGGCTGCGGTCGTCGGCCTCGGCGCCATGCGGCCGGGCTTCGCCTACAATATCTCCGGCACCACAGAGGTGCTCGGCCTGATGAGCCCGGCAGACGCGACGGCCGATGGGCTCCTGACGATCGACTGGGGCGGCGGCCTCAACCAGATCGGCGGCCCCGGCCAGAACGGCGCCGACACGGCACGGTGGCTGGCCGAGCTGCTCACGCGCTGGCGCGGCGAGCCCGTCGATGTGCCGGCCACCTTCGAAACCTTGCTGGCCCAGCCGCGGGACAGGGCTCCGGTGCTCTTTCTGCCCCTCCTGCAGGGCGAGCGGACGCCGTACTGGAACCCGTCCATGCGCGGCGCCTTCCTGGGCCTCAACCGCCGCCACGGGGCGGGCGACCTCGCTTGGGCGCTGCTCGAGGGCATCGCGCTGCTCAACCGTGACGTCCTGACCCGCGCTGAAACCGCAGCCGGCATCGCCTGCAGCGAGATCCGCTTTGGCGGCGGCGCGGCAGCCAATCGCCTGTGGGCGCAGGTGAAGGCGGACGTGTGCGACCGCCCGGTGGTCGTCGGCACGGCGGGCGAGCCTGGCCTCGTCGGCGCCGCCGCCCTCGCCCAAGTCGCCGCAGGCACCTTTGCCAGCCTCGAGGCCGCGCAGGCGCGCATGGCGCGGCCTGACCGCCGCTATCTGCCGCGGGCTGACCGGCGCCCATTCTACGATGTGCTCTTCGGACAGTTTCGCCGCGCCGTCGCCGAGCTCGCCCCCCTGTCGGCCGATCTCGCTCATCTGGAGACGCCGATCTGATGCCGGCCACTCCACAGAACATGCACGCGATGGGTGCAATTCGTGCCCTTTCCGCTTGCGGGGCACCACCAGTCTGTTAACGATGCCAGCACCGTCAGCCGCACTGCCCGCCGAAACGCTGCCCGCAGAATGTCTCCCGCCTCCGCGTCTCTTCCCCGTCGCCTCTCCATCGGCACGATCCGCGCGAACGACCGCTGATGCGTTCCTTCCTCGAAACCTACGGAACCGCCGTCGCCGGGCTCGCGCTGGCCCTGTTCTTTGTCGTCTTCGCGCCGAACTTCGCGGCTCCGAACAACCTCCTCAACGTGCTCAAGGAGACGAGCTTCCTCGCGATCCTCGCCATCGGGTTCACGCTGGCGCTGATCACGTCGGAGCTCGACCTGTCAGTGGCGGAGGTGGCGAGCCTTGCCGCGGTGGTCACGGGCGCGCTCATCCAGGCGGGACAGTCCCCGCTCCTGGCCGTCGCGGCGGGGCTCGTCGTTGCGCTGGGCGCCGGGCTGTTCAACGGCATAGCGGTCACGCGGCTCAAGGTGCCGTCCCTCATCGCGACGCTCGGCATGGCGGCGATCGCCAAGGGCTTCGCCTTCATGATCACGCAGGGCGTGGCCTTCGTCGGGCGCTGGCCGACGCAGTTCACGGGCATCGCGCGCGGCAGCCTGTTCGGCATCCCCAACCTCGTCCTCTGGCTCGCCATCGTCGCGGGTGCTGCACTGTTCCTCGTCAAATGCACGCGCACGGGCGTTCACATGACGGCCACCGGCGAGGCCGACGAGGCAGCGCGGCTCGCCGGCATCGCCACGGGGCGCATGAAACGCCTCGGCCTCACCCTTTCCGGGCTTCTCGCCGGCGTCACGGCCGTGCTGCTCACGGCCAGCCTGTCCTCTGCCGCGCCGAACATGGCGGGCGACTATTTCCTCTATGCGATCGCCGCGGTTCTCCTCGGCATGACCATGTTCGAGCCGGGCCGGGCCAACGTGCCGGGCACGCTGGTGGCCGCACTGACACTCAAGGTGCTGGGCAACGGCCTCGTCCTCATGGGCGCCGCCTACTACGTGCAGGACATCGTGCTCGGGCTCATCATCATCATTTCGGTTGCACTGTCTGCCACGGCGCTGAAAAAAGCAGCGTTTAAGCTGTAGGGACCAAGGCGCCAGTTTTACTGATCGAGGATCGACCGGGGCCGGGAGAGGGAAAATGAAGAAGAAATCGCTCATCGCCGCAGCCGCAGGCGCACTGCTGGCACTGTCAGCCAATGCCGCCATGGCCTTCGAGCTCGGCATCGTGGCCTTCCAGATGTCGTCGGAGACGCATGCGCGCGTCGCCAACGCGGCGGCCGAGGCTGCCAAGCAGAAGGGCTGGAACGTCACGCTGCTCAATTCCGAGGGCGCGCTGCCGAAGCATGCCGAGCAGATCGACGCGCTGATCGCGCGCAAGGTCGACGCCATCGTGATCGCCATGGGCAAGCCGGTGGAAGCCGATGCACAGCTCGAGGCGGCGAAAAAGGCGGGCATCCCCGTCATCACCGTGATGGCCGGCACGAGCCCGCACACGCTGATGGACGTGCAGGTGAACGAGTACAAGGTCGGCGCCGACGCGGCGCTCTACCTGCTCGGCCAGCTCGGCTACCGCGGCAACATCATCACCCAGCGCTTCGAGGGCAACGTCGGCACGCGCATCCGCGGCAAGGTGCTCGATGTCGTCCTGTCCGAGAACACCGCGGTGCAGGAGATCGGCAAGCACAGCATGGCCCGCACCCAGAGCTGGCGCGACGACGTGCGCAACGGCATGCAGGCGCTGCTGCTGAAGCACCAGGGCCAGATCAACGGCATCTGGGCCTCCTTCGACGGCCAGGCCTACATCATCGACGACCTGCTGCAGGCGCAGGGCCTCAAGAAGGGCGAGATCGTGCTCGTCTCCATCGACGGCGGGCCGGAGACCTACCGCCGCATCGCCGACCCGCAGAGCATGCTGATGGCGACAGTTGCCATCCCCTTCGAGGGCATGGGCCGCGCCGCCGTCGAGGCCATCGACACCATCGTCGTCAAGAAGCAGCCGAAGGAGACCGTCACGGCGGGCCCCTACCTCTTCACCGACGCGACGCTCGTCGACGCCTCGAACGTCAAGGAATTCCTCAAGTAAGCCGGCATGCCGGCGTGCGCGGCCGGCGATCCCGGCCGCGCCCAACATCAACGACGAGAACCATGGCGCCCGTCCTTTCCCTGCGCGGCATCGAGAAGTCCTACGGCGCGGTCGCTGCGCTCAAGGGCATCGACCTCGACATCGAGCGGGGCGAAGTGCTCGCCCTCTGCGGCGACAACGGCGCCGGCAAGTCATCGCTCGTGCGCATCATCTCCGGCGCGCAGGAGCCGTCCGCCGGCACCATCCTGCTCGACGGGGAGCCGGTGAGCTTCCGCTCGCCGCAGGATGCGCTGGCCAAGGGCATCGCCACCATCTACCAGGATCTGGCCCTCGCCCCCCGCCTGTCGATCGTCCAGAACGTCTTCATGGGCGCGGAGCTGACGCGCCCGCTGCTGCCCTTCCTTCACGTCCTCGACAAGCGGCGGATGGAGGAACGCGCCAGGGGCTATCTCAGCCGCCTGTCCGTCGCCGTCGAGGACATGCACCGGCCGGTCGAGCGCCTGTCCGGCGGCCAGCGCCAGGCGGTCGCCATCTCGCGTGCGCTGCACTGGAATGCCCAGGTCGTCATCATGGACGAGCCGACGGCCGCCCTCGGCGTCAAGGAGACGGCGCTGGTGCTGGACCTCATCCGCAAGCTGCACGCCGAAGGTCGCACCGTCGTGCTCATCAGCCACAACATGGCCGATGTCACCGCCGTGGCGACGCGTGTCGCCATCCTCAAGAGCGGTCGCAAGGTCATCGACCGGCCTGTGGCCGGGCTCGACGCCGACAGCCTCGCCCACATGGTCATGACCGGCAAGGAAATCTGATATACGAGACCGACACCATCATGCATGCTTTGAGGCATTTTTGGCCGCAATCCGGCAGAGACTGACGCGCCGGCCCTGATACCGGATGGTATCTGAACCGCCATTGAGCCTTGACAGCTGAATGGTGAATCTATGCAGGCCAATGAGTTAAGTCCGATCGCCGAGGCCGATTCCAGCCTTTCGAGCCTGGCACATCGCGCCATTTCGCAGATGATCTACCAGCGCCAGCTCAAGGGGGGTGAGATCATCGTCGAGGCCCGCATCGCGGACATGTTGGGCATTTCGCGCACACCGCTCAGGGAGGCGCTCCAGCGCCTCGAGGGCGAGGGCCTCGTCGCCAAGACCTCCAACCGTTCCTTCGTCGTCCGACAGGTCGACCTCATCGAATATCTGCAGAGCCTGAAGGTGCTCGAGTTCCTGGAACCGGAGGCCGCCGCCCTCGCCGTCGGGCGCGTGCATCCGGGGGCGCTGCGTTCCCTCCGCGCGGAGATCGAAAACGCGAAAGCGGAGCACAAGATCCCGCCCGAAACGATGATGCAGATCGAAGAGGCCGTGCAGGCACTCTACACCGACCACTGCGGCAATGCCGCGCTGAGGCAGACGATTCGCTCGCTTCGCCTGACGACGCGCCTTTTCGGCGAACTGCGCTGGAGCAGCCGGAAGGAGAAATCCCTTGCCGACCTCCTTGCCATCGTCGAGGCTTTCGAGGCCGAGGACGTCAAGCGCGTGCGTCGTGCAGTGCAGCAGCACCTCAAGGCCCGGCACCGCTGCGCCCTGTCGCTGATGAGCTGAGGCAGAGGCCGGCGGCGGTGGCCCGTCAACGAAGCCAGGCGCGCAGCCTCGCCACCGTCTGCCGGCAATCCTCCATCGAACCGGCGAAGGAGAAGCGGACGAACCGCGCGCCCCTGTCGGGGTCGAAATCGAGCCCGGGCGTCGCCGCGACGCCCGTCTCCTCCAGCATGCGGCGGCAGAAGGCGAGCGAATCGTTCGTGAAACGGCCGACGTCCCGGTAGATGTAGAAGGCTCCGTCGACAGGCGGCCCCTCGCCGAGGCCGATGGCCGTCATCTCCTCGAGCAGGAAAGCGCGGTTGGCCGCATAGCCGGCCTTGATCTCCTCCAGCTCCTCGACGGCGTCGAAGGCCGCTTCCGCCGCCACCTGGCTGAGGTAGGGCGGCGAGATGTAGAGGTTCTGCGCCAGAGTCTCGATGGGGCGCACGAGCCGCTCGGGTACCACGAGCCATCCGATGCGCCAGCCCGTCATGCAATAGTACTTGGAGAACGAGTTGACGATGACGGCGTCGTCGTGGACGGCGAGCGCCGTCTCGGCCGGCGCGTCATAGGTCAGGCCGTGGTAGATCTCGTCGGAGATGAACCAGACGCCGAGGCGCCGGCAGGTCTCCGCAAGCTGCGCCAGCGCCTGCCGGCCCATCATGGTGCCGGAGGGATTGGCCGGGCTCATTACCAGCACGCCGGCGAGCGGCGCCTCCCGGTGTGCCCGCTCCACCGCCTCGGCCGTCATCACCCAGCCGCTTGCGGCATCGACGGCGATGTCCACGGGCTCGATGTCGAGCGCCGCGAAGATGTTGCGATAGGCCGGATAGCCGGGCGCCGTGATGGCAACGCGCGCGCCAGGCTCGAACAGGGCGAGGAAGGCGAGCACGAAGCCTGCCGAGGAGCCTGTCGTGGCCACGATGCGCTCCGGCGCGACATCGACGCCGTACGCGTCGCGGTAGTGCCGCGCGATCCGCTCCCGCAGGGACGGCAGGCCGAGCGCCTCCGTGTAACCGATCTGCCCGGCCTCCAGCGCCGCGCGCGCGGCCTCCCGCACGCGGCGCGGCGCCGGTGCGGATGGCTGGCCGACCTCCATGTGCACCACGTCGCCCCCTGCACGCTCCTTCGCCTTGGCGGCGGAGAGCACGTCCATGGCGAGGAAGGAGGAGACGCGGGCAAGCCGTGCGGGCAAGTGAGGAAGGGGCATCGACAGTCTCGATCGTGATCTGGCCGATATTTCGGCCCCAGGGGCTTAGCTCCACACCGGACCGATGGCAACGCCACGTGACGAATCGCGGCCGCTCGCCGAGGTGCTGCGCCTGCGGCCATTCGCCCCGCGGCCGCCATGCCCCAGAAATGTCGCGGTGTTGGGCCACTGACGCGCTGGTGATTTGATCTTGGCGCCTGGCCGTGCTCCCTGTCTCGGAAAGCTGCGCCAATCCGTTTTCAGGAACCAGACATGATCGCTCTTCGCTCGTTCGCCCCCGTTCTCGTCGCCTGCGGGCTCGCGGCCAGCCTCATGGCCCCAGGCGCCTCGGCGCAGTCGGACACCGTCTCCCCGCAGGACCGGGCGAGTATCGAAAAGATCATCCGCGAATACCTCATCCAGAACCCCGAGGTCCTGCAGGAGGCGCTGGTCGAGCTGGAGCGGCGGCAGCAGCAGGCGCAGGAGGATGCCCAGAAGCAGGCGCTGGCTGCGCATTCCGAGGCACTGACCAGATCGCCGCATGGCATCGTCGTCGGCAACCCCGAGGGCGACGTCACACTCGTCGAGTTCTTCGACTACAATTGCGGCTTCTGCAAGCGCGCGGTCAGCGATGTTGTGGCGCTGACGAAGGCGGACCCGAAATTGCGCGTCGTGCTGCGCGACATGCCGATCCTTGGCCCCGATTCGGTCGAGGCCTCGGTCGTCGCGCTTGCCGTCAGGGAGCAGCTCGAAGGCGAAAAGTACTTCGAGTTCCACACCCGCCTCATGAACTCGCGCGGCCGTGTCGGCAAGGATCGCGCCATGGCCGTCGCCAAGGAGATGGGCGTCGACCTCGCCCGCCTGCAGAAGGACCTGGAATCGCCGAAGATCCGCGAGGCGCTGTCCGAGACGCTGGAACTCGGCGACAAGCTCTCGCTGACGGGTACGCCCGCCTTCGTCATCGGCGACGCGATCATCCCCGGCGCCGTCGGCGCGGAGCCGATCAAGCAGCGCATCGCCTCCATGCGGACGTGCGGCAAGAGCCAGTGCTGAGCGGCGCGTTGCGACGGCACGCAAGCTGCCGGACAGCTTTCGCGCGCAAAGTCTTTCTTTCCTACGCGCTTCGCGCTAAGAGGGCCGGGTTCGCGTGCCGTTCCCGGCCGCGCCGTCTGCCACGGCATTAGAGATCCCAATGGTCGCCGTTCACGTCATCAACGGTCCCAATCTCAATCTCCTCGGCGTCCGCGAGCCACAGACCTACGGCTCCATGACGCTGGCCGCGATCGAGCAGCGCCTCGTCGAGTTCGGCGCGCGCCTTGGTGCCGAGGTTGTCTGCCGGCAGTCGAATGTCGAGGGCGAGCTCGTCGGCTTCATCCACGAGGCTGGCCTCGCCGGCGCCGGCATCATTCTGAATGCCGCAGCCTACACTCACACCTCCATTGCCCTGCGCGATGCCATCAAGGCTGTCGACGCGGTGGCGATCGAGGTTCACCTGTCGAACGTGCATGCACGCGAAGCCTTTCGACACCACTCCACCATCGCGCCCGTCTGCGCCGGCGTCATCTGCGGCTTCGGTGCGGTGAGCTACGAGCTCGCCCTCGATGCCATCGTGCGCATCCTGCGGCAGCGCCAGGGCGCCGATGAAAACTGACCGAACGGACATTCCCACGATGGCCACCGCAAAACAGAACCCGATCGACCCGTGCCTCGTGCGCGAGCTCGCGCAGCTGATCGCCGACACCGATCTCTCCGAGATCGAGGTGGAAAAGGGCGATCTGCGCATTCGCGTCGCTCGCCATCTGACCGCCAACGTGTCCGTTCCCGTCGCAGCCGCCCCTGTTGCCGCGGCTCCTGCCGCCGCGCCGGCGCCGGCGGCTGCCCCTGCCCCGGCTCCAGCCCCCGCCGCCAAGCCCGGCGCTGATCATCCCGGTGCCGTCACCTCGCCGATGGTCGGCACCGCCTATCGCCGCCCTGCGCCGGATGCCAAGCCCTTCGTCGAAGTGGGCTCGCGCGTCGAGGTCGGCGACAAGCTGCTTCTCGTCGAGGCCATGAAGACCTTCAACGACATCCTGGCGCCGCGCGCCGGCACGGTCACGGCGATCCTGGTGGAGGACGGGCAGCCGGTGGAGTATGGCGAGCCGCTCCTCGTCATCGAGTAAGGCTGTCGGCATGTTCGACAAGATTCTCATTGCCAATCGCGGCGAGATCGCCCTGCGCATCCTGCGTGCCTGCAAGGAGCTGGGCATCGCCACCGTCGCCGTCCACTCGACGGCCGACGCCGATGCCATGCACGTGCGCCTCGCCGACGAGAGCGTGTGCATCGGCCCGCCAACCGCACGCGACAGCTATCTCAACATGCCGGCGATCATCTCGGCCTGTGAGATCACCGGCGCCGACGCTGTGCATCCCGGCTACGGCTTTCTCTCCGAGAATGCCCGCTTCGCCGAGATGCTGGCCGACCACAACATCACCTTCATCGGCCCCAAGGCGGAGCACATCCGCCTGATGGGCGACAAGATCGAGGCCAAACGCACGGCCAAGCGCCTTGGCATTCCCTGCGTACCGGGCTCCGAGGGCGGCATCAGCGATGACGACGAGGCCCGGCGCGTCGCGGCCGAGATCGGCTTTCCCGTTCTCATCAAGGCGGCTGCCGGTGGTGGCGGACGCGGCATGAAGGTGGCGCGCACCGCCGACGAGCTGCCGTATGCCCTGCAGACGGCCCGCACGGAGGCCGAGGCCGCCTTCGGCGACGACGCCGTCTATATCGAGAAGTATCTCGAGAAGCCGCGGCACATCGAGCTGCAGGTGCTTGGTGACGGCAAGGGCAACGCCATCCACCTTGGCGAGCGCGACTGCTCGCTGCAGCGCCGCCACCAGAAGGTGTGGGAGGAAGGCCCCTCGCCCGCCCTCAACCGCGCCGAGCGCGACCGCATTGGCGCTATCGTGGCCGATGCGATGAAGAAGCTCGGCTACCTCGGGGCGGGTACGGTCGAGTTCCTCTATGAGAACGGTGAGTTCTACTTCATCGAGATGAACACTCGGATCCAGGTGGAGCATCCGGTGACGGAGATGATCACCGGCATCGACCTGGTGATCGAGCAGATCCGCATCGCCGCCGGCCATCCCCTGTCGATCCGCCAGGAAGACGTGCAGTTCAGCGGACACGCCATCGAGTGCCGCATCAATGCGGAGCATCCGGTGACCTTCCGCCCCTCGCCGGGCGCGATCACCTACTATCACCCGCCTGGCGGTCTCGGCGTGCGCGTCGATTCGGCCGTCTATCAAGGCTACCGCATTCCGCCGCACTACGACTCACTCGTCGGCAAGCTCATCGTGCACGGCCGTTCGCGCAACGAGTGCCTCATGCGCCTGCGCCGCGCCCTCGATGAGTTCGTCGTCGACGGCATCGACACGACGCTGCCGCTGTTCCGCACCCTCGTCCGCAACCCGGACATCCAGAACGGTCTGTATGACATCCACTGGCTGGAAGGCTTCCTGCGCAGCGGCGGACTTGAGCTGGAAAGCTCTGAAGCGTAGGGCCAAGGTGGTTGACCGCCCGGGACGATACCCGTATCTGAGGCGGACCACAGCGAGCGCGTAGCTCAGCCGGTAGAGCAACTGACTTTTAATCAGTAGGTCCTGGGTTCGAGCCCCAGCGCGCTCACCACCGCCAAGCGGTTGGATTTTCTGTGTTTCCGGTTCCGGCGCCGGAAAGAAGATCAACGGCCGAAAAGGCGGGCGCCTTGAGATTCCGAAAGGTGGTCGCGCCGCCGTGCATGCGCCTTTCGTTCTCTGTCGGCCGGATTCCCCCTTCAACCGGCGATCGATTGTCCCGGCGCAGGTCGCCGGCCCCATCGGCATGGCCTCGCTGCCATCGTGCGAGGGCAGCTGCCAACTTTTCTAGCGGCGGGATAGCCCGTTCTTGGGCACAGGCGTGCCGTCCACCCGGCTGACCGGGAGCCGATCGACGCGGCGCAGACGGGCTCTTGTCGGAATTGTCTTGCCGCGTTCCTCAGTTTGCGGCCTCGGCCAATGCTTGACCGCGGCGTGCCAGTCAGGGTTGTATCCCGCGCCTTTGATCAGCGGATATTGCTCATGTTCGGCACTTTCAGAACGATTCTTGCGGCGCTCGTTGTTCTGCAACATTTCAGCCCGGCTCGGCTCGTTGGCTCCATGGCCATCTTCGCTTTCTTCACCCTCAGCGGTTTCCTGATGACGATGCTCATGGACACGACCTATCGGGGGCGGCCGGAGGCGTTTGCGCTGAACCGCTTCCTGCGCCTCTATCCGCACTACTGGCTGGCGATGGCGATAACCGCCGTGCTTTTGCTGGCAGGCGTGGCTGGCTCCCACCCGTTTATCGGTCTGCCCGACAGCGTCGGCGGATGGGCCGCCGCTCTGCTTTACGTCAATTACTGGCAGACATCCCCTCAGCTTTTGCCGACCGCGTGGGCCGTCACCAACGAGATCGTGTTCTATGTCCTCATCGGCCTCGGTCTGTCGAAGACCCCTGGACGCACCCTGCTCTGGTTCCTGGTCAGCTTGGTATACAGTGTCCTTGCGGCGGACTATGCGCCCAAGAATGCGGACCTTAACTACTTCCTGCCGTCCGCGGCATCATTGCCTTTTGCGCTTGGCGCGCTGGCATACCACGCTAGAGGGCTCATAGACCGTCGGTGGGCGCCGGTCTTTACGGCGGTATCGGCCTTGGTGATCGCCGCCACTATGGTCTACGTGAGCAGCGGCCGCGGCTACGCCGCCGGGCGCGCAACGGTTCTGGCCGCAACAGCGGTGTTCGCTGTTTCCATGTACGAGATCGCGAAAGCATATCAGGGGACCGTCATCCAGAAAATCGACGATCTGATCGGCGATCTCAGTTATCCCATATACCTGATCCACTTCACGGCGGCGATGGTCGCGCAGCTATGGATGCCGAGAGAGCGGAGCTATACTTTCGCGATCGTCGTCCTGATCGTATCGATTGACATGGCAATCATCATGAATGCGGTGATCAATCCGTGGATCAACCGGCTACGCGACGCTGTCAGGTCGGGAGAAAAGCTCGCGTTTCCCTCAGTTTCCGTTCTGCAAGGGACGACTCGCCGCCGATCTGCCTAGCGGATTCCGCGGCATTAACGCTGGGCATTGCGCTTCATCATGCCCCCAGCTCACGACACTGGGGGCACTGGTCGATCGCAGGACGTTCTTCAGCTACGTGCGCCGGTCGCCGTTTGGCGGGCGGCTCACGTCGGCACAGGTCGACGGGATGGAGCGTATCCTCGCCGAGTGGGAGCGACGCTGCCTAGGACCTTCGCCCCCTTGCCCACATGCTGGCGGCCGTCGTCACGAGATGGCCTAGACCACGCCGCCGATCCGCGAGCGCGGTGGTGAGAAGGATCTGCGCGCCAAGCTCTACCATCCATGGGCGGCGAAGGCTTCGTGCAGGTGACGGGGAGGCCAATCATCGCAAATTCGGTGCCACGCAGCCCGGACAGCTGCTGGAATAGCCGGTTGCGTTGCGCGCGCTCTTCGACGGAATGTTGAGGCCGCGTGGGATATGCTGCGGCCCGACACCATACGACTTGCGCCTGATTTGGAGTTGAAATCGGACACTGGCTCCGTATAAGTCGTTGACAATAAATAGTTGTTCGTTGACTTCTGGGCAGTAGGTCCTGGGTTCAAGCCCCAGTGCGCTCACCACCGCCAAGTCCCCCGCCGGCAAGGGATTGCAGATGATGTCGACAGCAGGCCTGCCGTCGGAAGGAGTCGGCAGCGCGCAGAACGAGGCGCCGGCGCGGCGCTTCTGTTGCACCTTCCTCCTTGCCGTGCTCGCGCTCTGCGCCCTTGCCTACGGCATCATCGCCGGCTTCGACCCCTACGGCGTCACGCGCGGTGCGGGCGAGCTCGGCCCGCTGATGGATATCAACCAGCGCTACGTCTATCCGCAGATCGTGCGCAGCGGACGCTATTCCTCGGCCGTCTTCGGCACCTCGACGGTCCGGCTGCTCGATCCGCAGCGGCTCGATACGCTGCTTGGGGGGCGCTTCGCCAACCTCGCCATGAACGCCGCCACACCGTGGGAGCAGATGCAGATCGCCGATCTCTTCCTGCGCCACACCCCGAAGCCGCAGGTGCTCGTCTTCGGCATCGATGCACCGTGGTGCGACCACGATGCGGACAGCGAAGCCAGGCGCCTGACGCCACGTCCCTTCCCGCCGTGGCTCTATGATGATGACCGGCTCAACGACTGGGCCTATCTCTTCAACTCGAAGAACCTCGAGATCGCCCTGCGCGTCGCGGCCTACCGGCTTGGCCTGATGGACGAGCGCATTCGTGGCGACGGATACGAGGTCTTCGTGCCGCCGGAGGAGCGCTACGACCTCGCCCGCGCGCGCATGCACATCTGGCAGGGGCGCGAGCCGCGGCAGATCACGCCCGTCGTGCCGGCCGAGACGGTGAGCGAAGCGGAGCGTGCCAGCTGGCGCTTTCCGGCGCTCGCGTGGCTTGATGCGATGCTGGCCCGCGCGCCGGCCGAGACGCGAAAGATGATCGTGCTGCCACCGGTGCATGTCGCCGTGCAGCCGCGGCCGGGCAGCCGGGCCGTCGCCGTCGAGACCGCCTGCAAGGCGGCGCTCGTCGATATTGCCAAGAGGCGCGGCGCACTGCTGGTCGATTTCCGGCGCTCCTCCCCCGTCACGCGGGAGGACAGCAACTACTGGGATCCGATGCACTACCGCATCGGCATCGCCCGCCGCATCGAGGACATGCTGGCGGCGGCGATGAACGGGACGACCGAGGCGGAGGACGGCTTCTTCGTGACGCCCGCCTCCCCGGCCTGGTGAGGCCGCCTAGCTGGTGGCCACCTCTCCGTCACTCTCGCCGCGTGCCCAGCCTGCCTTCGTTTCGGCGATGAAGTCGTCGAGGCGGTCTTCCGCGATGGCGCGGCGCAGGCCGGCCATGAGATCCTGATAATAGGCGAGATTGTTCCACGTCAGCAGCATCATGCCGAGAATCTCGCCCGCCTTGACGAGGTGGTGCAGGTAGGCGCGGCTGTAGGTGTTCGACGCCGGGCATTTGGATTCGGGATCGAGCGGCCGCGGGTCGTCCGCGTGACGCGCGTTGCGCAGGTTGATGCGCCCGAAGCGGGTGTAGGCGAGGCCGTGCCGGCCGGCCCGCGTGGGCATCACGCAGTCGAACATGTCGATGCCGCGGCGCACGGCCTCGACGATGTCGTCCGGCGTGCCGACGCCCATGAGGTAGCGCGGCTTGCCCTCAGGCAGATAGGGCATCACCGTCTCGATCATGGCGAGCATGACGTGCTGCGGCTCGCCGACGGCGAGGCCGCCGATGGCATAGCCGTCGAGCCCCATGTCGACCAGCTCGCGCGCGCTCTCGATGCGCAGGCGCGGCACCTCGCCACCCTGTACGATGCCGAACAGCGCCCGCTCGGGCTGCGTGCCGAAGGCAATCTTGCAGCGCTCGGCCCAGCGCAGGGAGAGGCGCATCGCCTTCTCCGCCACCGCCTCCGGGCACGGGAGCCGCACGCATTCGTCGAGCTGCATCTGGATGTCGGAACCGAGCAGGCCCTGGATCTCGATCGACCGCTCCGGCGTCAGGACGTGCGTCGAACCGTCGAGGTGCGACTGGAACGTGACGCCGTTCTCGTCGATCTTGCGCAGCTGCGCCAGCGACATGACCTGGAAACCGCCCGAGTCCGTCAGGATCGGATAGGGCCAGTTCATGAACTTGTGCAGGCCGCCGAGCGCGGCCACCCGCTCCGCCCCCGGACGCAGCATGAGGTGATAGGTGTTGCCCAGAACGACGTCGGCCCCCAGCGCCTTCACCTGGTCGGGATACATGGCCTTGACGGTGGCCGCCGTTCCGACAGGCATGAAGGCCGGCGTGCGGATGACACCCCGCGGCATGCGGATCTCGCCCGTGCGGGCGGCGCCGCACGTCTTGCCGGGGGTGAAGGTGAAGGAAACGGTCATGCTGGCGTCTCCGGCGCACGGAACAGCAGGCAGGCATCGCCGTAGGAATAGAAGCGATAGCCGGCCGCGATGGCGTGGGCATAGGCCGCTTTCATCGTCTCCATGCCGGCAAAGGCACAGACCAGCATGAAGAGCGTCGAGCGCGGCAGGTGGAAATTGGTCATCAGCACGTCGACGGCGCGGAAGCGATAGCCCGGCGTGATGAAGATCGCCGTATCGCCGCTCCAGGCCTCGAAGGTGCCGTCGGGGCGCACGGCGCTCTCCAGAAGGCGCAGGGCCGTCGTGCCGACGGCGACGATGCGCCGGCCCTCAGCGCGGGCGGCGTTGAGGGCCGCGGCGGTGGGCGCATCGATCGTGCCCCACTCGGAATGCATGCGGTGGTCGCGCGTGTCCTCCACCTTCACCGGCAGGAAGGTGCCGGCGCCAACGTGCAGTGTCACGAAGTGCCGTGCGATGCCGCGCGCGTCGAGCGCCGAGAACAGCTCGCCGGTGAAGTGGAGACCCGCAGTGGGCGCAGCGACGGCGCCGTCGTGGCGGGCGTAGATGGTTTGGTAGTCCCTGAGGTCGGCGGCGTCGTCGGGGCGCTTCGAGGCAATGTAGGGCGGCAGCGGCATGCGCCCGAGGCGTGCGATCGCCTCGTCGAGCGCCGGGCCCGCGAAGGCGAAGCGCAGCAGCACCTCGCCGCCCTCGCCCTTCTCCGCGACCTCTGCGTCGAGCGCGGCGAGCAGGCAGGCCATGCTCTCGGCCTCCTCGCCGAAGCGGATACGGTCACCCGCCAGCAGGCGCTTGCCTGGGCGAGCGAAAGCGCGCCACAGATCCGCCCCCTCGCGCTTGTGGAGCGTCACCTCGACACGGGAGACCGCCTCCCCCCTCACCCGTATGCCGGAAAGGCGCGCAGGAATGACGCGCGTGTCGTTGAGAACGAGGACGTCGCCCGGTTGCAGCAGGCCCGGCAGCTCGCGCACGATGCGGTCCTCCCGCCGGCCTTCGCGCGGGTCCACGACGAGCATGCGCGCGCTGTCGCGCGGGTTCGCCGGCCGCAGGGCGATGCTCTCTTCCGGCAGTTCGAAGTCGAACAGATCGACGCGCAACGGTTCTTCCCGAATGAAACGAGGGGCTTCGAGACAGGACTTAGGCGGCCGGCAGGGGGCTTGCCAGTGTGCCTTCCGCATGCAGGCATGCCCAGCCAGCCCTCACTGCCTTGCCTCGCGGGCCACGCGGCCGGCGGGCAGGAGCCGGGCCACCCGGCCGTGCTGAGCCCGGGCGCCACCTGCGAGGCACCCGGTCTGCCCGCGTTCAGCCAATATTATGCCGCGTCGGCCGCGACACGCATCGAGATGATCTTGTCGGGGTCGCGCACGGGCTCGCCGCGCTTCAGCTGGTCGACGTTCTCCATGCCCTCGATGACCTTGCCCCAGACGGTGTACTGCCGGTCGAGGAAGCGCGCATCGTCGAAGCAGATGAAGAACTGCGAATTGGCCGAGTGGGGATACTGCGTGCGGGCCATGGAGCAGGTGCCACGCACGTGCGGCTCCTCGTTGAACTCGGCCTTCAGGTCCGGCAGGTCAGAGCCGCCGGTGCCCGTGCCGTAGGGGCAGCCGGCCTGGGCCATGAAGCCGTCGATAACGCGGTGGAAGACGATGCCGTCGTAGAAGCCGGCGCGCGCCAGCTCCTTGATGCGCGCCACGTGGTTGGGCGCCAGGTCCGGCCGCAGCGCGATGACGACGCGGCCCTTGGTCGTTTCCATGATGATCGTGTTTTCGGGATCGGTCGTCATCTTTCGTCTCCTGGTTGTAAGGGCCGTGGACGGCCCAAGCGGCGCCCGCCGCTCGACAAGCGATCTTTCACCGTTGCCTGCGGCGTTACCTGGCGTCCGCAGCGACCTGCATGCGGACGATCTTGTCCGGGTTGTCGACCATGCCGTTGCGGGCCGGGTTGCCCTTCTTGATCTTGTCGACCACCTCCATGCCCGACACGACCTCGCCGAAGACGGTGTACTGGCCGTTGAGGAAGGACGCGTCGTCAAAGCAGATGAAGAACTGCGAGTTGGCGGAATTGGGATCCTGCGCCCGCGCCATCCCCACGGTGCCACGCTTGAAGGGCGCGTTGGAGAACTCGGCCGGCAGGTCCGGCAGGTTCGAGCGGCCGGTGCCGGTGCCGGTCGGATCGCCCGTCTGCGCCATGAAGCCCTCGATGACGCGGTGGAAGACGACGCCATCATAGAAGCCGGCGCGCGTCAGCTTCTTGATCTGCTCGACATGCATCGGCGCGAGATCCGGCCGCAGGCGGATGGTGACACGCCCGTCCTTGGTGTCGAGATAGATCGTGTTCTCGGGATCAAGCGCCTGCGCCGCGGCCGGTGCGACGAGCGCGGGCGCGACGATGAGAGACACGAAGGCGGCAAGCGCGAGCAGCAAACGCGGCATGAGGCTCTCCTGATCCGGCCGGTCAACCGGCAGCGAAACGTCGTTGAAGGCGGGCGGCCACCCGTTGGGGCACGAAGCGCGAGACATCGCCGCCCATGGACGCGATCTGGCGCACGAGCGTGGCGGTGATGGGGCGCACCATGGGCGAGGCCGGCAGGAAGACGGTCTGCACGTCCGGCGCGAGCGCCTCGTTCATCCCCGCCATCTGCATCTCGTAGTCGAGGTCCGTGCCGTCGCGCAACCCGCGGATGAGCAGGCTCGCGCCATGGCGGCGCGCCGCCTCCACCACGAGGTCGGAGAAGGTGACCACGGCAAGCTCAGTCCCCTGCTCCTGTGCCAGCGGAGCACATTCCTCCTCGAGCATGGCCGCCCGCTCCTCCACGGAAAAGAGCGGCGTCTTGCCCGGGTGGATGCCGATGGCGATGACGAGCCTGTCGACGAGGCGGCAGGCGTTGCGCACGACATCGAGATGCCCGTTCGTGACGGGATCGAACGAGCCGGCATAGAGAGCGGTGCGTGCGGACATGGAATCTCCCTGACGACACCCTGCGCTGGATAAACCGGCCGGGCCCTTTATCCTAGCCCCTTCCTGCCCCCGGAGTCGCCCATGTCGGACATCGATGCCCTTCTTGCCCCCTATCGCATCACCGACGGCAGCAAGTTCCGGCTCTCGAAGCACGAGCCGCGCGACACCAACGGCTTCGACATCGACAAGGCCGCGGCCAAGGCAATGCTGGAAGAGGGCATCTCCCACATGCGCGACATGCAGGAGAAGCTCTTCGCCCAGCGGGAATGGGCGGTGCTCCTCATCTTCCAGGCGATGGACGCTGCCGGCAAGGACGGCGTGATCAAGCACGTAATGTCCGGGATCAACCCCCAGGGCTGTCAGGTGCATCCTTTCAAGGCCCCGTCCGAGGAGGAACTTGCCCACGACTTCCTGTGGCGCACCAGTTGCCGACTGCCGGAGCGCGGCCGCATCGGCATCTTCAACCGCTCGTACTACGAGGAGGTGCTGGTGGTGCGCGTACACCCTGAACTTCTCGCCCGCCAGCGCCTGCCCCGGCACCTTGTGACGGACGCCATCTGGGACGAGCGGCTGAAGGACATCCGCCGGTTCGAGGACTATCTCTCGCGCAACGGCACGAAGATCCTCAAGTTCTTCCTCAACGTGTCGAAGGAGGAGCAGAAGAGGCGCCTTCTCGACCGCATCGACGACCCAACCAAGAACTGGAAGTTCGACGTGAAGGACGTCGACGAACGCCAGCACTGGGACGCCTACATGCAGGCCTACGAGGCCGCCATCCGCGCCACCGCGACCGAGGAAGCGCCCTGGTATGTGGTGCCGGCGGACAACAAGTGGTTCACGCGCGTCGTCGTCATGGCCGCCATCATCGGCGAGATGCGCAAGCTCGACCTCGCCTTCCCGCAGGTCTCGGACGCGATGCGCGCGAAGCTTTCCGACATCCGCGAGGACCTCGAAAACGACTGAAGCGGCGCCGGGGCGCCGCTTCAGTCGGGATGGTTGCGGTGCGGACTGGCCACTCAGGCCTCGCCTGCCCCTTCCTCGCCCTCGTCGGCCTCGCCGTTACCGCTCGCGTCCTCGCCCTCGTCGCTGATGCGCTCGACGGAGACAACGCGCTCGTCCTCGGCTGTGTTGAAGACGATGACACCCTGGCTGGCGCGGCCGACGATGCGGATGTCGTCGACCGGGCAGCGGATGAGCTGCCCGCCGTCGGTGACGAGCATGATCTGGTCACTTGCCTCGACCGGGAAGGATGCGACGAGCGAGCCGTTGCGCTCGTTGACGGCCATGGCGACGATGCCCTTGCCGCCGCGGCCGGTGACCCGGTACTCGTAGGCCGAGGTGCGCTTGCCGTAGCCGTTCTCCGAGATGGTGAGGATGAACTGCTCGGCCGCGCCCATGAGCGCATAGCGCTCCTGCGACAGGCGGCTGTCGGCCGCGCCTTCCTCCAGCTCGCTCTCTTCGTCGCCGTTGGCCCCGTCACCATTGGCGGCACGGCGCGCGGCATTGGCGAGCTTGAGATAGGCGGCGCGCTCGTCCGCCGTCGCGTCTGTGTGGCGCAGGATGGCGAGGGAGATGACCTTGTCGCCCTCTCCCAGCGAGATGCCGCGCACGCCGGTGGAATCACGCCCCTTGAAAACGCGCACCTCCGTGACCGGGAAGCGGATGCACTGGCCGAGCGCCGTCGTCAGCAGCACGTCGTCCTGCTCGGTGCAGATCTGCACGTCGACGATGGCGTCGCCCTCGTCAAGCTTCATGGCGATCTTGCCGGCGCGGTTCACCTGCACGAAGTCGGACAGCTTGTTGCGCCGCACATTGCCGCTCGCCGTGGCGAACATCACGTCGAGCGACGCCCAGCTCGCCTCGTCCTCGGGTAGCGGCATGATGGTGGTGATGCGCTCGCCCTCTTCGAGCGGCAGCATGTTGATGAGGGCCTTGCCGCGCGCGTTGGGTGCCGCCAGCGGCAGGCGCCACACCTTCTCCTTGTAGACCTGGCCGCGCGAGGAGAAGAACAGCACCGGCGTGTGCGTGCTGGCGACGAAGAGGCGCGTGACGAAATCCTCGTCGCGCGTCTGCATGCCGCTGCGGCCCTTGCCGCCGCGCCGCTGGGCGCGATAGGTCGTCAGCGGCACGCGCTTGATGTACCCGGCGTGGCTGACAGTGACGACCATGTCCTCGCGCTGGATGAGATCCTCGTCCTCCACGTCCGCCGCCCAGTCGAGGATCTCGGTCCGACGCGGCGTGGCGAAGGCGTCGCGGATGGCGATCAGCTCGTCCTTCACGATGCCCATGATGCGCGCGCGCGAGCGCAGGATGTCGAGATAGTCGCTGATCTCGTCGGAGAGTTTGTTGAGCTCGTCGGCGATCTCGTCGCGGCCGAGAGCCGTGAGGCGCTGCAGGCGCAGGTCGAGGATGGCGCGCGCCTGCGTCTCGGACAGGCGATAGGTGCCGTCCTCCTGCACGCGGTGGCGCGGATCGTCGATGAGGGCGATGAGCGGCGCGACGTCGCCGGCCGGCCAGTCGCGCGCCATCAACGCCTCGCGTGCCGAGTTCGGGTCCGGCGCCGTGCGGATGAGGTGGATGACCTCGTCGATGTTCGCCACGGCGATGGCGAGGCCGACCAGGACGTGGGCCCGGTCGCGGGCCTTGCCGAGCAGGAACTTGGTGCGCCGGGAGACCACCTCCTCGCGGAACTCCACGAAGGCGGAGATCATGTCGCGCAGCGTCATCAGCTCTGGCCTGCCGCCGTTCAGCGCCACCATGTTGGCGCCGAAGCTCGTCTGCATCGGCGTGTAGCGGTAGAGCTGGTTGAGGACGACCTCCGCCACCGCATCGCGCTTGAGCTCGATGACGATGCGCATGCCGTCGCGGTCGGACTCGTCGCGCAGGTCGGAGATGCCCTCGATGCGCTTCTCGCGCACCAGCTCGGCGATCTTCTCGATCAGCGCCGCCTTGTTCACCTGGTAGGGAATCTCGGTGACGATGATCGCCTCGCGATCCTTGCGCACCTCCTCCACCGTACTGCGGGCGCGCATGATAATGGAGCCGCGCCCGGTGGTGTAGGCGGAGCGGATGCCCGAGCGGCCGAGGATGGTCGCTGCGGTCGGGAAGTCCGGACCGGGCACGATCTCGATCAGCTCCTCGTCGCTGATCTCGGGCCGGTCGATGAAGGCGACGCAGGCTTCGACGACCTCGCCCAGGTTGTGCGGCGGGATGTTGGTGGCCATGCCGACGGCGATGCCGCCGGCGCCGTTGACGAGCAGGTTCGGGAAGCGCGCCGGCAGGACCGACGGCTCCTTCTCCGTATTGTCGTAGTTGTCGTTGAAGTCGACGGTGTCCTTGTCGATGTCCTCGAGCAGGGGCATCGCCGCCTTGGCGAGCCGCGACTCGGTGTAGCGCATGGCCGCCGGCGGGTCGCCGTCCACCGAGCCGAAGTTACCCTGTCCGTCGATGAGCGGCAGGCGCATGGAGAAGTCCTGCGCCATGCGCACGAGGGCGTCGTAGATCGCCTGGTCGCCGTGCGGGTGGTACTTACCGATCACGTCACCGACGATGCGGGCCGACTTGCGGTAGGGCTTGTCCGGCGTGTAGCCGTTCTCGTGCATCGAGAAGAGGATGCGCCGATGCACGGGCTTGAGGCCGTCCCGCACATCCGGCAGGGCGCGGCTCACGATCACGCTCATCGCGTAATCGAGGTAGCTGCGCTTCATCTCGTCGATGATGGAGACCGGCTTGATATCGCCTCCGGGCGGCGTGCGGTCGCTGCCGCCGTTCTGGATGTCGTCTTGATCCGCCAAGGTGCTCGTCCGCAGTGAATGTTCCGCCGGCGGGTGTCGCGGGCGGAATGAGTCTTACTCCGTCTAGCCCATCCGGCCCCAAAATGCCATAGCAGAAAGCTCCGCACGGCGCGTCCGATCCGCAATGAGAATCAGCCACTTAGTCACGATTTCGGATGTTTTTGCGGCGCGCCCGCCCCACCGATGCTGGCCATGAGGGCAAAGGAGCGCCGGGTGCCTTGCGCAAGCCACTGCAGCAACGGCACAATCGCCGTCGCACAGCGTCAGAACGCGGGGGCATCGTGCAGGAATTCATCTCGTCGGCGCTCGTTACGCTGCTCGTCACGCTCGACCCGCCGGGCCTTGCCCCGATCTTCCTAAGCCTCACGCGCGGCATGACGACGGCCGAGAGCCGGCGCGTCGCCGTGCGGGCCGCCTTCATCGCCTTCGGCATCATGGCCTTCTTCGGCCTCGGCGGAGACTATCTGCTGCGGGCGCTCGGCATCGGCCTGCCCGCCTTCCGCATCGCCGGCGGGCTCCTGCTGTTCTGGATCGCGTTCGAGATGGTGTTCGAGCTCAGGACCGCGCGCAAGGCAGCGACGGCGAAGACGGCGATCACGGAGGATCACATCCGCAACGTCGCGGCCTTTCCGCTCGCCATCCCCCTGCTCGCCGGGCCCGGCGCCATCACGGCCACCATCCTCCTCGCCGGCCAGACGGACGGCGACCCGCTGCGGCTCGGCCTACTCCTCCTGATGATCGCCGCGGTGCTCGCGCTCTGCCTCGTCGTCTTCTACCTCGCCAACGGCATTTCGCGCCTTCTCGGCACCACGGGCAACATCGTGCTGACGCGGCTGCTCGGCGTCGTCCTCGCCGCTCTCGCGGTGCAGTTCGTCATCGACGGCGTCAGGGCGGTTGCCGGGGCCGGCTGACCGTCCCCGGAACAATTGCCACCCAGCCCCCGTTGTCCAACCGGACACAAGAGGATCGGGGGTGTATCATGGGGTCGCGGAGCCTGCTCTATCTCGTCGTCGGCGCGTTATGCGTCGTCGTCGCCGTTCTCGGGTACCGGCTCTACCAGGAAGAGCGCAAGCCCGACGGCGTCGAGATCAGCATCGGCCAGGGTGGTGTGTCGATCGAGAAGAACTGAACGGGCTGACAACCCGACATCACCCGAACAGCAGATCGCCTGAACAGCGGAGCGAGCGGAAGGTCCTGTCACCTCCGTCCGCTGGGCGTGCAATCGCAGGGGTGCTTCTGGCGGCCCGGGGCCGCCGCCGCGCGGCCGTGTCGTCGCTGGCGCGACACCCCGTGCGGGCCGCGCCACGTGCGCGTCTGCACGAGGCGCAGGTAGACGTCAGGACGACCGCACCAGGGCGAGCCGCAGCAGCAGGAAGAGCACAAGCGCGTTGGCGAGGTGCCACAGGAAGTGGGTGCCGAGCGGCCAGGCAGCGCAGACCACCGAATCGACGCTGCGGAAGGCGAGCGAGACGAGAAAGAGACCGCCGACGCCCAATAGCGTGCGGCCGACCGCCGGCCTGCGCCCCCATGCCAGCATCCCGACCCCGATCAGCGCGGCCGCGGCCGGCAAATAGCCTGCCGAGCCGCCCAGCGGGTCGTAGCCGAGCCAGCTGACAGTCAGATCACGCCACAGCCCTGGCACCGCCATCGAGAGTGCCTGGAACGCGGCCGTGACGGCGAGCGCCGCCCACAGCGGCAAGCCAAGGTAGCGCCGCATGGCGAAGAAGAAGTAGATGGCGATGAACAGCGCTATCGGTAGCACGTCAGCGAGGGCTGCCCAGCGCGTCGCGACCGTGTGGAAGAGGAAGGAGCCGACGCCCACGGCGAAGGTGAGCGCGATGAGGATGGCGACGAGCCAATCGCGCCGCGGGGCGCGCAGCCAGACGACGCCCGCCGCAAGCGCGGCAAGAATGAAGGCGCCGTTCGTCACGGCATTGACGGGCTCGGACCAGAAACCCGCATCGAGGCGCTCGCAATAGGAATCGATTGGCACGTGCCAGCCCGCCCGCTCCATCCTTTGTCTCCGGTTCCTGCGATTGCGGTGCCGCCCCTCACGTGTCACATCTCCCTGACGATCAGGCAACACCCTTCGCCGGAGCCGACACGCCATGCGGATCGCCACCTGGAACGTCAATTCCGTCAAGCAGCGGCTGGAGCACCTGCTGCGATTCCTCAAGGAAGAGGCGCCCGATGTAGTCTGCCTGCAGGAACTGAAGTGCCAGGACGATGCCTTTCCGCGGCTCGAGCTCGACGGCACCGGCTACAACATCGCCGTGCGCGGGCAGAAGAGCTTCAATGGCGTCGCCATCCTCTCCAAGCGGCCGATGGAGGACATCCAGCTGCGCCTGCCCGGCGACGACAGCGACGAGCAGGCGCGCTTCATCGAGGCGCTGGTGCCGGGGGACAAGGGCGTGGTCCGCATCGCCTGCATCTACCTGCCGAACGGCAACCCCGCGCCTTCGGAGAAGTACAGCTACAAGCTCGCCTGGATGGACAGGCTCCATGCCCATGCGCGGGCTCGTCTGCGCGAGGAAGAGCCTTTCGTGATCGCAGGCGACTTCAATGTCATCCCCGAACCGAAGGACGCTGCCCGGCCGGAGCAGTGGGTGAACGATGCGCTCTTCCTGCCGCCGACGCGGGAGAAGTTCCGCAGCCTCCTTCACCTCGGCCTGTGCGATGCCCTGCGCGCCACCACCGATGCCGACGGCATCTACACCTTCTGGGACTATCAGGCCGGCGCCTGGCAGAAGAACAACGGCATCCGCATCGACCACATGCTCCTGTCGCCGCAGGCGGCTGACCGACTGCGCAGCGTCACTGTGGTCAGGCACACGCGCGGCTGGGACAAGCCGTCCGACCACGTGCCCCTCATGGCCGAACTCGACGTGTGAGCGCCGGCCTCAGTTTCTGCTGCTCGCCCCCGTCGGGTCGCCGCTCTGACCGCCGCTCCCCGAATTGCTGTTGCTGCCGCTGCCCCCTCCGCCTCCGCGATTGCCGCCCGACGAGGAGCCGTCGCCGTCTGAACCCGGGGAGCCGGGCCCGTTGCGGTCAAAAAGCCAGTAGGGCCGATGTTGCTGCACCGGCACCTGCTCCACCTGGCGGCAGAGCGCGCGGTTGCTGCTTTGCACGCAGGCCTGGTAGAAGTCGAAGGTGTTCGCCGTGCCGGGCGCCGGCCCCGACAGGCCGGTGCGGGTAACGACGACCACGTCGCCGGGCTGCACCACGTCGACACACCGGCCGGCAAGGGTGCAGACCACAATCCTCCCCTCCTGCAGCACCACCGTGACGCGCGCTGCCTCCACGAGCATATCGAAGACGGTGCCGCGCACGCCGATCGTCGCCACCGGCGTGCGGATCTGATAGGCGCGCGAGGGCGAAGCCCCGCTCACCCAGCGGAAGGCGCCGCGCGTGGCGCGGATGACGGCCTGGGCGGCCGTCCCGTCCGGATTGAAGACAAAGCGGTCGAGCGTGACGGATGCGTTGGCCCCCATCATCAGATGGGTGTCGTCGAGAAAGACGAGGCGCGCTGCACTGTCCCGGCCCGTGCGGATGACCTCGTCGGCGAACACGTCCGAACCGACGGAAACCGTCCGCACACGTCCCTTGAGATTGCCCGACACCTGGCGTTCCGCGACCACGGCGTCGCCGATGTCCGTCTGAGCCGCCGAAGGTCCGGTCGATGCTGCGAGAATGCAGCCAGCCAGTGCGGCCAGCGTCGCGAACAAGCTCCTTGCCATCGCTCGCCCCTCTTGCCCTGCACCAAATTATAACCCGTAACCTGCCCGATGCACGAGTGATTGCCTTGGGCGCCGGGGCGATTGCAACATTCTGCCTGCAGAGGGAGGCGTTCCATGCGGGAAAGCGGCGCGACGCCGGCGACATCGATGCCTGCCGGGGGAAGCACGCGCCGCGGCCTGCGGCCCGGCGGCTGGGCCGCCGTGCTCGTGCCCGCCGCCGTCATGGCCGTCCTCATCCTGTGGTCCCCGATGCCAGTGCGGGCGGTGCGCGACATCATCTTCGACAGCTACCAGCGGCTGTCACCCCGCCCCTACGATCCGGCCCTGCCGGTGCGTATCGTCGACATCGACGACGAGAGCCTTGCGCGGCTCGGCCAGTGGCCGTGGCCGCGGGCCCGCCTCGCGGCCATCGTCGACCGGCTGCGGGAGGCCGGGGCCGCCGCGGTGGCCTTCGATATTCTCCTGTCCGAACCGGAGCGGCAGGACGCGGCCAGCGACGAGCGGCTGGCGCAGGCCGCGGCCTCCGTCCCCGTCGTCATGAGCCTCACGCTGACGAACGCGGCAGGCGGGACGCTCCCTGCTCCGAAGGCAGGCTTCGCCACCGCCGGCGACGATCCGCGAGCCTTCGTGCCGCGCTTTGCCGGTGTCATCCCCTCCCTGCCCCTTTTCACGGAGCCCGCGGCAGGCATCGGCGCGCTCAACTGGGTGCCGGACCGCGACCTCGTGGTGCGGCGCGTGCCGACCCTGCTGGTACTCGGCGATGCCATGGTGCCGGGCCTGGCGAGCGAGGCACTGCGCGTGGCGCAGGGGGCCTCGACCATCCTCGTGCGTGCCTCGAACGCGAGCGGCGAGACCGCCTTCGGCCGGCAAACGGGGGTCGCGGCCGTGCGCATCGGGGCCGCCACCATCGCCACCGAGGGCGATGGCGCCGTGCGCATCCACTACGCGGGCACGCAGCCTGGGCGCCGCATCGCTGCCTGGCGCCTGCTCGAAGGCACGGCCGACACCTCCGCCCTCTCCGGCGCCATCGTTCTCCTCGGCACGAGCGCGGCAACCCTTGCCGACGTGCGCGCGACGCCGCTCGAGGCAGCGGTGCCGGGTGTCGACATCCATGCCGAATTTCTGGAGCACGTGCTGTCGGGCGCCCGCCTCGTGCGGCCGGATTATGCCCCCGGGCTCGAAGTGGTGGCGCTGCTCGTCCTTGCGGCACTGGCGGCACCCCTTGCCCTCCGGCTGCGCCCCCTTTTCAGCGCCCTCGGCCTCGTCGTCCTCGCCGCCGCCGCCGTCGCGGCGAGCTGGCTCGCCTTCACGCATGGGGCGCTGCTCGTCGACCCCGTCTGGCCGCTCGTCGGCACGGTAGCCTCCTTCGCCAGCGCCATCGCCATCGCCCTGCGGCGCACGGAGGCGGAGCGACGGTGGATCCGCGACGCCTTCGCGCGCTACCTGTCGCCCGAGGTGGTGTCGGCGCTGGCGCGCGAGCCTCAACGCCTGGCGCTCGGTGGCGAGATCCGCCCCCTCACCGTGCTCTTTGCCGATATTCGCGGCTTCACCAGCCGCGCCGAGCGGCTCGATGCGCGCGAGGTCGTCACCTTCCTCAATACCGTGCATACGCCGCTCGCGGACGAGGTGATGCGCCACGGCGGCACCATCGACAAATTCCTGGGCGATGGCCTCATGGCGTTCTGGAACGCGCCGCTCGACGTGCCCGAGCATGTGGCGAAGGCGCTCGAGGCGGCGCTCGCGATGCAGGAGGCCATCGCCCGCCTCGCCCCGTCCCTTGCCATGGAGGGACTGCCGCCGCTCGCCATCGGCATCGGCATCCACACCGGGCCGGCCTGCGTGGGCAATCTCGGCTCGCGGCACCGCTTCGATTATTCCGCCGTCGGCGATACCGTGAATGCCGCAGCGCGCATCGAGCAGACCAGCAAGACCTACGGGGAGCCCATCCTCGTCTCGGGAGAAGTCGTTGCCGCAGCGCCGGCCTTCGCCTTCCTCCTCGTCGACGAGGTGCGCCTGCGCGGCCGCGGCGGGGCGACGCGCCTCTATGCCCTGGTATCGGGACCGGAGGGGCCGGATGCGGATTTCGAGGATTTTCGCCGGCGGCACGACGCTGCCGTCGAGGCCGCAATCGCCGGCCGGCCAACGGCGCTGGCACAGCTTGAAGAGCTATCGCGCAGTGCGCACGGCGTGCGCCACGCGCGGCTCTATGCCTATCACCGGGCCCGGCTCGCCGAACGACAGCCGGTGCCGGAAGTTTGAATCGTCAGAGTCGCTTAGCGGTTCTTGCTCAGGTACTGCTGCATGTATGCCAGCGCCGCCTGCCGGTCGCTCTCGCTCGCGGCGGCAAAGGCCTTGTCGTGCAGCTCGATGATCCAGGCGTCCTTCTCCGGATCGGCCGCCTCGCGCGCCAGGGTCAGCCACATCAGACCGCGGGCGCCCTGGCGCGGCACGCCGTCACCGAGGATGAGGAGATTGCCGAGCAGCGCCTGGGCGGCGTGATGCCCCTTTTCCGCCGACAGGTGCAGCCAGCGCGCCGCCTGGCGGCTGTCCTTCTCCACGCCTATGCCCTCGAGATAAAGACGCGCGAGGCCATACTGGGCGTCGGGGTCGCCGTAATAGGAGGCCGCGTAGTAGAACATGTCCACGGCGCGGTTGACGTCGCGCTTGACGTAGCTGCCGGCAATGCCCTCAAGGAAATAGCCGCCGAGCGCGACAAAGGCGCTGGAAACGAAGCGCGCATTCGCCGACGTCGGGCTTTCGTCCGCATACTGGTCGGCAATCTTGGAGAAATACTCGAAGGCCTTGAGGTCGTCGTGCATGACGCCGTCGCCCTCGGCATACATGCGGCCAAGCTTCCACAACGCCATGGTGTGGCCCTGCGTCGCCGCATATTCGAGGGCGCGCACCGCTCCCACCTTGTCTCCGGCGTTGTAGTCGCGGATGCCGATCTTGAAGGCATCACGCACCGACTTGAAGGGCTCGGTTGGCGACGTTGCGATTACCGGCGAAGCGGCCGGGCGCGGGCCGTCGAGCGCCATGGCCGTCGGCACGGCGGCGGCGAAGATGAGGGCACCGAGCCCCCGCGCAAATACTCTACTGGTCAGCATAGCAGTGCTTTTCTTCAAAAGCGCCGGGATGGGTCACGGCGCCGCCGCGCGCCGGCCCGACCGTCTGCGCATATTTCCAGAGTGCCCCCGAGCCATAGTCCGTCTCGCGCGGTGTCCAGACAGCGCGCCGACGCGCCATCTCGGCCTCCGACAACCGCACGTCCAGCCTTCCGGCCACGGCATCGATCTCGATGATGTCACCGTCACGCAGGAGGGCGATCGGCCCTCCCACGGCTGCCTCCGGCCCCACGTGGCCGACGCACAGGCCCCGCGTCGCGCCGGAAAAACGCCCGTCCGTGATGAGCGCCACCTTGTCGCCCATGCCCTGCCCGTAGAGGGCGGCCGTGGTGGCCAGCATCTCGCGCATGCCCGGCCCGCCCCGCGGACCCTCGTAGCGGATGACGAGCACGTCGCCCTCTTCATAGGCGCGGTTTCTCACCGCCTCGAAGCAGGCTTCCTCGCTGTCGAAGCAGCGGGCGGGCCCCGCGAAGACAAGGCTGTCCTCGTCCATGCCCGCCACCTTCACAATAGCCCCGTCGGGCGCCAGGCTGCCGCGAAGGCCCACGACGCCGCCCGTCGGCGACAGCGGATCGTCGGCGGGACGCACCACGTCCTGCCCGTCGTTCCAGCGCACGGAGGCGAGGTTCTCCGCGATCGTGCGGCCCGTCACGGTCATGCAGTCCCCGTGGAGGAAGCCCTGATCGAGCAGAGTCTTCATCAGGAGCGGAACACCGCCTGCCTCGAACAGGTCCTTGGCGACATAGCGTCCGCCGGGCTTGAGGTCCGCGATATAGGGCGTGCGGCGGAAGATCTCCGCCACATCGAAGAGATCGAACTTGATTCCCGCCTCGTGGGCGATGGCGGGCAGGTGCAGCGCCGCGTTGGTGGAACCGCCCGAGGCGGCGACGACAGTCGCCGCATTCTCCAGCGCCTCGCGAGTGACGATGTCCCGCGGGCGGATCTGCCGGGCGACGAGCTCCATCACCATCTCGCCTGCCGTCATGCAGAAGCGGTCACGGATCTCGTAGGGCGCCGGGGCGCCGGAGGAATAGGGCAGCGCGAGGCCGATGGCCTCAGCCACGGTCGCCATGGTGTTGGCGGTGAACTGGGCGCCACAGGCGCCGGCAGAAGGACAGGCCACCTGCTCCAGCTCGGCAAGGTCCTCGTCCGACATGTCGCCGACCGAATGGCGCCCGACGGCCTCGAACACGTCCTGCACGGTCACCGGCTTGCCGCGGAAATTGCCAGGCAGGATGGAGCCGCCGTAGATGAAGATGGACGGCACGTTGAGGCGCACCATGGCCATCATCATGCCCGGAAGCGACTTGTCGCAGCCGGCGATGCCGACGAGCGCATCATAACAGTGGCCGCGCATGGTGAGCTCGACCGAGTCGGCAATGACCTCGCGCGAGACGAGCGAGGATTTCATGCCCTGGTGGCCCATGGCGATGCCGTCGGTGACGGTGATGGTGCAGAACTCGCGCGGGGTGCCGCCAGCGGCCGCCACGCCCTTCTTTACCGCCTGGGCCTGGCGCATCAGAGCGATGTTGCAGGGGGCGGCCTCGTTCCAGCAGCTGGCGACGCCGACGAAGGGCTGGTGGATCTGCCGCTCCGTGAGGCCCATGGCGTAGTAGTAGGAACGGTGGGGCGCACGCGCCGGCCCTTCCGTCACGTGACGGCTGGGCAGCTTCGCCTTGTCGAAGACGCGCGCGTCCATCTGCCAACGCAATCCCTGTTCGCCGGCCTCTCGCGGAGGCAATTCTTTCCCAGAAGCCTGCGGCGATGCCAAGAGGCACGCACGAGCCCGCCACTCCCGGCAATCGCTTGCCGGACGTTTGGCCCCTTCAGCCAAACCGCAGCACTTTCAAGGATTTGCTGTGAAACAAGAGGTGCGACTCGTTTATGGCGGCTTCGCGGCAGGCGCAGCGAGCAGGCCGCGACGATCAATGATCGTCGCGGCCTGTTGCACTGATGTCACATAAAATTGAGAGAAAATTAACCTTGTGCGCTATGCGGCGCCCGCGAGACGGGCGAGCGCCTCGCGGATCTTGGCCTGGCGCAGGAGCGCGGCCTCGCGGCGCTCCTTCTGCTCCTCCACGACCTCCTCGGGCGCGCGGGCGATGAAGTCCGCATTGCCCAGCTTGGCGTCGATGCGGGCGATATCGGCATCGAGCTTGCCGACCTCCTTCTCGAGGCGCACGCGCTCCGCCGCGAGGTCGACGAGGCCGGCGAGCGGCAGGGCCGCCACCTCGCCGCGGACGACGAGCTGGATGCTGCCCGCAGGCACCGTCTCGGCGTAGCTGATCTCGCCGAGGCGCGCGAGGCGCCGCAGCACCTCCTCCCAGCGCGCCACGCGCGCGCGGGTCTCGTCCGACGCGCCGACGAAGACGAGCGGCACCTGCGCTCCGGCCGGCACGTTGGTTTCCGAGCGGGCCGATCGGATATCGGACACGAGGTCAATGATCCAGCCGATCTCGGCCTCCGCCTCGGCATCGCCGGCGGCATTGCCCGCCGGCCACGGCGCAAGCGCCAGTATCGTCTCGCGCGTCGGCCCCTCCGCGCCCTTGATGGCCCACAGCTCCTCGGTGAGGAAGGGCATGAAGGGGTGCAGCAGCTTGCAGATCTCGTCGAGGACGAATGCGATCGTCGCCCGCGTCTCGTCCTTGGCCGGCCCGTCCTCGCCCTGCAGCACCGGCTTGGCGAGTTCGAGATACCAGTCACAGAAGAGATTCCAGACGAAGCGATAGACCGCGCCCGCCGCCTCGTTGAACTTGAAGGCCTCGAGCGCGGCAGTGACGGCGGCGGCGGCCGCGCCACACTCGCCGAGGATCCAGCGGTTGAGGGTCAGCGTCGCCTTCTCGGGTGCAAAACCTGCCTGGCGGACGCAGCTGTTCAGCTCCGCAAAGCGCGCAGCGTTCCAGATCTTCGTCGCAAAATTGCGATATCCTTCAACGCGTTGCGTCGAAAGCTTGATGTCGCGCCCCTGCGCCGCCATGGCGGCGAGGGTGAAGCGCAGGGCATCGGCGCCGTACTTCTCGATGAGATCGAGCGGATCGATGACGTTGCCCTTGGACTTCGACATCTTCGCGCCCTTCTCGTCGCGGACGAGCGCGTGGATGTAGACGTTGCGGAAGGGCACGTCCTTCATGAAGTGGATGCCCATCATCATCATCCGGGCGACCCAGAAGAAGATGATGTCGAAGCCCGTGACAAGCGTGCTCGTCGGATAATAGCGCTCGAGCTCCGCCGTCTTCTCCGGCCAGCCGAGCGTCGAGAACGGCCACAGTGCGGAGGAGAACCACGTGTCGAGCACGTCCTCGTCGCGCGTCAGCGCCACCTCGTGGCCGTAGTGGCGGGCGGCAGCCGCCTTCGCCTCGTCCTCGCTGGTCGCCACGAAGATCTGGCCGTCAGGCCCATACCACGCCGGGATCTGGTGCCCCCACCAGAGCTGGCGCGAGATGCACCACGGCTCGATGTTCTCGAGCCACTGGAAGTAGGTCTTCTCCCAGGTCTCGGGCACGAAGCGTGTCTTGCCCTCGCGCACGGCGGCGAGCGCCTTCTCGGCGAGCGGCTTGACGTTGAGGTACCACTGGTCGGTCAGCCACGGCTCGATGACGACGCCCGAGCGGTCGCCGTGCGGCACCATGTGCGTGTGCGGCTCGACCTTCTCGAGCAGCCCCCGCTCTTCGAGCATGGCGACGATGCGCTTGCGCGCCTCGAAACGGTCGAGCCCGTGCAGTGCGAGCACAGCATCGAGATCGGCGCCTGCCTCGGCCCCCTCCAGGAAGGCCTCGTTGTCGCGCACGGTGATCTCCGCCGCCGGGCCGAGAACGTTGATGAGCCGCAGGCCGTGGCGCTTGCCGACGTCGAAGTCGTTGAAATCGTGCGCCGGCGTGATCTTGACCGCGCCGGTGCCCTTCTCCGGGTCGGAATAGGCGTCAGCCACGATGGGGATGCGCCGCCCGACGAGCGGCAGCACGACGTTGCGGCCGATGAGATCGCGATAGCGCTCATCCTCGGGATGCACGGCGACGGCCGTGTCGCCCAGCATCGTCTCCGGCCGGGTGGTGGCGACCGTGATGAAGCGCCCCGGCTCGCCCTCGATGGGGTAGCGGATGTGCCAGAGGCTGCCCTTGACCTCGATCTGCTGCACCTCGAGGTCGGAGATCGCCGTGAGGAAGCGCGGATCCCAGTTGACGAGGCGCTTGTCCTTGTAGATCAGCCCCTCGTTATAGAGCGACACGAAGACCTTGACGACGGCCTGGGACAGGCCCTCGTCCATGGTGAAGCGCTCGCGCGACCAGTCGCAGGAGGCACCGAGGCGCTTGAGCTGGTTGATGATGGTGCCGCCGGACTGCTCCTTCCACGCCCAGACGCGCTCGACGAAGCGCTCACGCCCGAGCTGGCGGCGGGACGGCTCCTTCCGCTCGGCGAGCTGGCGCTCGACGACCATCTGCGTGGCAATGCCCGCATGGTCCGTGCCCGGCTGCCACAGCACATCCTTGCCGCGCATGCGCTCGAACCGGCACAGCACGTCCTGCAACGTGTTGTTGAGTGCATGGCCCATGTGCAGCGAGCCGGTGACGTTGGGAGGGGGAATGACGATGCAGTAGGGCGGCGCGCCGGCGCGGTCGGCACGGCCGGCGCGAAACGCCTCTTCCCTCTCCCACATGGCGGAAATCCGCGCCTCGACAGCGCTCGGCTCGAAGGTCTTGTCCATCACCCAAACCATTTGCGCGCGCCGGCGGGTGCCGGCGCCGGGAACCGACTGGTAGAAAGCGAAGCGGAGGGCATAAGTCAATCACAGACCGGCCGGAGGGGCCGGTCGGCTCCGCCGGCGGGGAACGTTTCAGCGCCGGCCGCCGCGTGCCACGCGCTCGATTTCCTGGCGCACGAGCCGCTCGACCAGGGCCGGCAGGTTGTCGTCGAGCCACGCCTTGAGCATGGGGCGCAGCATGTCGCGCACGAGATCCTCCAGCGTGCGCGATCCCTGGCTGCCGCCGACTGTCGCCGTCAGGGCCTCGAAGGACGAGGCGACGCTGGCCCCTGCCTGGGGAGAAAGCAGCTCGTCCCGCGGCTCGCGGGGGACGGACGCAGGCTCAGGCTGGCGCGGCGGCAGCCCTGCCGAGAGCGAGGCGACGAGCGAGGGCATGACCTGCTCGGCCAGGCTGCGCTCGACTGCGGTGCGCGAAGTCCCCGCCTGGTCCACCACGGCCGGCGCGGCGTCGTTTACCACCGGGGCAGCAGACGGCGGCGCCGGACGCTGGGCCGGGCGCGCCTGCTGCGCCACGACCGGCCGACGCGGCGGCTCCGGCAGGAAGGGTTCGTCGCGACGCGCCCTCTCCTGCGCGGCAATATCACGGCGCGCGATCTCGGGACGGACGCCATCGGGCTGGCCGGTATCCGGACGGGGTGTGCGCTCATCCGTCGGAGCGGGCCGGGGCGTCGGCGAAGCCGAAGCCTGATCCTCGGTGATGATGCGCCGGATGGACGCCAGAATCTCATCCATCGTCGGCTCGGGCGTCTTCGCAGGGTCCTGCAGCTTGGGGCTCGCCGAATTCATGCGTCGCACCGATCAATTGCGGACGCGAGAATCACGTCCGTCGCCTCTGCCGAGTATTTCATGCGGAAAGGGCGAGGCAAGCGCCCCGCCCCGAAGACCACAGGATTTAGCGGCATCCGAGCCGCAAAATACAACCGCTGCTACTTGCCGCTCGGCGTGTCGAGGCCGATCCACTTGTCCTTGACCTGCTCGAAGTGGATCTTCGGGTCATAGGTCGCGACCTTGAGGCCGAGCGTCGGCGCCGTCAGGCGGCCGATGGCCGACAGCACACCGTAGGAGGCGACGATGCGGTCACGCTGGGCCGTGACCAGCTCCACGCGCGAGTTGAGCAGCGCCTGCTGGGCGTTGAGGACGTCGAGGGTCGTCCGCTGCCCCACCTTGGCCTCTTCGCGGACGCCTTCGAGCGCGACCTGGTTGGCCTCGACCTGCGCCTGCGCGGCCGTGATCTGCTGCTTGGCCGCCTCGAGCTGCGACCAGGTGGCGATGATCTGCTGGCGCACCTGATCACGGATGAGGTCGACCTGGATGCGTGCCTGGCCAGCCGCCTCTTTCGCCTGGCGGGTCTGCGCATAGACCACGCCCCCCTCGTAGATCGGCACGTTGAGCGTGCCGATGATCGAGGCGTTCGTGCGCCTGTCGCCCGAAATGGTCTGATCCCACGTCTGCGACACGCCGGCAGACACACGGAAATCCGGCAGGAGCTGTGCCTCGGTAGCCTTCACCTGCAGCTCCGCCGTGTCGACGCTGTGCTGGGCGGCGGCGATGGCCGGATGGTGCCGCAGACCGATGGCGATCGCCTGCTCGAGTGTCTTGGGCAGATACTTTTCGGCCGAGATGCCGGGCCCGAGCTGCTTGGGCTCGACGCCGATCACCTGACGATAGGTCGCGATGCTGGCCCGGAGGTTGGCCCGCGCCACGCTCTGCTGGGCGCGGCCGGCGGCGAGCGCAGCCTCGGCCTGGGCGACGTCCGTGCGCGTTACCTCGCCGACATCGAAACGGTCCTTCGTCTGGCGCAGCTGCTCCTGCAGCACCTCGACGTTGTTGGTCTGCAGGTTGTAGACGGCCGTGTCGCGCAGGACGTTCATATAGGCGATGACGCCTTCGAGCAGCACGCTCTGCTCGGTGTTGCGGAGCGTCTCGCGGGCGCCGAGGACCTGCGATTCGGAGGCGCGCACGTTATTCAGCGTGCGGCCACTGTCAAAGATCATCTGCTGGATCTCGATGCCGACGGAGCGGCGAAAGAGATCATCGCTGGAGCGGCCGAGGTTGGGCGTGCGCGAGTTGAGCGCGATGGCGCCGATGGTGCCCTGCGCCGTGATCGTGGGGCGCCACCCGCCCTTGGCGCGCGGCACGTTCTCGTCCGTGATGCGCACCTGCGCGCGCTGGACGTTCAGCGACGGATTGTTCTCGTATGCCTTCGCCAGCGCTCCGGTCAGCGTCTCGGCGCGCGCCACGGCGCAGGACGCAAGGAGAGTACCGGACAGTGCCGCAAGCTTCAGCCACTTCGCCCCGGTGGTCTTCGAATGTCGAATCACGGCCACCTTCCCGTCATGTCGAGGCCTGAATAGCGCCTCAGGATCCCTTGTCGAACGTGCCGGCCCCTATAACGCTTGGCGAGAGCATACAGCCCGCGCCCGGCAGCGAGAACTGCTGACGCAGATGCTTTCGGCAACTTTTCCGGTTGTGCCGCAAAAAAGTGACACACCGAAAGGGCCGGGTCGATCAGAACTGGAACGCAGGCTGACGCCGCAGCCCCTCGACCACCGGAGCGGCCGCATCGAAGAGCCGCCGGCACCCGACGGCCTCCCCCGCGCGCTGGAACAGCACCACCTTGCTCGCCCCCTCGGAGGCGTCGATGGCAACCAGCCGGCCCTCGCGGGAGAGCTGGGCGAGAAGCGCATCGGGAACGGTCTCGTAGGCGCCGTTCAGGATAATGAGGTCATAGGGCGCATCGGCCGCATACCCCTGGGCGACGGGCCCGACCTTCACGGACACGTCGCAGCCGAGATCGGCCAGGACAGCCTTCGCGCGCTCGGCCAGATCCGAATCGCTCTCGACCATCGTGACCTTGCCGCCGAGGCGCTCGAGGACGGCGCTCGAATAACCGGTGCCGCCGGCCACATCGAGAATGCGGCTGCCGGGGGTGACAGCAAGCGCCTGGATCATGCGGGCAAGCACCATGGGCGCCAGCATCACGCGGGCCGTGCCATCCGCGAAACGTGCCAGCGTGATGGTGCGGTCGGAATAGGCAACGGCTTCCTGGCCCGCGGGAACGAAACGCTCGCGCGGCACCTCTTCGAGGACGCTCAGCAGCGCATGGTCCACCACATCGAAGGTCCGGACCTGGCAGTCCACCATGGTGCGGCGGGCTTGGGCGAAATCGAGCATCGGGGAGGACCTTTCACATCGCTGCCGGCAGGACGCTCCGGGCAGCGATCCCGCTGGCATCGGGCCGGCGGGTTCGATCCCGAAAGCGGTATCGCCGGATGTGGAGGCCTCGCCCGGAATCGAACCGGGGTGCAAGGATTTGCAGTCCTCTGCGTAACCACTCCGCCACGAGGCCTCGCCGCGGGTTCATATCAAAGGCGCGCCCCTTTTCGCAACATCCCTTTTGGCGCGTCACGGCGCCGCCATCCACAGGCGGGGGATGAGTGCGAAAAGGGGTTGCAGGCCAGCCGCGCATGTTATAGTCACCCCGCCGTGATCCCCGATAGCTCAGTTGGTAGAGCGTTCGACTGTTAATCGAATGGTCGCAGGTTCGAGTCCTGCTCGGGGAGCCACCCTCTTCCTCCCGAAGTTCCGCATCTCCTGACGCCGCCGGAAGCGTGCTGCGTGCGCGCTTGCATTGCGACCGCCCGGGCAAGAGCCGCCCGGCACTGTGGTTGCGCCGTCTTTCCGTCGTTCGGCTCGACAGACGCGCCCCCGAGGATCAACTGGGGGAATCGCCGCCGGTGCCCGTGACAACCATCAGCGTCTCGTCTGCGATCACCTGCTCCTCGTCCGTGGGGATGACGAGGACGGCGACGCGGCTGTCCCCCGTACTGATGCGCGGCGCGTTGGCGGCATTCGCCTGCGCATCGAGGGCGACGCCGAGCCAGCCCAGCCGCGCGCAGACTCCGGCGCGGATACGCGGCTGATTCTCGCCAACACCGGCCGTGAAGACGATTCCGTCGATCCCGCCGAGAGTCACGGCGAGTCGCCCGATCTCGCCGGCGATGCGGAAGCAGAAGAGCTCGATGGCCTCCCTCGCCCTCTCGTCGTCACTTTCGAGGAGCACGCGGCTGTCCGCACTGATGCCTGAGACACCGAGCAGGCCCGAGCGGTGGTAGAGCAGGTCCTCCACGGCGCCGAGGGGCAGCCCCTTCTGCCCCATGAGGTGCAGGAGGACGCCGGGGTCGAGCGCCCCGCAGCGAGTCGCCATGGGAATGCCGTCGAGGGTCGAGAAGCCCATGCTGGTGTCGCGACTCACGCCGCTCTCGAGCGCGCACAGGCTGGCGCCGCTGCCCAGATGGGCGACGACCACCTTGCCGGCCGCCGTCTGCGGCGCGCGGCGCGCCAGTTCGCCGGCGATGAACTTGTAGGACAGGCCATGGAAGCCGTAGCGCCTGATTCCCTCGTCGTGCAGCGCCCGCGGCAGGGCGAAGCGGCGTACCACGTCGGCCTGGCTCTGGTGGAAGGCCGTGTCGAAGCTGGCGCAGAGTGGCAGATCAGGCCGCAGATGCCTCAGCCCACGGATGATGCGCAGGCTCTGCGGCTGGTGGAGCGGTGCCAGAAGGGTCAGCTCGTCGAGCTTGCCGACGACTTCGTCGTCGATCAGCACAGGCCCGGTGAAGACCCCTCCCCCGTGCACCACGCGAATACCCGCGGCCCCGACGCGATCAAGATCCACATGCTCGCCGACGAGGCCGAAGGTTTCGCCCAGCAGACCGCGCACGTCCTCGGCAGGAGCCGAAAGAGCCGTTTCGAATCGCTGCGGCCCCTCGTCGAGCCGGAACACCGGCGGCTCATGGCGCAGGTCGATGACGCCGCGGGCGATGCGCCGGGCCTTGCCATCGCCGGTCTCGAACAGGCCGATCTTGATCGTCGAGGAACCGGCGTTGAAGGTGACGAGAAGATCGCCTGTCATGGGCCCTTGCCCTCCAGAGGACGCGGTTCGGCGGCGAGCCGCGCCAGCGCCGCCGAGGCGATGCGCGCCGACAGCGGGTCGGCGCGGCTCGTCAGGACGATGGGCACGCGCGCGCCGAGGACCAGCCCGGCGGCCGTCGCTCCCGCGAAATAGATGAGCTGCTTGGCCAGCATGTTGCCGGCCTCGAGGTCCGGCACCAGCAGGATGTCGGCCCGGCCGGCGACCGGCGAGATGATGCCCTTGGTGCGCGCGGCATCCGTGCTGATGGCGTTGTCGAAGGCGAGCGGCCCATCGACGCGCGCTCCCGTGATCTGGCCGCGCGCGGCCATCACCGTGAGCGCCGCCGCGTCCAGCGTCGCCGGCATCTTGGGATTGACCGTCTCCACGGCGGCGAGCACCGCCACTAGCGGCTCCTCCATGCCGAGGACGTGCAGCAGGTCTATGGCGTTCTGGCAGATGTCGCGCTTGTGGTCGAGCGTCGGCCGGATGTTGACCGCCGCGTCGGTGACGATGAGCGGCTTGTCGTAGGCCGGCACGTCCATAGCGTAGACGTGACTGATGCGACGCTCGGTCCTGAGGCCTGAGGACGGGGCCACCACCGCGCCGAGCAGCTCATCCGTGTGCAGGCTGCCCTTGACGAGAACAGAGACCTTGCCGGCAACGGCGAGCTCGACCGCCCGCTCCGCCGCGGCGTGGCTGTGCGGCACGAGCTCGATCGCGATACCGTCCAGCGACACCTGCGCCGCCTCGGCCGCGGCGCGGATCTTCGCCTCGGGCCCGACAAGGAGCGGATCCAGCAGCCCCTCGTCCCGCACCTCCACGGCCGCCTTGATGGCGGCGGCCGAGCAGGGATGCACGATGGCCGCGCGTAGCGGTGAGGCCTGGCGCGCCCTGGCCACGAAGGCCTCATAGCGGTCATGCCGGCGCAGCGAGATGTCGGGCAGGCGCTTGCGCGGCCATTCGATACGCCGGTCCGGCGCGATCACCGTGGCGACGCCGCTCAGCACCTCCTCGCCCCGCTGGTTGGTGCAGGTAGTGTCGAGCAGGACGACGCGTTTCTCGGGGCGCTTCTCCCGCACGCTCACGCGCACCGTGATGGTGTCGCCCGGCGCGACAGGCTTCAGGAACTTCAGCTCCTGCCCGAGATAGATGGTGCCGGGGCCCGGCAGCTCCGTGCCGATCGCGGCAGAGACCAGCGCCGCCGTCCACATGCCATGCGCGACAACGTGGCCGAACATGTCGGTTGCCGCGAAGGCCGCGTCGAGATGGGCCGGGTTCACGTCGCCGGAGACGGCCGCGAACAGTTCGATGTCGTCACGACCGACGACTCGCACCAGCGAGGCGCTGTCGCCCGGGCTGAGCTCGTCGAAGGTGCGGTTGCGGAGAAAGTCGCTCATGCCGCATCACCTCTGGAAAACGTAGGTCCCCGGCGCATCGGCCAGGGGCGGATAGCCCTTGCGCGGCGCGCCCATCGCGGGCGGCGGGACGCGCTCGGGCGTCGACTGCCCGGCGAGCCAGGCGGCCCATTCGGTCCACCAGGAGCCCTCCTTCACCGTCGCCGCCGCCAGCCATTCGTCCGGGCTCAGGTAGAGGTCGGACGCACGCTTGAAGCCCGTGCGGAAATGGCGGCCGGCGCGGCCGGGCTCGCTGACGATTCCGACATTGTGCCCCCCACTCGCCAGCACAAAGGTGATGTCGGTGTCACAGAGCTGGTGCACCTTGTAGACCGAGCGCCAAGGCGCCACGTGATCCCGCTCCGTGCCGACGACGAACACGGGCACGCGGATGTTCTGCAGGGCAGCCGGCCGCCCCTCGACCATGAAGCGCCCGCTCGCCAGTTCGTTGTCGATGTAGAGGCGCTGCAGATATTCGGCGTGCATGCGGTAGGGCATGCGGGTCGAGTCGGCGTTCCAGGCCATGATGTCGAACATGGGTGTACGCTCGCCCATCAGGTACTCGCGCACGTGCCGCGACCAGATGAGGTCGATGGAGCGCAGGAGCTGGAAGGCACCCGACATCTGGTCGGCGGAGAGATAGCCCCTGTTCCACATCATGCTTTCGAGGAAGTGCATTTGGCTGTGGTCGATGAACAGCGCCAGCTCACCCGGCTCGGTGAAGTCCGTCTGCGCGGCAAGGAGCGTCATCGAGGCCAGACGACCGTCACCGGCATGGGCCATGGCCGCCGCCGCAATCGACAGGAGCGTGCCGCCGAGGCAGTAGCCGACCGCATGGACCTTCCGGCCGGGGACGATGGCGCCGATCGCGTCGAGCGCCGCCATCACCCCCATGCGCCGGTAGTCGTCCATCGACAGGTCGCGGTCCGAGGCATCGGGATTGCGCCATGAGATGCAGAAGACCGTGTGGCCCTGCCCCACGAGGTAGCGCACCAGCGAATTCTGCGGCGACAGGTCGAGGATGTAGTATTTCATGATCCACGCCGGCACGATCAGCACCGGCTCGGCCAGGACCGTCTCCGTCGCAGGCGCATACTGGATGAGTTCGATCAGGTGGTTTCGGTAGATCACCTTGCCCGGCGTCACCGCCACGTCCCGACCGGGCTGGAACGCCTCCGCTCCCGCCGGTGGCTGCCCGGTCGCCTGGCGGGTGACGTCCTCGAGAAAGTTCGAGAAACCCTCCAGAAAGTTGGCACCGGCGGTCGCGACCGTCTTGTCGAGCACTTCCGGGTTCAGGAGCGGGAAGTTGGACGGCGAGAAAATGTCGAGCAGCTGCCGCACGGCGAAGGAGACGACAGCCTCGTGGTGCGGACTGACGCCGGGCACCTCGTGGGTGACGTTGTGCCACCATTGCTGCTGCAGCAGGAAAGCCTGTGCCCACAGGCTGAAGGGCGGCTTGCGCCACGCCTCGGCGCGGAAGCGGTGGTCGCCCGGCAGCGGCTCGATGCAGGGCGGCGTGTCCGGGTGCAGGGCCGCCGCGGCCACGTGGGCGGCGAAGCGCGCCGCCTTGCGCACTGCCTTGTCGGCAAGCTCCAGCCGCTTGCCCGGCGCGGAAGCGAGGTGCAGGGACCAGTCGAACCAGGCTAGCGCCAGCGAGCTCGGCGAGACGCCGCCGGTCAACGCCGCCGTCAGCGCCTCCCGCATGCGGTCGAGCGCGCGGTAGCCCTCAAGCCCCAGGCTCTCGCCGTGACAGGCGGGCATCGTCGGCTTCGGGGAACGAGGATCGTTCATCTCGCGTTCCTTGCGTGCGGCCCGGCGACCGTCTCGCCAGGCATCTGCGTGCTGCGCCGCAGCATGGCATGCCACGGGGCCGCAGCGTTTGATCTCGGACAAGGCGCCCGGCGCGTGCGGGCGCATCATCCAGCTTCGGACATGCACCGCGTCGATGCAGTGGCCGGAAGCTGCCGCAGCGGTTTCCGGCCCGGCGGTTCCGCCTGCCCCTCCTACAGAAAGCAACCGAAGGAGTGTGCCATGCCCAAGATGAAAGCCGCCATAGCCCGCGTGTTCGGCGAGCCGCTCACCATCGAGGAATGGGAGGTGCCGGCCCCGCGCCCGGACCAGATCCTCGTCAAGATCGCGGCGACGGGCGTCTGCCATACCGACCTGCACGCGGTGAAGGGCGACTGGCCGGTCAAGCCGACCCTGCCGTTCATTCCCGGCCACGAGGGCGTCGGCGTCGTCGCCGCGGTGGGACGGGACGTGAAGCGCGTGAAGGAGGGCGACCGGGTCGGCATCCCGTGGCTGCACACGGCCTGCGGCTACTGCCCGCATTGCCGCACCGGCTGGGAAACCCTGTGCGCCAGCCAGCAGAACACCGGCTATTCCGTCAACGGCAGCTTCGCCGAATATGCGCTCGCGGATCCGAACTACGTCGGACGCCTGCCGGACAATCTCGACTGGGGGCCGGCCGCACCCGTGCTCTGCGCGGGCGTGACGGTCTACAAGGGCCTCAAGGAGACGGAGGTGAGGCCCGGCGAGTGGGTGGCAATCTCCGGCATCGGCGGCCTCGGCCACATGGCCGTGCAATATGCGCGTGCCATGGGCATGCACGTGGCCGCCATCGACGTGCATCCCGACAAGCTGGCCCTTGCCAGGTCGCTCGGCGCCGAGATCGCCATCGATGCGCGCGAGAGCGACCCGGTCGCCGAACTGCAGAAGCGCCTCGGCGGCGTGCATGGTGTCCTCGTCACGGCCGTCTCGCCCGCCGCCTTCGAGCAGGCATTCGGCGTGCTGCGGCCGCATGGCACCATGGCCCTCGTCGGCCTGCCGCCCGGCCGCTTCGCCATGCCGATCTTCGACACCGTGCTGAAGCGCATCACGGTGCGCGGCTCCATCGTCGGCACGCGGCAGGATCTCGAGGAGGCGCTCGCCTTCGCCGGCGACGGTGCCGTAAAGGCCCATTTCTCGTGGGACCGGCTGGACAACATCAACGCCGTGTTCGAGCGGATGGAAAAGGGCGCCATCGACGGGCGGGTTGTCCTCGACCTTGCCTGAGCCCCGCGGGCGGCGACGGCAGCCGCCGCCCCCCCTCTCCCGCCGGCCGGGTCAGCCGGCGTTGAAGATCGCCTTGCGGAAACGGCCCAGCGAGACGGCGAAGTAGACGACGCCGATGGCCGCGAGCGCCAGCATCTGCGACATCACGATGCCGATCCCCGCTCCACGATAGAGAACCGCCTGCGAGAAGGCGACGAAATGCGTCGTGGGGGAAAGCTGCATCACGTACTGCAGCCACTCCGGCATGCTCTCCATTGGCGTGGTCGAGCCCGACAGCAGATTGAGCACGATGAGCACCGGGATGGCGAGCAGCCCGAACTGGGCCATCGACGTCGAGAAGGTGGCGATGAGGATGCCCAGCGCCGCCACGGAGAACTGATAGAGCAGTGCCCCGGCGAGAAAGAGCGGGATCGACCCGGCGATGGGCACGGCCAGCAGCCCCTCCACCACGAAGATGAGGGAGAGGGAGGCCGCAACGACGATGACAAGGCCGTTCGCCAGGATCTTGGCGAGCATGATCTCGACGGGCGTCACCGGCATGACGAGCAGATGCTCGACGGTGCCGTGCTCGCGCTCGCGGATCAGTGCAGCCCCCGTCAGGATGACGGTCAGGATGGTGACGTTGTTGATCACCTGCATCACCGAGGTGAACCAGGCGGAGGTGAGATTGGGGTTGAACATCGCCCGCACAACGACGTTGACCGGCAGGGCGGCGCTGCCTTCCCGCCGCTGGAGAAAGGCGATGATCTCGTTGGTCAGGATGTTCTGTGCGTAGACGGCGCCGTTGCCCGCCTGCGTCATGGCGGTGGCGTCCACGTTCACCTGAAGCTCGGGGTTGCGGCCGGCCAGAAGGTCCGCCTCGAAGCGCGGCGGAATGACGAGTACGAAGACGAAGCGCCCCGCGTCCATGGCGGCGTCGATCTCGTCGGCACCGATCTCGACCGGTGTCTTGAACAGGGGCGGGAGGAAGGCGTCGCGCAGGCGGCGCGACAGGGCGGAGCGGTCCTCGTCGACGACCGCGATGGCCATGTTCTCCGCCTCGGTCTTCGCGCCCGTCGCCACCGAGTAGATGGCGACGGTGAAGGTGTAGAGGATGAGCGCGACGAGGATGGGGTCGGTCCGGATGCTGCGCAGTTCCTTCACGGCGAGACGCAGCGTGTTGGCGATCTTCCCCCCGATGCCGCGCGCCGTGAGGCGGTGCCGTTCCGCTTGTCCGCTCATTGTCACGGCTCCTGCTTGGCGAGCGCGAGCTGCGACGCGACGATGAAGCCGACGGCGAACAGCGCCAGCATGACGAGGTTGAGCCACAGGTCGGCGAAGCCAAGGCTCTTGGTGAAGGTGCCGACGCTCACCGGCTGATACCACGCCGCGGGAAAGGCGAGCCCGAGGATGCGGGCGCTGCCCGACAGCGACGAGACAGGCACCAGAAGGCCCGAGAAGTTGACCGACGGGATGATGGCGATGATGGAGGTGGCGAAAACCGCCGCCACCTGTGTGCGCGTGAAGCACGAGACGAACAGGCCGAAGCCTGTCGTCGCGAAAATATAAAGCAGCGTCGCCAGAAGCAGCGTCGCGAGCGAGCCTTTCACCGGCACGCCGAACAGCAGCAGCGCGAGGCCGAGGAGCGTGAGGAAACTCACCAATGCGATGACAACATAGGGCAGCTGCTTGCCGACGAGGAACTCCAGCTTGGTGACGGGTGTCGCACGGAAGTTGGCGATGGAGCCCGTCTCCTTCTCGCGCACCACGCCCACCGCCGTCATGATGGCCGGGATCAGCACAAGCATCAGCATGATGACGCTGGGCACGATGGCGTAGACGCTCCGGAAGGCCTGGTTGTAGCGGAAGCGTGTCTCGATGTCGGCCGGCACGAGGCTGACGGAGCTGCCCTTCTCCGTGGCTGCGGTTTCGAGATACTGCATCGCGAGCCCCGTCACGTAGCCGCGTGTGGTCTCGGCCCGGAAGGGCATGGCGCCGTCGAGCCACACACCGACCTCCGGCTGCCGGCCGGCCACGAGATCGCGCCCGAAGCCGGCCGGAATCTCGATGGCGAGCTTGAGCTCGCCGCTCTTCAGCCGGTCCACCATCTCGGCGGCGTCGGAGATCGGCTCCCGCTCATCGAAATAGCGCGAGCCCGAGAAGCTCTCGAGGAGCTTCCGGCTCTCCAGCGACTGGTCCTGGTCGAAGGCGGCGAAGGCGAGCTTCTCGACATCGAAGGAGATGCCGTAGCCGAAGGTGATCATGAGGATGATCGGCCCGAGCAGCGCGAAGGCGAGACGGATGGGATCGCGCAGCAGCTCCATCGTCTCGCGCCGGGCGTAGGCCCAGAGGCGGCGCAGGTCGAACGAGCGGGCCGGCTGCGCGGGCTCCGTGGCCGGCGGCAGGGCCGCAGGCGCCGGCGTCGCCTCTCCGGCCGACAGGTCGATACCCGCGGCCTCGGCGAGGCAGGCGACGAAGGCCTCCTCGATGTCGCCGCCGCCGTGACGCTCTGCCAGCTCCTTCGGCGTGCCCACGTCGAGCACCTTGCCCGCGTGCATCAGCGAGATGCGGTCGCAGCGCGCGGCCTCGTTCATGAAATGGGTGGAGATGAAGATCGTTACCCCCTCGTCGCGCGACAGGTCGATGAGGAAGCGCCAGAACGCGTCCCGCGCCACCGGATCGACGCCTGAGGTCGGCTCGTCGAGGATCAGCATTTCCGGCTCGTGGACGACCGCCACCGCAAGCTGCAGGCGCTGGCGGATGCCGAGCGGCAGGCTCTCGGGCCGCTCGTCGGCAACCTCCGCGAGGTCGAAGCGCCGCAGCATTTCCTCCACGCGCGAGGCGACCCTTTCGGCCGGCATGTGGAAGAGGTGGGCGTGCAGCTCGAGGTTCTGCCGCACCGTCAACTCGCCGTAGAGCGAGAAGGACTGCGACATGTAGCCGACGCGCCGGCGCGTCTCGAGGTCGCCCGCATCGAGCGGCTCGCCGAACAGCTTGGCCCAGCCCTCGCTCGCCGGCAGAAGGCCGGTCAGCATCTTCATCGTCGTCGACTTGCCGCAGCCGTTGGAGCCGAGAAAGCCGAAGATCTCCCCGCGCGCGATGCGGAAGCTGACATGGTCGACTGCTGTGAAGTCGCCGAAGCGGCAGGTCAGCCCCTCCGCCTCGATGGCGGGCGGCCCATCGCTCGCCACCCGCGGACGCACGACGACAGGCTGGTGCTGGCGGCGCTTTTCCTCCGGCAGGAGGGCAATGAAGGCCTCTTCGAGCGTGTCCGTCCCGGCTCGTGCGCGCACCTCGGCCGGCGAGCCGGTGGCGATCACCTTGCCGTCGTGCATGGCGGCAAGCCAGTCGAAGCGCTCGGCCTCCTCCATGTAGGCCGTGGCGACGATGACGCTGATGCCGGGCCGGCGCTGCCTGATGCGCTCGATGAGATCCCAGAACTGTCGGCGCGACAGCGGGTCGACGCCCGTCGTCGGCTCGTCGAGGATGATGAGGTCCGGGTCATGGATCAGCGCGCAGCACAGGCTGAGCTTCTGCTTCATGCCGCCCGAGAGCTTGCCCGCGGGCCGGTCCGGGAACGGGTCGAGCCCGGTCGCCGCCAGAAGTTCGGCGATGCGCGCCTGGCGCTCCTCGGCGCCCTGCCCGAAAAGGCGAGCGAAGAAGTCGAGGTTCTCGTAGACCGAGAGCGTGGGATAGAGGTTGCGGCCGAGCCCCTGCGGCATGTAGGCGATACGCGCGCCGCACGCCCTGCGGTGCGCGGCATCGGCCATGTCGCCGCCGAGCACCCGCACCTCCCCTTCCCCGATCCTGCGCACGCCGGCGGCGAGCGCGAGCAGCGTCGACTTGCCGACCCCGTCCGGGCCAATCAGGCCGGCCATGCAGCCGGCCGGGATCGACAGCGTCACGTCGTCGAGTGCCCGCACCTTGCCGTAGCGGTGGGTGACCCCGCGCAGCGTGACGACGGCGTTCGCACCGGCGTCGGCCGGGGCCGCGGGACGGCTGGCGAGTTCCATGGGAGAGCTCCCCGATGGCTCAGTCCGGCAGCCGGATGGCGAGGTCGGTCGGCCAGTCGGCGTCCTTGACGGTGCGGACGAAGCCGATGCCACGCACGCCGGTCTTCACCTGCGGCTCGTATTGCTTGAGGAGATTGGGATCGATGCGGATCTTGACGCGGAACATCAGCTTCTCGCGCTCGTCCGCTGTCTCCACCGCCTTCGGCGTGAACTGCGCCTCAGCTGCGACGAAGGAAACCCGGGCCGGCACCACGTATTGCGGCACGGGATCGAGGATGATGCGGGCCTCGTCGCCGAGGATGACCCGGCCGGCATCGCGTGCGGGCAGGAAGATCGTCATGTAGACATCGGTGAGGTCGAGCAGCGTGACGATGCGCTGGCCGGCGGCCACCACCTCGCCGCTGCGCACGAGCTTGTACTGCACGCGCCCGCGCCGCGGCGCCTTCAGCACCGTGTCGGAGAGCACCGTCTCGAGCCGCGCGACATCCGCCTGCGCCGCCTCGATGGCGGCGATGGCCTGGTCGCGCGCCGCCTGGGCTGCGCGGAGCGCTGCATCGGCTGCCTTCATCTGGCTGCGCCGCTGGTCGAGCCGCTCCTGGGAAAAGTGGCCCTTGGCGAAGAGTTCCTCGGCACGGGCGAGCTCGGCGCGGGCGAGCGTGCGGTCGCTCTCGCGCTGGGCGATCAGCGCCTCAGCCTCCGCCTTGGCCTTGATGGCGCGCTGCACCTGCGCCTCGGCACCGCGCAGCTGCGCCCGGTACTCGGAATCGTCCATGCGGGCGACGACCTGGCCGGCCTCGACCATGCTGCCCTCCTCGACGAGAACCTCGACGAGGCGGCCGGGATACTTGGCCGCGATGTCGACCTGTTCGGCCTCGATGCGGCCGTTGGCCTTGACGATGCCCTCTGGCAGGCTGTTTCGCCGCAGGCGGTTGATCAGCGCCTCGAGCCTGCCCTGCGCCTGCGCGACCCCGGCGCCGAGGGCCGCCTCGCCGGCCGGCAGGACGGGAACCGAAAGAAGGGCGGCAATCAGCGCGAGACGACCGAGACGGGACAAACTCATCCGACTTCTCCTGAAGGCCCGCAGCCGCGCGTGCGCCGCCGCACAGACCGCTATTCCGCCCGAAACGAGCTGATACGGGCGTCAGGCTCGTTCTAGATCGCCGGGCACCGTTGCGGCCTTGATGCAGATCATGACCGGGGGATGCTGGCCGATCAATGTTCTCCCTTGTCGCAAGCCCCGGCCGCCGGCAAGCGGACCGGAATGCCTGCTGTGGCACGCATGGCTGGCGCGTGTGCTCGTGCCGCGGGCGGGCTTGCGGTAGCGGAAGGCGCCGCCTACGGTCGCCCAACCGTTTCGCGGAGGCAGGCAATGAGCAAGACGACCCTTCTGTTCCGGGACGATCCCTATGCCAGGACGGCCGAGGCGACCGTCGTCGGCATCGACGACAACGGCGGCATCGTTCTCGATCGCACCATCTTCTATGCCCAGGGTGGCGGCCAGCCCGGCGACGTCGGCTGGATCACGCTGCCCGACGGCGGGGAGATCGCCATTGCCAATGCCGTCTACGGCCCGGACCGTTCGACGGTCGCCCACATCCCGGCGGCCGCGGGAAGGCTCCCGGCCGTCGGCGACACGGTCGGCCTGCGCCTCGACTGGGCCGTCCGCCATGCGCGCATGCGGGTCCACACCGGGCTGCATTTGCTCTCGGTCGTCCTGCCCTTTCCCGTCACGGGCGGCGCCATCGGCAACGGCGAAGGCCGGCTTGACTTCGACATTCCCGACGCCGGCCTCGACAAGGACGAGATCAGCGCCCGGCTCAACGATATGATCACGAAGGACGCGCCGGTGCGGGAGCGCTGGATCACCGACGAGGAGCTTCTCGCCAATCCCGGCCTCGTCAAGACGATGTCGGTCAAGCCGCCGATGGGCACCGGCCGGGTGCGGCTCGTCGAGATCGAGGGACTCGACCTGCAGCCCTGCGGCGGCACGCATGTGCGCAGCACGGGCGAGATCGGCCCGGTCGCTGTCACGGCCATCGAGAAGAAGGGCCGACAGAACCGGCGGGTGCGGATCGCGCTCGTCTGATCTCGCTCCTGCCCGGAAGGCCATGCCATGACCGAAACGAAGCTGCCCTCGCCCCACCTCGTGTCCACCGCCTGGCTCGCCGAAAATCTCGGGGCGCCGGACATCGCCATCGTCGATGCCTCCTGGTATCTGCCCAGGGAGAATCGCGACGGCGCCGCGGAATATCGCGCCGCGCACATACCGGGCGCGGTCCACTTCGACATTGATGCCATCCGCGACGAGACCACGGATCTGCCGCACATGATGCCGAGCGCGGAGCGCTTCGCCGAAGCCGTCGGCGCGCTCGGCATCGGCGACGGCATGCGCATCGTGGTCTATGACGGCGCCGGCCTCTTCTCCGCGGCGCGGGTGTGGTGGATGTTCCGTGCCTTCGGCGCGCAGGACGTCAGGATCCTGGATGGCGGCTTCCCGAAATGGTTTGCGGAGCGCCGGCCCGTCGAATCCGGAACGGTCTCGCCGCCACGGCGCACCATCACGGCGCGGACGCCGCAGGGGGTCGCAGATGTGGAGCAGGTGCGCGCCGCCCTCGCCGGACGGACGGCGCAGATCGTCGACGCACGCTCGCCGGAGCGATTCCGCGGTGAGGCGCCGGAGCCGCGCCCCGGCGTGCGCCCCGGCCGCATGCCCGGCAGTTTCAACGTGCCATATGGACGCGTCGTCGAGCAGGGGCGGCTCAGGGCGCCGGACGACATCCGGGCCGCCTTCGAGGCCGCAGGCGTCGACCTCGACCGGCCTGTCATCACCTCCTGCGGGTCGGGCGTCACGGCAGCGGTGCTGTGGCTCGCGCTTGATGCCGTAGGCAGGCCGCCCGCCGCGCTCTACGACGGCTCGTGGGCGGAATGGGGCAGCCGGGCCGATTGCCCCGTCGTGACCGAGCCGCTCGACTGAGCGGCCGGGCGCCGCCGGGACCGCGCCTCATTCGGCGCTGGGCGCGGTCGCCCGGCCCGAAGGCTGGAGCTGCCCGCCCTCGCCGGTGGCGATGTAGTGCTTCAGCTCGTCGAGCGAGGCGAACCTGAAGACGCCGCGGCCGGTCTCGGCCTCGATGGAACCGTCCGAATACATCACATAGAGGTTGCCGCCGGCGCTGTAGGTGCCGACGACGGTGGGCGCCGCTGCGACAGCCTCGTCCTGTGCCTGGGAGGGCACGGGCTCCTCGGCCGCAGCGGGCTGCTCCTGCACCTCCTGCGCCGCATCCGTGCGCTCGTCGATGCCGGCCTCTTCCGGCGCCTCCGCTGCCCGGGCTGGTGCCTCCTCGACACTCGCCGCGTTGTCGGCCGGCGCGGGGGCAACGTCACGGTCCCGCGGCGGCCAGAAGGGCGCGGGCGCCTCTGGCCGTTTCGTCTTGTCCTTATCCTCCGAGCGGCGCAGCCAGGCCGGCAGTTGTGGCAGCTCCGGGGCCGGCGCGGCGACAGAAGCGGACTCCGCCTCCGGGGTGGTCTCCTCCAGCTCCCCGGATTGCTCGGGCGCGGTGCCGACCGCCGGCAGGCGCGGTTCCTCCTTCGCCTCGGCGCTCTCCCTGTCGGCCTCCCGTGCCTCGTCCTTCGTCTTGCTCTCGGTGCTGAAGAGGTCCCGCGAGAAGTCGAAGCGAGCGAACGGATCGTCCAGCCTGGCGGCGCGTGCAGGCTTGGCCGGCTCCTCTTCCGCCGTCTCCGGCCCGGCGGAGATGACGGGCTCCTCCCGCTCGCCCTCGCGGCCGGACACATCCCCGAATCGGCGTGAGGGGAAGGGCCGCAGCGCCTCGAAGCCCGGCTCCTCGGCCGTTTCCTCCTCCCTCTCGTCGCTGCGGCCGGTCGAGGCCTCGGACGTCGCTGGGGCGACAGGAACGCCCGGCACCACCACAGGACGGAAGTCCGCTTCGTCGTCGAAGCCCTGGCCTGCCGACTGCGCAGCCTCGCGCGCCGGCAGGAATTCCAGATTCGCCGCGAGACGGCGCAAGTCACGCATGAGAAGTGCAATGGCCGCCAGAACGAAGCCCGCAGCGGCAAAGATACTGCCGGCAATGACCATCGACCATCCGCGCTCGAGCACGATGATGTCGGCCCCGGTCATCACCGCGTAGAAGCCACCGGCAACGAGAACACCTGCAACAACGAGGATTAGGGCAACCATCACACGACAACTTTCGTTTCAGAGTACGCCATACTTCTTGTCTTCACAGTAAAGCCTCGCGCTCATGCTGCCAACTCGTGGCGGCCTGCGCAGCGCGCGCTTGCTCCGTACGCCAACCGTGCCTAAGTAGTCCGGGTGGGCTCTTCCACGGCTAGCCACTGCCCGGGAGGCCAGCACGCCCGTCGCGCGCCTGGCAGTTCGCCGACGGACGTGACATGACCTCAGGCGCTGCCACCGGCACGCGTCCCGGATTTCTCGATGCGGAAGCAAAGGAGATAACGATGTCCTTCACCCTCCCCGATCTTCCCTACGCCTATGACGCCCTCCAGCCCTACATGTCCAGGGAGACGCTGGAGTATCATCACGACAAGCACCACAAGGCCTATGTCGACAACGGCAACAAGCTCCTGGAGGGCACGGACCTCGCCGGCAAGTCGCTGGAGGAGATTGTCGTCGGCTCCTTCGGCAAGAATCAGGGCCTCTTCAACAACGCCGGCCAGCACTACAACCACATCCACTTCTGGAAGTGGATGAAGCCCAACGGCGGCGGCGCCATCCCCGGCAACCTCGAGAAGAAGATCATCGAGGATCTCGGCTCCATCGAGAAGATGAAGGAAGATTTCGCCCAGGCGGGTGCCACGCAGTTCGGCTCCGGCTGGTGCTGGCTCGCCGTGAAGGACGGCAAGATCGTTGTCATGAAGACGCCCAACGGCGAAAACCCGCTGGTGCATGGCGCCAAGCCGATTCTCGGCTGCGACGTGTGGGAGCATTCCTATTACATCGATTACCGCAACCGTCGCCCCGACTATCTCAAGGCGTTCATCGAGAACCTGGTGAACTGGGAATACGTGGCGGAGATGTACGAGGCCGCCATCCGCTGAGGGGTGCGCGGGACGCGTCGCGAACGGGGCCTGCGGGCCCCGTTTTGCGTGGGCGGCCCGCCGACGCCGGCGACGGCGGGAGAGAGTGGATTTTTCCCGCTTTTCTGCCACGATCGAAACCGGTAAGAGCAGCCTTGGCCGCACCGCTCAAGCCGGTGCACGGGGCCGCAAGGCGCCCCGTCCTGACGTTTCTATCCGGAATTCAGCTGATGTCGTTCGGCCTCCTCGGGGAACATGTCGGCACCATGCGCACCGGGCCGCGGCGGCGCTGATGCTGAAGAAACTCCTGTCCGTCGGCGGCTTCACGCTGCTTTCGCGTCTCACCGGCTTTGTGCGGGACATCGTCTTCGCCGCTGTGATGGGCGCCGGCCTCGTCGCCGATGCCTTCTTCGTCGCGCTGAGGCTGCCCAACCATTTCCGTGCCATCTTCGGCGAAGGGGCGTTCAACGCCGCCTTCATCCCCACCTATGCGCGCATCCTGACCACCGGCGGGGCAGAAGCTGCCCGCGGCTTCGCCGACCGGGTCTTCTCGCTGCTGACGCTCGTTCAGCTCGCGCTGCTCGTCGCGGCGCTTGCCTTCATGCCGCAGTTCATCGACCTGATGGCGCCCGGCTTCCGCGACGAGCCGGCGAAGTTCGAGCTGACGGTGACGCTGACGCGCATCACCTTTCCCTATCTTCTCTTCATCACGCTGGTGACGCTCGTCTCGGGCGTCCTCAACGCGGCAGACCGCTTTGCCGCTGCGGCGGGGGCGCCTGTCCTCCTCAACCTGTCCCTCATCGCCGCGATGGGCGTCGCCTTCCTCTTCCCCACAGCCGGTCATGCCGCCGCCTGGGGGGTTGCGGTCGCTGGCGTGCTGGAGCTCGCCCTCGTGTGCTGGGATGCGAGGCGCGCCGGTCTTGCGCCGCGCTTCGCGGTGCCGCGCTTCGACGCCGACATGGTGGATTTCTTCAAGGTGCTCGGCCCGGCCGTCATCGGCTCGGCGGGTGTGCAGATCGCCATGTTCGCCGACACCATCATCGCCGCCATGCTGCCCACGGGCGCGATCTCGTCGCTCTACTACGCCGACCGGCTCTACCAGTTGCCGGTGGGCGTCGTCGGTATCGCGGCCGGCACGGTCCTGCTGCCGGAGATGAGCCGCCGCATCGCCGGCGGTGACGTCGACGGGGCACACGGGGCGCAGAACCGGGCCGCCATCTTCACCCTCGTGCTCGCGGCGCCCTGCGCCGTCGCCTTCCTCGCTTTGCCCGATCTCATCATGCAGGCGCTGTTCGGGCGCGGCGCCTTCACGGCCGCGGATGCCGCGGCCGCGGGCGCCGTGCTCGCCGCCTATGCCACCGGCCTGCCGGCGGTGGTGCTCATCCGCTCCGCGGTCGCCAGCTTCTACTCCCGCTCCGACACGGTGACGCCCGTCATTGCCTCCCTGTCGGCCGTCGCGGTCAACGTGGCGCTCAAGATCCTGCTCGTCGGCTCCATGGCGGCGCCCGGCCTCGCCCTCGCCACCGCTGTCGGCGCCTGGGTCAACGTGCTCCTGCTCTTCGCGCTGGCGAAGCGCCGTGACTGGACCGCGCCCAGCCGCGAGCTGGGCCGCGCCGTCATCGCCATCGCCATCGCCTGTGCCGTGCTCGGCCTTGCGGCGCTCGCCGCCCGGAACTGGGGGGATGGCGTGCTGCCGCCTACTCTGCCCTGGCGGCCGCAGGTGCTGCTGGTCCTCGTCGCGGCGGCGGGCGCCCTCGCCTATGGGGCGACGCTGCTCGCCGGCCTCAGGCTGATGCGCGTGCCGCTGCGGCGCGTGTGAGGCTCAGGGGCGGGCTGCAGGGCCGCATGACGCGTCGCGGCGACGCCCGCGATCTCGGCCACCAGCTTGCGACGGGCCGCGACGGCGAAGGGACGCGTCTCGTCAGCGATCTCGACAAAGGCGCCGGGCCCGCCGATCACCTGCTCGCCGTAATAGGTCTCCAGCGACATGCCGCCCGGCCCGCCGGGGCGCCCGCCCGGCCGGCGGATGGCGAGCGCATTGATGGTGAAGCCCTTCGCCAGCGCATCCGCCCGCGCCTCCGCAAGGGGACGGCCGCCGATGTTGGGGCCGTCGCCCGAGATGTCGATGACCTTGCGGATGCCCGAGTAGCTGTTCTCCTCGACGAGGCGCACGGAATAGTCGATGGCGTTGGAGATGGAATTGTAGCCGTAGGCACCGCGCGGGCGCGTGCGCAGCTTGTTGGCGAAGGCCTCGGCGGAAGCGGCGTCGCGGATGATCTGCCAGTCGACGACCGTCACCTGCGACTGGGGGCCACCCCACTCCACATAGGCAACGGCGATGGCGCCGATGAGGCCGTTGGAGATGGCGGCGAGGACGTCGTTGCTCGTCAGAGCGCTCGCCCAGCCCTCGCGCTGCAGACGCAACTCGTCGTCATCGATGGAGCCCGAACCGTCGGCCGCCAGCACGAGCTCCAGATCAACCTCCTGCGCCCGTGCCGGCACGGTGACGAGGGTGACGAGAAGAAGCGACAGGCCCGCCAGTATTCGCATGTCCCACCTCCGGCATCCCCGGCACGGCAGCCTAGGGATACGGAGGGGCGGCGTCACTTCAGGATGATTTTATCCGCCGACACGCTCGCCGGAGTGGGCAAACGCCCAGTAGAGCTCGCGCGCCTGGCGGTAGAACGGGCCGGGCTGCAGCTCCCGCTCGTCGATGCGCAGCACGGGCATGACCTTGGAATAGTTGCCCGTGAGGAAGACCTCGTCGGCGTTGAGGAAATCCTCGTAGCGCAGGGTTGTCTCGTGCACCGTGACGCCCGCCTCGCGCAGCAGGCGGATGACGCGCTGGCGCGTGATGCCGTTGAGGAAGGTGCCGTTGGGCGCCGGCGTCAGCACCTCGCCGTCGCGCGCCATGAAGACGTTCGTGGTGGCCGTCTCGGCGACATTGCCGAGCATGTCGAGCACCAGGCAGTTGTCGAAGCCCTTGCGCCGCGCCTCGAGAAGGGCGCGGGCGTTGTTCGGATAGAGGCAGCCGGCCTTCGCGTCTGTCGGCATCGTCTCCACCGTCGGGCGGCGGAAGCTCGATTTCGTCAGGGTGAGACCGCCGGGCTTCGGCACCGGCGCCACGAAGAGGCAGAGGCAGAAGCGGGTGGATTCCGGGTCTGGCGCGATCACAGCAGGCCCGTCCGCCTCGGCCCAGTACATGGGCTTGACGTAGAGCTCCGCGCCGGGCCCGAACTTGCGCGCTCCCTCGCGCGTCAGCTCGACGATCGCCTCCGGCTCCATGGTCGGCTTCAGGCCGAGCGTCCTGGCCGAGCGGTTGACGCGCGCGGCGTGGTTCTCGATGTCCGGCATCACGCCCTCGAAGACACGGGCGCCGTCGAAGACGGAGGTGCCCTGCCAGGCGGCGTGGGTGCGCGGCCCCATGAGTGGCGGATTGCCCTGGTGCCAGCCGCCGTCGAACCAGGTCCACGTCTCGCTATACCAAGGCTGCGTTTGCCCGGACATCGTCATGCTCCAATACGTCAGTGTTCTTGTCCCATCGAACGCCCCGCCCTGCGCGCCGTCGATGGGTTCGAGCCTCACGGCACCATGAATATCGCTGAAGCGTCCTCCACGCTTGCGTGATGTGGTCGCGGGGCGTCATCCTGCCGGCCAAGAACAAGAAAGGGGGATGCGGATGGCTCTTCTCGACGAGGCGGCGCCCGGTGTGAAAGTCGTCGTCTTCGACGCCTACGGCACGCTTTTCGACGTGCACGCCGCCGTGGCGCGGCACGCCGGGGCGATAGGCCCGGATGCGCAGGCGCTGTCCGACCTGTGGCGCGCCAAGCAGCTCGAATATTCCTGGGTGCTCTCGCTCTATGGCGGCTTCCGGGATTTCTGGCAGCTCACGCGCGATGCGCTCGACTATGCGCTCGCGCGATTCCCGTCGGTCGATCGCGCCATCGCCGATAGGCTCCTCGGCGCCTACCGGGTGCTCGACACCTATCCGGAGGTGCCGGCCGCGCTTGCCGCGCTCAAGGCCAGGGGGCTCATGACGGCGATCCTCTCCAACGGCGAAACGTCGATGCTCGCCGATGCCGTCGCCTCGGCCGGCATCGGCGAGCATCTCGATGCGGTCCTGTCCGTCGACGAGGTGCGCGTGTTCAAGACGAGCCCGGCAGCCTACGCGCTCGTGACGCGGCGGTTCGGCCTCAAGCCGGCGCAGGCCGCCTTCGTCTCCAGCAACCGGTGGGACGTGGCGGGCGCGACGCGCTTCGGCTTCCGCGCCTTCTGGGTCAACCGCGCCGGCGCGCCGGACGAATATGCCGACCAGCGCCCCGTCGCCGTGCTGCCGAACCTCTCGGCCCTGCTGTGACCCTCAAGCCGCCAGCTCCGCGAGGATGCGCGCCCAGGAGCGGATGCCCTTGTGGAAGCTCGTCATGTCATACTTCTCGTTCGGCGAGTGCACCCGGTCGTCGTCGAGGCCGAAGCCGACGAGGAGCGAATCGACGCCGAGAACGCGCTTGAAGTCGCCGACGACGGGAATGGAACCGCCCGAGCCGATGGTGACCGGCTCCTTGCCCCACTCAGCCGCCAGAGCCTTGCGCGCCTTGCCCAGCACCGGCCCGTCATAGGGCAGCGCGACGGCGCGCGAGCCCTTGTGGGCGATGAACTCCACCGAGCAGTCCGCCGGCAGCTGCCGGCGCACGAAATCGCGGAAGCACTCGCGGATGGCATCGGGATCCTGGTCACCGACGAGGCGGAAGGAGATTTTGGCCCGCGCCTCCGCGGCGATGACGGTCTTTGTGCCCTCGCCCGTGTAGCCGCCGATGATGCCGTTGACGTCGCAGGTCGGGCGGGACTGGATCTGCTCTATGAGCAGACGCCCCTTCTCGCCGGCCGGATATTTCAGGCCGACGCCGCCGAGGAACTCCTCGGCCGTGAGGTTGAGCGCCTTCCACTGTTCCAGCACATCGGGCGGCGTCTCGACGACACCGTCGTAGAAGCCGGGTACCGTGATCCGGCCGTCAGCATCGTGCAGCGAGGCGATGATGCGGGAGAGGACGTGGATCGGGTTCTGCGCCGCACCGCCGAAGAGGCCCGAGTGCAGGTCGCGGTCGGCCGCACGCACGATCAGTTCCTCATAGAGCAGGCCGCGCAGGGAAGCGGTGATGGCCGGCGTCTCGCGGTCCCACATTCCCGTGTCGCAGACGAGGGCGACATCGCAGGCGAGTTCGTCCTTCGTCCTTTCCACGAACTCGGGCAGGTTGCGGGAACCGTCCTCCTCCTCGCCCTCGATCAGCACCGTGATGCCGACGGGCAGCGAGCCGGTCACGGTCTTCCACGCGCGGCAGGCCTCGATGAAGGTCATCACCTGCCCTTTGTCGTCGCAGGCGCCACGCGCCACGATGATCTTGCGCCCGCCCGGCAGCTCGGCGATGCGCGGCTCGAAGGGCGGCGTCTCCCACAGCTCGAGCGGGTCCACCGGCTGCACGTCGTAGTGGCCGTAGAACAGCACGTGCGGCGCGCCCTCGCGGCGCTGGTGGGCGAGCACCACCGGGTGTCCGGGCGTCTCACGCAGGCCGGCTGCGAAGCCGAGCCCCTCGAGGTCTGCGGCGAGCCATTCGGCCGCCTTGCGGCACTCAACCTTGTAGGCCGGGTCGGTGGAGATGGAGGGGATGCGCAGGAGGCCGAAGAGACGGTTCAGCGAAGCGCCGAGATCCTCGTCGATCCTGGCGAGTACCTGGTCGAGATGCGACATCAATGCCTCCACGGAAAGGGCGGCCCGCCGGCCGCCCGGAACGATGAGACCAACGGCACTTAGCGCTTGGTCATGGAGCCGAGAATGCCGCGCAGGATGGCGCGGCCAAGCTGGGTGCCGATGGTACGCGCCGCGGAGGAGGCGACGTTGGTGATCACCCGCTCCGTGACGGTGACGGTGCGGCGCCCGCCCTTCGCCGGCTTGCCGCCACCCAGGATGGTGCCGAGCGTGTCGAGGATGCCGCCCTCGCTGCCGGCGCTGGCCTGCTGCGGGGCCTGCTTGGCGGCCGCCGCCTCCGCGGTGCGCTTCGTCAGGATCTCGTAGGCCGACTCGCGGTCGATCTCCTGCTCGTAGCGGCCCTTGAGCGGGCTTGCCGCGATGATGCGCTCGCGCTCCTGCTGCGTCAGCGGCCCGACGCGGGCGGACGGCGGCGCGATGAGCGTGCGCTCGACCATGGAGGGCGAGCCCTTGCCCTCGAGCACGGACACGAGCGCCTCGCCCACGCCGAGCTCGACGATTGCCTTCTGCGTGTCAAAGGCCGGATTCTGGCGGAAGGTCTCGGCCGCCGCGCGCACGGCGCGCTGGTCACGCGGGGTGAAGGCGCGCAGGGCGTGCTGGATGCGGTTGCCGAGCTGGGCCAGCACCGTCTCCGGAATATCCAGCGGGTTCTGGGTGACGAAATAGACGCCGACGCCCTTCGAGCGGATGAGGCGCACCACGCGCTCCACCGCCTCCACGAGCGCCTTCGGCGCGTCGGCGAACAGCATGTGCGCCTCGTCGAAGAAGAAGACGAGCTTGGGCTTGTCTAGATCGCCCACCTCGGGCAGCTCCTCGAACAGTTCCGACAACAGCCACAGCAGGAAGGTGGCGTAAAGCCGCGGGTTGTTCATCAACTTGTCGGCGGCCAGGATGTTGATGAAGCCGCGGCCGTCGCGGTCCGTCCGCATCAGGTCGGAGATGGAGAGCGCCGGCTCGCCGAAGAAAAGCTCGCCCTTCTGGTTCTCGAGCACCAGGAGCTGGCGCTGGATGGCGCCCACGGACTGGGTCGACACGTTGCCGTATTGCGCCGACAGCGCGCTCGCGTTCTCCGCCACGTAGGCGAGAATGGCGCGCAGATCCTTGAGGTCCAGCAGCAGCAGGCCCTGCTCGTCGGCGACGCGGAAGGCGATGTTGAGCACGCCCTCCTGGGTGTCGTTGAGGTCGAGCAGCCGCGCGAGCAGCAGCGGGCCCATTTCCGAGACCGTCGCCCGCACGGGATGGCCGCTCTCGCCGAACAGGTCCCAGAAGGTGACGGGGAAGCTGTCGGCGGCGTAGGGGACGCCGATCTCGGCGGCGCGCTTGACGAAGGGCTCCTTGCCCTCGCCCATGGCCGCCACGCCCGAGAGATCGCCCTTGATGTCCGCGGCGAAGACGGGCACGCCGGCGTTGGAGAAGCCCTCGGCCAGCAGCTGCAGCGTCACCGTCTTGCCCGTGCCGGTGGCGCCGGTCACGAGGCCGTGGCGGTTGGCGAGCCGCAACAGCAGCTGCTCGTACTTGGGCGTGTCCTTGTAGGCGTCTCCAGTGGCCTTGCCGATAAGAATGGTGCCTTCTTCCACCATGGGTCGTGCCATCCCTCGCGTCTCGTCCATCGGCGCCCTGAACGCCGATTCCGCTTATAGGAGATCGGGCGGCACCTTTCCACAGTGGCCACCGTGGGCGAGACGGCGAAATACGCCGGACAACCGCCGGCGAGATGGTTTCGATATGAACTATTTGCTTGCTTTTCGCGGCGGCAGCGCGAAGATGCGATCTCCTTCCGGTAGAGGAGCCCACGATGGACGAACTCGTCGCACGCATAGCTGAAAAGGTCGGTCTCGACGCGGAAACAGCGCGCAAGGCCATTGCGATCGTCCTCAACTTCCTGCTCAAGGAAGGCCCCGAATCGGAGGTGCGCCAGCTCATCGCTGCCCTGCCCGGCGCCGAGGCCGCCATGGCCGAGGTGGGGGACAACAGCAAGGGCGGCGGCCTCGCCGGTCTGGTCGGCGGGCTCATGGGCAGTGGCATCATGGCGCTCGGCGGCCAGCTCACGGCGGCCGGACTGTCCATGGGACAGATGCAGAGCCTCGGCCGAGAGCTTTTCGCCTACGGCCGCGAGCATGCGGGCGAGGATGTGATGGGGCCCATCGTCGGGGCCGTGCCCGGCCTGTCGCAGTTTGTCTGAAGCTGCGGCCGCGGCCGCGGCCTCGGCGCAGGCCGCGCGGTGATGCGCGCAAATTCATGGCAAGGGCTGCAAGCGGCTTGACAGGCGACTGTCAGGACGTCACGCAGCTCACATGAATGAAGTGCTCGCTTACCGGCAGCTTGCCGGCGTTCCCCTCGTCGGTCGCCCGCGTATCATGGGCATCGTCAACGTGACGCCCGATTCTTTCTACGACGGAGGGCGTCTGCCGACGGTGGAGGCTGCACTCCTGCACTGTCGCGCTCTCGCGGAGGAAGGCGCGGACTTCATCGACATCGGCGCCGAATCCACGCGGCCAGGCCACACGCCCATCAGCGCCGAGGAGGAGCTGGCGCGGCTGATGCCCGTGCTCGAGCGCTTTGCCGCCGAGAGCTCGACGCCCATCTCCGTCGACACGATGAAGGCGAAGGTCGCCGCGGCGGCGGTCGCCGCCGGTGCGCGCATCATCAACGACATCTGGGGACTGCAGCGCGACCCCGACATGGCCCGCGTAGCGGCCGAGCATGGCGTGCCCGTCATCGCCATGCACAACCGCGCCGAAGCGGATGCGTCGATCGACATTCTCGCTGACATGCGGGACTTCTTCGCCCGCACACTCGACATCGCGGCGCGCGCCGGCATCCCGAGGGACAACATCGTGCTCGATCCAGGCATCGGATTCGGCAAGACGCCCCGGCAGAACCTCGTCGTGCTGCGCCATCTGGCGGAGCTGCGCCAGACCTTCGGCCTGCCGATGCTCGTCGGCGCCTCACGCAAGTCCTTCATCGGGCATGTCGTGCGCTCGATGCCGGACGAGCGCCTGCCCGGCACACTGGCGGCCCACCTCGTCGCCGCTGCCGCCGGCTGCGAGATCGTGCGGGTTCACGACGTCGTCGCCCACGTGCAGGCGCTGAGCGTCGCCGACGCCATAGCGAAGGCCTAGACCATGAGGGATCGTATCACCGTCCGCGGCCTCACCCTGCGCGGCACCCACGGCGTCATGCCGGAGGAGCGGGTGCTCGGGCAGCCCTTCATCCTGCATCTGACGGCGGAGCTGTCGCTGGCCGGGGCACAGCGGTCCGACAATCTGGAGGACACGATCAGCTATGCCGACATGGTCGAAGTGGCGCGGAATGCCTTCTCCAGTCGGCATTTCAAGCTGATCGAGGCAGCGGCCGGCGCCGTGGCAGACGCTCTCATGGCGCGTTTCAAACGGATCGAGCGGCTCGAAGTCACCATCGAGAAGCCGCATGCGCCCATCGACGCGGTCTTCGAGACCGTCTCCGTCACCGTGGGGCGCACGCGCCATGACTAGTTCCGCCCGGCAGCCGTCCACTCCGGTCGAGGCCATCCTCGGGCTCGGCTCCAACATCGGCGACCTGCGCGCGCAGATTGATTGTGCCGTTGCCGCCCTTCATGCGACGCCAGGCCTGCGCGTGACGCGCCATTCCCGCTATTATCGCACTGCCCCGTGGGGCGAGACCAACCAGCCCTCCTTCCTCAACATCTGCATCGCTGTCGAGACCACGCTGTCGCCGCGCATGCTTCTCGAAACGGCGCTGCGGATCGAGCGGGAGGCAGGGCGCGTGCGCCGCGAGCGCTGGGGGCCGCGCATCATCGACATCGACATCCTGTTCTACGGCGACGAGGTGATCGACGAGCCGCAGCTGCATGTCCCGCACCCGTATATCGGCGAGCGCGCCTTCGTGCTGGTGCCCCTGGCCGACATCGCCCCGGACCGGATGGTGGGAGGTCGCACGGCGCGCGAGGCGGCCGCCACCATCGACCGGACCGGCATCGAGCAGCTCGACTGGGAGGTGCACCTCTGAGGCTGCTCCGGCCGTCTCGGCATGTGCCCAGGCTGGATGGGCATCGCTGCGACCAATGGAAGGGTGGTGAGGCGGCACCGGCCGTGGCAATCTCGCCGCTGTTTCCATGCTTCGCACGAGGCCGCAACGCGTGATCGAAGAGCTTGAGCTAGCTTCCGCATTTCCCCGGACCACCCGCCAGGACTGGCTCGCCCAGGTAGAGCGTGTCCTGAAGGGGGCGGATTTTGAGAAGAAGCTCGTCTTCCGCAGCCGGGAAGGCATCGTTGTCCAGCCGCTGTACGAGAAGGCGGAGGAGACTCACCCACCCCTCTGGCGCGGCGAGCCCGGCCCCTGGCAGGTCCTGCAGCGCATTGATCATCCCGACCCCGCTGAGGCGAACCGGCTGGCGCTCGCCGACCTCGAAGGCGGGGCGAGCGGGCTCGTGCTTACACTCGCGGGCGCAGCGACAGCGCGCGGCTTCGGCCTTCCGCTGACGGATGCCGGGGCGTTGACGGCCGCGCTGTCGGGCGTCCTGCTCGAGCTCGTGCGCATCCGCCTCGAGACTGCCCCCTTCGACGGTGCCCGCGTCGCGGCCATCGTCGCCGAGCATGTCACGCAGCGGGGGCTGCCGGCCTCCGGCCTCGACATTGACTTCGGCCTCGACCCAGTGGGCGACTTCGCCCGCACCGGCCGGCTGCCGCTTGCCTGGCCCGACCTCGCGGCGCGGCTCGCCGGCACGGTTGCCGACCTGCGCGGCAGGGGATTCGCGCGCGGCCTCCTGCGCGTCGACACGCGCGCCTGGCACGAGGCCGGCGCCGGGCCGGCGCAGGAGCTTGCGGCCGCGCTCGCGACAGGTGTCACCTATCTGCGCGCGCTCGACGAGGCGGGCATCGCCCCGCAGGACGCGGCCCCCCTCCTCTCCTTCCTCATGTCGGCGGATGCGGACGCCTTCTTCACGCTTGCCAAGTTCCGCGCCCTGCGCCGGTTGTGGGCCCGGGTGGAAGAAGCCTGCGGGCTCGCGCCCCGGCCCATTCGCCTCGACGCGGAGACCGCCTGGCGCATGGCGACGAAGCGCGACCCGTGGGTCAACATGCTGCGCGTGACGGTGGCGACCTTCTCCTCCGCCCTGGGCGGAGCGGACGGCATCACCGTTCTGCCATTCACCGCCGCCCTCGGCCTGCCCGACGGCTTCGCCCGCCGCATGGCCCGCAACACGCAGCTCATCCTCGCCGAGGAATCGAACCTGTGGCGCGTCGCGGACCCATCCGCCGGCTCCGGCGCCTTCGAGGCGCTGACCGGCGCCCTGTGCGAGAAGGCCTGGGGCCTGTTTCAGGCCATCGAGCACGAGGGCGGCATCGTCGCAAGCCTCGCTGCCGGCCGCGAACAGGCGCGCATCGCCGAAACGCGGGAGAAGGCCCGTCGCGACGTCGCCACGCGCAGGGCGCCGATCACCGGCACCAGCGAATTCCCGCATCTTGCCGAAGCGCCGGTCGCCGTCCTTATGCCGGCGCCGGAGACGACAGGCCCTGCCCTGCCCGACGAGGTGGCGCTCGAGGCCGAGCCACTGCCCTCCGCGCGCGATGCAGAGCCCTTCGAGGCCCTGCGCGATGCGAGCGACGATGCGCTCACGCGCAGCGGCCGTCGCCCTTCTGTCTTCCTCGCCAATCTCGGGCCCCTCGCCGCCTTCACGGTACGGTCGACCTTCGCCCGCAACTTCTTCGAGGCCGGAGGCATCCCAGCCGCGACCAACGACGGCTTCGCAACGGCGGAGGGCAAGACCGACATTGCGGCCCTCGCCGCCGCCTTCTCAGAATCCGGCGCTTCCGTCGCCTGCCTGTGCGGCACGGACGAGGCCTATGAGGCAGAGGGGGAAGCGGCGGCAGCCGCCCTCAAGGCAGCCGGAGCCGCGGCCATCTGGCTCGCCGGCCGTCCGGCCGAGCCGCTGGCCGGTCGCTTGGCCGGCGCCGGCGTCGGGGAATATATATTCATCGGCTGCGATGCGCTCGCCCTGCTCGCCAAGGCGCAGGCGGTGGCCATGCCGGCGGCCGGGAAAGGGATGTCATGACACGGATCCCGGACTTCACAAGCCTTCCCTTCGCCGATGCCACGGCGGGCACGCCTGCCGTCTCGGGCGAGCCGTGGCTGACGCCGGAAGGCATCCTCGTCAAGCCGCGTTACGGCGAGGCCGACCGCAAGGGCCTCGACTTCCTTGACACCTACCCGGGCCTGCCGCCCTATCTGCGCGGTCCCTACCCCACGATGTACGTCACCCAGCCGTGGACCGTGCGCCAGTATGCCGGCTTCTCCACGGCGGAGGATTCCAACGCCTTCTACCGGCGCAATCTCGCCGCCGGACAGAAGGGCCTGTCAGTGGCCTTCGACCTCGCCACCCATCGCGGCTACGACAGTGACCATCCGCGCGTCGCCGGAGATGTGGGCATGGCCGGCGTCGCCATCGACTCCATCTACGACATGCGCACGCTCTTCGCGGGCATCCCGCTCGACCGGATGAGCGTGTCTATGACCATGAATGGCGCCGTGCTGCCGGTGCTGGCGCTCTACATCGTGGCGGCGGAGGAACAGGGTGTCCCGCCCGAGAAGCTCTCGGGCACGATCCAGAACGACATCCTCAAGGAATTCATGGTGCGCAACACCTACATCTACCCGCCCAAGGGGTCGATGCGCATCATCTCCGACATCTTCGCCTACACTTCGGCGCACATGCCGAAGTTCAACTCCATCTCCATCTCCGGCTACCACATGCAGGAGGCGGGGGCGACGCAGGATCTCGAGCTGGCCTACACCCTCGCCGACGGCGTCGAATACATCCGTGCCGGCCTTTCCGCCGGCCTGTCGATCGACCAGTTCGCGCCGCGCCTGTCCTTCTTCTGGGCCATCGGCATGAACTTCTTCATGGAGGTGGCGAAGCTGCGCGCCGCGCGCCTCCTGTGGGCCAGGCTCGTCAAGGACTTCTCGCCCAAGAACGAGAAGTCGCTGGCGCTCAGGACCCATTGCCAGACCTCCGGCTGGTCGCTGACGGCGCAGGATGTGTTCAACAATGTCATGCGCACGGCCATCGAGGCCATGGCGGCAACGCAGGGGCACACCCAGTCCCTGCACACCAACGCGCTCGACGAGGCGCTGGCGCTGCCGACGGACTTCTCCGCCCGCATTGCGCGCAACACCCAGCTCTTCCTGCAGCAGGAGAGCGGCACGACGCGCATTATCGACCCGTGGGGCGGCTCCTATTTCGTGGAGCGGCTGACGGGCGAGCTCGCCGCGCGGGCCTGGGCCCACATCCGCGAGGTGGAGGAGCTCGGCGGCATGGCGAAGGCCATCGAAGCCGGCATTCCCAAGCTGCGGATCGAGGAAGCGGCCGCCCGCACGCAGGCGCGCATCGATTCCGGCCAGCAGGCCGTGATCGGCGTCAACCGCTTCCGTCCCGACGACGAGCCGCCCATCGAGGTGCTGAAGGTCGACAACTCGGCGGTGCGCGCGGCGCAGATCGAGAAGCTCAAGCGCCTGCGGGCCGAGCGCGACCCCAAGGCGGTGGAGGCGGCGCTCGCCGCCCTCACCCGCGCCGCCGACACTGGCGAGGGCAACCTGCTTGCGCTTGCCGTCGACGCCGCCCGGGCCAAGGCGACCGTTGGCGAGATTTCATCGGCGCTGGAGAAGGTCTGGGGCCGGCACCGGGCGGAGATAAAGGCCATATCCGGCGTCTACAAACGGGAGGTCGGCGCGATGAGCGATGCCGTCCAGCGCGTTCTCGCCCTCGTGGAAGCTTTCGAGCGGGACGACGGCCGCCGGCCGCGCATCCTCGTAGCCAAGATGGGCCAGGACGGGCATGACCGCGGCCAGAAGGTGATCGCCTCGGCCTTCGCCGACCTTGGCTTCGATGTCGACATCGGCCCGCTGTTCGCAACCCCGGCGGAGGCGGCGCGGCAGGCGGTGGAAAACGACGTGCACATCGTCGGCGTCTCCTCCCTCGCGGCCGGACACCTGACGCTTGTGCCGGAGCTGAGGGCGGAGCTTGAGAAGCAGGGCCGGCCGGACATCATGATCGTTGTCGGCGGGGTCGTCCCGCCCCAGGACTACGAGGCCCTGATGAAAGCCGGCGCCTCGGCCATCTTCCCACCCGGCACGGTGATCGCCGAAGCGGCGGAGAAGCTCATCCGGGAGCTGAACCGCCGGCTCGGCTACGAACCGAAGCAGGCGGCCGAATAGCCGTGCGAGCAGGGGCGGCGGGCCTTTCGTCTCGCCGTCCCGTGAATTGACAGCCCCGGCGGCGGGCGGCATCCGGTTGTTCCATGCGTCTGCTGCGCCTCGCCCTCGCCGCCTTCTTCCTTCTCTTCCTGCTGCCGCTCGGCGCCCACGCCCTCGTGTGGATGGCGCGGGAGCATCCTGCCTCCTGGAACAGGGCCGACTGGACGAGCAGCGGGCTGCTGCCGCCACCCACTGCGGACAGCCTTGCCATGATCCACATCTACGCGGCGCGCACCGGGCGCTGGAAAGGCGCCGTGGCGCACCACACCTGGCTCGTGCTCAAGGAGGCGGGCGCCGCGCCCTACGAGCGCTACGACAAGGTGGGCTGGGGCTCGCCGGTGCGCCGCGACGGCTGGGCGCCGGATGCGCGCTGGTACGGCAACATGCCCGAGCTCGTCTCCGCCATCGAAGGCGAGGCCGCGCAGGCGCGGGCGGCGATCGCGGACTATCCCTTCCGCGAGCGGGGCAGCTATCGCGCCTGGCCGGGGCCGAACTCCAACAGCTTCGTCGCCCATGTGGTGGCGCGCGTGCCGCAGCTCGGCGTCGCCCTGCCGCCGACAGCTCTCGGCAAGGACTATCATGCCGAGATGCTGTACGCTGGCCTCGCGCCGAGCGGCACGGGCTTCCAGATCGTCATCGGTGGCCTGTTCGGCCTCACCGTCGCCTGGGTTGAGGGGGTCGAGATCAACTTCCTCGGCCTCGTCGCAGGGTTCGACCTGCGCAGGCCTGCATTGAAGCTGCCCGGCTTCGGCCGGCTGGCGCTCGTCTGAGCGGCGCGATCAATCCCAGGTCTTCCGTTCCACCGCGCGCTTGATGACGCCACGCACGTCCTTGTTCGAGAGGAAAAGGTCGTGCCGGATGATGCCCCAGCCGTATTCGGAGGCGTCCGCGATGCGGACGCCAAGCGGCTCGAGCACTGCCCGGTCCGCCGCGCCGACGCGCGAGACGCCGCCAGCGAGGCGGCTGGAGACGGCGAGCGCGCGGTCGTTGACGCTGGAAATGACGGTGATGTGCTTCGCCAGGGGGCCGATGCGCCGCACGCTCGTGGCGAAGAGGTCGACGTCGATGTCGGGCGAGGCGAGCACGATGGCGCCGAAGCGCGCGGCGACATCCGGGCTGCCGCTCACGGCCCAGAGCTGGCGCAGCGTCTCCAGCGTCAGGAGCGTGCCCATGCTGTGCGCGACGATGTGGACGCGGCCGATCATGGCATTGCGAACGAGCGCCTCGAGCAGGTCTTGGAAGGCATCGCGCGACCATAGCGCGCTCTCGCGGTCGTAGCCGTAGTCGAGCAGCCCTTCCTTCGAGGGCCAGGAGAAGCCGACCGTCGCCCCTGAGAAGCCGATGGCGCGCGACAGCTCCGCCGCATCGATGGCCGCCTGCTCGAAGCTCTGGTTGTAGCCGTGGACGTAGATGAGCACGTCGCGGCCGGCCGCCGCCAGGGTCAGCGCCGCGACGGGATCGTTGTTGCCGAGCGGCTCGACGGCATTGATGTGCCAGTCGCCCGTCAGCGTGGCGCCGATGCGGTCGAAGAAGCCCTCAGGCGGAGGATCGAAACGCACGGCGACAGCCCGCGTGCCGCCCGAACGGGCCGAGCCGAACCACGGCCGTTCGCTCGCCCCGTTCACCGGCGCGCGCGTCGTGACGGCGTAGACCACCGGGCCGCCGCGCGCGCCCGTCGGCGAGGAATCGCCGGTGGCTGCCGGCGTGCTGCTGCTGTCGAGGGCGCCGATGGCGCTGGAGCAGCCGGCGAGCGTGACGGCGCCGGCCTGGGCAAGCGCCAGTCGCAAGAGGCTGCGGCGGGAGAAGAAGGGCTGCATGAACGGGCTTCGATTGCCGGAGTTCCGGGAGCGATCCCTTTTGGCGTCCGATTGTGGGCGAAGATGGGGCAAACGGTGGCAAAGGCTTGCCCGCCTCTCCGCGCCCGCAACGGCCTGTGCGCGATTCCTCCCACCTCCGTCGCGAATCTGCGACAACTATACCGGCCATGACACGCCTCGACCGATCCGCCCTGCCCGATCTCGTCGCTCGCCTGACGCGCGGGGAGCGTGCCGCACTGGCGCGCGCCATCACGCTGGTCGAATCGCGCCGTGGCGACCATCAGGCACTGGCGCGCGAACTCATCCAGGCGGTGCTGCCCCGCACCGGCGGGGCGATCCGCGTCGGCATCACCGGCGTGCCGGGCGTCGGCAAGTCCACCACCATCGACACCCTCGGCTCCAAGCTGACGGCGGCGGGGCACAAGGTCGCGGTCCTCGCCGTCGACCCCTCCTCGCAGCGCAGCGGCGGCTCCATCCTCGGCGACAAGACGCGCATGGCGCGGCTCGCCGTGGACGAGAACGCCTTCATCCGCCCCTCCCCCTCCTCCGGCACGCTCGGCGGCGTCGCGGCGAAGACGCGCGAGACGATGCTGCTGTGCGAGGCGGCGGGCTTCGACGTGATCCTCGTCGAGACCGTCGGCGTCGGCCAGTCCGAGACGGCGGTGGCCGACCTCACGGATTTCTTCCTCGTGCTGATGCTGCCCGGCGCCGGCGACGAGCTGCAGGGCATCAAGAAGGGCATCGTCGAGATGGCGGACATGATCGCCGTCAACAAGGCCGACGGTGACGGCGCGGCCCGCGCCAAGGCCGCTGCTGCCGAATACCGCGCCGCCCTGCACATTCTCGCGCCTGCGAGCCCCACGTGGTCGCCACCGGTCATCACCATCTCCGGCCTCGCCAACGTCGGGCTGGACGAGCTGTGGCGGAAGATCGTCGAACATCGCGAGCGCATGACGGCGACGGGCGAGCTGCAGCAGAAGCGGCGCGCCCAGGAGGTGAAATGGATGTGGGCCATGGTCGAGGACCGGCTTCACGCCCGGCTGCATGCCGACCCGCAGGTGCGCAAGCGCGTGCCGGAGCTTGAGGCGGAGGTCGCGGCGGGCACGCTCGCGGCGACCGTGGCGGCCGACGAGATCGCGTCCATGCTGGGCCTGTGAGGCAGCGGTGGCAGAGGGGATGCCATGGGCGAAGGGCAGGAGCGCTGCGACGTTCTGGTGACCGGCTTCGGGCCGTTCCCGCGCGTGCCGGTCAACCCGACGACGGTGCTGGCCGAATGCCTCGGCCGCAGCCGCCGCCTCACCCGCCTCGGCATCCGCGTCGAGCATCACGTGTTCCCGACGCGCTACGACATCCTGGACGAGGCACTGCCGGCCCGCCTCGCAGCCGCACGGCCGCGGGCCGTCCTCATGCTTGGAGTCGCCGCCCGCACCCGGCATCTGCGGGTGGAGACGCGCGCCGTCAACAAGGCCAACAGGACGGCGCCCGACGCCTCGGGAAAGACGCGCCGCGGAGCCGCGCTCGAACGCGGCGCCCCGCTCGCGCGCCGCTCGCCGGCGCCGCTCGCGCGCCTGAAAGTGGGGATGGCGGGCACGGGCGTGCCTGTCCGCCTGTCCCTCGACGCCGGCCGCTACCTCTGCAACGCGAGCTACTTCACGGCACTCGGCCGGACACGGCAAACGCGCCCGCCGATCCAGCTCGTCTTCGTCCACGTGCCGATGCCGGGCTCCTGGGCCTTGGCGCCGACGCAGCGCCCGAGGCGCCGGGACCGGCGCGCGGCCGCCGGCGCGGGAAGGGAGCGGCGTCCGCCCCTCGCCGCCATGGTCCGCGCGCTCGAGACAGCCGCCATCGTCCTCGCGCGGGAGCGCCGCCGCCGACGGGCGCCCTGAGCCGAGGGGGAACCCGGCACGGATCGCGAGGAATAGGGCCTCGGAGAAGGATCTGCCCAATGGACGAAAGCCGCCGCCTCCTCATGATGACCGCCGCGCTCGCCAGCGCAGCCTCGTTCACGGTGGACCGTGCCCTCGGCCGGGAGGCAGATGACGCGATGGCCGGGCTCGGCCTTTCAGCCCACCAGTTCGGCCTGAAGCCCAACACAGAGGAGGACCAGTCCTCGAGGCTCGCCGCGGCGCTGGCGGAGGCGGCGCGGCGGGGCGCGCCGCTCCTTGTCCCGCCGGGGCGTTACCGCATCGCCGGCGTGACGCTGCCGGACGGCGCGCGGCTCGTCGGCGCCCCCGGCCTCACCACCTTCGTTCACGCCGACAGCGGGCCGATGCTCACGGCGCGGAATGCCCGGTCAATCGGGCTCCACGGCCTGCGCTTCGACGGGCTCGCCCGCCTGCTGCCGGAACGCGGCGGCCTCGTGACGCTGGAGAATGTGGCGATGGTCGAGATCGACGCCTGCAGGTTCGAGAAGGCCGGCGGCGTCGCGCTCTATCTCACCGGCTGCGGCGGGCGCATCACCGGCTCGACCATCTCCGAGGCCAGCCACTCGGCCCTCTTCTGCCTCGATGCGACCGGCCTCGCGATTACCGGCAACACGGTCTCCCATTGCGGCAGCAACGGCATCCAGGTCTGGCGCAGCGAGAAGGGCGACGACGGCACGATCGTCTCCGGCAACCGCATCTCCCACATCTCGGCGGATGCCGGCGGAACGGGGGAATACGGCAACGGCATCAGCATCTTCCGGGCCGGCGGCGTGATCGTGAGCGGCAACACGGTGCGGGACTGCGCCCTCTCAGCCATCCGCAACAATTCCGGCTCGGCGTGCCAGATCATCGGCAACAACTGCGCCCGCCTGGGCGAGACGGCGCTGTGGGCAGAATTCGCCTATGAAGGCACGATCATCGCCAACAACGTGGTCGAGGAGGCGATGAGCGGCATCTCCATGACCAATCTCGACCACGGCGGCCGCCTCTCCGTGTGCAGCGGCAACCTGCTGCGCGGCCTGCGCCACCGGCCTCGCCCCTACGACGGCGTGCTCGCCGGCGGCACCGGCATCCACGTCGAGGCCGAGGCGAGCGTCACCGGCAACGTCATCGAGGATGCCGAGGACAAGGGCATCAGCGTCGGCTGGTCGTGGGCCATGCGCAACGTCACTGTGACGGGCAACGTCGTGCGCAATGCGCGCACGGGCATCCGCGTCAGCCTGGTGCCGAAGGAGCGCAACGCCGTGATCTCGGGCAACGTCATCTCCGGCGCGCCCGAGGGCGCCGTCGTCGGCTACGAGTACGACAAGCCCGTCACCGGCGACCTCGCCGTCCGCCCCGACGCGCGGGCGAGCGGCATCCTCGTGACCGGTAACGCCGTCGCGTGACGCCTCAGGCGCCGGCGAGTGCCGCAGCCGGGCGCATGGCGCCGACGACACGGCCGTTCCAGTTGCGAATCTGGGGGCGGGCAAGATCGGCGACGGTCTTGGCCTGCACATCCGACAGCGGCAGGAAGCGCTCGACGAGCGCCGCCATGGCGACTTCCGCCGCCCGCGCGGCCCCGTCGTCGCACTTGAGGGCGATGCCGAGGCCGAGCTCGGGGAAGGTGGCGCAATAGACGCCTTCCGCCCCCACCTTGACAAAGGCCCTCTGCCCGAGCGCCTCCATGAGGATGGTGTCGAAGCGGCCGGTGCCAGCCACCATGAAGGGATGCGTGGCAACGGCTGCCCTCAGACGGGCGAAGGCCGCCGCGCGGTCGCGCGTCAGGCCCGTTCCGGTGCCGATGCGGGCGAAGGCGCGGGCGAGCGCCCTGAGCGGCACGGCATAGGTGGGGATGGAGCAGCCGTCGGTGCCGCGCAGCTCGTCCGTATGGGCGAATCCCGTCAGGGCCTCCATTGCCGCCTTCACCTCCCGCTGCACCGGATGGCCGGGCTCGATGTAGCCGGCGGGATCGACCTCCATGGCGCAGGCGGCGCAGACGAAACCGGCATGTTTGCCGGAGCAGTTGTTGTGCAGCGCGGTGGGCTCGCCACCGCTGCGCGCCAGCGCGCGGGCTGCCTCCTGCCCCATCGGCCAGTGGGCGCCGCATTCGAGGCAGCCGGGCTCCCGCCCTGCCCGGGAGAGCATGCGCGCGGCCGTCTCGGCATGGCGAGGCTCTCCCGAATGGGAGGCGCAGGCGAGCGCCAGCTCGTCCTCGGTGAGGCCGAAACGGTCCGCCGCTCCACTTTCGATGAGGGGCAGCGCCTGGATGATCTTGACCGCGGAACGCGGAAAAACGGGCCGATCGATATCGCCGAGCACAAGAACCTCAGCCCCGTCGGCATCGAGCACCGCGAGCGCGCCCCGGTGCACGGATTCCACGACCTCACCCCGCGTTACCTCGACCAGGACTGCTTCAGCCATCGCGCATCTCCCTTTGGGGGCTCTTTTGCCCAGCCGTGCGCCCGTGTCAAACTGCGGGGGTTCCTTGCCCCTCGCCCCCCGACGCTATAGAGCGGTCGGCGCCTGTTTCTCCACCATCGGGTGACTCGATGCGCGTCGCAATGATCGGTTCCGGCTATGTCGGCCTCGTTTCCGGTGCCTGTTTCGCCGACTTTGGCCACGTGGTGACCTGCGTCGACAAGGATCCGGCGAAGATCGAGGCCCTGATGCGCGGCGATATCCCGATCTTCGAGCCGGGGCTCGATGATCTCGTCGCCACCAATGTCAAGGAAGGACGCCTCTTCTTCGCCACCGACCTGACGGATGCCGTGCGCTCGGCCGATGCGGTCTTCATTGCCGTGGGCACCCCGTCGCGGCGCGGTGACGGCCATGCCGACCTCTCCTACGTCTACCAGGCGGCGCGCGAGATCGCGCAGGTCATGGACGGCTATACCGTGATCGTCACCAAGTCGACCGTGCCGGTCGGCACCGGCGACGAAGTGGAGCGCATCGTGCGCGAGACGCGGCCGGACGCAGATTTCGCCGTCGTTTCCAATCCCGAGTTCCTGCGCGAGGGCGCGGCCATCGCCGATTTTAAGCGCCCCGACCGCATCATCATCGGCACCGACGACGAGCGCGCCCGCAAGGTGATGGCGGAACTCTACCGCCCGCTCTATCTCAACCAGGCGCCGATCCTCTACACCGGCCGGCGCACGGCGGAGCTGACCAAATACGCCGCCAACGCCTTCCTCGCCACCAAGATCACCTTCATCAACGAGATCGCCGACCTGTGCGAGAAGGTGGGCGCCAACGTGCAGGAGGTGGCACGCGGCATCGGCCTCGACAACCGCATCGGCAGCAAGTTCCTGCACGCCGGCCCGGGCTATGGCGGCTCGTGCTTCCCCAAGGACACGCTCGCCCTCATCAAGACGGCGCAGGACGCGGGCTCGCCCGTGCGCATCGTCGAGACGGTGGCGGCCGTCAACGACCAGCGCAAGCGCGCCATGGCGCGCAAGGTCGTGGCGGCGTGCGGCGGGTCGGTGCGCGGCAAGACGGTGGCCGTTCTCGGCCTCACCTTCAAGCCCAACACCGACGACATGCGCGAGGCCCCCTCGCTGTCGATCATCACGGCCCTGCAGGACGGCGGCGCGACCATCCGCGCCTATGACCCGGAGGGGATGGAACAGGCCCGCAACCTGCTGGAGAACGTCACCTACTGCGACAGCGCCTACGACTGCGTGGAGGGCGCCGATGCGCTCGTCATCGTCACGGAGTGGGATGCCTTCCGCGCCCTCGACCTCGACCGGATCAAGGCGCGGATGAAGGCCCCCGTCGTCGTCGATCTGCGCAACATCTACCGCGCCGGCGAAATGGCCCGCCGCGGCTTCGTCTATGTCAGCGTCGGCCGGCCGGACGGGGCGGCGGACGCCGACGGGGTGACGTAAGCGCTCCTGCGGCCTTGCGCCCCCGCCACGGATGGCATAGTCCCGGCTCGGTCAGCAGAAGAGGCGGGCGTGAAAATGCAGACCTACCAAGGCGGATGCCACTGCGGAACGGTACGCTTCGAGGCAACGACGGACCTTGCCACCGTCATCTCCTGCAACTGCTCGCATTGCAGCAAGCGCGGCCTTTTGCCGACCTTCGTGCCGCCGGACCGGTTCCGGCTGATCTCCGGCGAAGATGCGCTTGAGGATTACCAGTTCAACCGCAGGGTCATTCATCACCTGCGCTGCCGCCACTGCGGCATCGAATCCTTTGCCCGCGGCAAGACACCCGACGGCAACGACGTGGTGGCCGTCAACGTGCGCTGCCTCGACGGCGTCGATATCGAGAGCCTGAAGCTCACGCCCTACAACGGGCGGGACTTCTGACGGGCGGTTCGACGCGGGCCGGCTTCTTCCGGCCCGCATGTCCTGGTGCCGCGCCTCAGGCGGCCGTGCAGTGGGCGATGAGCCTGTCGACGAAGGCGCCACAGGCCTCGAGCTGGGCGATCTCGATATATTCGTCCGGCTTGTGTGCCTCGCCGATGGAGCCGGGGCCGATGACGACGGAGGGCACGCCGGCGACCGCGTGGAAGAGGCCTGCCTCCGTGCCATAGGCCACCTTGGCGTGCTCGTTGCGCCCGGCCAGGCGCTTGGCGAGCGTGACGACCTCGGCGTCCGGAGCCGTGTCGAGGCCAGGGAAGCCGGCGAAGACATCGAAATCGAAGCCGCTCTGCGGGTCGACGGCCTGCATCGCCGGCTCCAGCTCGCGCCGGGCATAGGCCTCGATCTCCGCAACGACGGCATCGGGATCGTCCGCCCCGATGGCACGGATCTCAAAGACGATCTCGCTCTCGTCGGGGACGATGTTGAGAGCCGTCCCGCCCGTGAAGACGCCGACATGGGCGGTGGTGAAAGGCACGTCATAGAGCGGGTCGCGGGCGCCGCTCGTCGCGAAACGCTCCGCCACGGAACGGATGTAGGCAACGAGCCGGGCGCCCCACTCCACGGCATTCACGCCCTGCGGCGCGAGCGAGGAATGGCAGCTCCTGCCGCGCACGCGCACCTTGAGGCTGCGCTTGCCCTTGTGGCCGATGACGACGTTCATCGACGTCGGCTCGCCGACGAAGCAGCCAAGCGGCTTGATCCCGGCCTGAGCCAGCTTCTCCACGATGCCGCGCGCGCCGACGCAGCCAACCTCCTCGTCGTAGGAGAAGGCGAGATGGATGGGCCGGGCGAGTGCGGCCGCCTTCATGGCGGGCACCCGCGACAGGCAGGCGGCGAGGAAGCCCTTCATGTCGCAGGCGCCGCGGCCATAGGCCCGGCCGTCGCGCACGGAGAGCGTGAAGGGGTCGCTCGCCCATTCCTGCCCGTCCACGGGCACGACGTCGGTATGGCCGGACAGGATGTAGCCCGCACGGTCCGCCGGGCCGATGGTGGCCCACAGGTTTGCCTTGGTGCCCGTCGCGTCGTAGATGCGCTCGCTCGCGATGCCGTGGGCGGCAAGATAGTCCTCGACCCAGGCGATGAGCTCGAGGTTGGAGTTGCGGCTCGTCGTGTCGAAGGAGACCAGGCGGGCGAGGATCTCGGTAATGGCGGGACTGGACATCAGGGAACTCCGGCAGGGGCCGCTCAACGGACGGCAACGGTGAAGGGATCGTCCGGCTGCTCGGCACGGACGAAATCGACAAAACGGCGGGCGGCCGGCGGCGCGGCCCCCGTCGCCGGCAGAAGAAAGGCCATCTCGTAGGTGATCTCCGGCAGGAAGGGCCGGTAAACGACGCTGGCGTCGTCGCTCAGGGACATGGGGAAGGGATTGAGCACCGAGATGCCCGCCCGGCAGCGCACCATCTCCATCACGAAAGTGGAGGTCGTCGCCTCCGCCACGATCCTGGGCTCGATGCCCACATCTGCAAAGGCTCTGTCGAGCAGTGCCCGCGCCGCGAAACGCCGCGTGACGACGATGAACGGCTCCTCGCTGCCGATGTCGGCCGGACGGACGACGGAAAGCTCCGCGAGCCGATGGCCCGGCCACATGATGCAGGCCGCCTTCGAGCGGCGGAACGGCTCGGCCCGCACGCCAAGATGGGAGACCGGCGTCTCCAGCATGCCGATGCCCACGTCGACATCGCCGGCCGCCACTGCCGCAAGCACGTCTCCGCCGCGGCCAATCTCGACCACGACGCGCGTCTCGGGCTCCACGGCAACGAACCGGGCGAGAATGGGCGCCAGAAAATAATGCGCCACCGTGGGCGCCGCGGAAACGCGCAGCACGCTCTGCGTGCGCGGTGCGCGCGGCCAGTTCTCGAGCCGGGCGAGGCCGGCGAGGATGGGCGCCGCCTCCGCCTCCAGCGCCAGCGCGTCGGCCGTCGGCACGAGGCGGCCGCCCTCGCGCGAGAACAGCACCCGCCCCACCCTCTCCTCAAGAGCCGCCACGGCGCGCGAGACGGCGGGCTGCGATATGCCGAGGCGCTGGCCAGCTGCCGTCGTCTTGCCGGTGGCGATCAGGGCGTGCAGCACCTCCAGCTCGCGCAGGCTTGGGCGCGATGATCGGCTCTCGCTATCCTCGGAGGGCATAGTGTTATGCGATCTCGTTATTCATTTTGGCGGTGACAATGCCAAGATTGAATAATAGCATCGGGTCCGAGATGAGCAAGCCGCCGGGCCGGGGGATGCTGCCGCTTCCCTCGCATTTTCGATAAGGTGGCGCACATCAATCCAGAGGAGAGGGGAAATGAAAAAACTGAAACCCGCCGCCTATGCCCTGTTGCCGCTCGCGGTCGCAATGGCGCAACCGGCCGTCGCGCAGGACACGAAGGAGCTGAAGATCGGCGTCGCCTCCGAGGCCACCTCGATCGACCCGCACTTCCATAACGTCGGCCAGAACAACGCGCTGCGCCGCCACATCTTCGAGTCTCTCATCACCACCGACGCCAACCAGAAGCTGCTGCCGGCGCTGGCCGAGTCGTGGAAGGCGATCGACGACACGACGTGGGAGATCAAGCTGCGGCCAAACGTGAAGTTCTCGAACGGCGAGCCCTTCACCGCCCGCGACTACATCTACACCATGTGCCGGGTGCCACTGGTCGAGAACTCGCCCTCGTCCTTCACCGTGTTCACGCGTGGCATCGAATCGATCGAGGCGCCCGACCCGCTGACGGTCCGCGTCAAGACGACGAGCCCGCAGCCGCTCTTCCCCAACAACATGACAACGCTCGGCATTCTCTCGGCTTCCGTCTTCGGTGCCGGCGATGTCAAGTACGGCAAGGATGGCTGCGAGAACATGGGTACGCCGCCGAAGTCGGCGGACTTCAACGACCCGGCGAAGGCGATCGGCACCGGGCCTTACAAGCTGAAGGAATACACCCGCGGCACCCACATCATCCTGGAGGCCAACGAGGACTACTGGGGCGAGAAGCCGATCTGGCAGCGCGTCGTCATGCGGCCGATCACCAGCGCCGGCCCGCGCGTCGCGGCGCTGCTCGCCGGCGACGTGGACATGATCGAGAACCCGCCGATCCAGGACTTCGACAAGATCAAGGGCGCCGGCTTCACCATCGTCGAGGGCCTGTCCAACCGCATCATCTACATCCATCTCGACCAGTTCGAGGACAAGACGCCGGGCGTGAAGGGCACTGACAAGAATCCCTTCAAGGACAAGCGCGTGCGCGAGGCCCTGTCCAAGGCCATCAACCGCGACGCCATCGTCGAGCGCATCATGGGCGGCGTCGCCAAGCCCGCCGGCGAGCTGCTGCCCTACCCGCTCTTCGGCACATCGAAGGATGCCAAGCCCGTCGCCTATGATCCCGAAGGGGCGAAGAAGCTGCTGGCCGAGGCCGGCTACCCGAACGGCTTTGAGCTGACGCTCGGCACGCCGAACGACCGCTACATCAACGACGAGAAGGTGGCGCAGGCCGTGGCGCAGATGTTCACGCGCGTCGGCGTCAAGACCAATGTCGATGCCATGACGGCCTCGACCTTCTTCACGCGTCGCAACAAGCACGAGTTCTCGGCCTACCTCGCCGGCTGGGGCGCGGATTCGGGCGAGATGTCCAACTCCCTCAACGCCCTCGTCGTGACGCCGAACAAGGAAACCGGCGGCGGCCACACCAACCGCGGCCGCTATTCCAACAAGGAGGTCGACGCTCTCGTGCAGGAGGCGCAGCGCACCATTGACGACGCCAAGCGCGAGGAGCTGCTCCAGAAGGCCTCGAAGATCGCGATGGAGGACCATGCCCTGCTGCCGCTGCACTTCGAGGTGACGCCCTGGGCGTTCAAAAAGACGCTCACCTACACGCCGCGCATTGACCAGTATACGCTGGCGACCGAGGTCAAGCTGGCGCAGTAAGCTCGGCCATCGGCCGATGACCGGATCCGACCGGCACGCGCGTTCTGCCGGCGCGTGACCGCCGGAGCGTCGCCTCCCTCTCCCCGCAAGGCGGGGCAAGGGCCGGGGCGAGAGGCTGGCGCAGGCTCCTGTCCCTGCGGACCCTCTCCCCCTTCTCCCGTGAGTGCGAGAGGGACGAGCGGCGCGCCGGAGGAGCCTCGCTCCGGAGCGCCCTGTCGGCCGGGCTCCGCCCTTTGCAAGGTCAACGACGATGCTCGTCTACGTCATCCGACGCCTGGGCCAGGCGGCACTTGTGCTGGCCGTCATGGCGACGCTTGTCTTCATCGCCGTCTATGCGGTGGGCGACCCGGTCGCCATCCTCGCAAGCCCCCAGGCGGACCAGCAGGAGATGGAGGCGATCACGCGACGCCTCGGCCTCGACAGGCCGCTCTATGAGCAATATGCCCTCTTCGTCTGGAATGCGCTGCACGGCGACCTGGGCCGCTCCTTCGTCTACAACGAGCCGGCGCTGACCCTGATCCTCAACCGCCTGCCGGCGACGCTGGAACTGGCGCTGACCGCCCTCCTCATCTCCATCTTCGTCGGCATTCCGCTCGGCCTCTATGCGGGCCTCAAGCCGCAGTCGCTCGGCGGGCACTCGATAATGGCCGGCTCCATCCTCGGCTTCAGCCTGCCGAACTTCTGGCAGGGCCTGATGCTGGTGCTGCTGTTCTCGGTCATGCTCGGCTGGTTCCCGGCTGGCGGGCGCGGCACGACGCGTGACCTCTTCGGCGTGCCGGTGAGCTTCCTCACGCTGGACGGGCTCGCCCATCTCATCCTGCCGGCGCTCAACCTCGCCCTCTACAAGATGGCACTCGTCATCCGCCTCACCCGCGCCGGCACGCGTGAGGTGATGCTGCAGGACTATATCCGGTTCGCCCGCGCCAAGGGCCTGTCCCAGACGCGCGTCATCGGCGTCCACGTGCTGAAGAACATCCTCATCCCGGTCGTCACGGTGCTCGGCCTGGAGCTCGGCTCGATGATCGCCTTTGCCGTCGTCACGGAGACGGTCTTCGCCTATCCCGGCATCGGCAAGCTGCTCATCGACTCCATCGGACGGCTCGATCGGCCGGTGATCGTGGCCTACCTCATGCTTACCGTCGTGATGTTCGTCATCATCAACCTCGTCGTGGATCTCATCTACGCCGCCATTGACCCGCGCGTGCGCCTCGAGGAGGCCAAGGCATGAGCGAACAGGCCGCCACACCGGCGCCGACGACAGCCGCGCGCCCGGCCGAGAAGGCCGAGAGCCTGCTGTTGCGCCATGTCGCCGCGTTTTTCGAGAGCCCCCTCGCCGTCGTTGGCCTCGCGGGCCTCGTGCTCCTCGTCGCCGCCGCGCTCGCTGCGCCCCTCATCGCGCCGCAGGACCCCTACGACCTGGCGCAGCTCGACATCATGGACGGCACGCTGCCGCCGGGGGCGGAGAGCCTTGCTGGCTACACCTACTGGCTCGGCACCGACGAACAGGGCCGCGACATGCTGTCGGCCATCCTCTACGGCCTCAGGATCTCGCTCGGCGTCGGCGCGGTCTCGGTCGTCATCGCCTGTGCCGTCGGTGCCTCAATCGGCGTGCTGGCGGCCTATGCCGGTGGGCGCATCGACAGTCTTGTCATGCGCGTGGTGGACCTGCAGCTCTCCTTCCCCGCCATCCTGGTGGCGCTCGTGCTGCTGGCCGTCTTCGGCCGCGGCGTGGACAAGGTCATCATCGCCCTCGTCATCGTGCAGTGGGCCTACTATGCACGCACGGTGCGCGGCTCGGCGCTGGTCGAGCGGCGGCGCGACTACATCGAGGCGGCGCGCTGCCTCGCCCTGCCAAAGAGCCGCATCGTCTTCCGCCACCTCCTGCCGAACTGCCTGCCACCGCTCATCGTGGTGGCGACGGTTCAGGTGGCGCACGCCATCGCGCTCGAATCCACCCTGTCGTTTCTCGGCGTGGGCGTGCCGGTGACGGAGCCGTCCCTCGGCATGCTCATCGCCAACGGCTACGACTATCTGCTGTCCGGCAAGTACTGGATCTCGACCTTTCCCGGCATCGCCCTCGTCGCCGCCATCGTCGCCATCAATCTCGTGGGCGACCGGCTGCGCGACGTCCTGAACCCGAGGCTGTCGCGATGAGCGATCCCGTTCTTTCCGTCCGCGACCTCGTCGTGGAATTCTCATCCCGCGAAGGGGTGCTCACCGCCGTCAACGGCGTCAGCTTCGATGTGGCGGCCGGTGAGGTGCTGGGGCTCGTGGGCGAGTCCGGCTCCGGCAAGTCGGTGACCGGCCTTGCCGTGCTCGGCCTCATCGACCCGCCGGGGCGCATCGCCTCCGGCTCCATCCGCCTCAAGGGCGAGGAGCTCACGTGCAAGAGCGAGCCCGAGCTGCGCCGCCTGCGCGGCCGGGACATCGCGATGATCTTCCAGGACCCGATGACCACGCTCAACCCGGTGCTGCGCGTGGACACGCAGATGATCGAAGCCATCCGCGCCCACGAGAAGGTGTCCGAGCGGGCGGCGCGGGACCGGGCCCGCGAGGCGCTCGCCAGAGTCGGCATCCCCTCGCCGGAGGAGCGGCTCGTCTCCTATCCGCACCAGTTCTCCGGCGGCATGCGCCAGCGCGTCGCCATCGCCATCGCGCTGCTGCACCGCCCAGCCGTGCTCGTCGCCGACGAGCCGACGACGGCGCTCGATGTCACCATCCAGGCGCAGATCCTCTCAGAGGTGCAGCAGCTTGCCGCCGAGAGCGGCACGGCGCTGGTCTGGATCACGCACGACCTGTCCGTCGTCGCCGGCCTCGCCGACCGCGTAGCCGTGATGTACGCCGGCCGCATCGTGGAGGAAGGCCGCGTCGCCGACGTGCTGGAGCGGCCGGCCCATCCCTACACCAACGGGCTGATCGGCTCCGTGCCGAGCCGCAACAGGCGCGGCGAGCCGCTGGCGCAGATCCCCGGCATGACGCCCTCGCTCGCCAACCTGCCGCCGGGCTGCGCCTTCGCGCCGCGGTGTCCGCGGGCCGACGCCGCCTGCACGACCCCGCCCGGCGTAACGCGCGCGGGCGACGCCCGCGCCTTCCGCTGCTTCCATCCGCTCATTCCCGTGGAGGCCGCCGCGTGACTGCCGCCCCCATCCTCGCGCTCGATGGCGTGTCCAAGCGCTTCGTCCGGAAGCTCGACGCCGCCGAGAAGATCGCCAACCTCTTCGGCGCGCGCCGCCGCGAGCAGGTGGTCCACGCTGTTGACGGCGTGGACCTCGCCATCGCGCCGGGCGAGGTCGTCGGCCTCGTCGGCGAGTCCGGCTGCGGCAAGTCCACCCTCGGCCGCATCGTCGCCGGCATCCTCGAGCCGAGCGCCGGCACTGTCTCCTACGAGGGGCAGGACGTGGCGAAGCTCACGGGCGCGGCGCGGCGCAAGGTGGACCTCGCGGTGCAGATGGTCTTCCAGGACCCGATGGCGTCGCTCAACCCGCGCCTGCGCGTGATCGACATCATCGGCGAGGCCCCGGTGGTGCACGGCCTCGTCTCGCGCGCCGAGGTGGAGGACTACGTGTGCGACGTGATGACCCGCGTCGGCCTCGATCCGGCCACGCGCCGGCGCTACCCGCACCAGTTCTCTGGTGGCCAGAGGGCGCGCATCGGCATCGCCCGGGCGCTTGCCGTCAGACCCAGGGTGCTCGTCTGCGACGAGTCGACCGCTGCGCTCGACGTGTCGATCCAGGCGCAGGTGCTCAACCTCTTCATGAAGCTGAGGGAGGAGCTCGCCCTCACCTATCTCTTCGTCAGCCACGACCTCGGCGTCGTGGAGCACATCGCGGACCGGGTGGCCGTGATGTACCTCGGCCGCATCGTCGAACTCGCGCCGGCCGAGGAGCTGTTCCGCGCACCGAACCATCCCTATACGCGGGCGCTGCTTGAGGAGGTGCCGCGGCTCGAGCCGAAGAAGAAGACCTTCTCGGCCCTCAAGGGAGAGCTGCCCTCGCCGCTGTCGCCGCCGAGCGGCTGCCACTTCCATCCGCGCTGCCCCCATGCTTTCGGCCGCTGCCGCGCGGAGCGGCCGGCGCTCAAAGCGGTCGGGCCGGGGCGGGTCTCGGCCTGCCATCTCAACGACAGGGCGGCGTGATGATGGCGGCAAAGCGGAGTGTCGTCCTCTCCGGCCGGCGCATCGCGCTCGCCGACGACCAGCCCACCTTCTGGGATCGGGTCGCTGCCGACAGGTGGGAGCCCGGCACCCGCCGCCTCCTCGACGCGCTCGTCGATGCCTCGACGCTGTTCGTCGACCTCGGCGCCTGGGTCGGACCGACGACGTTGCAGGCCGCCGCCCGCGGCGCGGCCGTGGTGGCCGTGGAGGCCGACCCGGCGGCGCTCGACCAGCTCGGCCGCAACCTCGCCGCCAATCCGCAGCTCGCCGCACGCGTCACGGTGGTGCCGAAAGCGATCCACCCCTCCGCCGGCACCGTCACCTTCGGCGCCCGGCGCAAGCCCGGCGACTCGATGTCGAGCCTGCTTCTTGCCGGGAGCGCGGACACCACTTGGCAGGCCGAGGCTGTGACGCCCGCCGCGCTCGCCGCCCTGCTGCCGGAAGCGCCCCGCCGTGTCGTCAAGATCGACCTCGAGGGCGCCGAATACGCGCTCCTGCCGGCCATCTCCCCCCTGCTCGCGCATGTGGACGTGAGCGTCATCGCCTCGTTCCATCCCAGGGTGCTCTCCGAGAGCGGCGAAGCCGACATTGCCGGTGCGACGCAGCGTGCGCTCGCCGCCTTCACCGGCTGGCGGGCCCACAGGGTGACGGAAGCCGGCGCCGCGGCTGAGGGCGAGGATGCCGCCGGCATCGACGCAGTGGCGCATGACGAGTGGCTCTTCGTGAGACCGTGACGGCGAGAATGCCGCCGATCGCCCGCGACGGTCGGATATCCCGTCGGTGATGGGTCCGCCGCGGCCGCGCGCCGGTCACGCGGGCTCGGCCACCTTCTCCTGGTCGATGACGGCGAGATCGACCGGCCCCGCCACCCCCTCGACCGTGACGCCCGGCACGAGCCGGAAGGCGCTCGTCGCGGCGAAGCCCTCGGCCTCGGCCTTGACGAGCGTGGCCGCATCCGTGACCACGCAGGTGCAGCCGACCTTGTTATGCTTCTCGAGCTTGGCGGCGAGGTTCACCGGCTCGCCGATGACGGTGTATTCCAGCCGGCCATCGTTGCCGACGGTGCCGAACAGGACACGGCCGAAGACCGCTGCAAAGCCGATCTCGACCTTGCGACCGCTGGCCGCGGCGAAGGCGCGGCCGAAGACCGCCGCCTCCCCGGCAAGGGCGAGGGCGGCCCGCAGCGCATCGGCGGCCGGGGTCTGCGAGGCTCCGGTGCAGCCGAAGGTGGCGAGGATGCCGTCTCCCAGAAACTTGTCGATGGCGCCGCCGTGCTCGGCGATGACGGCCCCCATCCGCTGCTGGTAGGCCACGAGCAGCCGCATGACCTCGGCGGGCGGATGGTCCGCGACGAAGCGGGTGAAGCCGCGGATGTCGGCCATCAGCACCGCCGCCTCGACCATCTCGCCGCGCCCCGGCGCGAGCGCATCGCCGCTCGTGATGCGCCGGGCGATGGTGGGATCGAAGAAGCGGGACAGCTCCGCCGTCGCCGACAGGCCAAGCGCCGCCGTCAATAGCTGGCGCCGGCCGCGCGCGATGACGATGGCGAGGACACCGGTGAAGAGGAGGATGGCGACGATCTTCTCAACCTCGGCGCCAACGAGGATGCTGCTCGACGTCATGTAGGTGACGAAGTCGCGTGTCACCGGCCCGTCCCCGTCCGCGTCCCCGGCATGGAGGGCGTAGGCCGTCATCCCCACCCAGCCGGCGGCAGCGACGCATCCGGCGAAGATGACGAGGCGCGGCTCGAAGCGCAGCGCCCTGATGGCGATGAAGAGGAAGACGAGCAAAAAGGTCGGCGCCTTGAGATAGAAGGCTGCTGGCTGCTGGTATTGCAGGTGGAAGGACCAGATGAGACCGTAGAGCAGCCCGAAGTCGACGACCGTGAAGGCGGGCACCAGCCAGCCCCGCATCCGCCCGCGCCGGGCGAGCGCGACGCGCACGAGGCCGAGCACGAGGAAGATTCCGCCGACGACGGGAACGGGCCGGAAGGCGCCCATGGCGTCGAGCGCCTTGGGCGAGACGGCGTAGAGCACGTTGAAGAACACCGCGATGGCCACAACGAGCCAGGCGGAGAGCATCTCCGCCTCGCGCGTCTCGCCGTCGACGATGCGTTGCGCGCGCTCTGGCAGGCGCCCGAAGGTGCCGAGCGCCCCGAGCCGCCGCCAGGCGGAGCGCGTGCTGGCAGTGTCCAGGTTACCGACGGCCATGTTTCGCCCCGCCACTTGCCTCGCCGGGGCCATGTTAGCGTCGGCGGGCGCCGGGGCGAACCGCGCCCCTTATCAGGAGTTACTGCGCACGAGACGCGCGTTGGTCCGCTCCAGCCGCTTGGCGAGCTCGCGCATGACGGCAATCGACATCTGCGGGAACTGGTTGAGCAGCTCGAGGAAGACCCGCTTGTCGATCCGCAGGGCGACGACCGGCGTCGCCGCTGTCACCGTCGCCGAGCGCGGCGTGTCGGACAGGATGCCCATCTCGCCGACAACGTCGTTGCGGGCGAGCTCGGCCACCTTCAGCGGGCCCGAGGGCGTGTCGAGCGTCACCTCCGCCTGGCCTTCGAGGATGACATAGGCGGCATCGGCCGCATCGCCCTGCCGGAAGAACAGTTGCCCGGCGGAGAAATGCACCCGCTCGCCGGTGAAGGCGAGAAGCTTGAGCCGCGCGGGATCGATGTCCCGGAACATCGGCACCTGCCGCAGCGATTGAACTTCCGAATCGAGTGTCATCCGTGTCCCCCTACAGCACCGGCCGCCGCAGCGGAGCCGGCGTCGCGTCGGCTCGCACCGCCGGCCGGGCAGCGCCGCAGCTCCGCCCTTGCTCCCTCGAACACGATGAGCGCATCGAACCCCTCGGCCTGCGCTTCATCCCGTAGCACCGCGATCAAACAGCGATCCTCGAACATCGCCAGAAGGCCCTCACGGATGCGCCGCGCCTGCTCCTCACCATAGGCCACCAGCGCGCCGTCGAGAATGAGTATGTCGGGCTTCTTGATGAGGCATCGCACCAGATTGACGCCGGCCCGCTGGTGGGGGGCCAGAAGCCGCCCCCCGGGGCCGACCTGGAAGCCGAGCCCCACCTTCTCCACCTCCTCGCGCAGGCCCAGCTCGTCGACCACGGCGCTCACCACGCCCATGACGCGCGACTGGGCGTCGGCGATGCCATGCGCAATGCGGCCGAAGAGCAAGTTCTCGCGCAGGGGGGCGGCATCGCACACCCGCTCGGGATCGTAGAGGTCGAGCTGGCGCGCCCAGACGGAACCATCGAGCTCTTGCCGGAAGATGGCACGGGCCGCGACGATCGCCTGCCGCAGCCGGTCGTCGAGAAGACCGAGGCGGTGGCGCGGCTCGATGTAGTCGAGTGCGAGGGCTATGAGACGCGAGCGGTCTTCCCCGATGAGGCTCTTCAGCCCCTTGGCCGCGATGCGCCGCAGGATATCCTCGTAGTCGGGCAGTTCGTCCGCATCGATGAAGGAGAACTGCTCGAAGAGCGGATGGCCCGGCGGCAGGTCGCGGAAGATCTCCGTCATCGTCTCGGTGATGCGTGCGCCGATGACGACGAGGTCGTCCGTCAGCCCGCCGCGGCTGAGCGCCTTGCGCACCACCGGGTTCACCGCCCGCCCCCGCCCCGTGAAGGCGGGCCCGACAGCGACGCCGAACAACAGGTTCTCGCCGATGCTGGCCTGGGCGTTGTAGCGCGCGGGATCGAAGGGCTCGACGAGGTTCTCGATGCCCTGTTCGGCCAGCATCGTGCGCAGGCGGCGGCGCGCCTCAACGACCTTTCCGGCAAGGTCGGGCATGCGCTGGCTGGACACGCGGCCGAGCAGGCCGAAGCGGTAGACGTCCTCGCGCATGCCGATCCTGCCGAGTGCCGCGAGCAGGACGCCGTCGAGCCCGTCGGCATCCTTCACGCCGAGGCGCTCGTAGTCGATCCACTCGTCATCGAGCCGGTCGACGGGATTGCCCGTGCGCTCGGCCTCCATGCGCCGGCGGCGCGCCTGCGGCCCGTCGTCCGGAATGCGCCGGACGGGCCGGTTGCGCAGGCCGTAGATGAGGTTTTCCCTGAGCGATCCGGGGAAGAGGGCGGGCTCCGACCCTGCATAGGCGAGATAGCGGCCGAGCTGGCTCTCGGGAATGCGTCCGAGATCGCGCCCCGCGATCGTGATGCGCCCGGCATATTCGTCGTGCCGGCGGGCAAGCGCCCGCGCCAGCGTGCTCGGCCCCGGGCCGCCGTTGCCGACAATTGCGAGCCGCACCGGAAACGGCAGCTCGAAGGAAAAATCCTCGACGAGGACGGAGCCGTGCGGGTCGGAGATGCGCAGGCGGTCGACGACGATGGGGCCCGCGAGCGGCCCGTCGTCCGTCTCCGGCGCGGCAAGGACATCGAGCGGGACGAGCTTGTCCGGCAGGAACTGCTGGATGATCTGATCATACTTGATCTGCACGTCGAGGCGCTGCTGGTCCCAGTCGATCAGCTCCTTCAGCGGCGGCGGCAGGTCCCGGTAGGCGCCGATGACGGCGACGAGCTGGCCGATGTCGAGCTGGCCCTTGAGTGCGAGATAGCCGCCGATGGCATAGAAAAGGAAGGGCGTGATCTGCGCGAGAAGGTTGTTGATGAACTTGACCATGAACTTCCACTTGTAGATGCGGAAGCGCAGGTCGAAGAGGTGGTGCAGCCGTTCGCCGATCTCCGCCTTTTCCCAGGCAGTGGCGTCATGGACGTGCACGGCCTCCATGCAATCGACGATCTCGGCGATGCGCCCGGCGAGCTTGCGGGAGGCGATCTGCCGCTCCTTGCCGAGGCGCAGCTGGACGCGCCGCATGCGCGGGATGACGACGAACTGCACCCCCACCACCGCTGCGGCGAGAAGGCCGAGCCACACGTTCTGGATGAGGATGAAGGCCATGGCCGTCGCGGCCTGGGTGCCGAGAAACAGGGGCTGGACAAAGGCATCGCCGATGAAGCCGCCGATGGGCTCGACCTCGTCCTTGATGATGGTCGCCGTCTCGGACGACTTCACGGTGCGCAGCGTCGAGGGGGTGAAGCGCAGCGTCGTCGAGAAGAGGTCGAATCGCAGCCGGCGCAGCATCCGCTCGCCGAGCGCCCCCTTGGCAACGTTGATCACATACTTGAACGCGCCGTTGATGAGGACGAGGGCGAGGAACAGCATCGACAGGCCGAAGAGCAGGCCCAGCTGGTCGACACGGAAGCCCTCGAACAGCTCAACCGCGCCCCCGCCCATGAAGGCGGGCAGGTCGAAGGCGATGATGAAAAACCGGGCTTCAGCGGCACCCTCGGCGAAGGCACCGCCCTGAATCGCGTCGTTGACGATGCGCTTCGGCAGGTCGAGCGACCAGAAATAGAATGGCAAGGAGGCGATCACGACCGCGAAGATCGCGAGCTGTTCGCGCTTGGAAAATCGCCAAATGTAGCGAAACAGGCTCTTGTCCAAGCCTTTCTCCTTGATTCAAGCTGCAGGCGTTGCCACTGTCCGTGACATACGCCCAGGAGGGAGTCTTGCTCGAGGACAGGGATGCGCGCCCGGCTGCATGCTAGAAGAATTAGATAAGGGCGCAAACGACCCTTGCCCCCTAGGCTACACCAACCGCGACTGACCAGGAGGCTGCCGATGAAGGCAGCAGAGATGGGCCCCCTGTTGCTGAACCCCGGGCAAGATGGGTACAGCCCGCATGCCGATCAAGACCAGCATGCGCGTGTCCTCATCTACAGCCACGATACGTTCGGCCTTGGGCATCTGAGGCGTTCGCGCGCCATCGCCAACGCGCTTGTGGCCGAGCGGCCCGGCGTTTCGGTGGTCATCATCTCGGGCTCTCCCGTCATCGGCAATTTCGAGTTCGGCTCGGGGGTCGACTACGTGCGGGTGCCCGGCGTCGTGAAGCAGCCGGACGGGGACTACCGCAGCCTCAATCTCCAGGTGCATCTCGAGGAAGCCATCGGCCTGCGCAGCGCCATCATCGAGCAGACGGCCCGCACCTTCCGGCCGGACCTCGTCATCGTGGACAAGGAGCCGACGGGTTTCCGCTGCGAGATCCTGCCCGCGCTCGAGCGTCTGCAGGGCACGGGGGCGCGCATTGTGCTCGGCGTGCGCGACGTGATGGACGAGCCGGCCCTGCTCGTGCCCGAGTGGGAGCGCAAGGGCGCTGCCGAGGTGCTGGAGCGCTACTATGATGAGGTGTGGGTCTACGGCCTGCGCGAGATCTACGAGCCGCTCGCTGCCCTGCCGCTCGGCGAAGACATCACGAGGCGCATCACCTACACCGGCTACCTGCGCCGCAGCCTGCCGCAGGAGCCCGGCCTGACGCGCTATCCCAGGATCACGAAAGGGCCGTTCGTGCTCGTCACCACGGGCGGGGGCGGCGACGGAGACGATCTCATCGACTGGACGATCTCCGCCTACGAGACCTCCAGGCCGCCGGAACTTCCGGCGGTCATCGTCTTCGGCCCCTTTATCAACCGCGACACGCGACGCGGATTCATGGAACGCATCGCACGCAACCCCAAGCTCGACGCCATTGCATTCGACACCAAGCTTGAAGTGCTGATGAGCCGCGCCACGGCCGTCGTCGCCATGGGCGGCTACAACACGTTCTGCGAGGTGCTGTCGCTCGACAAGCCCACGCTCATCGTGCCGCGCACCAGCCCGCGGCGCGAGCAGTACATCCGCGCCGTGCAGGCCGAGCGGCTCGGGCTCGTCAACATGCTTGTGCATGAGAACGGCCGGCGCGATCCTGAGCGGATGGCGCGCGCCATCGACCGGCTGCCGGACCAGAAACGTCCGTCGGAAGTGACCGTGCCAGGCCTCCTCGACGGGCTCGACGTCATCCAGCAGCGCTTTTCCTCGTGGCTCGCGCAGCGCGGCACGGGGGCGATGAGCCAGGCCGCCGAATAAGCGATATGACGAAGCAGGGTTCCCCTCGCGGCGCTTCGCCGCCGTCGCGCGTCGCCATCGTGGTAAAGGGCTATCCGCGCCTGTCCGAGACCTTCATCGCCCAGGAAATTCTCGGGCTGGAGCGCAACGGCCTCGACCTCGCCATCTGGTCCCTGCGCCACCCGACAGAGCGCGTCAGCCACCCCATGCACCGGCAGATCGCGGCGCCCGTCACCTATCTGCCCGAATATCTCTACCAGGAGCCGCTGCGGGTGCTGCGCGGCGCCCTCGCTGCCCTGCGCAATCCGCGGCTCGGCAGGCTCCTGTCGGCCTTCTGGCGGGACCTGAAACGCGATTTCACGCCCAACCGCGGCCGGCGCCTCGGGCAGGCACTGGTCATGGCCCGCGAGCTGCCGCCGGACATCCGCCACCTCCATGTCCACTACCTGCACACGCCCGCCTCGGTCGTGCGCTATACGAGCCTGCTGACGGGTCTCTCCTTCAGCTTCTCGGCCCACGCCAAGGACATCTGGACGACGCCGGAGTGGGAGAAGCGCGAGAAGATCGCCGAGAGCGCCTGGGGCGTCACCTGCACCGAGACGGGGCACCGCCACCTCGCCGCCCTGGCGCCGGACGCCGGGCATGTGCGCCTCGTCTACCACGGGCTTGATCTCTCGCGCTTTCCAGCCCCGCCAGAAGGGCGCCCGCCGCGCGACGGCAGTGATCCTGCCGATCCTGTCCGCATCATCTCCGTGGGACGGGCGGTGGCGAAGAAGGGTTACGACGACCTGTTCAGCGCCCTCGCCGCGCTGCCGGAGGGGCTGCACTGGCGCTTCGCACACATCGGCAGCGGCGAGCTGCTGGCCAGCCTCAAGCAGCAGGCCGCGGCCAAGGGCATCGGCCACAAGGTCATCTTCCTCGGCGCCAAGGCGCAACCGGACGTCATCAGCCTCATGCGCGAGGCGGATATTTTCGTGCTGCCGGCCAAGGAAGCCAAAAGCGGCGACCGTGACGGACTGCCCAACGTTGTCATGGAGGCGGCGAGCCAGGGCCTCGCCATCATCGCCACCGACTTCTCCGGCATTCCCGAGTTTATCCGCCACGACCGCGAGGGCTGGCTGACGCCGCCGGGTGACTGGGAGAGCCTCGCCAACGCCCTCAACCTGCTCGCCCGAGACCCGCAGGTGCGCCACCGGCTCGGCATGGCCGCCTATGAGCGGTTGCGGAACGACTTCTCCGCCGACGGCGGCATCGCGCGCATCGCAGCGCTCCTGCGCGCCAGCCTCAGCGTGACGACCGACCAGGGCGCCGCCAAGACCGAGAAGGAGGAGGCACGGCCGTGAGCGGCGGCCCCCTGGCCTTCTACGCACCGCTCAAGGCCCCGGACGACGCGATGCCGTCCGGCGACCGGCGCATGGCTCGGCTGTTCCTCGCGGCGCTGGAACGGGCTGGCTACCGACCGGAAATCGCCTGCAGGATCAGGACGTTCGACGGATCCGGCGACAAAACGATTCAAGCACGGCTGCGCGCCGAGGGAGAGCGCGAGGCGGAAAGGCTCGTAGCAGCCTACGGCGCCCTCGCCCCGGCGCAACGGCCGCGGGCGTGGTTCACCTACCACGTCTACTACAAGGCTCCCGACTGGACGGGGCCGCGCGTCGCCGCGGCGCTCGGCATCCCCTATGTCGTTGCGGAGGGCTCGCGCGCACCCAAACGCGCCGGCGGACCGTGGGCCGTGGGCCATGAGGGCGCCGAGCGGGCGCTGGACGCTGCACGCCTCGTCTTCGTCATGACGCACAACGACCGCCCGGCGCTGGAGGCAGCCCGCCCGCCGGGGCAGGATCTCGTCGATCTTCCACCCTTTCTCGACGTAAGCGGGCGCAAAGGAGGCAATGCTGCGGGCCCGGCGGACAAGGCCGCCCGACCCGCCCGCCTGCTCACCGTGGCAATGATGCGGCCAGGCGACAAGCTGGCCAGCTACCGCCTGTTGGCGGAGGCGCTCGGCAGGCTCGCCGGGCTGCCGTGGCAGCTCACCATCGTCGGCGATGGCCCGGCACGGACCGAGGTCGAGGCGCTGTTCGCTCCCTTCGGCGAGCGGGTGCGCCTTGCCGGGCGCGTGGACGACAGGAACATCCTCTCCCATTTCTATGCCGAGGCCGACCTCTTCGTCTGGCCAGCAGTCAACGAGGCCTATGGCATGGTGTTTCTCGAGGCGCAGGCCGAGGGTTGTCCGGTCGTCGCAGGCGACGAAGGCGGCGTTGCGAGCGTTGTTCGCCACGGGGAGACGGGCGTCCTCACCCCGGCGCGCGACGCGGCGGCCTTCGCGACGGCCATCGTCGGCCTCCTCGGGGATGACGTGCGGCGGCGGTACATGGCAGCCGCGGCAAGCCGCTTCGTCCACGGCGAGCGCTCGCTCGAACGCGCCGCCACCGTCCTCGCAGACGCCCTGTCCGCCATCGGAGTTCGGCCTTGAAGCGTCACATTCTCATCGCCGTCACCCACCTGCTCGGCGCCGGGCATCTCACGCGCATGGCAGCGCTCGCCCGTGGCCTCGCGCGCGCCGGCCATCGCGTCACCCTCGCCTCCGGCGGCATGCCCGCGCCGCTGGTGCGGCTCGACGGCGTGGAGCTGCTGCAACTGCCGCCGCTGCGCTCGAACGGCGTCGATTTCCGCACCCTTCTCGACGCCGACGGCAAGCAGGCCTCGCCCGCACTGCTCCAGGAGCGGGCAGATCTCCTCGCCCGCGCCGTGAGGGAGGGCCGACCCGATGCGGTGATCACCGAGTTTTTTCCCTTCGGCCGCAGGATGTTGGCTGCGGAATTCATCACATTGATTCAAGCCGCCCGCGCGCTGAAGCCTGCCCCGATCCTGCTCGCCTCGGTGCGCGACGTGCTGGTGGCGCCCGCGCGCGCCGAGCGGGTTGCAGAGGCGGAGGCGCGGCTTCTGTCGGCCTATGACGGCATCCTCGTACACGGAGACGAAGCGGTGCTGCCGCTGTCGGCTTCATGGCCGGTGAGCGCCGCGCTGCAACCGCTCCTCCACTATACCGGCTATGTGGACGAAGGGGCCGACCGCCCGCAGCAGGCCGAGCCGGACGACGCGCCGCGGGGCGACTTCGTCCTCGTCTCGGGCGGCGCAAGCGCAGCCGCCATGCCGCTCTACCGGGCGGCCATCGCGGCTGCCGGTCTCATGCCAGAACGTCCCTTTCACCTGCTCGTCGGCCAGGGAGTGGACGCAGAACTGTTCAACGAGCTCGCGGCGGCCGCCCCGGTCAACTGCACCGTCGAGCGGGCGCGCCCTGACTTCCGGGCCCTGCTCGCGCGCTGCGCCGTCTCGGTAAGCCTCGCGGGCTACAACACCGTGACGGATCTCATCCGCACGCGGGCACGGGCTGTGCTCGTGCCCTTCGAGGAAGGCAACGAGACCGAGCAGCGCCAGCGTGCCGAGCATCTCGCCGCCTCCGGTCTCGCAGAGGTGGTGCCCCAGGCGGCGCTCGACGGCCCGCTGCTGGCCGAGGCCATTGGCCGCGCGCTGTCGCGGCCGCGGCCGGAGGCGCTCGCCGTCGCGCTCGACGGTGTGGAACGGTCGACGGCGATCATCGAGGAGCTCTGCGCGCGTCCCCGGCCGGCAGCAGCGCCACTCGCGCCCCTCCGCGCCGGCACCGATGGTGAGGCGCGCGGCTGGGCCGCGCTCGAGGAGGCGCTCGACATGCTCGCCCGCAGCGGCCGGCGGCTCGGCCTGTGGTGGCGCGACGACGACGCGACGCATACGACGCCAGCCCTCGACAGGCTGCTCGCACTCTCAGAGCGCACCGGCGTGCCGGTGGCGATTGCCGCCATCCCGTCGCGGACGGGTAACGACCTTGCGGTGCGGCTCGCCACAGTGCCGCACGCGCAGGTGCTGGTACACGGCTTTGCCCACGCCAACCACGCCCCGGCTGACGAGAAGAAGGCCGAGTTTGGGCCCCACCGCGACCCGACGGAGCTGACGCGCGACCTGCGCAGCGGCCTGATGCTGGGCCAGGCGCTCTTCGGCGACAAGCTGGTTCCCGCCTTCGTGCCACCCTGGAACCGGTGCACCCCGGACATCGCCCCTGCCCTAGCCCGTGCAGGCTATAGCGGGCTTTCACTCTTCGGCGACCGGACGGCGGCCGACATGGCCGGCCTGCCGCTCGTCAACACCCACGTCGACCCCATCGACTGGCGTGGCACCCGCAGCCTCGTCGATCCGGCTCGCCTGCTCGCAGGGCTCGCACAGGCCATCCTGCGGCGCGTAGGCGGTCTCGCCGACGCGGACGAGCCGATCGGCCTCCTCACCCATCACCTGGTGCACGACGAGGCCGTCTGGCAGTTTTGCGAACGGCTCCTCACCGTTCTGGGGAGCAGCGGCGCCCTCACCCCGCTTTCGGCCCGCGAGATCTTCGCCGGCACGCGGGAGGGCCGCGCCCTCCGGCCATGAGAGGCCTGCCGGCACTTGCGTTTGCCATCAGCCGAGGGGTGACCGAAGAAAGTCATTTTAACTTTTGCGCGTAGCGCTTTAGTGTTGGAACTTCCCAGGGGGCATCGGGAGAGTGGCGTTGACGCCGGCACAAGAGCGCGCCAACCACATATTGCTCAGCATCCGCGACCTCGCTGTCGAGTTTGCTGGCGACGGGGGCGGTGTTTTCCGAGCGCTCGGCGGCGTCTCGTTCGACATTCCCTCCGGAAGCACGGTCGCCCTCGTCGGGGAATCGGGCTCGGGCAAGTCGGTCACTGCCCAGGCGATCATGCGCATCCTGCCCAAGAAGGGGCGGATTGCGGCTGGCAGCATCCTCTTTGACGAAGCCGGCGGTGCCCCTGTCGACATCGCGCAGCTTCCCCCCGGCAGCGAGGCGATGCGCGCCCTGCGCGGCGGGCGCATTGCCATGATCTTCCAGGAGCCGATGACATCGCTGTCGCCCCTGCACACGGTGGGTGACCAGGTGACGGAGGCTCTGCAGCTGCACTGCAAGGTCACCCCGCAGGAGGCGCGCGCCGAAGCGGAACGCGTCTTCGCCCGCGTTGGCTTCCCCGATCCCAAGCGCACCTTCGTCACCTACCCCTTCGAGCTGTCCGGCGGCATGCGCCAGCGGGCGATGATCGCCATGGCGCTCATCTGCAAGCCCGCCCTGCTCATCGCCGACGAGCCGACGACGGCGCTCGACGTGACGACCCAGGCGCAGATCCTCGACCTCATCCGTGAGCTGCAGGCCGAGACGGGCATGGCCGTGCTGATGATCACCCACGATCTTGGCGTAGTCGCCAACGTGGCTGACGAGGTGGTGGTCATGTACCGCGGCCGCATCGTCGAATCCGGGTCGCGCGACGAGCTCTTTCGCAACCCGCAGCACCCCTATCTCAAGGCGCTGATGCGCGCGGTGCCACGCTTCAACATGGCGCCCGGCGAGCGGCTGACGCCGCTGCGCGAGGTGGCGAGCGGCGAGATCATCGCCGCCGCAGCCGCTGCCTGCCCCGTGCGCCCGGTGCCGCGGGGGCCGGTGCTCTCGGTCGAGGACGTGTCGAAGACCTACACCATGCGCGCCGGCTGGTTCTCGGGCGAGACGTGCAAGGTGCACGCCGTCAACCGCGTCAGCCTCAAGCTGACGCCCGGCACGACGCTGGGCCTCGTCGGCGAATCCGGCTGCGGCAAGACGACCCTCTCGAAGATGATCATGCGCGCCCTCGCGCCCGACGAGGGGCGCGTCCTCTTCGACGACGGGGACGGCCCGCGGGACGTGCACGCGCTGTCGGGCGACGATCTCTTCGCCTATCGCCGGGCGGTGCAGTTCGTCTTCCAGGATCCGTTCTCCTCGCTCAACCCGCGCATGACGGTGTACGAGATCCTGACCGAGCCGCTCGTCATCCACGGCATCGGCACGCCCGACGAACATTTCGCCAAGGCGAAGATGCTGATCTCGCTCGTGGGCCTGGAAAAGCACCACCTGCGCCGCTATCCGCACTCCTTCTCCGGCGGCCAGCGCCAGCGCCTCGGCATCGCGCGGGCACTGGCGCTGTCGCCGCGCGTGCTGCTGTGCGACGAGCCAGTGTCGGCGCTCGACGTGTCGGTGCAGGCGCAGATCCTCAACCTGCTCAAGGACCTGCAGGCGGCGCTCGGCCTCTCCTACCTCTTCGTCTCGCACAATCTTGCAGTCGTCGACTACATCGCTGACGACATCGCCGTGATGTGCCGCGGCCGCATCGTGGAGCAGGCGCCCAAGCAGATGCTCTTCAGGCGGCCGCTACATCCCTACACGCAGGCACTGCTGGCGGCGGTGCCGAGCCCGGACCTCGACCGTCCGCTCGACTTCGCCAAGCTGCGCAGCGACCGCTTCTCCAATCCTGCCGACTGGCCTGTGCCCTACCGGCTGACGGCGGACACCCCCGGCGAGATGGTGGAGGTCGAGCCCGGCCACCTCGTGCGCGTGACCGACGCCGGCGCGAGGATCGCAGCATGACGGCGCGTTGCCTTCCGACCGTCTCCCTGCGCCGTGCGACGGCGGGTCTCCTGCTCTGCCTCGCGGCCCTCGTCACCGGCCCCGGAGCCGCGGAAGCGATGCCGGCCCTCAAGGAGACACCGTTCTTTGCCGAGGTGGTCGGCAGCGGCCAGCTGCCTCCGATTGCCGAGCGGGTGCCACAGGAGCCGCTGGTGGTGGATCTCGAGGCACACGGCCGCGTCACGGGACGGCAGGGCGGCTCGATCAGGACGCTGGCCGCCAGAGCGCGTGACATCCGCTACCTGTCCGTCATGGCCTATGCCCGGCTCGTCGGCTACGATGAGAACCTCAATCTCGTGCCGGACATCCTTGCCTCCTACGACGTGGAGGAAGGGCGCCGCTTCACGCTGCACCTGCGCAAGGGGCACCGCTGGTCGGACGGGCACCCCTTCACCGCCGAGGACTTCCGCTACTGGTGGGAGGATGTCGCGCTCAACCGCCACCTCATGCCGGCGGGGCCGCCCGATTTCATGCTCGTCGACAACGAGCTGCCGACCTTCGAGGTACTGGACGAGACCACCGTGCGCTATACGTGGTCGAAGCCAAACCCCCTCTTCCTGCCCACGCTGGCCAAGCCGCTCGCCCCGCACATCTACCGGCCGGCGCATTTCCTGAAGCGCTTTCACGCGCGCTACACCGACCCCCAGTCGCTGGCGCAGGCCGCCGCGCGGCAGAAGCTCAAATCCTGGGCCGCGCTGCACAACCGCGTCGACGCGATGCCGGACTTCTCCAACCCCGAGCTGCCGACCCTCGACCCCTGGCGCGTCGTCACCGCAGGCCCGTCGAGCCGCTTCGTTTTCGTTCGCAATCCCTACTACCACCGCATCGACACCGCCGGGCAGCAACTGCCCTATATCGACAAGGTCTACGTCGACATCGCCTCGAGCGGGCTGCTCGCCGCCAAGGCGAATGCCGGCGAGGCCGACCTCCTGGCGCGCGGCCTGACCATGGCCGACATCCCCGTGCTCAAGCAGGGCGAGAAGGCGAAGGGCTACCGCACCCTGCTGTGGCCCATCGCCCGCGGCTCGGAGGTGACGCTCTATCCCAATCTCACCACGACCGACCCGGAGTGGCGCAAGCTCAACCGCGACGAGCGCTTTCGCCGGGCGCTCTCCCTCGGCATCGACCGACGCACCATCAACAACGCCCTGTTCTTCGGCCTCGGCATGGAGGGCAACAACACCGTCCGCGAGGGCTCGCGCCTGTTTGAGGAGCCGTTCCGGAAGCTCTACGGCACCTATGATCCCGGCGAGGCCAACCGGCTGCTGGACGAGATCGGGCTCGACCGGCGCGACAGCTCCGGCGTGCGGCTGCTGCCGGACGGGCGCCAGCTCGAGATCGTCGTCGAGGTGGAGGGCGACATGACGATGCTCGTCGACACCCTCCAGCTCATCGGCGAGTTCTGGCGCGAGATCGGCATCAAGCTCTTCATCAAGCCGCAGGACAGGACGGTGCTGCGCAACCGTGCCTATTCCGGCCTGCCGGTGATGACTGCCGGCCCGGGCCTCGACAATGCCATCCCCACGGCGGCGATGCCGCCCGGCGAGCTCGCCCCCATCAGCCAGTATCACCTCTCCTGGCCCAAGTGGGGCCAGTATGTGGAAACGCACGGCAAGGTCGGCGAAGCCTGCGACATGGAGAAGCCGAAGGAGCTGCTCGCCCTCTACCGGCAGTGGCTGGGCACAACGGACGAGGCCGAGCAGGAGCGCATCTGGAAGCGAATGCTCATGCTGCACGCCGAGAACCAGTGGACGATCGGCACGGTGGCCGGTGCGCTGCAGCCCATCGTGCTGCGTGACGGCCTCGCCAACTTCCCGGACAAGGCGCTCTACAGCTGGGAGCCGACCGCCCTCCTCGGCATCTACCGCATCGACGAAATGTTCTGGGACCGCGCCGACCGGCGCGTGGCGGCTGCGCAATGATCGGTTTCGTCGCTCGACGGCTCGTCACCATGGCGCTGACGCTCGCCGTCATCAGCCTTCTCGTCTTCCTCATCATCAAGCTGCCACCCGGCGACTTCCTGACCAACCAGATCGCCGAGCTGCGCGCCCAGGGCGACGCAGCGGCAACGGCCAAGGCCGAGTTCCTCATCAAGCAATACGGCCTCGACCGGCCGGTCCTCGAGCAGTACCTCGTCTGGATCGGCGTATGGCCGGGCCCCAACGGCTTCTCCGGCCTGCTGCAAGGCGACTGGGGCTGGTCGTTTGAGTACGACCGGCCGGTCAACGAGGTCGTCGGCGACGCGCTGTGGCTGACGCTGCTCGTCAACCTCACCACGGTCGTCTTCCTGCACGTCGTGGCCATTCCCATCGCCATCTATTCGGCGACGCGCCAATACTCGATCGGTGACTACCTCGCCACCTTCGTCGGCTACATCGGCCTTGCGACGCCCAACTTCCTCCTGGCGCTCGTGTTGCTCTACTACATGAACCACTGGTTCGGCATTTCCATCGGTGGCCTGTTCGATCCCGAATATGCGAATGAGCCGTGGAGCCTCGCCAAGGTGGGCTCCCTGCTGCAGCACCTTATCGTGCCGACCATCGTCATCGGCCTGTCGGGCACGGCGGCGATGATCCGGCGCATGCGCGCCAATCTGCTCGACGAGCTGTCGAAGCAGTACTACGTCACGGCCAAGGCCAAGGGCATGCCGCAGACGCGGGCGCTGCTCAAATATCCGTTCCGCATGGCCCTCAACCCCTTCATCGCCGACATCGGCAACCTGCTGCCCAACCTCGTCTCTGGCTCGGTGCTGGTGTCGCTCGTGCTCAGCCTGCCGACCGTGGGCCCCATCCTCCTTGCGGCTCTCAAGTCGCAGGACCAGTTCCTCGCCGGCTTCATTCTCATGTTCGTCGCGGTGCTCACGGTCGTCGGCATGCTGATCTCCGACCTGCTGCTGGCGTGGCTCGACCCGCGCATCCGGCTGGGGCAACGCTGAGATGACGAACGTGAGCCAGATGCCCTCCCGGCGCCGCAGCGCACACTTCGTCGACAAGGCGCCCTTCGACCCTGGCGCAAGCGAGCCCGGCGGCAGTGAGGACGAGCGCTTCTTCCGCGCCTCCTCGCTCACGCTCATCTGGTGGAAGTTCCGCCGCAACAAACTGGCCGTCGTTTCGGCCTTCATCCTCGTGGCGCTCTATGCGGCCATTCCCTTCGTCGAGGTGATCGCGCCCTACGGGCAGGCCCAGCGCAACGGCGATTTCCTCTACGCGCCTCCGCAGCCAGTGCATCTGTTCCACGAAGGCTCGTTCGTCGGCCCCTTCGTCTATCCCTACAGCTTCCGCTTCAACCTCGAGACCTTCACGCGCGACTACGAGGTCGACACCAGCCGCCCGCAGCCGCTGCGCTTCTTCTGCGCCGGCGAGCCCTATCGTTTCTGGGGGTTGTTCGAGACGCGCTTCCACCTCGTGTGCCCGCCCGAGGGCGGCACGTTCTTCCTGCTCGGCACCGACCGGCTGGGGCGAGACATCTTCTCGCGCATCGTCTACGGGGCGCGCATCTCGCTCACCATCGGCATCGTGGGCATTGCCGTGTCCTTCGCGCTCGGCCTGTTCTTCGGCGGCATCGCCGGCTATCTGGGCGGATGGGTGGACAACGCCATCCAGCGTCTCATCGAGATCCTTCGCTCGCTGCCGGAGCTGCCCCTGTGGCTGGCCCTGTCGGCCGCCCTGCCGCCGAACTGGAGCCCCGTGCTCGTCTTCTTCGGCATCACCATCATCCTCGGCCTGCTCGACTGGCCGGGCCTGGCGCGGGCGGTGCGCTCCAAGCTGCTCGCCCTCCGGGAGGAGGATTTCGTCAAGGCGGCGGAGCTCATGGGCGCCTCGCGGGCGCGCATCATTGGCCGGCATCTCATCCCGAACTTCATGAGCCACCTCATCGCCTCGGCGACGCTGTCGATTCCCTCAATGATCCTCGGCGAAACGGCCCTGTCCTTCCTCGGGCTCGGCCTGCGGCCGCCGATCACGAGCTGGGGCGTGCTGCTCAACGAGGCGCAGAACCTGGCGGCAGTGAACCTCTATCCCTGGCTGCTGTGGCCCATCGCCCCCGTCATCGTCGTCGTCCTCGCCTTCAACTTCATGGGCGACGGGCTACGCGACGCGGCCGACCCCTACCACTGAGCGATCGGCTGCTCGAGCTGGTGCGCGACGAGTTGCATGCGGTCGACGTCCACGAGGCCGAAGTCGCTGATCTTGAGATGCGGGATCACCGGCAGCGGCAGAAATGCCACCTGCAGGAAGGGCTCGGGCAACGTCACGCCAAGCCCACGGGCCGCCGTACGCAGTGGGCCGATGCCGGCATGGACCTCCTCATAGGGCCTGTCGCTCATCAGGCCCGCGACCGGCAGGGGCAGTTCCGCCCGGACCACCCCACCCTCGACGACGACGAAGCCGCCACCGATGGCGCCGAGGCGGTTGACGGCGAGCGCCATGTCCGCGTCGTCGACTCCGACGACGCAGATATTGTGGCTGTCGTGCCCGACGGACGAGGCGATGGCCCCGCGCTGCATGCCGAAGCCGGAGACGAAGCCGCGCCCGATGTTGTCATTGTGCCCGTGGCGGGCGACGACCGCGACCTTGGCGATATCCGACGCCGGATCGGCGACGAGGGCGCCGTCGCGCGCAGGCACGGGACGGCTCAGCTTTTCCGTGATGATCTTGCCGGGGATGACACCGATGACAGGCTGCTCGCCCGCCGCGCCGGGGATGGCGAAATCAGCTGCCGAGACCTCGCGCGCCTTCATGCTGGCGAGGCCGATGAGCGCCACGGGCTCACGCTGCGCAAACAGATCTGGCCGCAGCAGCCGCCCGCCGACGATGACGTCCGACACCTGGCATTCCTCCAGATGGTCGAGGAGGACGATGTCGGCCCGCTTGCCGGGCGCGATCATGCCGCGGTCGAACAGACCGAACGCGGTTGCAGCCGTCAGCGAGGCGGAGCGATAGGCGGCGAGCGGCGGCGCGCCGAGGGCGATGGCGGTGCGGATGAGGAAGTCGATGTGCCCTTCCTCCGCAATGTCGAGGGGGTTGCGGTCGTCGGTGCAAAAGGCAAGGAAGGGCGAGGTTGTGAGCGTGAGCAGCGGCGCGAGGGCGTGCAGGTCCTTCGACACCGAGCCCTCGCGGATGAGCACCGTCATGCCCTTGCGGATCTTCTCGAGCGCCTCCTCCGCGCTCGTCGCCTCGTGCTCGGTACGGATGCCGGCGGCGCAATAGCCGTTGAGATCCTTGCCCCTCAGCAGCGGGGCGTGGCCGTCGATATGGCTGTTGGCGAAGGCCTGCAGCTTCGCGACGCAGGCGGCATCGAGCGCGAGGACGCCGGGAAAGTTCATGAACTCGGCGAGCCCGATGACCTTGTGATGGGCCAGGTAGGGCAGAAGGTCGTCGGCATCGAGCCTCGCGCCGGACGTCTCGAGCGCCGTCGCCGGCACGCAGCTCGACAGCTGCACGAAGAGGTCCATCACCATGCGCTCTGACGAGGCGAGGAAGAAGTCGAAGGCTGCGGCCCCGAGCACGTTCGCCATCTCGTGCGGATCGCAGATCGCGGTCGTCACGCCATGGGGCAGGACGCAGCGTTCGAACTCCTGCGGCGTCACCAGCGACGATTCGACATGGCAATGGGTGTCGATGAAACCCGGCACAGCGATACGCCCGCCGCCATCGATGGTCTCGCGCCCCTCGTAGCGGTCATACGTGCCAACGATGGTGTCGCCCCATAGCGCGATGTCCGTCGCGACGAGATCGCCCGTCACAAAATCGAGCAGCCGGACGTCGCGCACGACGACATCCGCCGCGGCCGCGCCCCTGCCCTGCGTCACACGCTCGCTCAAGCTCGCCCGCGCCATCGCTCGTCCCCGCCAGCGGCAAGCTGCCCACATCCTAGACGCGATCCTAGACGCGCACCGTCGGGAGGCAAACGCCGGACGCGAAAAGGCGGCCCGCCGGGGCGAGCCGCCTGGTGCGGCGCGCGACACGTCACGCGCCCACCTTTGCTACCGTCACTGGTTCGGCGCGGCAGCCGGCGGCGTGGCCGGAGCCGGCGGCGCGGTCTGATCCGCCGGCCGCGTCGAACCCGTACTCATCTTGTCCTGTTCGGAGCGGATGTCGGCGAGCGTTTTGAAGGCCGGGGCCTGCTCAAGCTGCTCGCGGGTGGCCGACAGCGTGATCTTCTCGATCTCGCCTTCGGCGTTCTTCGACACCTGCAGCTCGGAGAACGGGATGGCGACATCCTTCTGGCCGATGCCGAGGAAGCCACCGACGCCGATCACGGCTGCATCGGCCTGGCCTTCCTGGCCGAGCACAACGTCGCTGATCTCGCCGATGGTCTTGTCGTCCATGCCGACCACCGTCTTGCCCATCAGGTTCGAGACCATCCACTGCGATTCGCCCTGGGCGGTCACGAAGCCGGCCGGCGCGCCCATGGCCGGGGCCGCGGCCGAGCTGTCGGGAGCCTTCATCTCGGTGGCGCCGGGCGTGCTCGGCACGGCGGGCGCGGCGCCGGGCGCCTGCGGCTGTACAGCCGGCGGGGTCTGCTCGGGGGTCGACGGAGCAGTGGTCTGCGCCATGGCCGGCACGGCCAACAGCAGCGCAGCAGTTGCAACGGTGACACCAAACTTGGTTCGCATGACGGAATCCTCTCTTCTGCTGACCTTCGCGGGACGCGCGGTCCCTTGCGTCACGCCCCCTTCGGGCGCGCGCTCAGGTCGGCCTGGTTCGCGTGCTTTCCGATCGAACCGTGGATGCAGTTCACGCCTCGCCATCCACGTTCGTGAGACCAACACGCGAAAGGAGCGGATGGTTCCGACAGGCGACGAAAACCTGTCCTTTTCCGGCAGATGCCGCCGCAACGCTGCGCACGGCAAGGAAAAGGGCGCGGCACCGGTGTGCCGCGCCCTTCCCGGTCAGATGGCCGCTGGCGTCAGCGCGCCGCGACGACCATGATCTCGACCTTGTATTCCGGAGCAGCGAGCTTGGCCTCGACGGTGGCGCGGGCCGGCGTGTGGCCCTGCGGCACCCACGCGTCCCACACCTCGTTCATCTTGGCAAAGTCGGCCATGTCCGCCAGCCAGATGTTGGCCTTGAGGATCTTGGTCTTGTCGGTGCCGGCCTTCTTCAGCGTCTCGTCGATCTGGGCGAGGATCTGGCGGGTCTGGCCAGCCGCGTCCTGCGTCGTGTCCTCGGCGACCTCACCGGAGAGGAAGACGAGATTGCCGACGACCACCGCCTCGCTCATGCGCGGGCCGACGCCGATGCGTTCGATCGAAGACATGTTCACTCCTGAAGCTCAGAGAAGGGATGCAACGGCTTACCCTGCCCCGCCCGCCACGGGAAGCCCCCCGGCGGGCACGCCACCATTGCCCTCACCCGCGGCCGACGAAGGGCATCTTCGTCGCCATCACGGTCATGAAGAGCACATTGGCGTCGAGCGGCAGGCTCGCCATGTGCAGCACAGCATTCGCCACATGGGTCACGTCCATCAGCGGCTCCTTCCTGATGGAGCCGTCCGCCTGCGGCACGCCCTCGGCCATCTTGGCGGCCATGTCGGTCGCCGCATTGCCGATGTCGATCTGCCCGCAGGCGATGTCATACTTGCGCCCGTCGAGCGAGGTGGAGCGCGTGAGACCCGACATCGCGTGCTTGGTGGCCGTATAGGGAGCCGAGTTTGGCCGCGGCGCATAGGCCGAGACGGAACCGTTGTTGATGATGCGGCCGCCGCGCGGGTTCTGGTCCTTCATGATCCTGAAGGCTTCCTGCGTGCACAGGAACGGCCCCGTGAGATTGGTGTCGACCACCTTCTGCCACTGCTCGTAGGTGAGCTCCTCGAGCGGCACGCCCGGCGCCGAGACGCCGGCATTGTTGAAGAGCACGTCGAGCCGCCCGAAGCGCTCCTTGCAGGCGGCGAACAGGGCCTTGACCGACTGCGGGTCGGTGACGTCCGTCGGCACGGCGAGCGCCTGGCCGGCCCCGGCGCCGGCGAGGCGAATCGTCTCCTCCAGCGCGTCCCTGCGACGGCCTGCGAGGACGACGTTGTAGCCATCCTTGAGGAAGGCGATCGCCACCGCCCGTCCCACGCCGGATCCCGCGCCCGTGATGATTGCCACCTTGCCCTTCGATGCCATGCGACGTCTCCCTGTCCCCGGCCGCTCGTGCGGCGCTTGTCGGCTCTGAAACGGTTTAATAGCCGGACAGTAGCGGCTCTCGGCGGCAATGTGGAGGCCGCCGGGCGGAATGCCGGGGATGTGGACAGGGAATGCGCGGCCGGCGGCCCGCGCAGGCCCGATGTCGCGGAAGGCGCGCTCGCCCCGGTCCGTCACATCCTGAAAACGCCGAATCTCGTCTCCTCGATCGGCGCGTTGAGGCAGACGGAGAAGGCAAGGCCCAGCACGCGGCGCGTCTCGGAGGGCAGGATGATGCCGTCGTCCCACAGGCGGGCGGTGGCGTAATAGGGATTGCCCTCCTCCTCGTAGCGCGCGCGGATGGGGGCCTTGAACGCCTCCTCCTCCTGCGCGCTCCAGGCCTTGCCCTCGGCCTCTAGGTTGTCGCGCCTGATGGTGGCGAGCACGCTCGCCGCCTGCTCGCCGCCCATCACCGAGATGCGGCTGTTCGGCCAGGTGAAGAGGAAGCGCGGCGAATACGCCCGCCCGCACATGCCGTAGTTGCCGGCACCGAAGGAGCCGCCGACAAGCACCGTGATCTTCGGCACACGGGCGCAGGCGACGGCAGTGACGAGCTTCGCCCCGTCCTTGGCGATGCCGCCGGCCTCGTACTGCCGGCCCACCATGAACCCCGAGATGTTCTGCAGGAAGAGGAGCGGAATGCGCCGCTGGCAGCACAGCTCGATGAAATGCGCGCCCTTGAGCGCCGATTCGGAAAAAAGGATGCCGTTGTTGGCGATGATGCCGACGGGGATGCCCCAGATGCGGGCGAAGCCGGTGACGAGCGTGGTACCGTAAAGGCGCTTGAACTCGTCAAACTCCGACCCGTCCACGAGCCGGGCGATCACCTCGCGGATGTCGTACTGCTTCTTGAGGTCGGTGGGCACGAGGCCCTCCAGCTCGGCCGGGTCGTAGAGGGGCTCGACCGGCGTGGTCAGGGCGATGTCGCTTTTCTTGACGGTGTTGAGGTTGGCGACGATCCGACGGGCGAGCGCGAGGGCATGCACGTCGTCCACCGCGTAATGGTCGGCGACGCCCGACTGGCGGGCATGCACGTCCGCGCCGCCGAGATCCTCCGCCGAGACGACCTCGCCCGTGGCCGCCTTCACCAGCGGCGGACCGCCGAGGAAGATGGTGCCCTGCCGGCGCACGATGATGGTCTCGTCCGACATGGCCGGCACATAGGCGCCGCCGGCCGTGCATGAGCCCATGACCACGGCGATCTGCGGAATGCCGAGGGAGGACAGGGTCGCCTGGTTGTAGAAGATGCGGCCGAAGTGATCCCTGTCGGGGAAGACCTCGGTCTGGTGCGGCAGGTTGGCCCCGCCCGAATCGACGAGGTAGATGCACGGCAGCCTGTTCTCGCGCGCGATCTCCTGCGCGCGCAGGTGCTTCTTCACCGTCATCGGGTAGTAGGTGCCGCCCTTGATGGTCGAATCGTTGCACACGATCATGACCTCGCGGCCCTCGACGCGGCCGATGCCGGCGATCAGCCCGGCACCGTGGATCGCTTCGCCGTACATGCCGAAGGCCGCGAGCGGCGCGATCTCGAGAAACGGCGAGCCCGGATCGATGAGGCGCATGACGCGTTCGCGCGGCAGCAGCTTGCCGCGGGCTAGGTGTCTCTCCCGCGCGCGGGGCGGGCCGCCTTGCGCCACCTCGGCCCGCCGTGCCTCGAGTTCCGCCCTGAGCTCAGCCCAGGCGGCGGCGTTGGCGCGGAAATCGGCGGATGACGAATCGATCGCGCTCTCGATGGCCGGCACGCGTCCCTCCCCAAGGCTTGCCCCGCACGGCGGGTCGTCGGCCGGACTATGGCGCCCTGCCCGCCGTCCGGCAACGTGCGCCGATGCCAAGGCGCGTTTGGAGAGGGCCGTCGCCGCCCGGCGGCGCGCTCAGGCCGGCACAGAAACGGTGGGGCCGAAGATGTCCTCGAAGCGCGCCCTCAGCGCGGCATCGACCTCCGGCATGGTAACCGGGATGCCAAGGTCGACGAGGCTGGTGACGCCGTGCTCGCGCACGCCGCAGGGTACGATACCGGAGAAGTGCGACAGGTCCGGCTCCACGTTGAGGCTGATGCCGTGGAAAGTGACCCACCGGCGCACGCGGATGCCGATGGCGGCGATCTTGTCCTCCGCTGCCAGCCCCTTCTCGGGCCGGCGCACCCAGACGCCGACGCGGTCCTCCCGCCGCTCGCCGCGCACGTTGAAGCTGTCGAGCGTGGCGATGAGCCAGGCCTCGAGCGCAGCGACGAAGGCCCTCAGGTCCTGCGTGCGCCGCGACAGGTCCAGCATGACATAGGCCACCCGCTGGCCCGGCCCGTGATAGGTGAACTGGCCGCCGCGACCGGAGCGGAAGACGGGAAAGCGGCCCGGATCGACGAGATCGGCATCGTTGGCCGAGGTGCCGGCCGTGTAGAGCGGCGGATGCTCCAGCAGCCAGACGCATTCGGCCGCCTCGTCCGCCGCAATCGCCGCGACGCGGGCCTCCATGGCGGCCACGGCCTCCTCGTAGCCCACATAGCCCTCGCTGATGCGCCACTCGACGGGCGGCGCGCCCGCCTGCGGCAGCATCAGGCTGCTCAACTCGTCTCTCGCCCTCAGCACCGCACCGCCATCCTGTCCCGTGACACGCCGACGCATCCCGCGCGGCCCGCCGCAGAAAGTGGGGCGCCTTCCCGCATTCGACAAGTTCGAAAGTCGCAGCGCAGCCCCCGCAGCGGCGGCGCAAGCCGTGGCAGCCCCCGGAAAACGCCGGCGCAGCGCCTTTTTTCATGCCCGCGGCGTGGGGTTTTTGCACAGGCCGCAAGGGGGCTCTTGTGGAGCCGACTCCGATCTGTTACATCCCAGCCCGCTTCCGGAAACGGACGTTTCCAACGAAGCGGTTGCGGTCGTGGCGGAACTGGTAGACGCGCTACCTTGAGGTGGTAGTTCCGAGAGGAGTGGAGGTTCGAGTCCTCTCGACCGCACCATGAATTCGAGCCGACGGCTCCAGACGGCGGTCCCGCGAGGGATCGCCGTTTTGTTTTCGCCCGGCCTTACTTCTGCCGGGTGCGCCATCGAGAAGCGTTGTTCCCTCAGCTGTCAATGACGCTCATGAAGGCTCCCGTTCTCGTCGTTTCGCTCGCCCTGGCGCTCGCGGCCTGCACCACGGCGGGCTCCAAACGCCAGACCGTCGATTCCGTATCGTCGCAGGCCGCGCCGGCCGCGGCCGCTGCCGTCTCGCGCTTCCGTGCGGCGAACGGGCTCGGTCCGGTGACGCCGGACGACGCGCTCAATGCGGCAGCGCGGCAACAGGCCCGCGCCATGGCGGAGAAGAACCTGCTCTCGCACGACGCCGCCGGCTCGTTCTGGAACCGCATGAACGCCACCGGGCGGCGCTTCACGCACGGGGCGGAAAACATCGCCATGGGGCAGCGCTCGCTGGAGGAGGTGGTGGAGGACTGGCGTCGCTCGCCGGAGCACCGCCGCAACATGCTCCAGTCCCCCGCCTCCCACATTGGCTTCGCCCACGCTCGGGCGGGCGGACGCAACTACTGGGTGCTCGTCATCGGAGGCACCGCCCCGCGCGGGCCGCAGCCCGGCATGTGAGTCGATTCGCCCGCGGGACGGGCGCGAAGGCCGTCCGCGTGCAACAAAGCCGGCCGTGGGCGGTTGTCTTCCTCAAACAGCCCCCCTAGAAGGGCGTCGAACTCCACACACATCAGCGGGCGGATGAGCATGGTGAACGTCGAGCATGAGACGGCGCCCGAGGCGCTCGCGTTCCGGGACGAAGAAGGCAACGTCAACCCGTCCTTTCTGGAGAGTGCGTCCAGGGCCATCGCCGAGGGTGATGCCGAGGGTCTGCGGCGCCTCGTCGACCCGCTGCACGAGGCCGACCTCGGCGCCCTCATCGAGGCGCTCGACCACGACGACCGCACGCGCCTGCTCGCGCTGCTGGGCAGCGATTTCGACTTTGCCGCGCTCACCGAGGTCGACGACACCATCCGCAAGGAGCTGCTCGAGAGCATCCCGAACGCCAACATCGCCGAGGGCGTGCGCGAGCTCGATGTCGACGACGCTGTCTACATCCTCGAAGACCTCGACGAGGACGACAAGGCCGAGGTGCTCGAGCAGCTGCCGCCGCCCGAGCGCGTGGCCCTGCAGCGCTCGCTGGACTATCCGGAGGATTCGGCCGGCCGGCGCATGCAGACGGAGTTCATCGCCGTCCCGCCGTTCTGGACCGTCGGGCAGACCATCGACTACATGCGCGAGACGGAGGATCTGCCCGACACCTTCTACGAGATCTTCGTCGTTGACCCGACCTTCCAGCTGATCGGCACGGTGCCGCTCGACCGCCTGTTGCGCACCAAGCGCCCGGCGAAGATCAGCGATATCATGAGCGAGGACCAGCACCTCATCCAGGCCACGGACGACCAGGAGAAGGCGGCGCGGCTCTTCCAGCGCTACAACCTCGTCTCGTGCGCCGTCGTCGACGAGTCGAAGCGCCTCGTGGGCGTGATGATGATCGACGACATCGTCGACGTCATCGAGGAGGAGGCCGACGAGGACCTCAAGGCCCTCGGCGGCGTCAAGGGCGACGAGGAGCTGTCGGACACCGTCTGGCACACGGTGCGCAGCCGCTTTCCCTGGCTCTTCGCCAATCTCGTCACGGCCATCGTGGCGGCCAACGTCATCCACCTGTTCGAGGGATCTATCCAGCAGATGGTGGTGCTGGCCGTGCTCATGCCCATCGTTGCCTCGATCGGCGGCAATGCCGGCACGCAGACCATGACGGTGACGGTGCGCGCGCTTGCCACGCAGGAGCTGCGCCGCTCGAACACCTGGCGCATCATCCGCCGCGAGGTCGCCGTCGGCGTCTGCAACGGCATCGGCTTCGCCATCATCCTCGGCTCGGTGGCGGTGTTGTGGTTCGGCATCCGAGACCTCGGCTTCGTCATCGGTCTCGCCATGCTCACCGTCCTGTCGGTGGCGGCGCTGGGCGGCATCCTCATCCCGCTGACGCTGCACAGGCTCGGGGTCGATCCCGCCGTCTCCTCCGGCCCCTTCGTGACGACGACCACGGACGTGATCGGCTTCTTCGCCTTTCTCGGGATTGCGACGCTCTGGTTCGGGCTGTCGTAAAGGGTTCGTCAACACATTGAAACGAATCGTCGCGGCATGTTTCTCTCAAAGAGCGCACGCCGCCCGATGCTCCGTCGCCTTGTCGTCACCTCCCTCGCCGCCCTCGCCCTGGTGGCCTGCTCCTCGATGGATTCGTTCTATCCGGAGAAGGGCGATCGAAAGCCGCATCCGGGGGTCGCCAAGGCGCACCGCTATCCCATCCACGGCATAGACGTCTCCCGCTGGCAGGGCGACATCGACTGGACGGCCGTGCGCCGCGCCGGCACGCAGTTCGTCTTCATCAAGGCGACCGAGGGCGGCGACCACATCGACCCCAATTTCTACAAGAACTGGGAGGGCGCGCGCGCTGCCGGCATCCCGCGCGGTGCGTATCACTTCGTCTACTGGTGCCGCCCCGCGCACGAGCAGGCCGAGTGGTTCCGCCAGCACATCCCCAACGACCCGGATGCGCTGCCGCCAGTCCTCGACGTGGAATGGAACGGCCATTCCAGGACCTGCCCGCAGAAGGTGCCGCGCGAGGTAGCGCTCGAGAAGATCCGCCTGATGCTGGCCGAGCTCGAGGCGCACACGGGCAAGCGGCCGATCATCTATACCGACATCACCTTCCATCAGGAGGTGCTGGAGAACGAGCTGCCCGGATACCACTTCTGGGTGCGCTCCGTCGCCGCCGAGCCGGAGGAGCGCTACAACAACCGGCGCTGGACCTTCTGGCAGTTCACCACCACGGGCCGCGTGCCGGGCGTCAAGGGCGACGTCGACCGCAACGCCTTTTTCGGTACGGCCGACATGTGGGAAAAGTTCAAGAAGGGCCAGCTCTGAGCGGCCCCGGTCGCAGCGGGTGGCCAGCACCGCCGGCCCGCTCTCGCCTTACCTGAGGCGCGCGATCAGCTCCTTCGCCTGCTCGCGCAGGCGGCGCGTCTGGCGGATGGTGAGAAGCATTGCCTCGAAGTACCAGCGCGGCGTGCTCGCGGTCGTGGCGAGGAACAGGGCTCCGACCTCCTGCTCCTCCAGCCAGTAGGCCGCCAGCGGATGGTTCGGCTGCGCGCAGGAATCGAGCCGCTTGTAGACCTTCCCGTCGAGCGTACGACGCAGGAGATAGAGATCGAGCAGCGTGCCGGGGCTCGCCTGCGAGAAGTGCTCGTCATAGGCGCTCTTGGCGGCGAAGACGACGCCGTCGCGCACGAGGTTGACGTTGACCGCCACGGCCCGGCCGGACACGGCCAGGATGTCGAAGGTCACCCCGTCGGCGACGCGCTGGGGGCCGAACAGATGCTCGCCGAAATTCCGGGTGGTCTCGCTCTTGGCGAGGGCCGTGCCCGCCGCCCCCTTCCAGCCCGCGGCCTCGATGGCGAGGAAATCCGCATAGGCGCGCGCGGCCTCGGGCCCCGGCCCCTCGACGGTGTGGTAGGTCACGTCGCCGTACGTCGCCAGAAGCTGCTCGGCCCGACGCAGGTTGCGCCGGCGCTTGGACGAATAGCGCGCCACATAGGCGTCATACGACAGGTCGCTCTCGACGGCCGGACGCGCATATCCGCCAAGCCATGTGTGTCTGATGCCCTGCCGTGCCATGACGTTCTCGAGCGCGGTCGACGCGCCGCGCCCGCGCGGCATACGCGGACACTTGAGGACTGCGCCCCCCCGGCACAGCCGGCCGAGGTCGCGCAGGAAGGCCTCCCACACGCCCTCCGGATCGCTCGCGCAGATCAGGGGCGCGGAGGTGGATGAGAACATGCGGCTGACGTAGAGGCTCGGCAGCGGCCAGAGGAGTCCGTGTCGCGGATCCCCGAACTGCAGCGGAAAGAGGCCGGCGAGCTCGCGCCGCCCACCCTGCTCGCGCCAGACGGCGACGACCCAGATGGTGCCCTTTTCGATGAACCGCGCAGCAGCGGACAGCGCATCCGGCTCAAAGAACGGGTTGGGCTCGACGGCAGACCTGGCCAGTCGCTCCCAGGCCTCGCGCTGGGGCAGCAGGTCCGCCACCGTCGTCATCTCGCTCCGATACGCGGCACCGGAAGAGTGTGTCTTTTCCTGAACTTCGCTCCTCACAGCCGCGGCCCTCCCGCTTCAAGCTTACCCCGTATTGTCCCCGTTCCGATTTTTCTCGCGCGCAGCATTCAATGGCCGCATCGTTCGATCAACGCGACCCTGCGTCCTGCGGTTGCGGCCTTCCGCCGCCCATGCCCCCGCTGCGCAGGTGGCTTCCGAGGAGCAGCCATGCACCCGTGCCGAGGATGACAGTCGTCGCCGCCATCGCCGCGAGCGAGGCGAGCCCCGCCCCGACGATGCCGATCACCGGCACAAGCAGGAGCCCCGTCGCGACATTGACGAGGAGCCCCGCAAGCTGGCTCATGAAGGTCCAGCGCTCGCGCCCCAGCACGTTGAGCAGGTCGTCTGCCGGCCCGACGGCAGCACGGAGCACCTGGGCGGCGATGAGCAGCGGCAGCACCGTCGTGCCCGCGATGAAGGCCTGTCCGAACAGGCCGAGCACGAAGCCGCCGAGCAGCCACAACGCGACGCCGCCGACGAGCACCGGCACCAGCGTGACAACCACCGCCTGGGCGGCGCGGCGCGCAAGCGCCCGGCGGTCGCCGCTCGCTGCCATGGCGGCGAAGCGGTAGCCCATGGCGGCGCTGACGGAATATTCGACGAAGCCCAGCACCGAGGCGACGCGCGTCGCGGCGAAGTAGATGCCGACCGCCGCCGGCGGCAGAAAGGCGCTGAGCACGATCGTGTCGCCATAGGTGCGCAGCAGCCGCGCCCCGTCGGCGAGAAACAGAAGCCCGCCCGAGCGCAGCCACAGCGGCAGCACGCGGCGCAGGCTTTTCTTGGGCGTATCGGCCGCGGGCATCCGGCGCATGATGAGCACGTGCTGGACCGTTGCAGCAATGACGAGAGCGGCAAAGCTCGCGACCATGGCCGTCACGGCCGTCCCCGGCCAACCAAGGCTGTAGGCGCCGGCGACGAAACCGAGGACGAGCAGCTGGCGCAGGATGTAGGGCGGGATGAAGGCGAGGCTCAGCCACCCGCGCGAGCGCGCCAAGCCTTCGAGCAGGTCGGCATAGGCGAAGACGGGCACGCAGGCGGCAGCGATGAGGAACGGTGCGATGGCGCCCGCCCAGCCGCCCGCCAGAAGCGTGGCGGCGGCGCCCCCGAGCGCGAGAACGCCCGAGACGAGGGCGACGACGCGCCGGCCAACTGTGAGGAAGGCATCGTGCAGGGCCAGGTCGCCCTTCTGCAGGTAGCGCGGCAGGAAGCGCACCACCGTCTGGCTGAAGCCGAAGCAGCCGGCGAAACCGCCGATCGTCACCCACAGCCATGCCAGGGCGAAGACGCCGTACTCGGTCGCGCCAAGGACGCGCGCCAGCGCGAATTGCACGACGTAGCCGATGCCGGCGGAGGCGACACGGATGGTGAGCGTGGTGGCCGCCGACAGCACCTGGCGCGAAGCGAGCTTTTTCACCGCGCGGCGCCAACCCGCGGGTGCCTCTTCCAGATGCTGCGGCGACGGTTGCAAGGGCTCTCCAAGGCAATCGGACAATGGAACAGGCGGGGACGCTAGCAACCTGCGCTTAATGACGGGCTAATGGGTGTGCGCGTGGCCGAGGCGCCGGCTTGGCATCGGCGCACGGCCGCGCGCGCTGACAGTCTTCCGCCCGAGCGCGTATAACGAGCCACAAGACAAGAGGAGGAACCCCGCCATGCCCAGCAACCGTCCGCAGGACTTCAACTTCGACCTCGGCGAGACGGCCGACGCCATCCGCGAGACGGTACGCGCCTTCGCGCAGGACAAGATCGCCCCCCGCGCCGACGAGATCGACCGCACCAACACCTTCCCGCGCGACCTGTGGCCGCAGATGGGCGCCCTGGGCCTGCACGGCATCACGGTGGAGGAGGAGTTTGGCGGCGCCGGCCTTGGCTATCTGGAGCATTGCGTGGCGATGGAGGAAATCTCGCGCGCCTCCGCCTCGGTCGGTCTCAGCTACGGCGCCCATTCCAACCTGTGCATCAACCAGATCCGTCGCAACGGCACGGCGGAGCAGAAGCGCCGCTACCTGCCCAAGCTCATCTCGGGCGAACATGTCGGCGCGCTGGCGATGTCGGAGCCGGGAGCGGGCTCTGACGTTGTCTCGATGAAGACGCGGGCGCAGAAGCGCGGCGACCGCTACGTGCTGAACGGCAGCAAGATGTGGATCACCAACGGTCCCGTCGCCGAGACGCTGGTGGTCTACGCCAAGACCGACCCCGATGCCGGCCCGCGCGGCATCACCGCCTTCATCGTCGAGAAGGGCATGAAGGGCTTTTCCACCGCCCAGAAGCTCGACAAGCTCGGCATGCGCGGCTCGGACACGTGCGAGCTCGTCTTCGAGGACTGCGAGGTGCCGGAGGAGAACGTCCTCGGCACTGTCGGCAAGGGCGTCAATGTGCTGATGTCGGGCCTTGACTACGAGCGCGTGGTGCTGGCCGCCGGACCGCTCGGCATTATGCAGGCCTGCCTCGATGTGGTGATTCCCTATGTGCACGAGCGCAAGCAGTTCGGCCAGCCGATCGGCACCTTCCAGCTTGTGCAGGGCAAGCTCGCCGACATGTACGTGACGATGAACGCCTGCAAAGCCTATGTCTATGCCGTGGCGAAGGCCTGCGACCGGGGCGAGACGACGCGCGAGGATGCGGCCGGCGCCATCCTCTACGCCGCCGAGAAGGCGACGCAGTGCGCCCTCGATGCCATCCAGCTCCTCGGCGGCAACGGCTACATTAATGACTATCCGACGGGCCGCCTGCTGCGCGATGCCAAGCTCTACGAGATCGGCGCCGGCACCAGCGAGATCCGCCGTATGCTCATCGGCCGCGAGCTCTTTGAGAAGACGAGCTAGCTGGCGGCGCGCGCGGACAGCGAGCGGTGCGAGGCCTCGCGCCGCCTCCCGTCCGTCATAAAATCGCCATCGCAGGCGCCCGAACTGCTCCGGTCGCATGCTGCGGCATGGACCGTCCCGGCCGTTTCGAACACGTCCAATCTGCTGCCGGTCCACTTCTATTGCATGCAGCCGGCAGTAGAATGGTACACGGGCCGTTGCGGCCGGCGGCGGCTGTCATTAGCTATCTGCAGCTGACTACGGTTGCGTGCGATCCAGACCGCAAGACCCATTGCGCGGGGCACGAGGAGCGGGAGCAGAACCTTGAAGCACGAAGCCCACACCACCACGGCCACGACCGATGGCGCGACGCAGACCTTCAGCACCGAGGGCATCGCCCCGATGGAGCGGCCGAGCCTCATCACGCGCGTGCTGATGGGCATTGTCGCCTGGGCCGAGAAGCTGAACCTCAAGTACTCCAAGGTTGGGAATCCGCCGGTTTACGACAACGCCACCTTCCCCTGGGTGGCCGAGATCGAGCGCGAGTGGCATCTCATTCGCGCCGAACTGGACAAGGTGCTGCAACGCCAGGAGGAGCTGCCCTCCTTCCACGAGATTTCCACCGACGTGCAGACCATCAGCAAGGATACGCGGTGGAAGACCTTCTTCCTCGCCGGCTATGGCCTTACCTCCGAGCAGAACATCAAGCAGTGCCCGGAGACCTGGCGCATCGTGCAGAAGATCCCGGGCCTCAAGACGGCAATGTTCTCCATCTTCGAGCCAGGCAAGCACCTGCCGCCGCACCGCGGCCCTTACAACGGCGTGCTGCGCCTGCATCTCGGCCTCATCGTGCCGGAGCCGCGCGACAAGCTCGGCATCCGCGTTGACAAGCAGATTTGCCACTGGGAGGAGGGCAAGGCGCTCGTCTTTGATGACGCCTACAACCACGAGGCCTGGAACCACACCGACAAGACGCGCGTCGTGCTCTTCGTGGATTTCGTCAAGCCTCTGCGCTTCCCGGCCAACCTCATCAACTGGCTGCTGCTGAATATTGCCGTCTTCACGCCCTTCATCCGCGAGGGCCTCGACAACCACAAGGAGTGGGAGAAGCGCTTCTATGCCCAGGCCGAAGCGCTGCGCAACAGCAGGGCCGCCAGCTGACGCACGCCTGCGGCCAGGCTCGCAACCAACTTCCGAACGAACGAGGACACCTGCATGACCGCTCCGCTCGTCGAAGCAAACGGTGCCGCCATACCCGCTCTCGGGCTCGGCACGTGGGAAGCAACGGACGATTCCTGCATCGCCGCCGTCCAGTGGGCCATCGAGGCGGGCTATCGTCACATTGACACCGCCGCCCGCTACGGCAACGAGGAGGCGGTGGGCCAGGGCATCCGTGCCTCCGGCATCCGCCGTGACGAACTCTTCGTGACGACGAAGGTCTGGTACGAGGATCTGTCCGAGAGCAACGTGCTGCGCTCGGCCGAGGCGAGCCTGCGACGCCTCGGCCTCGACAATGTCGACCTGCTGCTCATCCACTGGCCGAACGCCAACATCCCGCTGAAGGAAACCATCAAGGCCCTCGGCCGGGCGAAGCGCGACGGCCTCACACGCCACATCGGTGTCTCCAACTTCCCCGTCGCGCTGCTGGACGAGGCGGTGGCGCGCTCCGACGAGCCGCTGGTGGCCAACCAGTGCGAATATCACCCCTATCTCGACCAGTCGAAGGTGCTCGAGGCGTGCCGCCGCCACGGCCTCGCCTTCACCTCCTACTGCCCGCTTGGGCGCGGCCAGCTGCTCAGCGAGCGCACGGTGCTCGAAATTGCCGAGCGGCACGGCAAGACTCCCGCCCAGGTGGTGCTGCGTTGGCACGTGCAGCAGCCGGGTGTGGTCGCCATTCCGAAGTCAACCAACCGCGAGCGCATCGCCGAGAACATCGCCATCTTCGACTTCACGCTCGACGAGGACGAGATGGCGCGCATCCATGCCCTCGCGCGCCCCGACGGGCGGATGATCGACCCCTCCTGGGCTCCCGCCTGGGACAAGGCCGCGTGAGAGGGAGCGCGCGTTTGCCGTTCCCTTGCCACGCTGGTCACTGTCGGGGCGGCTGGGAGGGGCCGTGATCTTGGCGACGACACAAGACCCGACTGGCACCGCGAGCCTCGTAAACAGGGCTGCCGGGTGCCGCTTCCGGCCAGAGGGTCGCTCTTGCGGTGCCTTCGGCGTGCCCTGGAACCGTCCGATGCCGTTGCCCCTTCGCTCCAAGCCGTGCCCTGCCCTGCTCCGGCTGGCCTGCCTGCTAATGTCCCTCATCACCGCGCTGACGGCCACCCCGCCGGCGACACGGGCCGCAACTGCCGAGACTGTCTCCGCCGCGGATCGGGACGCGATGGCGAAATGCCTCGGCGAAAGCGACCGTGCGCCGTCGGCGTGCATCGGCTCCATTGCGCTCGTCTGTGCGCGGCTCGACGGCGGCGACCGCCGCGAGGCCGAGATCGCGTGCTCGCGGCGCGAGGTGGCCGTCTGGCGCGAACGCATGGGCAAGGCCATCGCTGCCCTCGACGAGAAGCTCGACGAAGCGGCGCGCGCCCGTTTCACCGCCGTGCAGCAGGCGTGGGAGCACTATGCGCAGCTCAACTGCCGCTTCATCTCGCAGGCATTTCCGGACTCTCCGCGCGCGGCAATGTTCGAGGCGGGCTGCGAGCTGAGGGAAGTGGCCGAACGCACGATCCATGTGGAGCGGCTGTTGCGGCGGCTGAACTCGGGGCGTTGAGCAGGAACACGGGCGGCGATGTTCTTCTATCTCTCGAAAATCTTCTGGTTCTTTGCCACACCGAGCAACCTGCTGGCGGTGATCTCGCTCGCGGGGCTGGCGCTCCTGGTCTCGGGCCGGCACCGCCTCGGCCGCGCCATCGCCGCCGTCGGCATCCTCGGGATCCTGATCGTCGGCACCACGCCGCTCTCCCGCCTCTCGATGCGGCTACTCGAGGACCGCTTTGCGCCCGTGCAGAGTCTTGATGACGGGTCCATCGCCGGTGTCATCGTGCTCGGCGGCGCCGTGGGCATGAAGCACGGCCAGGTCAAGTTCACCGATGCGGCCGCGCGCATGACGGCGGCGATGGAGCTCGCGCGCCGCCTGCCGGAGGCCCGCATCGTCTTCACCGGCGGCTCCGCCAGCCTCATGGACGAGGGATACACCGAGGCTGACGTGGCGCGGGCGCTGTTCACCTCGGTCGGCATGCGGGAGGAGAACGTCCTTTACGAGGACCGCTCCCGCAACACGCGGGAAAACGCGCTCTTTACCCGCGACCTGGTCGAGCCGCAGCCGGGCGAACGCTGGCTGCTCGTGACCTCGGCCTATCATATGCCGCGGGCCGTCGGCTGTTTCGAAGCCGTGGGCTTCAACGTCGTGCCCTACCCCGTGGACTTTCATGCCGATGGCACGGCGAGCGACTTCTTTCGCCCCTTCTTCGCCGTCTCGGAGGGGCTGCGCCTTGCGGACCTCTCCACCAAGGAATGGATCGGCCTTCTCGCCTACCGCCTGATGGGCTACACGCAGCGGCTGCTGCCGGGCGCCTGAGCAGCCTCACTCCACATGCGGCAGGCCGATCCGGTAGATGCCGCGGAAGTCGTCGGGGTCGACCGGCTTGCCCTTGCGGTAGATGACGAGCCGCCCCTCGTGCGCGAGCGCGACGGCAATGCGCCGGATGGGCTGCATCAGCGGGCCCCAGGCATCCGGATGCGAACCCGCGTAGGCGCGAGCCACCTCGGTCGGGTCCAGCGTCTTTCCGGGCCCGCACCGGGCGGCGAGCGAGAGCATGAGGGCGGCGATCTGGTCGTCGCGGGTCGCGTCGGCTGTCATGCGTCCCTGCCTGCCCCTTCCTGCCGGGCGCGTCAATCGCGATGCTGCACATCGAGGGCCGCCCGCGCCTCGGACGCGAACTGGCGCCGCGCCATCACGAAAAGCACCGCGGCCGTCGTGAGGAAAAAGAGATAGGGGCTCAGGAACCAGCCGAGATAGGCGAGCGCGAAGAAGAAGGCGCGCTGCCCGCGGTTGAAGTGGCGCCCGGCGACCACCGCCATCTGCCCTGCCCGCGCCGCGGCCGCCCGCGCCTGGGCATCCGGCGCGTGGCCCTTCTCCACCATGGGCGTCGCGCCGATGAGGATGGCTGCGTAGTTGAACAGGCGGTAGGACCAGGAGAACTTGAAGAAGGCATAGCCGAAGATGGCGACTAGGCCGATGACCTTCAGCTCCCAGGCGAAACGCGTCGTCTCGATGCCGAGCGGCAGGTCGGCCACAAGGTTGAGCACCTCGTCCGTCGAGCGCAGCAGGGCGAGCGCGCCGCCGATGACGATGAGCGAGGTGGAGGCGAAGAAGGCGGTGCCGTTCTGCAGCGTCGCCATGATGGTCGTGTCGATGATGCGCAACTCGCGCTCGAGCATCCGCGCCATCCAGACGTGGCGATAGTTGTTCATCATCACGTTGAGACTCTGGTCGGCCCAGCGCGAGTGCTCAACGAGGATCTTGTAACCGATCCAGGCCGCCAGGAAGAAGCCGAGGGCGACATAATCCGCCAGACTGAAAACCTCCACGCGTGCCCCCACATGATAACGACCAACCATGCTCATGGTGCCCGAGGGCTGGTGTGGGAACAATCGGTGCCGCGCACTCTCCCCAGGGAAGAGGCTGTCGCGCTAGCATGGCCGCGCCGGGCCCGGGCAAGGGAGGAACGAGACGATGCCGCAGAACATCACCACGGGTTACAAGCAGCTGCTCGCCGAGGCCGAGCGCACGATCGAAACCCTCGACGCGCCGGCTGCCATCGCCCTCCACGGTCGCGACGACGTAGTCTTCGTCGATCTGCGCGACCCGCGCGAGCTGGAGCGCGAGGGCACCATTCCGGGCGCCTTCCATTGCCCGCGCGGCATGCTGGAGTTCTGGATCGACCCGGAAAGCCCCTATCACAAGTCCGTCTTCTCGCAGGACAAGCGCTTCGTCTTCTTCTGCGCCGGCGGGTGGCGCTCGGCCCTCGGCGCAGCGACGGCTGCGCGGATGGGGCTGAAGCCCGTCGCCCATGTCGGCGGTGGCTTCGCCGCCTGGCGTGAGGCCGGCGGACCGACCGTGCGTGTCGAGCCGCGGGAGAAGCGGCCGGTCGCCGCAGGCGACGCCGCAAAGTGATCCGCCGATGAAGCTGTCCGGCGCGCTGCTCCCATGAGCCTGCGTCCCCCTCGCCTCTCCTCGCGCAATGACCCCGCCGGCATGGCCTATGACGCCCTGCAGCACGAGATGCTGCAGGAGAGCGCCTCGGCCCTCGGCCGGCTGGGACGAGCACTGGAGACAGCCCTCGCCGCCATCGAGGCCTTCGATGCGGGAAAAAACGTCGGCGCAGACCGCAAGCTGCTGGTACGGCAGGCCGGCACGGCGCTGTGGCACCTCGTGATCCAGCGCGAGGCCTGCGGCTTGCGCTGTGGCGCCCAGCTCTACCGCGACTACCGGGTGCCGCAGGAGGTGGTCAACGCCATGGGGATGGGGCCGCCGCCGAAGAGGCGATAGGATTCGCGCAGCCGGGCTGCCAAAACAAAAGGGCGGCCCGGAGGCCGCCCTTTTGCCTGAAAGGCGGGATGCGTGATCAGCGCTTGGAGAACTGGAAGGAACGGCGGGCCTTGGCGCGGCCGTACTTCTTGCGCTCGACGACGCGGCTGTCGCGGGTGAGGAAGCCCTGCTTCTTCAGGATGCCGCGCAGCTCCGGCTCGTAGTAGGTCAGCGCCTTGGCGAGGCCGTGGCGCACCGCGCCGGCCTGGCCCGAGAGGCCGCCGCCGCTGACGTTGACCATGACGTCATACTGGCCGACGCGCTGCGTCAGCACCAGCGGCTGCTGCAGGATCATGCGCAGCACCGGACGGGCGAAGTACACATCAAGGTCGCGACCGTTGATGACGATCTTGCCCGAGCCGGGCTTGATCCACACGCGGGCGATGGCGTCCTTGCGCTTGCCGGTTGCGTAGGCGCGGCCGAGGCTGTCGAGCTTCTGCACGTGCACGGGCGCCTCGGGCGCGGCCTGCGGGGCGACCGCCTGGCCGAGATCGGAAAGGCTCTGAAGGGTCTCGGCCATGATCAGGCGCTCCTCACGTTCTTCGAATTGAGCGCGGCGACATTCAGCACCTCAGGCTGCTGGGCCTCGTGCGGGTGCTCCGAGCCGCGGTAGACGCGCAGGTTGCCGAGCTGCTTGCGGCCGAGCGGGCCGCGCGGGAGCATGCGCTCCACCGCCTTCTCGACGACGCGCTCGGGGAAGCGGCCCTCGAGGATGAACTTGGCGGTACGCGCCTTGATGCCACCCGGATAGCCGGTGTGGTGGTAGTACACCTTCTGCTCACGCTTGCGGCCGGTGAACACCACCTTGTCCGCGTTGATGACGATGACGTTGTCACCGCAGTCGACGTGAGGCGTGTAGGTGGGCTTGTGCTTGCCACGCAGGCGCATGGCCACGATCGAGGCGAGGCGGCCGACGACGAGGCCCTTCGCATCGATGAGCACCCACTTCTTCTCGACGTCGGCCGGCTTTGCCGAATAGGTCTTCATGGGTCTCTTCCGAGATGAAGCGGAGACCTTGCGGCCCCGCGGGAACACTGCAACGGCGCCGCACAGGGCAGCGCCGCTCAAGGTGGGCGTGCTCTACATGAGGCGCGCGCCTTCGTCAAGCGCATCCGCGCGAAGAAGGCACAAACAAATCAAGAAAAAACAATGACTTATCAATAGCGGTATCATGATACCGCATTTTTCTTCACCGCGGCGGGATGGAATAGGTTCCGGTGGCGTGGGCGACGGGCTCCCCCTCACCGTCCGAGAAGATCGTGACCTCCCCCACGGCAAGGCGCTTGCCGAGCTTGAGCAGGCGGCACTCGGCCAGCAGATCGCGCGGCGCCGGCTTGCGCAGGAAGTTGAAGGAGAGGTTCGTGGTCACGGCAAGGCCGACGGGACCGATGGCGCCGAGGATGGCGACGTAGAGCGCAAGGTCGGCCAGGGTCATGATGGTCGGCCCTGACACTGTGCCGCCCGGGCGGATGTGGCGCTCGTCGCAGGCGCAGCGCAGGCGCGCCGACATCGGCCCCACCGCCTCGATGCTGTAGACGCGCCCGCCGGCGTGGATCTGGGGAAATTCCCTGTCGAGGAACGCCTCCAGCTCGGCCACGCTCATCACCGGCTGCAGATCTGCCCATGCCGCCATGCGCGCATCCCCCCTTCCCGTTTCCTGGATCTCCTCCATATTGCTCACGTTGCAGCATGCTGTGACGCCGCGACAATGGGCAGATCGGCAAACCGGCCTTCGGCGCCCGCGCCTGGCGAGGATTGCATGACGAGCGAGACGACCACCGAGAGCCCCGTGCTCCTTGTTGAGGAGCCGGAAGAGGGCATCGCGCTCCTCACGCTCAACCGGCCGAAGGCGCGCAACAGCCTGAGCGAAGCCCTGATGGCGGCCATCAGCAATGCGCTGGACGGCATCGCCGGCAGGCAGGACGTGCGTGCCGTCGTGATCGCCGCGGCCGGCCCGGTCTTCTCTGCCGGGCACGATCTCAAGGAGATGACCGCGCACCGCGCGGACCCGGACCGGGGACGCGCCTACTTCACCGAGGTGCTCGCCACCTGCTCGGCCATGATGGAACGCATCGTGCGCCTGCCGCAGCCGGTGATCGCCGCCGTCGAGGGCGTCGCCACTGCGGCCGGCTGCCAGCTCGTGGCGAGCTGCGACCTCGCGGTTGCTGGGGCTGCGGCGCGCTTCTGCACGCCGGGCGTGCACATCGGCCTCTTCTGCTCGACGCCGATGGTGGCTCTGTCGCGAAACCTCTCGCGCAAGCATGCCATGGAGATGCTGCTGACGGGCGAGATGGTCGGCGCGGAGGACGCGGCGCGCTTCGGCCTCGTCAACCGCGTGGTCCCGGAGGGCGAGGCGCTTGCGGCGGCGCTCGCCCTGGCGCGGACGATAGCCGCCAAGTCGCCGCTGACGCTCAGGATCGGCAAGCGCGCCTTCTACGAGCAGCTCGAGATGGGGTTGACCGAGGCCTACAGGTACGCCAGCGCCGTGATGGTGGAGAACATGCTGGCGCGCGATGCCGAGGAGGGCATCGGCGCCTTCATCGAGAAACGCGAACCGAACTGGCAGGGCCGATGATCCCCAACGCCCCCTCTTCCGCCCAGGCCGCGGCGACCGGACCGGTGGACCACAACAACTACCCGGATGCCTATATCCGCGACATCCTGAAGAGCGTGAAGACCATCGCGCTCGTCGGCGCCTCGGCCAATCCCGCCCGGCCGAGCTACATCGTCATGAAGTATCTCCTCGAGCGCGGCTACGACGTCATTCCAGTCAATCCCGGCCTCGCCGGCCAGACCCTGCTCGGCAAGACTGTCTATGGCCGGCTCGCGGACATTCCCCACCCGGTCGACATGGTGGAGATCTTCCGCAATTCCGAGGCCGCCGGCCCGGTGACGGACGAGGCCCTCGCCCTCTCGCCACTGCCCAGGGTCATCTGGATGCAGCTTTCCGTGCGCAACGACGAGGCCGCGGCGCGGGCCGAGGCGCAGGGCGTCAAGGTGGTGATGAACCGCTGCCCGAAGATCGAATACGGCCGCCTGTCCGGCGAGATCGGCTGGCAGGGCATCAACTCGCGCATCATCTCGGCCAGGAAGCCGGCGATGGCCGACAGGGGCTTCCAGAAGCGCACAATCTTCAAGCCGGGCGAGAGCTGAGCCGTTCGTTCCATCGAACAGCAGATTGGCATCGTTCGTCCGGCGCTCTCTTGCCGGGCCGATCTTCGCCGCTATCATCAGACTGCCCAAGCTTGGCGCCAGGATTGCAAGAGCGCGAGGGTTTCTTCGCGCCAGCCGCATCCATGCCTCCCCCGCAGTTCGGGCGCATCCATGTCGCGCATGGCACGCGAGACCGCCGCACATCCGCAACAGGTGAACGGATGACGAAACCCTCGACAGACAAGGCGAAGCAGGAAGTGGCACGCCCTGGCGGGGTCGTCCTCCTCGCGGGCGGCAATCCGCAGATCCCGAAGGGCCATGGCGATGCGCCCGTCCAGGCCTACATATCGGCCATGCCGGGCTGGAAGCAGGCCCTCGGCCGCCGTCTTGACACGCTCGTCACGGAGTCGGTTCCCGGCATCACAAAGGCCGTGAAGTGGAACTCGCCCTTCTACGGCATTGAGGGACAAGGCTGGTTCCTGAGCTTTCGCTGCTTCACGAAATACGTGAAAGTGACATTTTTCCGCGGCGCCGCGCTCGCTCCGCTCCCGCCCGGCCCGTCGAAGCACGAAAACGTTCGCTATCTCGATATCCGGGAAGGCGAACTCGACGAAGAACAGTTCGTGGACTGGGTACTGCAGGCCAGCCGCCTGCCCGGCGCGCACATCTGAACCATTGGCATTCCCTTCCGTCGTTGACGGCAACGGGCGCGTTCGTTATTACGAACGAACGCCTTTTATAGCGAATGCCGGAGGAGATGTTCCATGGCCGACCGTGTGCCCGGGTTCAATACGCTTGCCATCCACGCCGGTGCCCAGCCCGATCCGGCAACGGGCGCGCGCGCGACGCCGATCTACCAGACGACGTCCTTCGTCTTCGACGATGTCGACCACGCCGCCTCGCTCTTCGGCCTGCAGGCCTTCGGCAACATCTACACGCGCATAGGCAACCCCACCTGCGCCGTGCTCGAGGAGCGCGTGGCGGCGCTCGAGGGCGGCACGGCGGCCCTCGCCGTCGCCTCCGGCCATGCGGCCGAGTTCCTCACCTTCCACGCCCTGCTGCAACCGGGCGACGAGTTCATCGCCTCGAAGAAGCTCTACGGCGGCTCGATCAACCAGTTCAACCATTCCTACAAGAGCTTCGGCTGGAACGTTGTGTGGGCCGATCCCGACGACCTGTCGTCGTTCGAGAAGGCGCTGACGCCGAAGACCAAGGCGATCTTCGTGGAGTCGATCGCCAATCCGGGCGGCGTCATCGTCGATATCGCCGCCATCTCGGCCATCGCCAAGCGGGCCAACATCCCGCTCATCGTCGACAACACGATGGCGACGCCCTACCTGTGGCGCCCGATCGAGCACGGGGCCGACATCGTCATCCACTCGGCCACCAAGTTCCTCGGCGGCCACGGCAACTCCATCGGCGGCATCATCGTTGACGCCGGCACCTTCAACTGGGTCGGCGACGAGCGCTATCCGCTGCTGTCGAAGCCGCGGCCGGAATACGGCGGCATGGTGCTGGGCGAGACCTTCGGCAACTTCGCCTTCGCCATCGCCACGCGCGTGCTCGGTCTGCGCGACCTCGGCCCGGCCCTGTCGCCCTTCAACGCCTTCCTTATCCTGACCGGCATCGAGACGTTGCCCCTGCGCATGCAGCGCGTCTCCGACTCGGCGCTCGTCGTGGCCAAGCACCTCGCCTCGCATCCGGCCGTGGCGTGGGTCAGCTATCCCGGCCTCGAGGGCGACCGCTACCACTCGCTCGCCAAGCGCTACTGCCCGAAGGGTGCCGGCGCGGTCTTCACCTTCGGCCTCAAGGGCGGCTACGAGGCCGGCGTCAAGCTCGTCTCGAAGCTGCAGCTCTTCTCCCACCTTGCCAACATCGGCGACACGCGCTCGCTCGTCATCCACCCGGCCTCGACCACCCATCGCCAGCTCACCGACGAGCAGAAGGTGGCGGCCGGCGCCGGGCCGGACGTGGTGCGCCTCTCCATCGGCCTCGAGGACCCGGCGGACCTCATAGCCGATCTCGACCAGGCCCTTGCGGCCTGAGACCGCCGTCGCGGAGCGTGAACCATGAGCGAGTGTAGGAAGACGGGCTTTGCCACACGGGCCGTGCATGCGGGCGCGGCCCCGGACCCGGCGACGGGCGCCCGTACCACGCCGATCTATCTGACGAACGGCTTCGTCTTTGACGACCCCGACGAGGCGGCCGATATCTTCGCCCTGCGCAAGACGGGCTTCTCCTACTCGCGCGGCAGCAACCCGACGACAGCCGCCCTGGAGCGGCGTGTCGCGGATCTGGAAGGCGGCACCATGGCCGTCGCCATCGGCTCTGGCCAGGCGGCGCTGCTCGTCATCCTGCTCACGCTCATGGAAAGTGACGACGAATATGTCGCCGCCAGCCGCCTCTTCGGCGGCTCGCTCGGTCTCATGCGGCGCCTCGAACAGCGCCACGGCCTCAAGGCCCGCTTCGTCGACCCGACCGATGTCGGGAGCATCGCCGCGGCCGTGACGGAGAAGACCAAGGCCATCGTCGTCGAATCCATCGTCAATCCCTGCGGCAGCGTGGTGGATCTCGAGGCGATCTCTGCCATCGCGAAGCGCCACAAGGTGCCACTCGTCGTCGACAACACGCTGGCGAGCCCCTACCTCATCCGCCCGTTCGAGCACGGGGCCGACATCGTCTTCCATTCAACGTCGAAGTTCCTCGGCGGCCACGGCCAGGTCATCGGCGGCATCATCGTCGACGGCGGCAGCTTCGACTGGACGGGCGATGCGCGCTACCCGCTCGTCTCGGCCCCCTGGGGGGACTATGAGAACATCGTGCTGGCGCAAGCATTCCCGAAGAGCGCCTTTGCGGTGGCGGCCCGGCTCTACGGCCTGCGCGACCTCGGCCCGGGCATCTCGCCGGCCAATGCCTTCCTGACGCTGACGGGCATCGAGACGTTGCCCCTGCGGATGGCGCGCCACTGCGCCAACGCCAGGGCCGTGGCGCAGCATCTCGCCGCCCACCCGGGCGTGGAATGGGTGAGCTATCCCTCCATTGAGGGCCACCCCGGCAAGGCGCTGGCCGACCGCTATTGTCCGGAGGGGGCCGGCTCGGTCTTCACGGTGGCGCTCAAGGGCGGGGACGAGGTGGCAACGCGCTTCATCGCCTCGCTCAAGCTCTTCTCGCACATCGCCAATATCGGCGAGACGCGCTCCCTCGCCATCCACCCGGCGACGACGACGCACCGCAACATGCCGCCTGAGGACCGCGCCAGGGCGGGCGTCGCCGGCAACGTGGTGCGGCTTTCAATCGGGCTCGAGGACGTGGCCGATCTCATCGCCGACATCGACCAGGCGCTGGCGGCGGCGGCGTAAGCCGCCCCTGCCCTTCAGCAGTGATAGCCAAAATCGATGGGCCGCGTGCGGCGGCCCGTCCCCGGCACGGACACGAGGGCCGGACGCGGCTGGAAGATGCCGAGTGCCGAGGCGATCTGCCGGCCCGTGCGCCGGCGCGCAGCACCTTCCGCAAGCTCCGCCATGCAGATGCATGAAGCAGCGATCCCAGGCCACCAACCTGCGTGGAAGATCGTCACCATGCCTGCCATCGCCGTGCCCTCCATCAGCTCCGGCCGCTGCCTGCCGAACCGAACCTTAACGCAGCTTAAGCCTGAGCGCGACAGCCGGTCGCGGATGTGCGCCGGCGCACGACTCATCCATTTGGACTAGCGCGCGCTGCGTCGGCCGGCAGCTAACGGAGCGAAGCTTGCGCCAGGCCTGCCGGCCCAGCGGGAGAGGGAAAGGTATGTCAGGCCTTGGCCGGTGCCGCCAGCGGCGCCGGGGCACGCAGCCGGCGCCGGTGATGGACGCAGGCACCCAGCAGCAGGACAGCGACGCCCTGGTGCAGCAGGGCCGCCTCCAGCGGCACGACGAGCAACAAGGTGGTGATGCCGATGGCCGCCTGGACGAGAACGAGCGCCGCAAGCAGCCCGGCCCGGTGCGCGGTGGCGCTGCCCGGCATGCTGCGCATGGCATCGACCGCGTGCAGGACGGCGAGCAGCAGGAGCACATAGGCCCCGAGCCGGTGGTTGAACTGCACCAGGGCGATGCTCTCGACGAAATTCTCGGCCCACGGCGTGATGGGAAAGAGCGTCTGCGCGGAGGGCACGAGGCGCCCGTCCATCAGCGGCCATGTGTTGTAGGAGAGCCCTGCGTCGAGCCCGGCGACGATGGCGCCGAGCGCAATCTGCACCATCGTGACAACGATCAGCAGCGAGGCGGTGGCCCTGATGCGCGCCGGCGCATTCTCGGCCGTGAAGCGGCCGAGCCCTGTGGCCACCCAGACGAGCGCGCTGAAGATGCCGCAGGCGATGAGCATGTGCAGCATGAGCTTGACCGGGGCGACCGCCGTCATGCCCGGCTTGAGCCCGGAGGCGACCATGATCCAGCCGACGGTGGCCTGCAGTCCCCCTGCGGCGCCGATGGCGACGATGTTGAAGAACAGGCGCCCGCGCACCTGCCCGCGCCAGGCGAAATAGATGAGCGGCAGGAAGAAGGCGAGCCCAATGAAGCGGCCGAGCTGGCGGTGCCCCCACTCCCACAGGTAGATCGACTTGAACTCGTCGAGGGTCATGCCCTTGTTGACGAGCTCATACTGCGGAATCTGGCGGTAGAGATCGAACTCCCGCTGCCATGCCTCCTCGCTCATCGGCAGGAGTGCGCCCGTGACCGGCTTCCACTCGGTGATCGACAGCCCGGAATCCGTGAGGCGCGTCGCGCCACCGACGAGGATCATGGTGAGCACGAGACCTGCCAGAAGCCACAGCCATGCCCGGACCGGCGCCGTACGGCGCGGCTCCTCCCGATCGTCCTGGGAAACGGCAACGGAAACGGCACTGTTCATGGCGGACGAACTGACCTTGCTGCGGCGGCAGGGCCCCTTGCGGCCCCGATCGATCCGGGAGACATAGGACTTTCGAGGCGGCGGCACAACGAGCCGCACCGCCGCACCCGGGAACACCATCAGGAGCCCACATGCAACGGCGTACACGCAAGCTCGTCGGCACCATCGCCATGCTGGTCTTCGTCTGCGTCTATGCCCTCGTCGTCATGGCGCTCGCGCAGGCCGGACTGCCCGAGATGCCGAAAAGCGTCGAGCTGCTGTTCTACGCCGCCGTCGGCATCGGCTGGGTCATCCCGCTCATGCCGCTCGTGTGGTGGATGGAGCGGAAGGACAAAAGCGAGGCCTGAGAATCCCTTGCGCCGGGTTGTTCAGCCGACGTTGAGCCTGCGTCCCCGGTTCCACAGCAGGAAGGGCACCCCCGACAGCAGTGCCCGCGCCGCTGTCTTCGTCTGGTAGAGACCATTGAGCGACACCCGGGGCAGCGCCGTGAGATGCCTGGCGTGTTCGGGGAAGAGATGGCCCGGGCGCGTCGTGACGGCGGTTGCGAAGCCGGCCTCGCGGGCGATGGCGAACTCCCGCGGTCCGGCGGATGTCGGATCGCCGACGGGATAGGCGAAATGCCGCACCGGGCGGCCGATGCGCTCGGCGATGATGGCCCGCGAACGCTCGATCTCCTCTCTCGCGCGCGTCGCGTCGTGCTTCGCCAGCATGGGATGGGTCAGGGTATGGGCGCCGATGGTCACGCCCGGCACGCGCGCCAGTGCCGCGATCTCATCCCAGTCGAGGCAGAGCTCCTCGACGAGGGCGCGAGAGTTGACGCCCGCCTGCCCGGCAAGGCTGGCGATGACGGAGAGCAGCCGCTCCTCCGGCCCGCTCCGCAGTGCCCAGTAGAGCCCGTCGAAGGCCGCCTGCTTCTCGGCATCTGTCCGGGCCGGATGGGAGAAGGCGAAGCCGCCCTCCATCACTGCCACCTGATCGAGCCGGCGGACGGCCTCCTCGAGCTCCAGCCACCACAGGCGCGCCGTACGGTCAGCGAAGCCGGTGGTGACGAAGACCGTCCAGGGCGCGCCGTGCCTTTCGAGGACGGGCTGCGCATGGACGACATTGTCGCGGTAGCCGTCGTCGAAGGTCAGCGCCAGGAACGGCGCCGTGTCGGGGCGCGGGTCCGCCAGCCGCTGCGGCACCTCGTCGAGCGGCACGAAGACGAAGCCCAGCTCCGCGGCAAGTGTCAGCACCTCGTCGAGGAAGGCGGGCGTCACTTCCAGCAGCGCGTTGGGCGCGAAGCCGCGGCCGGCATCCGGGCGCACATGGTGCAGCATCAGGATCGCCCCCCTGCCCCGCGCCACCCCGGCCAGCCAGCGGTCCGCCCGCGTCAGGCCGATGGCCTGCATTCCGGCGCGGATGATTGTATTGCGTAGATTCATGCTTCCTTGGCCGTTTCCTTGCTATGAGGAGCGCGGCACTGCCCACGCACCGGCGTGGATGCGGAAGGCCGCGCCATATTGGAACAGGTACTTGCAGGAATGGGTGCGATGACGACCCCTCTCGGCGCCCTGGACGATGCCCCGGCGGCAGCGCAGGACGCAAGCCTCGACCTCGAGGTGGACATCCTCGACGATCAGGCGGCCATCGCCGCGTGCTGGCGCAACTTCCAGCGCGAGGCGCTCATGACGCCCTATCAGTCCCATGGCTGGGTCAGCGCCTATGACCATTGCTGGCGGGAAGGGAGACGTCCGAAACGCCGGCTGCTGCGCGTGCGCGACGCGGCCGGGGCCGTGCGGGCGCTGCTGCCGCTTGACGTCTTCCACCGCCGGGGGGTGACGGTGGCGACGATGCCGGGCGCCAGCCACGCCAACTTCCACATGCCGCTGCTGGCCCGCGGGGCGGCGCCGTCCGCGGCCGAATGGGCGGAGGCCCTGCGGCAGGCCGGCGAGAAGGCGGGCATCGACCTGTTCTTCTTCCGCCACCAGCCGACGACCTGGCAGGGGCACGAGAATGCCCTCGCCACCGTCATGTCGCAGCCGAGCCCGAGCCACGGCTACCAGCTCACCATCGACTTTCCGGGTGCCGAGGCGCGCACCCGCATCCTCAGTACCAAGCGCCGCCGTGTCCTGAAGTCGAAGGAACGGGCCCTGTCGGAGCGCGGGGCGCTCGTGCCCCGCCTCATGGAGAGTGAGGAGGACGTGCGGCGCGCGCTCGCCTCCTTCCTCGCACAGAAGGCCGAGCGCTTCGCCGCGCAGAAGATCGCCAACCCCTTCGCCGACCCTGGCATCCAAGCCTTTCTGCTGGCCGCCTGCCTGCCGCAGACCGATGGCAGCCCGCCTCCCCTCCGGCTCTACGCCCTGTTCGTCGGTGACGAGATCGTCGCGACGCGGGCCGGGACTGTGTGGGGCACGCACATCAGCATCATGTTCCATTCCTTCGACCAGCGGCCCGAGATCGCGCGCTCGAGCCCGGCCGAGGTGCTGCTCGTCTACATGATCGAGACGCTGGCGGCAGAAGGCTTCACCCATTTCGACCTCGGCGTCGGCGACCAGCCCTACAAGCGCGTCTACTGCAAGGAGGTGATGGACCTGCGCCACGGCATCGTGCCGGTGTCATCGAAGGGCAAGCTTCTGGCCCTGCCGCTCAGGGCAGCTGTCTGGGCCAAGCGCCGCGTCAAGCAGTCGCAGCGGCTGTCGGCACTCTATCAGCGGCTGAAGCCCACCCCCGCAGCCTGATGGCCGTGTCAGGCTGCGGCGCGTGTGCCGTCGGTCTGCGGCACGACGACAATGATGTCGCGCGCCTTTGCCCGGGCGAGGCGCCCGTACGCTGCGCGCGTCGTCTCCGCCTGCTCCGCTTCCTGCGAGACAAGTACCGCATGGTCCACATACGGCAGGACATGCGGCGCCAGCGCCTCGAGGCAGGCCGCATCGACGATGAGAATCACCCACTCGTAGGTCTGGTCGAGGGCGAGCAGCGGCAGCTCCAGCGCGCCGGGCCGGGCATCGAGCGTGGCGGCGAGATCGGCGCCGGCCGAGACATGATGCAGCCGGGTGCCGGGATCGCGCCCGATGACATCGGTAAAGGAAGCCGTGCCCGACGCCAGCTCGGCGAGGCCCGGACGCCCGGCATCGCGCTTCGCCCCGCCGGCCGTCATGTCGAGAAGGATGGTGCGTTCGGTATTGACCCGGTCGTCGGCCAGGGCGCGCGCGAGCCTCACAGCGCCGGCCTCGGCCGCAGCCTCGGTCACGAGCACGCGGCGGCCGCGCCCCTGGCCCGGACGATCGCCGAGCCGCGCTAGCAGCGGCGCCAGCGCGCCGGCCTGCACCGCGGCGCCGACATCCCCGTCTTCGCGCAGCTGCCGCGGCGACGGCTGCTCCTGCGCCGGGCCGTCAGCCGCAGCGACCGCCTCGCCCTGGACCGGCGCCTGCGCGGGAGCAGCGAGGGCCGGCTCGGCCACCGGGGCGGCTCCGGGCTCCGGCGCCACCTCGGCCGGGACCTGGGCGAGCGACGGCGCCACCGGGACGAAGGCCCGTCCCGACAACAGCTCCAGCGCGATGACCAACGTCGTGGCGAGCGAGAAGGCCGCCAGTGTGACGATGGCGATGATCGGCACCTTCTTGGGAAAGCTCGGCGTGCCCGGCACCACGGCGCGCGAGACGATGCGCGCATCGGCCGGGCTCGCGCTCTCCACCTCCCGCGCCTGCGCCTCGCGGTAGCGGGTCAGATAGGTCTCGAGCTGCTCGCGCTGAGTGCGCGCCTCGCGCTCCAGCGCCCGCAGCTCCACCTCGTATTCCTTGGCCTTGGCGGCCACGGCGCTCTGGGCGTCGAACGCCTTCTGCAGGCTGTCGACACGCGCAGCGGCGAGCTTCGCCTCGTTCTCCAGCGAGCGCACGGTGCGCTGCGCCTCCTGCCGGATCTGGTTCTCGAGGTCCGCGATCTGGGCATTTAGCTGCTTGATGCGCGGATGGGCCGGCAGCAGCGTGCGTTCCTCGAGCGCGAGCTGCGCGCGCAGCGCGATGCGCTGCTCCAGCAGGCGGCGGATGAACTCGTTGTTGGCGACATCGGGAATGTCGAAGACCCGGCCTGAGGCGATGAGATCGCGGATGAGCCGCGCCTTCGCCTCCGCGTCCGCCTGGGCCGAGCGGGCGGCCGAGAGCTGGGCGGAGAGTTCCGCCAGCTGCTGGGAGGGCAGCGTCACCTCGCCGGAACTGCCGCTCATGAGGCCGTGGCGGGCGCGGAAGTCCTCCACCTTCGCCTCGGCCTCGGCAACCTGCTTGCGTAGCGGCTCGATGGTCTCGGCCAGCCACTGGGAGGCGGCCTGCGTCGCGCTCTGCTTCACGGAACGCTGAAAGTCGAGATAGGATTCGGCGATGGTGTTCGCCGCGCGGGCCGCAAGGTCCGGATCCGCCGACGAGAACTCGATGGCGACGACGCGCGAGCGCGGCAGCGGGAAGACATTGAGGCGCTCGTAATAGGTGGGGAGCACCCTCTCCTCGGGCGGACGCTCCTTGCGGGCCCCACCGAGACCGAGCCACTGCATGATGCGCTGCCTGAGGCCGAGCACCCGCGCGTCGGGGTCGAACTCGGGGTTGCCGACGAGGCCGAGCTTGCGGATGACGTCGCGCGCCAGGTCGCGCGACATGATGACCTGCACCTCGCTCTGCACCGCCTCCTCGTCGAACTGGGAACCGGTATCCGCCCCGCCTTCGGGGCGCGTGTAGAAGGTATCGCCGCTGACGAGCAGGACGCTCGTCTCGGCCGTATAGCGCGGCGTGACGAGATTGACGATCAGGAACGCCCCGACGAAGGCAAGAAGTGTCGGCAGGGCAATCCACATCCGCCGCCGCACGAGTGCGCGCCAGAGTGCTCCCAGATCGAGCTCGTCCCCGCCGGCCGGCTGCACTCCGGCCGCGACTTCCTTCGACATCGGCGCCTCAAATTCCGAAAAACAACGCCTTATCCTTGCACGGGAGGCGTTGCCGGCAGGTTAAACCGGCCGGCCGGATGGTAGGGCCCTGCCGCGGGCGCAAAAATCAACTTTTGTTAACCATAGCGGCGTTAGATGCCTTTCGTCCTGATGTTTCCGATGACGGTCACATGTCCCGCTTTCCGGCCATCGCCCTCGCCCTCCTGTGTGCCACGCTCGGCGCCTGCGCCCAGACGGCGCGTGAACCGATCACGGTGGAGGCCGTGCCACGCCCGCAGGCCTACACCCTCGACAGCGGCGACCGCCTGCGCGTCATCGTCTTTGGCCAGGACAGCCTGTCCAACATCTATACCGTCGACGCCTCGGGCAAGATTGCCATGCCGCTCGTCGGCATCATCTCGGCGCGCGGCCTGACGACGCAGCAGCTTGCCAAGGCCATCGAGCGCAAGCTTGCCGCCGGTTACGTGCGCGAGCCGTCCGTGAGCGTGGACGTGGAGACCTATCGGCCGTTCTTCATCCTCGGCGAGGTACGCAATCCCGGCCAGTACCCCTTCGTCGCCGGCATGACGGTGCAGACCGCGGTGGCCATCGCCGGCGGCTTCACGCCGCGCGCCGTGCAGGACGAGGCTCTGGTCACGCGCCAGACGCCGGGCAAGGCCGTCACCGGCCCGCTGCCCGTCACCTATCCCGTCAAGCCCGGCGACACCATCGTCATCAAGGAGCGGTGGTTCTGAGCGGCCGCCAGCCTGGACGAAGCGCCATGCCCTCACCCGTGCCCCTGCGCATCCTGCACGTCCTGCGTGCGCCCGTCGGCGGCCTGTTCCGCCATGTCGTGGATCTTGCGCGCGGGCAGGTAGAGCTCGGGCACGAGGTGGGCATCGTCTGCGACGCCACCACCGGCGGCGAGCGGGCGGAAGCGGCCCTCGCCGCCCTGCGCGGCGACCTCGTCCTCGGCGTGACGCGCCTGCCGATGGCCCGCCTGCCGGGCGCCGGCGATATCGCGAGCGCCGTGCGCGTGCGCGCACTTGTCTCCCGCCTCGGCCCCGACGTGGTGCATGGCCACGGCGCCAAGGGCGGGCTCTATGCCCGGCTCTGCGCCCGTGCGGACGGACGCCGGCCGGCGCGCATCTACACGCCGCACGGCGGCAGCTTCCACTACCCGCCAGGCACGATGCAGCACCGGCTCTACATGACCGCCGAGCGCATCCTCGCCCGCCGCACAGACTTCTTCCTGTTCGAAAGCGCCTATATCGCCCGGCTCGCCACGAGCGCGCTCGGCTCCCTCATGACGCGCTCCGCCATCGTCTACAACGGCCTGCACGAGGCCGAGTTCGACGAGGTGTCGCGCTCCGGCACACATGATGTGCTCTATATCGGCGAGCTGCGCCACCTGAAGGGTATCGACACGCTCATCGACGCGCTGGCACTGCTGCGCGACGAAGGTCGCCCACTCACCGCCGTCTTCGTCGGCGCCGGCCCCGACGAGGAGGCCATCCGCGCCCATGCCGCGCGGCGCGGGCTGGACAAAGCGGTGACTTTCCGCCAGCCCATGCCGATCCGCGAGGCCATGGCGCTGGCACGGGTGATGGTCGTGCCGTCGCGGGCAGAGTCCCTGCCCTATGTGGTGCTGGAGGCCGCCGCCGCCGCGATGCCGCTCGTCGCCACCGCCGTCGGCGGCATTCCCGAGATCTTCGGACCGCAGGCGAGCCGCCTCGTCCCGCCCGATGCGCCGGAAGCCCTGGCCGGCGCCCTGCGCCGCCGCCTCGACATGCCCGAGGCCGAGGCGCACGCCGAGGATGCCGCGCTGCGCGCCTTCGTGCGCGAGCGCTTCTCTTTGCCGCAGATGATCGCCTCGGTGCTCGAAGCTTATCGCACCGCTCTGCGTTAATACATTCGCCAAATCGTCGTGCTAGGCCATGGGCACAGGAGCGGCTCGTCCGCGCCTGGCATGTGCCTTGCGCTTGCCACGACAAGCTCCCTGTCCTTGTCCCGCTGAAGATCAAGCATGTCCAGTTTCGATATTCGCGATCTGCTCGAGAAAACCGCGGCGACCGAACCGGCTCAGCCCGCACCTGCTTCCGCGGACGACAAGGGACCACGCCTGTCGCCGCTCGCCGAGCAAATGGCCTCGGTGCCGGTGCCGCCCACCTATTCGCCGGTGATCATCACGGGCGCGGCCCGCCTCGCCGACGCAGCGGCGGTCCTCGCCACAGGCTTCGCCGCCCTGGCGATCTACATCGCGCCCAACCACGGCTATCCGCTCTCCTATCTTCTCCTCCTGCCCGTTTTCGCCGTGGCGACGGTGGCGGCGATGCAGATGGCGGGCCTGTACCAGATCGGAGCAATGCGTTCCGTCCTGACACAGGCCTTCCGGGTGCTGGTGGGCTGGAGCGTCATCTTTCTCCTCGCGCTCGCCGTCCTCTTCTTCACCAAGACGAGCGCGACCTACTCGCGCGTCTGGCTGCTCGGCTGGTATGTGTCGGGCCTCGCCGGGCTCTATCTCGTGCGGCTTGTCTTCGGCATCATCGTGACGCGCCTGACGCGTGCCGGCCGGCTCGACCGGCGCACCGTGATCGTCGGTGGTGGCGAGGCGGCCGAGCGGCTCATCGAGGCCCTGGTGGCGCAGCGCGACACGGGCGTGCGCATCTGCGGCTTCTTTGACGACCGCAACGACGAACGTTCGCCGAATGTCCTGGCGGGCTACCCGAAACTCGGCACGGTGGACGACCTCGTCACCTTCGCCCGGCGCACGCGGGTGGACCTCATCATCTTCACCCTGCCGATCACGGCCGAGGCCCGCATCCTGCAGATGCTGCGCAAGCTCTGGGTGCTGCCGACCGACATCCGGCTCGCGGCCCACATGAGCCAACTGCGGCTGCGTCCGCGGGCCTATTCCTACATCGGCACGGTGCCGGTGCTCGACGTCTTCGACAAGCCGATCGCCGACTGGGACCTGGTGATCAAGTGGCTCTTCGACAAGATCGTCGGTTCCATCCTGCTCGTGCTGCTGTCGCCGATCATGCTGCTGACGGCGATTGCCGTGAAGCTCGACTCCCCCGGGCCGGTGCTCTTCCGCCAGAAGCGGTACGGCTTCAACAACGAGCTCATCGAGGTGTTCAAGTTCCGCTCGATGTACGTGGACCAGAGCGACGCCACGGCCTCGCGCCTCGTCACCAAGGGCGATCCGCGCGTCACGCGTGTTGGCCGCTTCATCCGCAAGACCTCGCTCGACGAGCTGCCGCAGCTCTTGAATGTCGTCTTCAAGGGCAACCTCTCGCTCGTGGGCCCGCGGCCGCACGCGCTGCATGCCAAGGCCGAGAACCGGCTCTACGACAAGGTCGTCGACGGCTATTTCGCCCGCCACAAGGTCAAGCCCGGCATCACCGGCTGGGCGCAGATCAACGGCTGGCGCGGCGAGACCGACACGGAGGAGAAGATCCAGCGCCGCGTCGAGCACGACCTCTACTACATCGAGAACTGGTCGGTGCTCTTCGATATCGTGATCCTTCTGAAGACGCCTCTGGCGCTGCTCAAGTCGGAGAACGCCTATTGACGGCCGCGGGTGACGCCACAGCCGCCGGCGCGACCGGCCTGCGCATCCCTGCGCGCCGGGTGGAGCGCGCGCTGCTGTGGCTGCTCGCCTTCTCGGGCGCCCTCGCCCTCATCGAGCCCTCGCCCTACGAGGGGATGTTCGTCGTCACCCTGGCCGGCTTCATCGCCACCGGGGGCATCCGCCTGCCGCGCCTCGTGGCGCTGCTCACCGTGCTGCTGCTCGCCTTCAACCTGGGCGGCGTCTTCTCGCTCATTCCGTATCTCGACCGGCCCAAGTCGGTCACCTTCGTCGCCATCTCCATCTATCTGATGGTGACGGCGATCTTCTACGCGACTGTGCCGGCGCAGGATGGCGAGGCGCGGCTCGATGCCCTCCGCCGCGGCTTCGTCGCCTCTGCCTGGGTGGCGGCCGCCGCGGGCATCGCCGGCTACTTCAACATCGCCGGCCTCGGCTCCATCTTTTCGCTCTACGGCCGCGCCTCCGGCACCTTCAAGGATCCGAACGTCCTCGGCCCCTACCTGACGCTCGCCGTCGCCTTCATGGTGCAGGACATCATGGCGCGCCGCGGCCGGCTCATCGTCAGCCTTCTCAAGCTGTCAGTGCCACTGCTCGCCCTGCTTCTGACGCTGTCGCGCGGGGCGTGGATCAACGGCGTGGGCAGCGTCGGCCTGCTCGTGCTGCTCACCTATCTCACGAGCCGCAGCAGCCGCCAGCGCGCGCGGCTCGCCGGCCAGGTGGCGATGCTCGCGGCGGGAGTCGTCGTCGTGCTGCTCGCCGCCCTCTCCAGCGGCGAGATCGGCGAGCTCGTCGCCCAGCGCGCCGGCCTGCAATCCTACGACACCGGCCCCACGGGCCGCTTCGGCGGGCAGATCCGCAGCATCCCGCGGCTGCTCGAGCTGCCCAACGGCTTCGGCCCGCTGCGTTTCTCCTCCGAGATGTACGGCATCGCCCCGCACAACGTCTTTCTCAACGCCTTCGCCTCCTACGGCTGGCTCGGCGGCATCTCCTACCTGGTGCTGATTCTGACCTCCTTCGTCGTCGGCTGGCGCACGGTGCTGCGGCACTGGCCCCTCCAGTACCATTTCCTGCCCGTGTGGAGCGTGTTCTTCATCACCGCGCTGCAGGGTGTTCAGATCGACAGCGACCACTGGCGCCACTTCTATCTGCTGCTGGGTCTGGTCTGGGGCATCGCCGCCACCGTTCCGCGCGATGAACGGGCACGGCGCGCCTTCGCACCCTGATTCAAGGATTGCCGGCAACCTGCTGAAGCTGCAGCACAGACCGCCTTACGGGCGGCCGAGCGGATCGGCCTCCTCGCACCGGCCCTGGAAGGCGCGCATGATGGCGCAGGCGATGGCCTTGGCGGTGGGGAAGCCGATCTCCTCGTCGATCTCCTGGATGATGCCGACGAGCTGCGCCTCGCAGGGCTGCAGGGCGGCAAGGCGCAGGGCTTCGGTGATCACGTGGCGGTGCAGGACGGCGGCGTGACCCCAGGCGGCATCATCCGCCTCCCTCAGCGCCTCATAGGCTGTCCGGGCGGCTTCGCGCATCATCATGGCTTCTCTCCCCTTTCTTGCGGCCGGCGTCGGCGCCGGCCGTGGGAGAAGCATGCGTCGGGTGTCCCCCGGACGATGTGCGCTGGCACGCGCTGCGCGCGTTCACAGGTAGGGAGAGGCGAGCCACACCACGCGGTTGCGCAGCCGCTCGACGAGCGGGCGGGCGGCGAGGCTCTGCAGCGTCTCGGGCACCGCGTTGGCCATGCGCTCACTGATGTGCGCTTCGATCCAGCTCGCCAGCTTCGGATCATGCACCTCCACGTCGAGCTCGAAGTTGAGCCTGAGGCTGCGTGGATCGAGGTTGGAGGAGCCGATGTAGCTCCACACGCCGTCGACCGTCATGAGCTTGGAATGGTCGAAGACACCGCGGGCGCGCCAGACGCGGCAGCCGCGGCGGATGACCTGGTCGAGCTGCGCCGTCATGGCGTAGTCCACCAGGCGCAGGTTGTTGGTGTCGGGAATGACGATATCCACCTCGATGCCACGCCGCGCCGCGACACCGAAGGCGCCGACGAGCTGCTGATCGGGCAGGAAATAGGGCGAGCAGATCATGACGCGGCGCTCGGCGGCAGCGAGTGCGCCCATGATCATCGTGTGATTCGATTCCAGCGTATGGTCCGGCCCCGAGGGAATGGCCCGCGCCGCCACATCCGCATCGGCCACAGGCGATGCCCGGCCGAACCAGATGGGCCCGTCGAGCAGCTCCCGCGTCACGAAATGCCAGTCCTCCGCGAAGACGGTGAGCAGGTGCTCCACCACCGGGCCCTCGAAGCGGAAGTGCGTGTCCCGCGCCGTATGTTCGCCCATGGCGGAGGACAGGAAATGCTCACGGATGTTCATGCCACCGGTGAACCCGATCCTGCCGTCGACCACCAGGATCTTGCGGTGACTGCGCAGGTTGGCATAGGGCAGCTTGAGGCCCATGACGATGTTGCCCATGAAGAGCGCCGAGGGGATGCCCCGCTGGCGCAGCAGGAACGGCAGCGGCGGCTTGGAATAGCGCGCCCCCACAGCGTCGATGAGCACGCGCACGGCAACGCCGCGCGCCTGGGCCTCTGCCAGAGCCTCGACGAAGGCGAGGCCGGCCGTGTCATGGTCGAAGATGTAGCTCGCCAGCGCGATCGACTTCTTGGCGCTTCTGATCGCCTCGATCATCGCCGGATAGGCGGCGTCGCCGCCGACGAGCGGCGTGACCCGGTTGCCGAAGGTGAGCGGGAACTGGGAGACGTTGTCACCAAGCCGGGCGAGCGAAGCGAGCGGCAGGCGCGCCAGCGTGGCGCTGTCGCTGTCCTCGTTGTCCGCCGCCCGCCCGCGGCGCGTGCGCGCACGCTTGCGCATGACAGACGACCGGCGCACGCGGTTGACGCCGGCGACGAGATAGAGCGCGGCGCCGAAGATCGGCGACAGCATGGCGACGCCCGCCCAGCCGATCGCCGCCCGCACCTCATCCTTCGTCATCGCGGCGTGCACAGCGGCCGCGAGGCCGGCGATGGTGCTCAGAACGAAGAAGAGATGGGGCCAGTAGTCGGTCAGAAACGCCTGCATGAATCATTCCTAGAAGATTCAGCCTCCGGCCGGAAAGGCCGAAGCCGCTGAGGCGCTGAAGGTCGCGAAGGCCGGCGATGCGCTTCCGCGCACCGTCCGGAAGAGGGTCGCGCAGACGTGATGGCTCCTTCCCCCTGCCGCCACAGTTGTTTCTATCATGAAGATGCGGCGTCTCGAGAACATGGCCGGAGCAATCGTCATCGAAGGCCACAGGCTGCCGGCCGCACGCCGGCGCCACCGCCGCAAGGAGGAGCCCATTATGCCCATCTGCAAGACAATTGCCGTAACGGCCATCGCGGCGCTGCTCGCGCTCCCGGCGATGCCGGCAGGCGCGCAAATCGTCCGCATGGATGCGCCGCCCGCCGTGATGCTGACCGAGCAGGCCCAGTGGGGCCGCCCGGGCGGCCGGCAGGTCCGCCCCGGCAATCCCTGGGTGCGCCACTGGCGCGGCGGGCCGGTGCGCGTGCGCCCGGTTGCTCCCGTGGCCAGGGTCGGCGGCTACTACGGCCCGCGGCGCTACGGTTACGGCCGGCCTTACTACGGACGCCGATACTACGCCCGCCCCTACTATGGCCGCCCGTACTACCGCGGCTACTATCGCCCCTATTACGGCTATTACGACTACGACCCCGGTGCCGCGATCGCGGCAGGCATCGTGGGCCTCGCGGCCGGAGCAATCGCCAGCAGCGCCATGGCGCCGCCGCCGCGCCGGCGCAGCGCCTCGTGGATCGCCTACTGCTCGCGCAAGTACAAGTCGTTCAACCCGCGCACGGGCACCTATCTCGGCTACGACGGGCGCCGCCACATCTGCCGCTAGCAGGGGCAGCTCCAACGAAAAAGGCCGCCCCGGGCGGGGGCGGCCTTGGCGTGCGCGCGGGGCGCTTACTGCATCATGAGGATCGAGGCGATGATCCCCGTGGCGGCGTTGACAAGAAGGAAGCGACCATCGACCTCGACCCAGCGGTGACCGCGCGGCGGCGCGTGCAGGTGGTAGCGGCGATAGTCGCGCGCGTGGACCTCGCGATAGCGGTTCTTCTTCCAGTCGAACCGCTGGCCCTTCGCCCAGCGCGGCTTGGCGTGGCGCTGGGGCTCGGCATGCCGCGGGGGTTGGCCCTTTCGGTCGATCCGCATATCGCGATGTTCGATGCGCACGTCGGGGCCGCGGTGTGACGGGCCGGGCTGGGCAACAGCCACACCCGAGACGAGAACGGCGGCGGAAACGATGGCGAGAGTGATCTTTTTCATGAACGATCTCCTGTTCTCGCCTTCTTGTTTAAGAGCAGTGTTCTGAACGACTCCTGAACGACGGAATTACTTTTTCGTAATGTCTAGATGAACCTTCTGCATCGCGGATGAACCTGCCACAGGCCCGGCCTCCGGCCCGCGGCCGCCGCGAGAGGCCGCGCGTCGGTTTCGGCAGTCTGCCGGCCGCGATGCCGGGCTGGATATCCACAAACTGCAGAAAACGAGGTGGAGCCGTGCTTTCCGGGCCTTTGCGTTCTCGCCTGCACCGTTCGAGCCCCTGGCGCGGCCTGCTACCAGCACTCCGGGCTTGCATTCCCCCGACGAAACACCTAGAGAAACAGCGCCCTTTGGGTGTCGGAGCGTAGCGCAGCCCGGTTAGCGCACTAGTCTGGGGGACTAGGGGTCGTGGGTTCAAATCCCGCCGCTCCGACCATTCAAGCTCTTGAGATATGCAAGCCATGACCGGCGCCGATGCGGCGCCGTTCGCATGTCTGCCCTTCCGAAAAACCGGCGCGAGCCCCAGGATGGAGAGCCGGGCTGAAGCAGCACCGGCCGCCGGCGGAGGTGATCGGGCGGCACGTGTGTCCATCGAGCTTTTGAACCGCTACGACCGGGCCAAGGCGTTTGAATACCGGGCGACGGGCGTGACGAGCTAGCCGCGGATGGAGACGCTCCTGAGAGAACAGGGTGCGTAGCCCCGGCCAGCATCCCGACAAGGCAACGCGGCAGACGCAAACAGCTTCTGTCTCGCTTGCCCTTGCTTCGTCGGAAACGACGACCCAAGCCCCTCAGGAACAAATCCCGCGCGCGCCGGCTTTCCTCTCGGACCAGACAACGAGATGGAGAATCCCCATGATGCGCGGTGCACTGCTCTGGATCATCGGCATCCCGCTGCCGATCATCATCGTCCTGTGGCTGCTCGGCTACCTGAGCTGACGGGCCAAGGTCTCAGTCGTCGCTCTCGGGCCCCTTGCGGGCGGCATCGAGCAGGCGCCGACATTCCGCCAGTTCCGCCAGCACGGCCTGCAGGGCGCGCACCTGCGCTGCCGTCAGTCCGGAAGGCCCGGCAGGCTCCGGGGTGGCTGAGGCAGACTCTGCGTCCGGGCCGCACGAGACGGCTGCGGGCGCCTTCGCCTGTTGCAGCGCGCCTTCATCGAAGAGGAAGGGATTGTCCTCCGGCGGAGTGTGGACGTCGCGCACATTGAAATGGCGTTTCTCGTCGAAGTCGCGCGGTGCCTCTTCCTGCCTCTCGCTCCGTTCCGAGCGCGCAGGCGCCGGAGCGTTCTGGCGCCAGACGTTCTCCACGTAGCGCACCCCCTCCTCCTTCAGGATGCGCTGGACGCCCTTGATGGTATATCCCTCGCCGTAGAGGAGATGGCGGATGCCGCGCAGGAGGTCGACATCGTCCGGCCGGTAGTAGCGCCGGCCGCCGCCGCGCTTCAGCGGCTTGATCTGCGGAAAGCGCGTTTCCCAGAAACGCAGCACATGCTGTGGCAGCTCGAGGTCTTCCGCCACCTCGCTGATCGTCCGGAATGCGTCCGGCCCCTTGTCCACAACAGGCCCCTACTCACTTGCGGCACCACCTGCCCGTCTGGGCCGGCGACGCCTGCCGCACGCAAAGCCACTCGCTCCCGGCGCGGTGGCTTCGATTACTCCTCGCCCTCGCTGCGCTGGCCGTTGATGCGCGCACGCAACACGTTCGAGGGCTTGAACACCATGACCCGGCGCGGCTCGATCGGCACCTCGACACCCGTCTTCGGGTTGCGGCCGATGCGCTGCCCCTTGTCGCGCACCACGAAGGAGCCGAACGAGGACAGCTTCACGGTCTCGCCGTTCGCCAGGCAGTTACAGATTTCTGAGAGCACCATCTCGACGAGAGATGCTGATTCCGTGCGGGATAGTCCCACCTTCTGATAGACCGCCTCGCAGAGATCTGCGCGCGTTACCGTGCGACCGGCCATGACCACCTTCCCGCCCCGATTCAGAAAACAGGATTATCTATATGAATTTGCAAGGTATTGGCAGCAGGAGGCGCGGTCAATGGTGCATTCGCCCATTCGTTTGCCGAAGGACGTGCACGGAAACGCATTTCCCGATCTGCCAGTCGGCGCCCGCCGCTACCAGCGAACGAGCACGCTGCCCCAGGTGAAACCGCCGCCCATGGCCTCGAGCATGACGAGGTCGCCCTCCTTGATGCGCCCGTCCGCCTTGGCCTCGGCGAGCGCCAGCGGGATCGACGCGGCGGAGGTGTTGCCGTGCCGATCCACCGTCACAACCACCTTCTCGGGTGCGATGCCGAGCTTGTGAGCGCTGGCGTCGATGATGCGCCGGTTGGCCTGGTGGGGCACGAACCAGTCGAGATCCTCGGCGGTCGTGCCCGTCGCCGCGAAGGCGTCCGAGATCACGTCCGTGATCATGCCCACGGCATGGCGGAAGACCTCACGCCCCTCCATGCGCAGGTGGCCGACCTTGCGGTTGGTGCCGGGCCCGCCGTCCACATAGAGCTTCTCGCGGTGGCGGCCGTCGGAGCGCAGGTGCGAGGTGAGCACGCCGCGGTCGGCGATCGTCCCCGTGCCTTCCATGGCCTCGAGAACGACGGCGCCGGCGCCGTCGCCGAAGAGCACGCAGGTGGTGCGATCCTGCCAGTCGATGATGTGCGAGAAGGTCTCGGCGCCGATGACGAGAGCGCGCCGGTGCGAGCCCGATGTCAGGAACTTGTCGGCCGTGGCGAGGCCGAAGATAAAGCCCGAGCAGACCGCCTGCAGGTCGAAGGCGGCGCCATGGGTCATGCCGAGCGCCGACTGGATCTGTGTGGCCGTCGCCGGGAAGGTATAGTCCGGCGTCGATGTGGCACAGACGATTAGATCGATGTCGGCGGGCGTGAGGCCGGCATCCTCGAGCGCGGCCTTCGCTGCGGCGAGGCCGAGCGAGGATGTCGTCTCGCCCTCCGCGGCGATGCGCCGCTCGCGGATGCCCGTGCGCTGCACGATCCACTCGTCCGAGGTATCGACCATCCCGGCGAGTTCGGCATTGGTCAGAACGCGTTCGGGAAGATAGGAGCCGCAACCGCGGACGACCGACCGGATTCGGGACACTTTGTGAGAACTCCTCAAGCCTCGGCCACCGCCGAGGGATGCACCTGCGCAATCGTCTCGCGGATGGTGTCGGCGAGCGAATGGCGCGCCATGTCGTAAGCGAGTTCGACGGCACTTGCAAAGCCGAGGGCATCGGTGCCGCCATGGCTCTTGATGACGACGCCATCGAGTCCCAGGAAAACCCCGCCGTTGGAGCGGCGCGGATCCATCTTTTCCTTCAGCGCGTCGAAGGCCCCCTTGGCGAATAGATAGCCGATGCGCGCCATCAGCGTGCGGCCCATGGCGGCGCGCAGGTAGTGGGCGATCTGCTTGGCCGTGCCTTCCGCCGTCTTGAGGGCTATGTTGCCGGAGAACCCCTCCGTCACCACCACGTCGACGGTCCCCTTGCCGAGGTCGTCGCCCTCGACGAAGCCACGGTAGTCGACGAACGGGATGTCGGCCTCGCGCAGGCGCTTGCCCGCCTCCTTCACCGCCTCGTTGCCCTTGATCTCCTCGACGCCGACGTTGAGGAGGCCGACCGTCGGTCGCTCGATGTCGAACACGATGCGCGCGAGGGCCGCACCCATGACGGCGAGATCGACAAGATGCTGCGCATCGGCGCCGATGGTGGCGCCCACGTCGAGCACCACGCTCTCCCCGCGCAGCGTCGGCCACAGGGCCGCGATGGCGGGCCGGTCCACATTGGCCATGCGCTTGAGGCAGAAGGTCGCCATGGCCATCAGCGCGCCGGTGTTGCCCGCCGAAACGGCGACCTCGGCGCGCTTTTCCTTCACCGCCTCTATGGCGCGCCACATGGACGACTTGTAGCGCCCGGCCCTCAGCGCCTGGCTGGGCTTGTCGTCCATGCGCACCGCAACGTCGGTGTGGTGCAGCTCGGAAACAGCCTTGAGCGTGGGGTGGGCTTCGAGCAGCGGCTGAACCACCGTCTCGTTGCCGTAGATGACAAAGCGCAGGTCCGGCCGACGCTCGAGGGCGATGGCCGCACCCGGAATCACAACAGCGGCACCCTGGTCTCCACCCATGGCGTCGAGTGCGATGGTGACCGGTCGCGACATAGGTTCAGTCCGAACTCCCGAAATGCTCCCTTAAGTGCAAGGGACGGCGGACAATAGCGAAGCGCACGTCACCCGCAACTCGAAAATGCCCGTCGCAGCTCATTGATCCTCGCGCTTGGACAGATTCTTCAGCACCGCGAAGGGCGAGACTTTCTCCTCGTCGCTATTCTCGTAGCGGAACTGTGCACCAGGCTTACGCGGATAGGGATCGAGCCCGAGCGCGAAGAACTCGGCGGTGACGATGCCGAGGTCAATGGTGCCGCCGACGATCTCGTCGGGCTCGTCCTCGGCGGAGGGCTCGCCCTCCTCCGGCACCTCGTGGGCGGCCCGCCACTGCTCGAGCGCCGCCGGAGACATGAAGGTGACCTCCACCGCCTCGCGCAGCGTGTTGGGGAAAGGCTCGAGCGTTACGACGCAGGTCTGCGTCAGACCGGCCTCGACAGTCCCCGTCACGAGGATGCGATCGCTCGTGCCCTTCAGGCTAAACGAGCCGACGAGCCGGTCTATGGGGCCGGTGCCGAAGCGTCGGGCAATCTCGGCCCGCTCGGCCTCGGTCGCCTCGACCGTGACCTCGAGGCCGGAGGCCGGAATGTCGGCGACGGCAACGGGACGGGAGATGAGCGCATCGGGCGCGGCGGTCATTTTGATGTCCTTTCGACGAATCGTGCGGCAGGCGGGAACGGCGCCGACTGCTGCAGCAGGGAGTCGAAATTGAGGCTGTCGAGATGGTGAGCGCTCGCCCGCACGTAGGCGGCCAGGGCGGCATGGCGCTCGGCGGGCTCTCCCAGGCGCAGCGCGAGCAGGCGACGCAGCTCCGGCTCGTCGTCGGCTTCGAGGGCGGCCGCGTAGCGCCGCATACGGTCGTTGAAGACGCCTGCGAGCGCCTTCATGCGCTTGGGCACGGCAAGGTCGCTGGTGCCCAGCTCGCGCAGCGCGCGGTCGAGCTCGCGGAACATGACGTCCACGAGATCCTGCGCGGCGTCGGACGCCGGATCCGGCAGCGCCTTGAGCCGCCGCACGATGAGGGCGACGTGCAGCGCCAGCGCCTCGAAGCGGCCCTCCGCCGTGTCGGGGAAGCCGAGCTCCAGATAAAGCGCAGGCTGCCGCGCCGCCCCGGCGACCCGCTGGTAGAGGTCCTCGATGACGTCGCTCGGACGCCGGCGACGCAGAAATGACAAGATCATGCCGACCTTCTTAACCTTCTCACGACGCCTTGCAAAAGGCCCTCGTGCGCGCTACGGCATCGGCGGGGCCCATCGCAAGTCCGGGGCGGAGCCCCGGTCCCATAACACAGGTGGACGGTATGGCATTGCGAAAGTCTCATTCTTTCCAACGCATCGCGGCGCGGTGTCTCGTCGGCGCGACCTTGGCGATGGGGCTCGCAGCCTGCAGCAGCACCACCGAGACGCTGACCAAGGGCTACGTCATTGACGAGCGCGTCGTGGCCGAGATCAAGCCCGGCACGAGCGTGGAAAAGGTGCTGGAGCGCATGGGCACGCCGTCCACCGTGTCCACCGTCGGCAACAAGACCTTCTACTACATCAGCCAGACGTTCGAGCGTCCGGTGCAGTTCATGCGCCCGCGGCTCGTCGACCAGCGCGTTCTGGCCATCTATTTCGACAAGAACTTCAAGGTCGAGCGGCTCGCCAACTACGGCCTGAAGGACGGCGTCGTCTTCGACTTCATCACCCGCACGACGCCCACGAGCGGCTCCGAGCTGTCGCTCATCGGCCAGCTCCTGCGCGCGACCGGCAGCGGCGGCGGCGGACCGTCGTTCAACCCCTTCGGCGCCTGACGGCGCTCCGGGAAACGAGAACCCCGCGACCTTCCGGCCGCGGGGTTTTTCGTGCCGGGCTCCAGCCCCGTCCTGGCGGGCCTAGCTGTGGGCGAGGATCGCCAGCAGCAGCAGCGCCACGATGTTGGTGATCTTGATCATCGGGTTCACGGCGGGGCCGGCGGTGTCCTTGTAGGGGTCGCCGACCGTATCGCCCGTCACGGCCGCTTTGTGCGCATCCGAGCCCTTGCCGCCGTGGTGCCCTTCCTCGATGTACTTCTTGGCGTTGTCCCAGGCGCCGCCGCCCGAGGTCATCGAGACAGCGACGAAGAGGCCGGTGAGGATGACGCCGAGCAGCATTGCGCCGACGGCTGCGAAGGCGTTGTTCTTGCCGGCAATGACGAGAACGACGAGATAGGCGACGATCGGAGACAGCACCGGCAGGAGCGAGGGCACGATCATCTCGCGGATGGCCGCCTTGGTCAGCATGTCAACGGCCCGGCCGTAGTCCGGCCTGTCCTTGCCCTCCATGATGCCCGGCTTCTCGCGGAACTGCCGCCGCACCTCCTCCACCACGGCGCCGCCGGCCCGGCCCACCGCCGTCATGCCCATGCCGCCGAAGAGGAAGGGCAGCAGGCCGCCGAAGAGCAGGCCCACGACGACATAGGGGTTGGACAGCGAGAAATCGACCGAGACGCCCGCGAAGTAGGGGAAACGGTCGGCATTGGCGATGAAGAAGTCGAGGTCCGAGGTGTAGGCCGCGAACAGCACCAGGGCGCCAAGGCCGGCAGAGCCGATGGCGTAGCCCTTGGTGACGGCCTTCGTCGTGTTGCCGACGGCATCGAGCGCGTCGGTCGACTTGCGCACCTCTGCCGGCAGGCCGGCCATCTCGGCGATGCCGCCGGCGTTGTCCGTCACCGGGCCGAAGGCATCGAGCGCGACGACAACGCCCGCGAGCGCCAGCATGGCCGTGACGGCGACAGCGATGCCGAAGAGACCGGCGAGGGAATAGGTCGTCATGATGCCGGCGACGATGACGAGCGCCGGCAGCGCTGTCGATTCCAGCGATACAGCGAGCCCCTGGATGACATTGGTGCCGTGGCCGGTGACCGAGGCCGCGGCGATCGACTTCACGGGCCGGTAGTCGGTGCCCGTGTAGTACTCGGTGATGATGACGATGAGGGCCGTGACGACGAGGCCGACCGTCCCGCACCAGAAGAGGTCCCCCGACGTGAAGGCGGTGCCGCCCCCGGTCGTCAGCGCCGTGCCGAAACCGCCGAAGACGAGCCAGGTGACGGCGGCAAGGGCGACGAGCGACAGCACGCCCGTGGCGATGAAGCCCTTGTAGAGGGCGCCCATGATCGACTGGTTGGCGCCGAGCTTGACGAAGAAGGTGCCGATGATGGACGTGACGATGCACACGCCGCCGATGGCGAGCGGATAGATCAGCACGGAATCGAGCACCGGCTGGCCGGCGAAGAAGATCGCGCCGAGCACCATGGTGGCGACGATGGTGACGGCATAGGTCTCGAAGAGGTCCGCCGCCATGCCGGCGCAGTCGCCGACATTGTCGCCCACGTTGTCCGCGATGGTGGCCGGATTGCGCGGGTCATCCTCCGGGATACCCGCCTCCACCTTGCCGACGAGATCGCCGCCGACGTCCGCCCCCTTGGTGAAAATGCCGCCGCCGAGGCGCGCGAAGATCGAGATGAGCGAGGCGCCGAAGCCCAGGGCAACGAGGGCATCGACCACCGTGCGGTCGGCCACGGTGAGGCCCATCATCTGGGTCAGCACCGTGTAGTAGCCTGCGACGCCGAGCAGCGCCAGACCGGCGACGAGCAGGCCAGTGACAGCGCCCGCCTTGAAGGCGAGGTCGAGGCCGGCCGCGAGCGAGCGGGAGGCCGCCTGCGCGGTGCGCACGTTGGCGCGTACCGAGACGTTCATGCCAATGAAGCCGGCCGCGGCCGAAAGAACCGCACCGATCGCGAAACCGATGGCCACCGTGAGCCCGAGATACCAGGCGAGCGCCACGAAAAGCACGATGCCGACGACGCCGATCGTCGAATACTGGCGCCGCAGATACGCCTGTGCGCCCTCCCGGATGGCGCTCGCTATTTCCTGCATGCGTTGGCTGCCTGCGTCGGCCGCCATGACAGACTGAATGGTATAGACGCCGTAGACGATAGAAAGCGCGCCAGCGGCTATGATCAAAAGCAGTGCGGTCATTTTTCCATCCCTAGTGAGCGGGAGGGATTGCACGCACAGGTTCCGGCCGTTCGGCCGGATGGCCGACGTCTCACCCCCCGAGCCTTCGTCGTTTTTTGGGGCTCATATTGAGGTGAACAAAAAAACCGGGCCAAAGCAAACGCCTTTTACGTGGCGCGGCCCGGCATTTTGCTGTCCGAGGACGTTTTCGACCGTTCGATGCTTTCAGGCGGAGGCCTGGCGATCACGCAGACGGGTCGCCATTTCCTGCGCGCCGATCATCAGGAGAACGAGCGCGACAAGCGGAAAGACGATCCAGTTCACCGTTTCCCAGCCGCCGACGTCGAGCAGCTGGCCGGATGAGAAGGACGCGATGGCGACCGTGCCGAACATCAGGAAGTCGTTCGCGGCCTGCACCTTGGCCCGCTCCTCGGGCCGGTAGCACTCGGTCACCATGGCCGTGGCGCCGATGAAGCCGAAGTTCCAGCCGACGCCGAGCAGGACGAGCGCCAGCCAGAAGTTCGCGACCGCGAGCCCGGACAGGGCGACGGCTGCGGCTGACGCGATGAGGACGAGGCCGAGCGCGGTGGTGGCGCTGCGGCCGATGCGGTTGATGAGCCGGCCCGTGAAGAAGCTCGGCCCGAACATGGCCAGCACGTGCCACTGGATGCCCAGCGTCGCCTCCCCCACCGTGTGGCCGCAGCCGACCATGGCAACGGGCGCGGCGGTCATCACGAAGCTCATCAGGGCATATGTGACGGTCCCGGCGCTGACGGCCACAATGAAGCGCGGTGCCCGCACGATCTGCCACAGCGGACGGCCGCCCTCCTGGGCGGCGGTCGGCATCGGCACCGGTCGCAGCAGGGAAAGGATGGGCAGAGCAATGAGCGCGAGTGCCGCCTGGCCGAGGAAGCTGCCGACGAACGGCGCCTGCGGGAAGAGATCGCGCGTGTGGATGGCAACCTGCGGCCCGATGACCGCCGCCAGCAGGCCACCGACCATGACGAAGGAGATGGCCCGCGGGCGGAAGGCGAAGCTCGCCCCGTCCGCTGCGGCGAAGCGGTAACTCTGCACGAACGACGAGTAGTTGCCCGCGAGGAACGTGCCGAGGCAGAAGACCAGGAAGGCGCCGACATAGATGCCGGCGGCGGCGACGAGCCCGGCGAGCGCACCGAGGACTGCGCCCACGACATAGCCCGAGCGCCGGCCGAGATGGCGCATCAGCATGGCGGCAGGGATCGTCCCGGCGGCGACGCCCAGGTTGAACAGGCTCACCGGCAGGGTCGCGAGCGCCTTGTCCGGTGCCAGCCATACGCCGACGATGCCGCCGAGCGAGACGACGATAGGCGGGCTTGCGGCACCGAACGCTTGGGCACCCGCAAGAACGAGCGCATTGCGCCGGGCCAGCCTGTCATCGATCTCAACCACGTTACGCCCCCGCTACTGCCTCAGAAGTGTCCGTAAGAGCCCCGCGTGAACCGCCGCTCGCCCGCCTTGTCACGCAGGACGAGCCGGCCGCCGGGCGCCCCTACCGTGCCGATGCGGGTCACCGGCGTACCGGCGTGGCGGGCGGCCTCCGTGAAAGCGGCAACTCCGCTCTCGGGAACAGTGCAGAGGATTTCATAGTCGTCGCCCCCCGTCGCGATGGTTTCGAGGAGGGTCTCGTCTGCACCCAGCGCAGAGCGCGCCGCGGCAGAAAGGGGCAGGAGCGACAGGTCGATCTCCCCGCCGAGCCCGGCCGTGCGCAACATCTTGGCGCAATCGCCTGCAAGGCCGTCGGACACGTCCATCGCCGCGCGTGCGCTCGCCCGGAGGGCGGCGGTAAGGTTCGTCCGCGGCCGGGGGTGGAGATAGCGGTCAACGAGGTAGGCGCGCTCCTCCTGCGTCAGGGCATCGGCCCAGGCGCCCGCCTTGCCGGTGTGGAGCGCAAGGCCGAGCGCCGCATCGCCGATGGTGCCGCTGACGAGCACGGCATCCCCCTGGCGCGCCCCGGTGCGGGGCACCATGGTGCCCTGCGGCACGGTGCCGAAGGCGGTGATCGAGAGCGTCAGCGGCCCCGGCGTGCGCACGGTATCGCCGCCGAGCAGCGGGCAGGCATAGGCTGCCGCATCCTCGCCGAGGGCAGCCGCGAAATCGGCCATCCAGCCCTCCGTCCAGCCGGAAGGCAGGGCAAGGACCAGCAGGAAGCCGCGGGGCACGGCACCCTTGGCGGCGAGATCCGAGAGGTTCACCCGCAGCGCCTTGCGGGCGATCGACGCCGGCGGATCGTCGGGCAGGAAATGGACGCCGGCCACGACGGCATCAACCGTCAGGACGAGTTCCTCGCCGTCCGGCACGGCCAATAGCGCCGTGTCGTCTTTGAGGCCGAAGCCCCCCTCTCCCGCCAGCGGCGCCAGGAAGCGCGCAATCAGCTCGTCTTCGCCGAGGGAGGAGGAGCCCGTCATGGCTGCCTCAGGGGCGCGCCGTCAGCTCGTCCGCCCGCACGCTGCGCGCCAGCGTGTCGAGCACGGCGTTGACGAGGCCTGGCTCGTCCTCGTCATAGAAGGCGCGGGCGACGTCAACGTATTCCGAGATCGTGACGCGCACCGGGATGTCCTTGCGAAAGAAGAGCTCGTAGGCGCCCGCGCGCAGAACCGCACGCAACACCGCCTCGACGCGCTTCAGCGGCCATCCCTTGGCGAGCGCCTCGTTGAGGCGGCGGTCGACGAGCTTCTGCTCGCGCACCACGCCGGCGATGATGTCGCGGAACAGATCAACGTCCGGCGCGCGGAAGGTCATGCCCTCGATCTCACGGCCGATCCAGTAGTTCTCGAACTCGGCGACGGCTTCCATGACGCCGGTGCCGGCGATGTCCATCTCGTAGAGTGCCTGCACGGCGGCGAGCCGGGCGGCACTGCGCTTCTCGCTGCGGCTCATCGAAACGCCTCCGCCAGTGCCCGCTTGTGGCGCAGCACGGCGAGCGCCGCCTCGGCCGCGCCGCCGCCCTTGTTCATCTCGGAGACACGGGCACGGGCCAGCGCCTGCGCCTCGTTCTCGACCGTCAGGATGCCGTTGCCGAGCGGGATGCGACGCGCAACCGCCAGGTCCATCAGCGCCCGGGCGCTCTCGCCGGCCACGATGTCGTAATGGCCGGTTTCGCCGCGGATCACGCAGCCCAGCACGACGACCGCGTCGAAGGGCCGACCGGCAGCCTCGGCAGCATCGAGCGCGATGGCGACCATGGCCGGGGCTTCGAGCGCGCCGGGCACGGTGATGACATGGCTCTCGGCGCCCGCCGCCGCGATGGCGGCCTGCGCTCCCGCTAGCAGCTCGTCGGCGATCTCATCATAGAAGCGCGCCTCGACGACGAGGACGCGTGCACCCGGCAGGGGCGTGGCATCGAGTTGGGCTTGGCGTGGACCGGCCATGATGTTCTTTTCGTCTTGTGCAGCGGGGCGAAGCCCGCCCCGGCGATGGATATCGCGGCCGTCTGGCCGCAGGTTCTGCGAAGCAGGAATCTCGCCCGCGTCAGTAGCCCGCTGCTCGCGCCTCCGCAAGGCGGGCGGCGTAGCGCGCCATCAGATCGACCTCGAGGTTGAGCGCGTCGCCTACCTTGCGGTCACCCCAGGTGGTGACCGCGATGGTATGCGGTATGAGTAGCACGGAGAAGGTGTCGTCCGTGACGCTGTTGACGGTGAGCGACGTGCCGTCGAGTGTCACCGAGCCCTTCTCCGCGATGAAGGGGGCAAGGGCCCGCGGTGCGCGCACCGTCACCCGGGCGCTCGGCCCCCAGGGGTCGCCCTCCGCGCCACTCGCGGTGATGTCGTCCCAGCCGATGATCTCGCCGATGCCGTCGACGTGGCCCGTGACGATATGGCCGCCAAGCTCGTCGCCGATCTTCAGCGCCCGCTCGAGGTTGATGCGGGTGCCCACCTGCCAGCGCGGCACGGTGGTGCGCGCCAACGTCTCGGCGGCGCAGTCCACCTCGAACCAGCAGCCCCCCTCGCGCGGGCCCACGGCTACGACGGTGAGGCACGGTCCGCTGCAGGCGATTGAGGCGCCGAGGGCGATGCCGGCCGGATCGTAGGAGGAATGGATGCGCAGGCGCCTCAGGGTGCCCTGGAAATCCTCAACGGCGACCACCTCGCCCACATCCGTCACGATGCCGGTGAACATCAACCCACCCTTTCCCAAAAGGCCAGATGGTCCTCGCCCGCCACGGCCTCGCCGAAGCGCACGAGCGAGCCCTCGCCGGCGAGGGCGGCGGCGAGCGCAGGGCCCAGCGCGGCGATGCCGGGCTCGTGGCCGTCGTAGGCGTGGCTGGCCGTGATCAGCGTCACTTCGTCCACCAGATCGGCCTTCGCCAGCTCTTCCGCAAGGGCTGGCCCGCCTTCGCACAACAGGCGCGTGAGGCCGAGACTGCCGAAGAGCTGCAGCATGGCGGCGAGATTCACCCGCCCCTCAGATCCGGCGGCGACGCGCATGACTTCGACGCCGGCGGCGCGCAGCGCCCGCTCCGCCTCCACGGGCGCCTTCTCCGTGGCGACGATCCAGGTCGACCTGTCGCGCGCCGTCTGCACGAGCCCCGCCGTAACCGGCGTGCGCAGGGCGCTGTCGACAACGATGCGCAGGGGCGAGCGCTCCTCCATGCCCGGCAGCCGCACCGTGAGCTGCGGATCGTCCGCGAGCACGGTGCCGACGCCGACCATGATGGCGTCGGCATGGGAGCGCATCAGGTGCACCCGGTTGTTTGCCGCGCGGCCGGTGATCATGAGGCGCGTGCCCGGCCGGGCGGCGATGCCGTCCCTCGTCTGCGCCAGCTTGACGTGAACGGCCGGCCGGCCGGCGGTGACGCGCAGGAAGTGGCCGCGATGCTGGCGGAACGCCTCCTGCGCGCCGAGCCCGACCTCGACGGCGATGCCGGCGGCGCGCAGCCTGGCGTGGCCCCGGCCGCGCACGCGCGGATCGGCATCCTCGATGGCCGAGACGACGCGGGCGATGCCCGCCTCGATGATGGCGTCGGAACAGGGCGAGGTGCGGCCGTGATGGGAGCACGGCTCCAGCGTGACATACATGGTGGCGCCACGCGCCGCCTCCCCTGCCCGGTCGAGCGCAATGCGCTCGGCATGGGGGCGCCCGCCGGGATGCGTCACCCCGCGCCCGACGACGAGCGGCCCCGCGGGCGTCTCCGCCACGATCACCGCGCCGACGGAGGGGTTGGGCGCGGCATGGCCGAGATTGCGCGCGCCGAGCGCGAGCGCCGTCGCCATGAAGCGTGCATCGAGCGTCTCTCGGGAACGCGCAGACGGCGCGGCCGAGACAGCTTCCGGCGCGGCCGCAGGTTCGGGCACGGTCAACTTTCCTCGTGCTCCCGGCGCAGGGGAACGATCTCTCCTCCGGCCAGCTCGCCGATGATCTCCTCGAAGTCCTTGGCCTCTCGGAAATTGCGATAGACCGAGGCGAAGCGGACGTAGGCCACGCTGTCGAGGTTGCGCAGCCCCTCCATGACCAGCTCGCCGATCTTCTGGCTGGGGATCTCGGTCTCGCCGGAGCTTTCAAGCTGGCGCACGATGCCGTTGATCATGCGCTCCACCCGCTCCTCGTCCACCGAGCGCTTGCGCAGCGCGATGGAGACGGACTGCATCAGCTTGTCCCGATCGAAGGGAACGCGCCGGCCCGAGCGCTTCACCACCGTGAGCTCGCGCAGCTGGACGCGCTCGAAGGTGGTGAAACGTCCGCCGCAGTCGGGACAGATGCGCCGGCGCCGGATGACCGAATGGTCGTCCGTCGGCCGCGAGTCCTTCACTTGCGTGTCGAGGTTACCGCAATAGGGGCAGCGCATGGCGCGTCTCCGGCCGTGGCGGCCTCAGGGATAGATCGGGAACCGCCGCGTCAGCTCGTGAACCTGCTCGCGCACGGCGTTCTCGACGGCCGCGTTGTTCTCCTCGCCGTTCTTGGCAAGCCCGGAGAGCACCTCGCCGATGAGCTCGCCGACGCGCTTGAACTCGGCGACGCCGAAGCCACGCGTGGTGCAGGCCGGCGTGCCGAGGCGGATGCCGGAGGTGATCGTCGGCTTCTCGGTGTCAAAGGGCACGCCGTTCTTGTTGCAGGTGATGTGGGCACGACCCAGCGCCGCCTCGGCCGCCTTGCCGGTGAGGCCCTTGGGGCGCATGTCGACGAGCATCAGGTGGTTGTCCGTGCCGCCGGAGACGACGGCAAAGCCCTGCTCGACCATCGTGTCGGCGAGGACCTTGGCGTTCTCCACCACCGCACGGGCGTAGAGCTTGAACTCGGGCCGCAGCGCCTCGCCGAAAGCCACCGCCTTGGCAGCGATGACATGCATGAGCGGGCCGCCCTGCAGACCGGGGAAGATCGCGGCGTTGATCTTCTTGGCGAGCTCCTCGTCGTTGGTGAGAATCATGCCGCCGCGCGGGCCGCGCAAGGTCTTGTGCGTGGTCGTGGTCACCACGTGGGCGTGCGGGAACGGCGAGGGATGCGCACCGCCTGCCACGAGGCCGGCGAAGTGGGCCATGTCGACCATGAAATAGGCGCCGACCGCATCGGCAATCTGGCGGAAGCGGGCGAAGTCCCAGTGGCGCGAATAGGCCGAGCCACCGGCGACGATGATCTTGGGCTTGTGCTCGTGGGCCAGGCGCTCGACCTCGTCCATGTCGACGCGATGGTCGTCCGGGCGCACGGTGTAGTGCACGGGGCGGAACCACTTGCCCGACATGTTGGGCTTGGCGCCGTGCGTCAGGTGCCCGCCCGCGGCGAGATCGAGACCCATGAAGACGTCGCCGGGCTGCGCAAGCGCCATGAATACCGCCTGGTTGGCCTGCGAGCCCGAGTTGGGCTGCACATTGGCGAAGCGGCAGTCGAACAGGCGGCAGGCGCGCTCGATGGCCAGCTCCTCGGCAATGTCGACGAACTGGCAGCCGCCGTAATAGCGGCGCTTCGGGTAGCCCTCGGCGTACTTGTTCGTCATCACCGAGCCCTGCGCCTCGAGCACCGCGCGGGAGACGATGTTCTCGGAGGCAATGAGCTCGATCTCGTTCTGCTGGCGGCCGAGCTCGAGCTCGATGGCGCGAGCGATCTCGGGATCGGTATCCGCGAGTCCGGCCGAGAAGAAGCTGTTGGACAGATGGGACGGAACGGCGTTGCTCGCGCTCATGGCTACACCTCGACTTCAGGTCACCTGGGTCTGGGTCACCGACGATCGGGGGCCGCCCGCTTCCCGAGGCTTCGGACGGTGCATCCGGCCAGGGCGCGAGCCTTTCGTGTGATGACCTACGATATGTTGGGGCGGGTCCTCTCGTCCCGCACGAGAGGTCCATAACACTTCGCCGGACGGGCGCCAACAGGCGCGGGGCGCTCAGCGGCGTCGCACCCGTCGCATGCCGCAAGACGAACGGCCCGCCGGAGGCGGGCCGCTGTGCATTGGTCGAAACGCGCGGTCAGTTGACCGGGTCGAGCCCTTCCGCCTGGGCGGCGGCCATCACGTTCTGCACGCCGAGGCCGTCGCGGTTGTAGACGTCGTCGCGGAACTGCACGATGCCGTCGGGCGAGGCCCAGGCGGTGATGTAGGTCCAGTAGACATTCACAGGCCTGGCGAGGCGGACGTCGATTCGCTCGCCGGAGGCGATCGCCTGGTCGACGGCCGCGCGGTCCCAGCCGGGGGTCTCCTTCAGCAGCCAGGTGACGTAGTCACGCACGTTCTGCACGCGTACGCAGCCCGAGGAGACGAAGCGGAAGTCGTCGCCAAAGATGCCCTTGGCGGGCGTGTCGTGCATGTAGACGCCGTGCGGATTCGGAATGTTGATGCGCACGAAGCCCATCGAGTTGATGTCCGCGCCCGGGTCCTGCCGGAACATGTAGCGCGTGGCCTCGTCAGAGTACCAGTTGATGCTCTCCGGCCGCACTTCCTGACCCTGGCTGTTGTAGACGCGAATCTTGTTGTCGGTCAGGTAGTTCGGATCTTCCCGCATCTTCGGGATGAGATCCTTGCGGATGATGGAGGCCGGCACCGTCCAGAACGGGTTGAAGTTGATCTCGGTGATCTTGGCGTTCATGATCGGCGACTGGCGGTCGATCTTGCCGACGCCGGCCGCGTGACGGCTGACGACCTGCCCGTGCTCCACCGTCTCCACGAGCGCGGCGGGAATGTTGACGATCACGTAGCGCTCGCCGAGGTCGCCGGACAGGGCGCGCAGGCGCACAAGGTTGATCTCGAGCTGGCGCAGGCGGGTCTCGACCGGCACGTTGAGCGCCGAAATGGTCGGCCCGTTGACGACGCCCGTGGCGTTGAGGCCGTGCCGCGCCTGGAAGCGCTTCACCGCTGCCTCGACATAGGTGTCGAAGACCGGCGAGCTGCCGGCGGACGGCTCAAGATCGCCGGACATGATGAGTCGCTCGCGCAGCGCCACGACGCCCGGCCCCTTCGAGCCCAGGCGAAGGCGCTGGTTTGTCGCGACCTGGCGCCAGCCGCCGCGCGCCGCGATCTCGCGATAGCGCGCGATGGCCTGTTCCGTACCGATGATCGCCTCCTGCGACACGGTCGGCATGAACGAGCGCTGAACCCTGATGCGGGGCGCCGCGTCGTAGCCCTGGCTCCACTCTGCCTGCGAGGCAATCACCATCGGCTGCTGGGCACCGGCCGGCGCCGACACAGCGGCACACGCCACGGCGACGGCTCCGGCGAAGGCGGAGGCATTGAGTCTGGAAACCGAAATGCGCACTGGCGGGATCCCGATATCGAATTCGCTCTGACTGCGGGCGGCGTGCGTAAAACGCCGCCAGATCGTCGCCGCCCCTGCGGGCGAACGACCCTAATTAAACCGTCTACGGTTAATCAAGGGTGAGCTGTCGTGGAGCAGTCGGGCCAATTTGTGGCAAGCGCGGAAACGACTCGCTGCCGCCACGCGCAAAAACCAGGGCGCATGCAACATCCGGCGACCCGGCGGCCGCCAGATGCTGGAAAGTCAAGCGTTGGGAGCGTCAGAGACGGTAGCGGATCTGGTCCGTCCAGTAACGCTCGAGCCGCACGAGCGCCTGGTTGAGGTTGCGGAAATCCTCCGCCGTCACGCCGCCGATGGTCTCGAGCGTCCGCGTGTGCTTCTCGTAGAGTGCGGACACAATGTCGTGAACCTCGCGCCCGCGTTCTGTGAGGCTGATACGCACCGAACGGCGGTCCACCCGCGAGCGGGCATGGTGCAGGTAGCCCATCTCGACGAGCTTCTTGACGTTGTAGGAGACATTGGAGCCGAGATAATAGCCGCGGGTGCGCAGCTCACTCGCCGTCAGCTCCTTGTCCCCGATGTTGTAGAGCAGAAGCGCCTGAACCGCGTTCACGTCCGTGCGCCCGCGGCGCTCGAACTCGTCCTTGATGACGTCGAGCAAGCGGCGATGCAGACGCTCCACCAGCGTCAGAGCTTCCAAGTAGAGCGGGCCGATTTCAGCGTCTATGGAATGAACCGGCGTCGGCTCAACCGTTTTCATCACAGTCCCCATCATACGCCCCACCGCCTATACGCACGCCGGTCCGCAGTCTGCCGGCAAATTATGAGGAGTACGATAGCGTGCGCTGATGAAGACAAATTTAAACAACAAGATGAATCAAATCTTTGCGAAACGCCGCGAACAAGCCCTCGACAATCGATGCGCATCTCTGCCGCTGAGCGGACATGCCAACATACCCCCTTCCCGCATTCGCTGCAGGATGCTCATATTGCAACCGACAGCGGCGTACGGTGCAAGGGAAAAGATGACCCCTTGCCGCATTTCTCTGCACTAACCCGCAGGGATCGCGCAAGGATCCCGGGGCGCTCAGTCTTCCTGGCGCGCAGCTTTCCACGAGATCGCGAGATAGAGCAGGATGAGCGCCACGAATGCGGCGAGCGTTATAACATTGCTCGTCACGATGCGCGGGAAGAACAGGGCGAGGATGACGTGGCTGGTCACAGCCAGGAGCCACATGACGCCGCCCCACGTGCTCGTCAGCCACAGGCCGACGGCCGCAACAAGGTCGATGACGGCGAAATAGATGACGGTGGCCTGGAAGGACAGCGAGCGCGCCTCGAAGGCGATGCCTTCCCCGGGGCCGAATCCAAGCAGCACGGCCCAGGCGCCGAGGCCCTTCACCAGCCAGGCACAGGCCATGACGCGCATGAACCAGATGAGCATCTGATCCCAGCGCAGCGCGGCTGCCCGCTCGTGCAGGGCAATGGCATCGAGCAGCCCGCGTGTGGTGTCTGGCGTCCGGTCCGGCTGTCCGCCTTCGGCCTCGTCATCTCCGCTGCGCTGGAACATGCCGTCACCCCTTTCAGCCCGGAGCGGCCGGACCATCAGTCGATGGTGAGGTCGCCTTCGGGCAACGGAGCGAAATAAGCCGCGATCGCCTCGCTTGTCACCTCCTCGACCTGCGCGGGACGCCATTTGGGCGCCTGGTCCTTGTCGACGATGACGGCGCGCACACCCTCGTAGAAGTCGTACCCCTGCGCGATGCGTGACACGATGCGGTATTCGAGCTGCATCGCCTCGGGGAAGGAAAGGCTCGGGCCGCGGCGCATCTGCTCGCAGGCGATCGCCATGCTGGTCGGCGACTTGGTGCGCATGAGCGCGGCGAGCCTGCCTGCGTTTTCAGAGCCCTGGCCGGCCTCCTTCAGCAACCGATTCAGAATGTCGGGAATGTCCCCGCCGGCGAAGCAGCGGTCGATCATATCCCGCTCGGCGGCAAGCCGCAGCGCTCCGGGGGCGACGGCACGGGCGGTGAGCACCTGCTCGATGTCCTCGCCCGCGCACAGCTCCTCCAGCACCTCGTCCATCGCCGCGGAAGCGACGGGGTGAGTGACGATGCCGAGGGCGCAGGCGTCGGCGAGGCCGATGCGCTCTCCCGTTACGGCCAGATAGGTGCCAGTGGCGCCCGGCAGCCGCGGCAGGGCATACGTCGCCCCGACATCGGGAAAGAAACCGATACCGACCTCCGGCATGGCAAACACCAGCTTCTCGCTCGCCACGCGGTGGCTGCCGTGCAGCGACAGGCCGACGCCCCCGCCCATGACGATGCCGTCGATGAGCGCGACATAGGGCTTGGTGTAGCTCTTGATGCGGGCGTTGAGCCTGTACTCCTCAGCCCAGAAGGTGCGCGCCTCCTCGATGCGGCCCGCCCGGCCGAGGTCGTGCAGCCGGCGGATGTCACCGCCGGCGCAGAACGCCTTGCCGCCCGCCCCGGTCACGACGACGCGCGTCACGGCCGGGTCCTTCTCCCACGCATCAAGCGCGGCGCGCATCGCGCGCACCATGCCGAGGGTCAGCGCGTTGAGCGCCCTGGGACGGTTGAGCGTGACGACACCGGCGGCGCCGCGCCGCTCGCACAGGATTTCCGCTTCCGCCGCCTGATCGGACTGCACGTCATTTCCTCCCACAAGCGTCTTGTCGCGGGCCGCCGTCCCGGGCAGCCTTCACCTGTGGCAAGGTGCCGGTGCCGGCGCCGAGCGTCAACGCGCAGGGCTGCCGGGCGCGCCCGGGAAAAATGCACGGCGGGCGCTGCCGCGGGCCCATGCGGCATCGGCACGTCTTTCGGCCCGGCGCGCGATCATGTAGGGCAAGGCGCGCCAGGCGACGGCATTCCCTCGCCGGCCCGTGCGAGGCGCCCGCTCCGCGGCGCAAGATTTCGAGAGCGATACGATGACATCCAATACCGCCAGCCCCCGCGACGAGCGCAAGTGTGCGGACAGTGGGGCGTCTGCACCGCCGGCCCAGCCGGTGCCGGTGAGGCGCCTGCGCCGCAATCGCAAGGCGGCGTGGACACGGCGGCTGGTGCAGGAGAACGTGTTGACGACGAACGACCTCATCTGGCCGCTCTTCGTCATAGCGGGGGAAGGGCAGCGCGTACCGGTCGCCTCCATGCCGGGCGTCGAGCGACTGTCGGTCGACATGGCCGTGCGCGAGGCGGAGCGGGCCGCCACGCTCGGCATCCCGGCCATCGCCCTCTTCCCCTATACCGACCCGGCCCTGCGCGACGAGCGGGGCACCGAGGCTTACAATCCCGACAACCTCGTGTGCCGCACCATCCGCGCCATCAAGCAGGCCGTGCCGGAGGTCGGCATCATCGCCGACGTCGCGCTCGACCCCTACACCAGCCACGGGCACGACGGCGTGCTTGCCGGCGAGACCATCCTCAACGACGAATCGGTCGCGTTGCTGGTGCGGCAGGCGCTGGTGCAGGCCGAGGCCGGCTGCGACATCATCGCGCCGAGCGACATGATGGACGGCCGCGTCGCCGCGATCCGCACGGCGCTGGACGGGGCCGGATTCCAGGACGTGCAGATCATGGCCTATGCGGCCAAGTACGCCTCGGCATTCTACGGGCCGTTCCGCGACGCCATCGGCACCAACGCCACGCTCGTCGGCGACAAGCGCACCTACCAGATGGACCCGGCCAATTCCGACGAGGCCATGCGCGAGATCGCCATGGATATCGAGGAAGGTGCCGACATGATCATGGTCAAGCCTGGCCTGCCCTATCTGGACATCGTGCGCCGGGCCAAGGACACCTTCGGCATGCCGACCTTCGCCTATCAGGTCTCGGGCGAGTACGCGATGATCGAGGCGGCGGCCGCCAACGGCTGGCTCGACGGCGAGCGTGCCATGGTCGAGAGCCTCATCGCCTTCAAGCGCGCCGGCGCCGACGGCATCCTGACCTATTACGCGCCCCGCATCGCGGAGAAGCTCGCCCGCGCGCTCTGAGCCCCCTTTTCCGGCACGTGGCACCCGTTACAGTGCGCCGATGCTGTGCCGTGCCCTCCTGCTTCTAGCCGCCTGTGTCGCCCTCGTGAGCTGCGGGCGGGGTGTCGATGCGGAACAGGCGCGCATCTGCCGGCAGGCAATTCCGGCGCTCAATCCCGATGGCGCCAGCTTTCGCGTTGCGGAGCCACGCCCCGGCCCCGGGCGCAACGAGGTGCTCATCTATTACGAGGCCACCACAGAGCGCGGCACGCGCAGGCGGGCCATCGCCTGCCGTTTCGCCGGCACCGGCTTTGCCGCCGGCAAGGCGCGGCTCGTCGGCGTCGTGACCGAGCGCGGCCCGCTCAGCGACGCTTCGGTATACTTCCTGCAGCGATTCTATCTCGAGACTCCTGAGGCGGCCGCCGCCGACCCGGGCCTCAAGGCCGCATCGGCCCGCGCCTTGCAGCTGTCTCCGACGCTCGCCTACGCCCTGCAGCAGGCGCTGGCGGCCCTGCCGATGGCCGCAATCTACGGCCTTCTCGCCGCCTCCTATGCGCTCATCTTCGGCCTCGTGGGGCGCATCATGCTCGGCTTTGGCGAGTTCGCCATTCTCGGGGGCATGGCCGCGACGCTGACCATCGCGCTTTCCGTCGCCGGCGGCGCCGAGACGCCGCTGCCTGGCCTCCTGTCCGGCCTCGTCGTGGCGGTCACGGCCGGCGCGCTGCACGGCCTCGCGGCGGGCCGCCTCGCCGTCGTGCCGCTGCTGCGCCTCCGGGGACAGCAGATCGTCATCGTGACGGTGGGGCTCGCCATCGCCCTTGCCGAATACCTGCGCCTTGCCCAGGGCGAGACGGGGCGCTGGGTGCCGCCGGTGTGGAACACGACGCTCGCTGTCGCCGGCAGCGGCGACTTCCTCGTCACCGTCACGCCCATGTCGCTCCTCGTCGCGGCAACCGGCGCGACGGCAGCGGGGCTCCTCGTCCTCCTCCTCGCGCGCACCCGCTTCGGCCGCGCGTGGCGGGCCTATGCCGACGATCCCGTGGCCGCCGCGCTCTTCGGCATCGACGGGCGTGCGCTGTTTGCCATCACTTTCGCCCTGGCGACGGGCCTTGCCGCCCTCGCCGGCTTCCTCATGGTCGCGCAATATGGCGGCGTCGGCTTTTCCGGCGGGCTGGCGCTCGGCCTCAAGGCCCTTGTCGCGGCGGTCGTCGGCGGCATCGGCTCGGTGGCCGGAGCCTTGGCCGGCGGGCTCATCATTGCAAGCGTGGAGGCTGCCTGGTCGGCTGCGCTGCCGATCGAGCTGCGCGACATCGCGGTCTACAGCCTGCTCGTGCTATTCCTCGTGCTGCGGCCGGGCGGGCTGTTCGGCGAACGCCACCTCGTGCCGCGCGAGATATGAGCGACCGTGCAGCGCCTGCCATGGGCCGCGTGGCGGGCGTCATCTGAAAGGAGCGGCTGTCGAGCAATGCGGAAGGATGTATCGGACATGACGGGCGAGCGGCTCGCCGTCACTCTCGCGGATGTGGAAGCGGCGGCTGCCGTCGTCGCCGGCAAGGTGCTGCGCACGCCCATGATCCCCGCGCCACGCCTTTCCGCGCTCACCGGCGCCGAGGTCTTCGTCAAGCACGAGAACATGCAGGCCACCGGCTCCTTCAAGGAGCGGGGCGCGCTGGTGAAGCTGACGCGCCTCACCGAGGACGAGCGCCGCCGCGGCGTCATCGCCATGTCGGCCGGCAATCACGCCCAGGCCGTGGCCTATCACGCGCGCCGGCTCGGCATCCCCGCCACCATCGTGATGCCTGAGGCGACGCCGCTCGTGAAGGTGGAGAATACGCGCGCGCATGGGGCCCGCGTCGTGCTCTTCGGCGAGACGCTGTACGAATCGGCCGAGCGTGCCCGCGCCCTCGCCAGCGAGGAAGGGCTCGTCTTCGTGCATCCCTACGACGACCCGGCCGTGATGGCGGGCCAGGGCACCATCGCCCTCGAGATGCTGGCCGACGTGCCGGACCTCGACACGCTGGTGGTGCCCATCGGCGGCGGCGGCCTGTTCTCCGGCATGGCCGTGGCGGCCAAGGCCCTGAAGCCCGGCCTTGACGTCGTCGGTGTGGAGGCGATGCTCTATCCCTCCTTCCATAATGCCATCTCCGGCAGTGACCTGCCGATCGGCGGCCCGACCCTGGCCGAGGGCATCGCGGTCAAGACAGTGGGCACCATGACGCTGCCCATCGTGCGGGCACTCGCGAGCGAGATCATCCTTGTGGAAGAGGCGGCCATTGAGCGGGCGGTCAACGCCTATGCCACCCAGCAACGTACAATGGCCGAGGGCGCGGGCGCGGCCGGCCTCGCGGCCATGTTCGCCAGGCCCGAACGCTTCCGCGGCCGGAAGGTGGGCCTCGTGCTTTGCGGCGGCAACATCGACGCGCGGCTGCTCGCCTCGGTGATGGTTCGCGAGCTGGAGCGGGCGGAACGGATCGTCTCCTTCCGCATCACGACGAGTGACAGGCCGGGGCTGCTCGGTCGCGTCGCCAGCCGGCTCGGAGAGCTCGGCGCCAACATTCTGGAGGTGTCGCACGGGCGGCTCTATCTCGATGTCCCGGCCAAGGGGGTCACCATCGACCTCACGGTCGAGACGCGTGATGCCGAGCACACTCGCGCCATCCTCGCCACGCTAGAGGCGGAGGGCCTCGCCCCGCGCCGCGTCGATGCCCGGGGGCTGATCGAGACGCCGTAATGTTTCGCGCCCTCTTTTTGAAACAGGACAGGATGCCATGAGCCAGACCATGCCGACGCTGCCGCCCGAGGCCACCGCAGGCGTCCTCACCCCGCGTCTCTTCGCCTATCTCATCGACATCTGCGTCATCGCCGTGCTCATGGTGATGCTGTTCGTCATCGTGACAGTGCTCGGTGCCCTCACGTTCGGCCTCGCCTGGTTCCTGTTTCCCGTCGTGGGGGCCGGCACGGGCGTGCTCTACAGCATGGTGACGGTCGGCGGCAGCCGGCAGTCGACCATCGGCATGCGAATGCTGGGACTCAGGGCTGTCGGCCCCGGCGGCACGCCGGTGGACTACGTCACGGCCGCGGTCCACGCCCTCCTCTTCTACGTCGCCGCCAGCACCGGCCTGGTGCTGATGGTCGACATCCTCGTTGGGCTCCTGCGTGACGACCGGCGGCTGCTGCATGACGTGCTGACGGGCGTCACCATCGTCAACGCGCGCTAACGGCGCTTGAGCGCCGCGGGGGCAGTGGTATCGTTTACAGATGCCCTTGCGGGCGGCGAACGGTCGAAGGGAGGAACGAGGTGACGACGCAGCCGCGCGACGCGCCGCAGTTCTACCTGACGGCACCTTCCCCCTGCCCCTATCTGCCGGGGCAGGAAGAGCGAAAGGTCTTCACCCATCTCATTGGCCGGCGGGCTGCCGAGATCAATGACATTCTGACCCAGGGGGGCTTCCGCCGCTCGCAGACCATCGCCTACCGCCCGGCCTGCGAACGGTGCAAGGCCTGCGTGTCGGTGCGCATCGTCGTCGACGGTTTCCGGCCGCGGCGCAGCATGCGGCGCGTGATCCGCGCCAATGCCGATCTCGTCGGCAGTATGGGCGAACCAATCCCCACCTCTGAGCAGTACTCGCTCTTCCGCCGCTATCTCGAGGCGCGTCATTCTGACGGCGGCATGGTGGATATGACGATGCTGGACTACGCCATGATGGTGGAGGACAGCCACGTGCCGACGCGCCTCATCGAATACCGCCGGCGTGGCCCCGACACGGGCATCCACGGCCGCGGCACGGGCGAACTGATGGGCGTGGCGCTCACCGACGTGCTCGGGGACGGCCTGTCCATGGTCTATTCCTTCTACGACCCGGACGATGGCGAGCGCAGCCTCGGCAGCTTCATGATCCTCGACCACATCGCCAAGGCCAAGCGCCTCGGGCTGCCCTACGTCTATCTGGGCTACTGGGTCGAGGGCTCGCGCAAGATGGCCTACAAGGCGCGCTTCCTGCCGCAGGAGCGGCTCTATCCGCAGGGCTGGGTGCGCTTCGACTGAGGTTGCACCACTGGCACGGGGCCGCGCGCCGAGGCGCAGGCCGGTTGTGGGCCGTTGCGCCCGCTTTTTGGCCTTCGACGGGCTTGACGGCGGCGCACGGCCAAGGAAGTGTCGCGGCATCGATTGGGAGTGCCCTGATGTCGTACACCACCTCCACCTCTCATGCCGCGCCTCTGGCGCGCCTTGTCGGTTCCTCCGCCCTGCGACGGGCCGGCGTCGTGCTCATCGGCAGCTGGCTGGTTGCTGCCTCGGCCTGGATCGAGGTGCCGATGTATCCGGTGCCCATGACGATGCAGACCTATGCGGTGCTGCTGGTCGGCGCGCTGTGTGGCGCGCGCCTGGCGAGCGAGACGCTGGTGGCCTATCTCGCGCAGGGCATCGCCGGCCTGCCTCTTTTCGCCGGCGGCAATGCCGGGCTCCTCTATTTCATGGGCCCGACGGGCGGCTACCTCGTGGGCTTCCTGCTCGCTGCGGCCTTCGTCGGCTGGCTCGCCGACCGGGGCTGGAACCGCCATTACGGCAAGCTGGCCGTCTCGCTCACCGTCGGCCATCTCATCGTCTTTGTTCCGGGCGTGGCCTGGCTCGCCCAGCTCGTCGGCTTCGAGAAGGCAATCGTCGCCGGCCTCGTGCCCTTCATTTTCGGCACGGTGCTGAAGTCGGCCCTTGCCTATGCAAGCGTCGTGGCGCTCGACCGGCACCGCTGATCGCGACACGAATCATCGGACAGGGCGGGCCTCGGCCCGCCCTTTTCATTTCCCGTTCTGCGGCGCGACCTCGACGGTGAGGCGCATCTCCGGGTGGATGCCGCAGGTGACGAGAAACAGCCCCGGCTCGTCGAAGGACAGGATCACCCGGTCGCCCGGCTCCTGCGCACCGGAGCTGAAGGTGAGGCGCGGGTCGTCGACGCGCACGTTGTGGGTGCGCGTGTCATCGTTGATGACGGTGAGCCCTTCGCCCGCGCGGATGCGCACGTGGTCGGGCGCGAAGCGCTTGCCCGCCTGGCGGACGGTGGACACCGACACGGCCCCCGCGCCGCCCGGCCCCTGCTCGACATGCGGCGGCAGCGAAGCCGGCCGCGGAGGATCCTCGCTCGACAGCGTGCCGAGGAAGGCGACGAGCTGGCGCCGCTCCTCCTCGGTGAGGGTGAGCGGCCGCGGCAGGTCCGCCGACAGCGTCGGCCGCTCGACGATGCCCTGCTCGTAATGGGCGACGACCTCCTCCAGCGTGGCCAACGAGCCGTCGTGCATGTAGGGCGCTGTCCAGGCCAGTTCGCGCAGGCTCGGCGTCTTGAAGGCATGGTCGGCCGCCGGCAGGCCGAGCGTAGCCCCCCGGCCGCGATCGTCGCCGGGCAGGCCGATGTCGTGGAAGGCCTCGTCGGTGAAGCGCCAGCCGCTGTGGCAGTTGACGCAGCCGGCCTTGCCGATGAAGAGGCGGAAGCCGGCGAGCTCGTCCGTCGTCAGGGCGTCGCGCTCGCCGGCCACGAACCGGTCGAAGCGGGTCTCGGGCGAGACGAGCGTACGCTCGAAGGCGGCGAGCGCACGGGTCAGGTTGACCGCATCGACCACCGGCCGCTCGGGAAAGGCTGCGGCGAAGGCGGCGCGCATCTCGGCGTCAGCCTCAAGGCGGGCCACGACATCCTCGATCTTCGCCCCCATCTCCGCAGGATTTTCGATGGGGCCGGTCGACTGGCTCTCCAGGCTCGTCGCGCGACCGTCCCAGAAGAAGGTACGCCCCCAGGCGAGATTCCACAGGGCCGGCGTGTGGCGAGGCAGGCGGGTGCCTGCGATGCCGCTGCCGAGCGGCACGCCGTCAGCGAAGCCGAGCTGCGGATCGTGGCAGGAGGCGCAGGAGAGGCTGCCGTCGCCCGAGAGCCTGGTGTCGAAGAAGAGCGCGCGGCCGAGCGCTACCTGCCGCGCGTCATCCTTGGTCGCCGAAGGACGCTGCGCAGGACGGGCGAAGGCGGCAAGGATATCTGCCGGGACGGACGACGGCGCCTCCGCCGACGACAGGCCGGCGCCGAGCACGATGGCGGCGGCGCAGGCCGCCGCGAGCCACGGCGGCCGCGCCGTCCGGCCCGAGACCGCTCGCAACCGGCTACGCCTGCGAACCATCGCTCACATCAGCTTGCCGATCTCGATCTCGGCCCTGGCGATATGCCCGAGCACCTGCGAGACGTCGAGCACCGGCTTCTTCGGCGCGGTGACGCTCGGCCAGGCCTTCTTCAGTTCCGCGATCTCATGCTGCAGGGCGGCATACGCCTCGGCATTCTTTTTCTCGAGATCGGGCGCGACCGCCGCCAGCATCTTCTCGGCCTGGAGCACGAAGCCGCGCGAATCCTGGTACTCGACGACGAGCTTGAACTTGCCGTTCTCGATGGCCGCCTCGTATTCCTCGCCGGCGGTGTTGAGCACCTCGAGCACCGCCTCGAGCGTCAGGCCCGGCCAGTCGGCCGTCTTCGCCTTCACCGCCGCATCGGCTGCTGCGAGCCGCTCGCGCACCGTCTTCAGCGCGCCCTCGTAGGCGTCCTTCTTCTTCGCCTTCACCGTCTGCGCCAGCGCCTTGAGCGCAGCCGAGAACGGCGGGATGCCGAAGCTCTTGAGGTCGCCTGCGATGTCGCCGTAGAGCTCCTCGGCCGGGTGCAGGAAGTGAACCGTCGCCTCGCTCCAGCGTCCGGCCTCGACCAGCTCGTTGCCGACGGCGAGATGGCCACTGATGAGGGCGAGATCGCGCGTCAGGCGCAGGTCCGGCGCAAGCTCCGCGCCGCCGCCCTCGCCTTCGCCCTCCCCGGCCGCTGCGTGCCCGGCATGGCTCCCCGCCACGCGCAGGACGAGATCCTGCCGAGCCGAGGCGTCCCCCGGCGCCGCCTGCTCGATGCCGCGCGTCAGCGGCTGGGCCGTCGCCTCCGTGCCGATGCCCGTGCCGACAAGCACGGCCGCACCCAGGCCGACCCAGACTTTCCTGGACTTGATCATGGCGGTTCTCCAGGTCAGAGATTGGAACTGTTTCAGTTAAAATTTCTATTCATTTTCATGTATTTAGCTATTTGCTATGGAGGCTCCGGTCAACGGAGAGAAAAACAATGCTCGTCCTCATCGCTGATATACTGACGGCGGAAGAGCTTGCGGACATTCGTGAAACGCTGGCCAGCCTGCGTTTCGGGGACGGGCGTGCGACGGCAGGCCGCAGCGCCCGGCTTGTCAAGGACAACCAGCAGGCCCGCGAGGGCGCTGCCGTGCGGCGCCTGCGCGAAAACGTCTCGGCGCGCATCCTCGCCAATCCCGTCTTCGCGGCGGCGGTCCGGCCCAAGGCGCTGACGCCGATCCTCTTCAGCCGCTACAGCGTCGGCCAGACCTACGGCACACATGTCGACAACCCGATCATGCACGGGCTGCGCACGGACGTGTCGTTCACGCTCTTCCTCGCCGATCCGCAGAGCTACGAGGGTGGTGAACTGGTGATCGAGAGCCCGGCAGGCGAGGAAGCGATCAAGCTGCCCGCGGGCCATCTCGTCGCCTATCCCTCGACGACGCTGCATCGGGTCGAGCCTGTACGGAGCGGCGAGCGCCTGGCCGCCGTCGGCTGGGCGCGCAGCTACGTACGGGATGCGGCGCGTCGCGAGCTGCTCTTCGACCTCGACACCGCGCGCACGCGGCTCTTCGAGCAGCACGGCAAGACGCCCGAATACGATCTGCTCGCGAAATGCGCCGCGAACCTGACACGCATGTGGGCGGAGGATTGAGAGGCGGCCGGCTTCGCCGTTCATCAATCGTCGAGCATCGAGTCGACGAACAGCTCGGGGTCGAGAAAGAACTCGCGCAGCACCCGGAAATGGTCCGTATCCTCGACGCGCACGGGAAAGAAGCCTGCCCGGTTGAGCATCCGCAGGTCCGCGCCGGGACAGGCCATGAGGAGTGGCGAATGGGTGGTGATGACCACCTGGCAGCGGCCGGAGCGCTCCATGGCGCGCAGGATCTTCATGAACTCGATCTGCCGCGAGGGCGAGAGAGCCGATTCCGGCTCGTCGAAGAAATAGACGCCCTGGTTCACGCAGCGCTCCCGGAAGAAGGCGAGAAAGCCCTCCCCGTGCGACATCTCGAGCCAGTCCGGCGGCGGTCCGCTGAACCATTCCTTTGCTGCCTCAACGAGATAGCGCGTGAGACAGAAGAAGGTCTCGGCACGGAAGAAATAGCCGCGCGTAATCCGCGGCAGCCAGCAGAGCTTCAGCGCGTCGGCCAGCGTCGCCTCGTCGTCGTGGCTGCCGAGCTTGTGGTCCGTCGCCCCGCCAAAATGGCCGAAGCCGGCCCTGATGGCGATACCCTCCAGCAGGGGTCGACTTGCCCACGCCGTTCTCACCCACGATGACGATGACCGGGGTGCGTGAAGGCGATCTCGAAGGCCCGTTCGCGGAAAATCGGCAGACAGAACGGATAGGCCGCCTAGTCCGCCACCTTCTCCGGCCGCAGCTCGACGTGCCTCAGATAGGGAGCCGGCAGGTTGATGGGACGGGCCCTGCGCATCTGCGCCTCGGATCATCCGTCGCCGGCCCGATCCCCCTCAGCCGCCGAACGTGTTGTTGCGCGGAAAGCCCTTCGGCGGCAGACGGCCGGCATCGCCACGGTTGCCGAGCCAGACCTTCAGGTCGTCGCCCGCCACCGTCCACGTGCGGCCGGATGTGTCCTTCCAGGTCAGGCCCTCGGCGAAGGTGAAGACCTTCACGTCCGACATGCCGCCGTCCTTGTACTTCTGCAGGCGCACGCCACGGCCGCGCGCCATCTCGGCCACCTGCGCCAGCGGGAAGATGAGGAGCTTGCGGTTCTCGCCGATGATGGCGACATGGTCACCCTCCGCCGGCACGCAGGCTGCCGCCCTGTAGGGCGCCGAGACGTTGAGCACCTGCTTGCCCTTGCGGGTGTTGGCAACGACGGCATCGGCCGAAGCGACGAAACCGCGCCCCTCCGTGGAGGCCAGCAGAAGTTTCGTCCCCGGCCGGTAGGGGAAGGCGGTGACGATGTCCGCGCCCTCCTCGAGATCGGCCATCAGGCGCACCGGATCGCCGAAACCGCGCCCGCCGGGCAGCTTGGATGCATCGAGTGTGAACACCTTGCCGTCGGTGGCGAGCACGAGAATCTTGGCCGTCGTCTCGGTGTGGAAGGCCACCTTGAGGGCGTCGTCGCCCTTGAACTGGAGGGTCGAGAAATCGGCCACGTGGCCCTTGAGCGCACGGATCCAGCCCTTCTCCGACAGCACGACGGTAATGGGCTCGCGCTCGACCATGGCCTCCGTCAGGTCGATGGAAGCCGCCTCGGGCGCCTCTGCGAAGGTGGTGCGGCGGCGGCCCAGCGGCGTCTCCGGCCCGAAGGTCTTCTTGACCTCGCGGATCTCCCAGGCAACCGTCTTCCACTGCTTGTCTTCGGAGGCCAGAAGGTCCTCGATGCTGCCCTTTTCGGCGGTCAGCTCGTCGAACTCCTTGCGCAGCTCCATCTCCTCCAGCTTGCGCAGGGAGCGCAGCCGCGTGTTGAGGATGGCGTCGGCCTGCACCTCCGTGAGCGAGAAGACCTTCATCAGCTCGGGCTTGGGCTCGTCTTCCTCGCGGATGATGCGGATCACCCTGTCAAGATCGAGATAGACGATCAGCAGGCCACCCAGGACCTCGAGGCGGCGCTCGATCTCTCCAAGGCGGTGACGGGAGCGGCGCAGCAGCACCTCCCGGCGATGGTCGAGCCACTCGCGCAGTGCCTCCGCCAGGCTGAGCACCCGCGGCACCTGCCCAGCCGTCAGCACGTTCATGTTGAGCGGCAGTCGGCTCTCGAGGTCCGTGAGCCGGAAGAGCGATTCCATCAGCAGGACGGGATCGACCGTGCGCGAGCGCGGCTCCAGCACGATGCGGATGTCCTCGGCCGATTCGTCGCGCACATCGGCCAGCAGCGGCAGCTTCCGCTCCTGCAGCAGCTCCGCGATCTTCTCGATGAGGCGCGCCTTGGCGACGCCGTAGGGGATCTCCGTGACGACGGCAACCCAGCCGCCGCGGCCCGTGTCCTCCTTCTCCCAGCGTGCCCGCACGCGGAAGGAGCCGCGGCCGGTGCTGTAGGCCTCCAGGATCGATTCCCGACTGTCGACGATGATGCCGCCGGTCGGCAGGTCCGGCCCCTGAACGAAAGTGAGCAGCTGCTCGGAGGATGCGCGCGGATGGCCGATGAGGTAGAGCGCAGCGTCGCACAGCTCGGCGACGTTGTGCGGCGGAATCGACGTCGCCATGCCCACGGCGATGCCCTGGCTGCCGTTGGCGAGCAGGTTCGGGAAGGCCGCCGGCAGCACGACGGGCTCCCGGTTGGCCTCGTCGTAGGTTTCGCGGAAATCGACGGCATCCTCGTCGATACCCTGCAGCAGCAGGCGCGCCACCTCCGTCATGCGCGCCTCGGTGTAGCGCATGGCGGCGGCGTTATCGCCGTCGATGTTGCCGAAGTTGCCCTGCCCCTCGATGAGCGGGTAGCGCTGGGCGAAGTCCTGCGCGAGCCGCACCAGCGCGTCGTAGATGGCCTGGTCGCCGTGCGGGTGGAACTGACCCATCACGTCGCCGACGACGCGGGCGGACTTCTTGAAAGCGGCGCCCGGATCGAGCCGCAGGAGGCGCATGCCGTACAGGATGCGCCGGTGGACCGGCTTCAGGCCATCGCGCGCATCGGGCAATGCCCGGTGCATGATGGTGGACAGCGCATAGGCGAGGTAGCGCTCCTCGAGCGCGTCCTTGAGATTGATGGTCTCGATGCTGCCACCGGACGGCGGATCGACAGGCTTGCCCATTACCAATTCCTCTCTCGGGGAACGGGTAGCGAACATGGCCGCGCATCGCAAGTGCGATGCAGGCGCGTCGCGGCTTCAGGCCTCGCGCCGTGCGTCGCTCCTCACGCTGCCGCCCTGCCCCGGCGCCCCGCCGCGCGCGACAAGCTCGACGAGGCGCCGGCGGGCGTCCGGCTCGGCAAGGCCGCGCGGCTCGTAGACGTGGCGGGAGAGGAAGAGCCCGGTGAGCCGAAACCCGGCGAGCACGTCGTCCGCGCCGATCGTGTCGACAAGCCCGCCCTGGCGCAGGAAGGAGGGCAGCGGCAGCAGCCGGTCGCGGTAGGGCTCGCCGGCGGCGCGCGAGACGGCGCGGCCTGACTTCGGCGAGACGTAGACGAGCTCCTGCGTGCCGCCGGTGGCCGCGCAGCAGGAGAGATCGAGACCGAAGCCCAGCTCCGCCAGCACGGCAAGCTCGAAGCGCACGATGAGTGCCGGGGCGACGGCCGGGTCATCGAGATGCTCCATGAGGACGCTCAGCGCCTCGTATAGGCCGGGGTGCGGATCGCGCTCCGGCATCAGCCTCAGCAAGGCCGTCAGCGTGCCGAGGCCGTGCAGGGCGAGCGGGGAATCGATGAAGCGGGCGGCGCGCATGGCGGTCGCCTCCACCGCATAGTGGCCGAGATGCTCCTCGATTCGGGCGCGCCAGACGACGCAGACCCCGTTGCCTGGCTGCAGGACGGGCTGCAGGCGGGGCGACCGGCCGCCACGCACGAGGCCCAGGTGGCGGCCGTGCGCCGCCGTCATCAGCTCGAGGATGACATTGGCCTCGCCGTGGCGCCTTGCGCCGAGCACGATGCCTTCGTCCTGCCATTCCATGGCGCACCCCGAGGCGGGCTCAGCCCTTGGGAAATTCCAGCCCCATCTCGCGGTAGCGGGCGGGATCGTCGCCCCAATTCTCGCGCACCTTCACGAAGAGAAACAGGTGCACCTTCGTCTCGACGATCTCGGCGATCTCGGCCCGGGCCAGCGAGCCGATGGTCTTGATGGTCTGGCCGCCCTTGCCGAGCACGATCTTGCGCTGGCTCTCGCGCTCCACGTAGATCGTCTGCTCGATGCGCACGGAGCCGTCCTTCATCTGCTGCCACTGGTCGGTCTCGACCGTGGAGGAGTAGGGCAGCTCGTCGTGCAGGCGCTCGAAGAGCTTCTCGCGCGTGATCTCGGCCGCGAGCATGCGCAGCGGCGCGTCCGACACCTGGTCCTCCGGATAGAGCCAAGGCCCCTCCGGCATCATCGCGGCAAGCCGGGCGCGCATGTCGTCGACGCCGTCGCCGGTGAGCGCCGAGATCATGAAGGTCTCGACGAAGGGCTGGCGGGCGTTGAGGTCGGCGGCGAGCTGAAGCAGCTTCTCCTTCCGCACCACGTCCACCTTGTTGAGGATGAGCACCTTCGGCTGACGGATGTCGGCGAGCTTCTCGAGGATGGCGGCGCTCTCCTCGTCGAGCCCCTTGCGCGCATCGATGAGGAGGCACACGACGTCCGCATCCCCCGCCCCGCCCCAGGCGGACGTCACCATGGCGCGGTCGAGCCGGCGCCTCGGCCGGAAGATGCCAGGCGTATCGACGAAGATGACCTGGCTCCCGCCCTCGAGCGCGATGCCGCGCACCAGGGTGCGTGTCGTCTGCACCTTGCGCGAGACGATCGACACCTTGGTGCCGACAAGCGCGTTGACGAGGGTCGACTTGCCGGCGTTGGGCGCACCGATGAGCGCCACGAAGCCGCAGCGCGTCCCCGCGCCCGCCGCGGAACCCGTTTCAGCGGCGTTTTCGTCACTCATCCCGGTTCACCGTCCAGATCTTTTCGCGCAGCAGGAAGGCCTCGGCAGCGGCTTGCTCGGCATTGCGCTTGGCTGTGCCGCGGCCCAGCGCCTGCTCCATGCCCTCGACGTTGACGCCGATGACGAACTCGGGCGCGTGGTCCGGCCCCGAGCGCTCGACAAGCTCATAGGTGGGCGCCGGCAGGCCGCGCCCCTGCGCCCACTCCTGCAGCGCCGTCTTGGCGTCGCGCAGGGGCCGGCGCGGAGCGTGCAGACGGGCAGAGAACGCCCGCTCGACCAGCCCGCGCGCAGCCTCGTAGCCTCCGTCGAGGAAGACCGCGCCGACGATGGCCTCGCACACATCGGCGAGGATAGCACGGTTGCGCCGCGCGCCGGAGGAAACCTCGCCGTCGCCAAGGTGAAGGAAGGGCCCGACGTCCCAGGCCTGCGCCACCTCGGCACAGCTCTCCTTGCGCACGAGCTCCGCAAGGCGGCGGGACAGTTCGCCCTCCTCCGCCGCAGGAAAGGCCTTGAGCAACATGTCGGCCACGCACAGGCCGAGCACCCTGTCACCCAGGAACTCGAGGCGCTGGTAGGAGCGCGTCTTGTCGGTGGGCGAGGCGCTGACGTGGGTCAGCGCGCGCTTCAGCAGGTCCTTGTCGGTGAAGGAATAGGAAAGCTGCGCTTCAAGCGCGGCAGTATCGGCGGATTTGCGGCCCAAGGTCAGTGCACCGTCTTTACTTGACCGGGGTGAAGATGCGGTCCCAGCGAACCGTCCACGGCCATTCCCACACCTTCCAGCCGGCGCTGCCCTCCTCGATGGAGAAGAAGATGATCTCCGCCCGGCCGACGATGTTCTCGAAGGGCACCTGGCCGACGGCATTCTCGTCCCGGCTGTCGGTGGAGTTGTCGCGGTTGTCGCCCATCATGAAATAGTGGCCAGGCTGCACCTTGTAGACATAGGTGTTGTCCCAGTAGCCACGGTCCCCATCGCGCTCGATGATGATGTGGCTCGTGCCGCCGGGCAGCGTCTCGCGGTACATGGGCACCTCGATGTCGCGGCCCCAGGAATCCTGCGTCACGTAGTTGCCGATGCGCTCGCGCTTCACCGGCTCGCCGTTGATGTGCAGCACGCCGTCGATCATCTGGATCGTGTCGCCCGGCAGGCCGACGACACGCTTGATGTAGTCCGTCGAGTTGTCCTTCGGCAGCTTGAACACGACGATGTCGCCGCGCTTGGGCTCGGAGCCCCAGATGCGGCCGGAGAACAGCGGCGGACCGAAGGGGAAGGAATAGCGCGAATAGCCGTAGGCGTATTTCGAGACAAAGAGATAGTCGCCGATCAGCAGCGTCGGAATCAGCGAGCCCGAGGGGATGTTGAAGGGCTGGAACAGGAAGGTGCGCACCACGAGGGCGATGAGCAGCGCCTGGACGATGACCTTGACCGTCTCGAGAATGCCGCCCTGGTCAGCTTTCTTCTTCGTTTCGTCCACGCGCGCCTCGTCCATCGATCGTGCCTTCCCGGGAACCTCGCGCCACCCGCACCCCGGCGGAGCAGCCCATCCCTGCCCTCGCGGCCGCGGTCCACCCGCCCCTGCCGCCCGGCTCAGGGAAACCGTTGCGGTCTAGCCGATACGCCCCCGCGCCGCAACGCGAACCCGCGCGGCCCATAGCAGATGTGAATGCGGCGCGAGCGTGACACGATCACTGCGGCCGCGCCAGCGCCTCGATGACGACGAAGGCCTGCGCCAGCGGCGGATCGTCCGTCAGCGAGACGTGCACCACCGCCTCGTGGCCGGGCGGCGTGATCTCCTTCAGCCGCGCGAGGGCGCCGCCCGTCAGCCGCATGGTGGGGCGTCCGCCGGGCAGGTTGACCACCTCCATGTCGCGCCAGAAGACGCCGAGCCGGATGCCCGTGCCGAGCGCCTTGGCGCAGGCCTCCTTGGCCGCGAAGCGCCGCGCATAGGAGGCGGCCCGGGCGGCGCGCCGCTCGCACTTCGTCCGCTCGCCCTCCGTGTAGATGCGGTGGGTGAAGCGCTCACCGAAGCGCTCCAGCGAGCGCTCGATGCGGCGGATGTCGCAAAGGTCGGAGCCGATGCCGATGATCATGACGCCCCTTATGCGCCGGCGCGGCCGGCCTCGATGGCGGCGCGCATGGCCCGCACGGCCCCTTCGAGCCCGAGGAACACGGCCTCGCCGATGATGTAGTGGCCGATGTTGAGCTCCACCACCTGCGGAATCGCCGCCACCGGACCGACGTTGGCCGTGGTGAGGCCGTGGCCGGCGTGGACCTCGATGTTGTAGTGGGCAGCGCGCGCGGCAGCCTTGCGCAGGCGCTCCAGCTCGTGGGCGATGCGCGCCTCGTCCCCGGCGGCCACCGCCTCGGCATAGGCGCCGGTGTGCAGCTCGACCACCGGGGCGAGCAGCGCCGCCGCCGTCTCCATGATCGCCTCGTCAGGCTCGATGAAGAGCGAGACGCGGATGCCCGCGCGGCTGAGTTCGGCGACGATGGGCCGCAGGTGAGCGAAGCCGGCCACGATGTCGAGACCGCCCTCCGTCGTGCGCTCCTCGCGCTTTTCCGGCACGAGGCAGGCGGCATGCGGCAGGGTGGCGAGGGCAATGGCCACCATCTCCTCCTCCGCCGCCATCTCGAGGTTGAGCGGCACGGGCAGCTCGGCCTTGAGGCGCGCGATGTCCTCGTCACGGATGTGGCGACGGTCCTCGCGCAGGTGCGCGGTGATGCCGTCCGCCCCGGCCGCGACGGCGGCATGGGCCGCGCGCACGGGGTCGGGATGGTCCCCGCCGCGCGCGTTGCGGATGGTGGCGACGTGATCGATGTTGACGCCCAGTCTCACAGTGGATGCCATGTGACGCACTTCTCCAGGCGGGCGAGGCCCCGGCCGGGCACGCGGCCGACTCCCCTGCCCCGTGCCCCGGATTTAGCCGAAGTCGCGCCATCCAGCCATGGCGTTGTGCGGGAGGGGAAAGTGAGCGACGGAAGTGACAACGGCTTGTCCATGTCGGCAGCGCCGCAACTACCTTGCCATCGGAGACGTCTCCGGATTCTTCCTTCATCGCCTCTCCTTAAGCCACACCCCCTTGCCTTCCCCCCGAAAATCCCTTAAAGGCCCGGCTTCACGTTCGCTCCGGCCGGGGGCTGAACGGACGGCGGCGTCTTGCCTGCGGGAGGGGATCCCGCGGTGAGGCCTGCAGGGGCTTCTGCCCCGGCGTCCCGTGTCTCCGCCTTCGAACAGCGCGCTCGGGCCTTGGCGACAGGGCTCGAAGGGCTCAGCGCCGGGGCGACGTCGGTTGAAAGGAAAGGCCACCCAATGGCTCTCTACGAGCACGTCTTCCTGGCACGCCAGGATATTTCTGCACAGCAGGTCGAGGCCCTGATCGAGCAGCTCAAGGGCATCATCGAGGCGAACGGCGGCTCCGTCGGCAAGACCGAGTACTGGGGCATCAAGTCGCTCGCCTACCGCATCAAGAAGAACCGCAAGGCGCACTTCGCGCTGCTCAACATCGACGCCCCCCACGCGGCCGTGGCGGAGATGGAGCGCCAGATGCGCATCAACGAGGACATCCTGCGCTTCCTCACCCTGCGGGTCGAGGCGCACGAGGAGGGCCCCTCCGCGATGATGCAGAAGCGCGACCGTGACGAGCGCCGCGACCGCGACGGCTTCGACCGCGGCCCGCGCGCTGACCGCCCGCGCCGTGACCGCCGCGAAGACGAGGCGGCGACCGAGGAGGAGATCTGAGCCATGTCGAGCGCACCCCGCCGCCCCTTCTTCCGCCGCCGCAAGACCTGCCCGTTCTCGGGCCCCAACGCGCCGGTCATCGACTACAAGGACACGCGCCTGCTCTCGCGCTACATCTCCGAGCGCGGCAAGATCGTGCCCTCGCGCATCACGGCCGTCTCGGCCAAGAAGCAGCGCGAGCTCGCCCAGGCCATCAAGCGCGCGCGCTTCCTGGGCCTGCTGCCCTACGTCATCAAGTAAGGTGGCGGCCGACGCGGCATCCGGTCCGCCGGGTGCCGCGCGCCAGCGCCGGGCGGACGCCGCGCCCGCCCGGACATGATCGAACGAACACGAACCCGTCGCTCTCCCGTCTCGCAGCGTGGAGAGTTTTGTTGGGACGGACAAGGGATCCGCCCCTAACCCTGCGAAAGGCAGCGGGACAGCAGGACGATGATGAGCACCCTCGTCACAGGCGCAGGCGCCGGTCTGGTATCGGCCCTCCTCTTCACCGTGGTGATCACCGGATCGCCGCTGGCGGTGATGCTGTCCTATGTCGCGCCGCTTCCCGTCATCATCGCTGCCCTCGGCTGGAACCACCGGGCCGGCCTCGTGGCCACCGCAGCGGGCGCGCTCGCCGTGGGCGTCGCGCTGCGCTGGGCTGCGGCGCCCGCCTTCGCGCTCGGCGTCGCCCTGCCCGCCTGGTGGCTCGCCTACCTCGCCCTGCTCGGCCGCCCGACGGACGATGGGCGTATCGAGTGGTATCCCGTCGGCCGCCTCCTCCTGTGGGTGGCAGCGGTGGCCGGGCTCGTCACTTTCGCCGGCGCAGTCTCTCTTGGCTGGTCCTACGACAGCTACGAAGAGATTATGCGCCGGGCCATCAATTCCGTGCTGAAGGCCGAGCTTGGCGCCGCGGCCGACGGCGAGCTGCCGGCCGGCCTCTCCTCCGCCGCGCTGGTGGACACCATCGTCACCGTGATGCCGCTTGCCGCCGCGGCCTCCTTCGTCCCGATGCTCGTCATCAACCTGTGGGGCGCGGCCAGGGCCGTGAGCCTCTCGGGCCGCCTGCCGCGGCCGTGGCCTGCACTGCCGCAGATGATGCTGCCGCGCCCGGCCCCCTTCCTGCTGCTTGTCGCGCTCGCCGGCTCTTTCGTGCTCACCGGCTTTGCCGGCGTCCTCGCCCAGGCGCTCACCGGTGCGCTTGCGGCTGCCTTCGCGCTGCAGGGCCTCGCTGCCATCCACCGCTGGACGGCGGGCAAGGCCGGGCGGCCGTTGATCCTCGGCCTCGTCTATCTCGTCGTCGTCATCTTTCTCATCTGGGCGCTGCCGGTGCTCGCCGTCGTCGGCGTCGCGGCTGCCTTCTTCGGCCCGCCCGAACAACAGATCACGCCGGGCGTCCCGCCCGTCGCGTCCTCCGACAACCGCACCTGAAGCTGAAACCGAAGGAGAACCACCATGGAAGTCATCCTGCTCGAGCGCGTGCCGAAGCTGGGCCAGATGGGCGACGTCGTGCGCGTGCGCGACGGCTATGCCCGCAATTTCCTCCTGCCGCGCGGCAAGGCGCTGCGCGCTACTGCCGCCAACAAGGCGCACTTCGAGCAGCAGCGCGCCCAGCTCGAGGCCCGCAACCTCGAGCTGCGCAGCGAGGCCGAGAAGGTGGCCGAGAAGCTCAACGGCGAGACCTTCGTCATCCTGCGCCAGGCCGGCGAGACGGGCGTGCTCTATGGCTCGGTCGCCACGCGCGACATCGCCGAGGCGCTGACCGAGGGCGGCTTCACCGTCACCCGCCAGCAGATCGTGCTCAACACGCCGATCAAGACGCTCGGCCTGCACACCGTGCCGGTGACGCTGCACCCCGAGGTTGAAGTGACGATCACCATCAACGTCGCCCGCAGCGCCGAGGAGGCCGAGCGCCAGCAGCGCGGCGAGGCCGTGTTCACGCGCGAGGAGACGGACCTCGACGACCTCGGCCTCGAGGTGGGCGCGGCCCTGGCCGACGCCGCCGGCGACGAGGAAGCCTGATCGTCCGCAAGGCGGAAACGGGCCGGCGGCAGGGCCGCCGGCTTTCCACCTTCAGTCATGTTTGCTGTTCATGGGCGCCGCCGTCGGCGCCCATTGCTTTTCTGGGCAACCGTTCCTAACCTTTTTTCCCGTCGTTCCAGCACAGTTTGCAACGGCCGCAAGGCCGGGGGAGGTGCAGGTATGGACAGGTTGCTGCGACCGATGCTTCGCCGCCTCATCCGGCAGGGCTCGCTCGAGGTCCAGGTGGCGGACGAGCCGCCTTTCGTCGTCGGGGACGGCAGCGGTCCTCCCCTCTCTGTCCGCATCGCCGACAGGCGCGCCGTCCTCGCCCTGCTCCTCAACCCCGACCTTGCCCTCGGCGAGCTCTACATGGACGGCCGCCTTTCGATGCAGAAGGGTGACATCGCCGACCTCATCGCCCTCGGCATGATCAACCTGCGGCTCTCCACCCCGCCCCTGCCGGTGCGCCTCGTCCGCCGCTGGCGCAAGTGGCTGCGCGCCGTGATGCAGTGGAACCGCATGCCGCAGGCGCGGCGCAACGTGGCGCACCACTACGATCTCGACGGGCGGCTCTACAGCCTCTTTCTCGACGCCGACAGACAATATTCCTGTGCCTATTTCGAGACGCCGGACCAGTGCCTCGACGATGCACAGCTTGCCAAGAAGCGGCACATCACGGCCAAGCTCCTTGTCGAGCCGGGGCACAAGGTGCTCGACATCGGTTGCGGCTGGGGCGGCCTCGGCCTCTATCTCGGCGCCTATGCGGAAGCGGAGGTGCTCGGCATCACCCTGTCGCAGGAGCAGCTCGGCGTGGCCAACGCCCGCGCCAAGGAGCGCAACCTCGCCGACAAGGTGCAGTTCCGCCTGCAGGACTACCGCGCCGTCGAGGGACGGTTCGACCGCATCGTCTCGGTGGGCATGTTCGAGCACGTGGGCGTGCCCTATTACCAGACCTTCTTCGACACCGTGGCGCGCCTGCTCGACGACGACGGTGTGATGCTGCTGCACTCCATCGGCCGCATGGAGGAGCCGGGGGCGACCAACTCCTGGATCGCCAAATACATCTTCCCCGGCGGCTACATCCCGGCCCTGTCGGAGGTGCTGCCGGCCATCGAGCGCGCCGGCCTCATCGTGACGGACATCGAGATCCTGCGCCTGCACTATGCCGAGACGCTGAAGGCCTGGCGCCAGCGTTTCCACGCCCGCCGCGAGGAGGCTGTTGCTCTCTACGACGAGCGTTTCGCCCGCATGTGGGATTTCTATCTCGCCGGCTCGGAAATGTCCTTCCGCCACGACGGCATGATGGTGTTCCAGATCCAGCTCGCCAAGAAGGTCGACACGGTGCCGCTGACGCGCAACTACATCGCCGAGCGCGAGGCAGCGCTGCGGCGGCGCGAGGGCCAGCGCAGCCCCCTGCGGCTCGCGGGCGAATAGGCCGGCGCGGGGCGCCGTGGCGCCTCCGCGCCCTGCCGGAGAGTCACCTCGGCGACACGGTCAACAGAAGGTTAACGCTTCGTTAACGCCATCCCCGCTTTTCTGGCCTGTGCACGGCGTTTTTCCTGCCGGGCCCGGGCGCAGCTTCGGCGGGCGCGCGGACGTGTTAGTCTGCTCGTCCAGCGACTCGACGACCGAAGACCGATGGCACCGAATTCACTCGCAGCGCGGCTCGACGGCCCGGAAGAGCCACGCTACCGCCATGCCCCGCACAACATCGACGCCGAGCAGGCGCTGCTCGGTGCGATTCTCGTGAACAACGAGGCGTACTTCCGCGTCTCCGACTTCCTCGAGCCGCAACACTTCTACGAGGAGATCCACCGCCGCATCTACGAGGTGGCGTCGAGCCTCATCAAGGCGGGCAAGATCGCAACGCCGATCACGCTCAAGACCTTTCTTGGCGACCACGACCTGGGCGGCCTCACAGTCTCGCAGTATCTCGCGCGGCTCGCCGCCGAAGCGACGACCATCATCAACGCCGAGGACTACGGGCGCACCATCCACGACCTCGCCATCCGCCGCGAGCTCATCGCCATTGGCGAGGAGATGGTGAACGCTGCCTATGACGCGCCGGTCGACGTCTCGCCCCGCGACCAGATCGAGGACGCGGAGCGCAAGCTCTACAGCCTGGCCGAGACGGGCCGCTATGACGGCGGGTTCCAGCGTTTCGCCGACGCGCTCACCGCGGCCATCGACGTTGCCGCCGCGGCCTACAAGCGCGAGGGCAAGCTCTCCGGCCTCGCCACGGGCCTGCACGACCTCGACCGCATGATGGGCGGCCTGCAGCCGTCGGACCTCGTCATCCTCGCCGGCCGCCCGGCTATGGGCAAGACGTCGCTCGCCACCAACATCGCCTTCAACATCGCCAAGGCCTATCGCGGGGAGAAGCAGCCGGACGGCTCGATGAAGACCGTCGATGGCGGCATCGTCGGCTTCTTCTCGCTCGAAATGTCGGCCGAGCAGCTCGCCAACCGCATCATTGCCGAGCAGTCGGGCATCCCCTCCTACAAGATCCGCCGCGGCGACATCCGGGAAGAGGAATTCTACCGCATCAGCGACGTCGCCCGGGAGATGCAGACCATCCCCTTCTACATCGACCAGACGGGCGGTCTCTCCATTGCCCAGCTTGCGGCGCGGGCGCGGCGCCTCAAGCGCCAGCGCGGGCTCGACCTGCTTGTGGTCGACTACCTGCAGCTGCTCTCGGGCTCGTCCAAGCGGGGCGACAACCGCGTGCAGGAGCTGACCGAGATCACAACGGGTCTGAAGGCGCTGGCCAAGGAGCTGCACGTGCCGATTATCGCGCTCTCGCAGCTCTCGCGTCAGGTCGAGGCCCGGGACGACAAGCGGCCGCAGTTGTCGGACCTGCGCGAATCGGGCTCGATCGAGCAGGATGCTGACGTCGTCCTGTTCGTCTATCGCGAGGAGTACTACCTCAAGAACAAGGAGCCGAAGCCCGGTACCGAGGAACATTTCAAATGGCAGGCCGAGATGGACAAGGCCCACGGCAAGGCCGAGGTCATCATCGGCAAGCAGCGCCACGGCCCGACCGGCACCGTGCAGCTGTCCTTCCAGGCGGATGTCACGCGCTTCGGCAATCTCGCGCAGGAAGATCACCTGCCAGAGCAGTATTAGGCGCCCGCGAGGCGGAATATCCATGACATGAGGCTCCGGACATTGTGACCAGCGCAGCGCACGGGCCCTGCCCCGCCGTCGGCGAGGATGAGGCGGGCGGGCTTCTCACCATCGACCTGGCCGCCCTGGTCGCCAACTGGCGCGCCCTGGCCGCAAGGGTCGGCTCCGCCGAGACGGCGGCGGTCGTCAAGGCCGACGCCTATGGCATTGGCATCGAGCAGGCTGTGTCTGCGCTCTATGGCGCCGGCTGCCGCACCTTCTTCGTCGCCCACCCCGTCGAGGGACGGCGCGTGCGCGCGGCCGCGCCCGATGCCGTGATCTACGTGCTGAACGGCCTTCTGCCCGGCACCGCTGCCGCCTACCGGGCGCACGACCTGCGGCCGGTGCTCGGCTCGCTGGAAGAGATCGAGGAGTGGGCGGCCTTCTGCCGCGCCGGCGCAGGCCGCCTGCCGGCGGCCCTCCATGTCGACACCGGCATGAACCGCCTCGGCCTGCGGGTGGAAGCGGCGGTCCAGCTCGCCGAAAACACTGAGCTGCTCGGTGCCTTCACGCCAAGCCTCGTGATGAGCCATCTCGTCTCCGCCGAGGAGCCGGACGACCCCATCAATGCCCGGCAGATCGCTGCCTTCTCGCATGTGCGCGAGCGCTTTGCCGGCGTGCTGGCCTCGCTCGCCAATTCCTCCGGCATTTTCCTGCCCCAGGCGCCGCATTTCGATCTCGTGCGGCCAGGCTACGCGCTCTATGGCGGCAACCCGACACCCGAGCGGGCCAACCCCATGCGTCCCGTCGTCCAGCTCGAGGCGCGCGTCATCCAGCTGCGCTGGACGCCGGACGGCGAGACCGTGGGCTACAACGGCCACTGGACAGCACAGGGGCGGCGGCGCATCGCGACGCTCTCGGTGGGCTATGCCGACGGCTACCTGCGCACGGCAAGCGGCACCAACCTCAAGGCCGGCGGCGAGGCTGTCGTGGCCGGCGTGCGCTGCCCCTTCGCCGGCCGCATCTCGATGGACCTCATCACCCTCGATGTCAGCGCCGTGCCGGAAGGGGCCATCCAGCGTGGTGACAAGGTCACCCTCATCGGCAATGGCCTGACCATTGACGAGGTCGGCAAGCGCGCCGGCACCATAGGCTACGAGATCCTGACGAGCCTCGGCAGGCGCTATCATCGCCGCTACCTGCCGGCAACGGTCTAGCCCATGGCACGGCGTGCGCCCGCCTTCATCTGCCAGAGCTGCGGCGCGTCCTACACGCGCTGGCAGGGCAAGTGCGACGCCTGCGGCGCCTGGAACAGCCTGGCCGAGGAGACGACGAGCGCCCCGCCCATGCCTGTGCCGGGCGCGCGGCCGGGCGGCCGGCTGAAGGGGCGCATCTTCCCGCTCGAGGGCCTCACGGGCAGCGAGGCGCAGGCGCCGCGCGCGGTGAGCGGCATCGGCGAACTCGACCGCGTGACCGGCGGCGGCTTCGTCGAGGGTTCGGTCATCCTCATCGGCGGCGATCCGGGCATCGGCAAGTCGACCCTGCTCATCCAGGCCTGCGCCGCCCTGGCCCGGGCCGGCCACCGCATCGCCTACATCTCCGGCGAGGAGGCCATCGGTCAGGTGCGCCTCAGGGCGGAGCGGCTCGGCCTCACCGACGCGCCGGTGGAGCTCGCCTCGCAGACCAATGTTGAGGACATCGTCGCCACCCTGTCCCAGGGGCCGGCGCCGCGCCTCGTGGTCATCGATTCGATCCAGACCATGTGGAGCGGCCTCGTCGATGCCGCGCCCGGGACAGTGACGCAGGTGCGCGGCAGCGCGCAGACGCTCATCCGCTTCGCCAAGACGACGGGCACGTGCGTCATCCTCGTCGGCCACGTCACCAAGGACGGGCAGATCGCCGGCCCGCGCGTCGTCGAGCACATGGTGGATGCGGTCGTCTCCTTCGAGGGCGACAGCGGCCACCATTTCCGCATCCTGCGCGCGGTCAAGAACCGCTTCGGCCCCACGGATGAGATCGGCGTCTTCGAAATGACGGGCAACGGCCTCGCCGAGGTGCCGAACCCCTCCGCCCTCTTCCTTGCCGGACGTGACCACGAGGCGCCCGGAGCTGCCGTCTTTGCCGGCATGGAGGGCACGCGCCCTCTCCTCGTCGAGTTCCAGGCGCTCGTCGCCCCCACCGCCCTCGGCACGCCACGGCGCGCCGTGGTGGGCTGGGAGCAGAACCGGCTCGCGATGGTGCTGGCAGTGCTCGAGGCGCACGGCGGCCTCAAGCTCGGCATGCACGACGTCTACCTCAACGTCGCCGGCGGACTGAAAATCACCGAGCCGGCGGCAGACCTTGCCGCGGCGGCCGCGCTCGTCTCCTCCCTCGCCGGTCGGCCGCTGCCGCCCGAGGTGGTGTTCTTCGGGGAGATTGGTCTTTCCGGCGCGATCAGGCCGGTTGCCCAGAGCGCCCAGCGCCTCAAGGAGGCGGCCAAGCTCGGCTTTCGCCGCGCCGTGACGCCTGCCGCCCTGCGCGAGACGGGCGATGCGACGCTTGCGCTCACGGGCATGGCCCATATTGCCGATCTCGTCGCCATGGTGGCGGCCGGGCCCCGGCAAGGCGCATCCCGGATTGCTTATGACAGGTGACGAAAACGCAACGGCGGGCTATACAGCGCGTTGAGGCAGCAACGTGGCCGGCGGCATCCGAGGCCGAAGGCATAACGAAGACAGGGCTCAACGGCACGCGCTCATGCCAGTTCCGCTTCTTGATCTCATCGTCCTCGGCATCGTCGTTATTTCGGCGCTGCTTGCGACCGTCCGCGGCTTCACACGCGAGATCCTCGCCATCGCATCGTGGTGCGCCGCCGCCGTTGCCGCGCTGATGCTGCACCCGGCGCTGCTGCCCTATGTGAAGGAGCACATCTCCAACCCGACCATCGCTCTCGTCGTGGCCATCGCGGCGATCTTCCTGGTCACGCTGATCATCGTGTCCTTCATTACGGTGCAGCTGTCAGATCTCGTGCTCGATTCGCGCATCGGCGCGCTCGACCGTTCGCTGGGCTTCCTCTTTGGCGCCGCCCGCGGCTTCCTGATCTGCGCCGTTGCCTTCCTCTTCTTCAACTGGCTGGTTACGCCCGACATGCAGCCGGAATGGGCGCGCGAGGCCAAGACGCGCGGCATCCTGCAATCCACGGGCGACAGCCTGATGGCCCTTCTGCCGGACGACCCGGAAACCGCCATCCTGCAGCGCCTCAAGCGGGTGAAGCCGGAGGGCGAGACCGGGGAGCCGCCGGCCGAGGCCGTGCCGGAGCAGCGCACCCAGCAGACACCGGGCAGCTACGAGCAGAGCGACAAGCAGGGCATCCGAGCCCTGGCGGGGGGAAACAACTGAGGCGACCCGCGCTTTTCGCGCATGCGGCATGAACGCGAGTGCGAATTGCAACGATGGTGGTTAGACACGACATGAGGCTTTGACCGCCCGTCCCCATGACCTCATGGCCGACGGGCTGCCGTGCGTGCGGTGGACGAGATGATGGACAGCGACTTCGACGGGGATACCCTGCACGAGGAGTGCGGGGTGTTTGGCATTTTTGGGCATCCTGACGCCGCGGCGGTAACAGCGCTTGGTCTGCACGCGCTGCAGCACCGCGGGCAGGAGGCGGTCGGCATCGTCTCCTATGACGGGGCGAAGTTCCATGCCGAGAAGTATCTCGGCCTCGTCGGCGACAACTTTTCCGACGCGTCGGTGATCGCCCGCCTGCCGGGTGCCTCTGCCATCGGCCACGTGCGCTACGCCACGACGGGCGAGACGGCGCTGCGTAATGTGCAGCCGCTCTTCGCCGAGCTGCACGGCGGCGGCTTCGCCGTGGCGCACAACGGCAACCTCACCAACGCGCTCACCCTGCGCCGCCAGCTGGTGCAGGAGGGCTCCATCTGCCAGTCCACCAGCGACACCGAGGTCATCCTGCACCTCGTGGCACGCAGCCGCCGCACCCGGTTCATCGACCGCTTCATCGACGCGCTCAGGCGGCTCGAAGGGGCCTATTCCTTCGTCGGCCTCACCAACAAGAAGCTCATCGGCGCGCGCGACCCGCTCGGCATCCGCCCGCTGGTGCTGGGCCAGCTCGACGGCTGCTACATTCTCGCGTCGGAGACCTGCGCGCTCGACATCATCGGCGCCAAGTTCGTGCGCGACGTGGAGAACGGTGAGATTGTCGTCATCTCCGAGGAGGGGCTCGAGTCGATCAAGCCCTTCCCTCCGCAGCCGATGCGCCCCTGCATCTTCGAGTACATCTATTTCGCCCGGCCCGATTCCATCGTGCACGGGCGCAACGTCTACGAGGTCCGCAAGCGCATGGGCGAGCAGCTGGCGCGCGAGGCGCCGGCCGATGCCGACGTCGTGGTGCCGGTGCCGGATTCCGGCGTGCCGGCCGCCATCGGCTACGCGCAGGCCTGCAACCTGCCCTACGAGCTCGGCATCATCCGCAACCACTATGTCGGGCGCACCTTCATCCAGCCGACCCAGTCCGTGCGCGAGATCGGCGTGCGCATGAAGCACTCGGCCAACCGCGGCGTGGTCGCGGGCCGGCGCATCGTGCTCGTCGACGATTCCATCGTGCGCGGCACGACGTCGGTGAAGATCGTACAGATGATGCGCGATGCCGGCGCGACGGAGGTGCATTTCCGCATCGCCAGCCCGCCGATCACCCATCCCGACTACTACGGCATCGACACGCCCGAGCGCGAGAAGCTGCTGGCCGCCACCCACACGCTCGAAGAGATGCGGGCCTACATCGGCGCCGACTCCCTCGCCTTCCTGTCGGTGGACGGCATCTACAGGGCGGTCGGCTACGAGGGCCGTGACCCGGTGCGCCCCCAGTTCACCGACCACTGCTTCACCGGCGACTACCCGACGCCGCTCACCGATGTGACGGGCGAGGCGCCCCGCCAGCTCTCCATGCTGGCCGAGGCGGGCTGACAAAGCCCTCTCCCAAAGAGAATCCCGCCTTCGCGAGAAGGCGGGTTTTTCTTTTGGCCGGAGGCGGCGCGGGGTCAGATCACGATGACCCGCGTCCCCGTCGGCACGCGCTGGTAGAGGTCGATGATGTCGTCGTTCATCAGCCGCACGCAGCCGGAGGAAACCGCCTGGCCGATGGTCCAAGCCTCGGACGTGCCGTGGATGCGATAGAGCGTGTCGACACCGTTCTTGTAGAGATAGAGGGCGCGGGCGCCGAGCGGATTCTTGAGGCCGCCCGCCATCATCGCCGGCAGCTCCGGCTGGCGCTTGCGCATCTCCGGCGGCGGATACCACGCCGGCCACACCGCCTTGCGCGCCACCGTCGCCTCGCCCGACCAGGCGAAGCCGTCGCGGCCGATGCCGCATCCGTAGCGCAGCGCCTGGCCGTCCGGCAGCACGAGGTAGACGAAGCGCGTCTTGGTGCGCACGACGATGGTGCCGGGGCGCCCGGGCCCCTCGTAGGGCACGATCTGGCGCATGTAGATGGGGTCGATGACGAAGTCGTCCCGCGTGCCGGCGAGCGCGTCCGCCGTCTGCTGCGCGGAGGCGCCGACGCCGGTCATCGCCGCGGCAGGCATGCCGGCGAGCGAGCAGGCGGCGGCGCCGAGGCCGAGGGAGAGAAAACTGCGACGATCCATGGACATGTGTTGAACCTCGGGAGGGGATGGACGCCGCCGGCAGCGGGCCCGGGCGGGCTTCGGCGCCCGCCTCGGCCGCCGGGCCGGCTCGCACCGGCAGGTCGCTCCTGCCCGTGCGCGCCTCCGGGGCGTCGTGAATGAAGGGAAAAGTCAGGTCACGGGTTGGCGAGGCGGACCGAGCGGCGGCGGCACCTCGCGTGTCGGCGGCATGCGGCCCTGCTCGCATGCGGCAATGCCGGAGAAGGTGCGGACCGGCGCTGCGGCCACACCGGCTGGCAGGATGCCCGGCTGGCAGGGCGACTTGGTCTCCGAGGCGGGTACTGCCCGGTCTTCGTCGGCCGACGGTGCGTCGAGCGGCAGGAGAGCAAGCTCGTTCGCGCCCGACGCCGCGAGGGCGCTGGCAATGCGCTCGGCCGTGCTCTGCGCATGGGCCGTCCGCCCGACAACCAGGGCTGTGACGAGGGCGATGACGAGCACGAGACAGGCCCCGCGCACACAGCGCCGCCAGCCTTCTTCGATGCCCGCCGCCATCGGCATGGTCGCCCCCGCAAATTCATCTATTCCGCCGCGCCATCTACACCGGCCAGATGCTTTTGCATTGCGGCAAAACTGGGCAAATCACAGCCGGGCGAATCAATAAGGCAACAGTGTTGCAAAAATTCCACACAGGGCACCCTGGCCTCGCCCGGCGGCGCAAATGGTGCTAGGGACGGGCAACCAGACTCGCGCTCAACTGCAGGATCTTCCATGTCCCGCCCCCTTGCTGACCGCATCGCCCTCGTCACCGGCGCATCGCGCGGTATTGGCCGTGCCGTCGCGCTCGAACTCGCCAAAGCCGGCGCCCACGTGATCGCCCTCGCCCGCACCACGGGCGCGCTGGAGGAGCTCGACGACGAGATCCGGGCTCTCGGCAGCTCGGCAACGCTCGTGCCGGTCGACCTCAAGGACTACGACGCGCTCGACCGGCTGGGCGCCGCGATCTACGAGCGCTGGGGCAAGCTCGACATCCTCGTCGCGAATGCCGGGCAGCTTGGCGCGCTCTCGCCGCTCGGCCACATCGAGCCGAAGGTGTGGGACGACGTCATGGCCGTGAACGTGACGGCCAACTGGCGCCTCATCCGCTCGCTCGATCCGCTGCTGCGCGCCTCCGATGCAGGCCGGGCTGTCTTCATCTCGTCCGGCGCGGCCCACAAGGGCACGGCCTACTGGGGCGTCTATGCCGTCTCGAAGGCGGCGCTCGAGATGCTGGCGCGGACCTACGCGGCCGAGACCGCCAGCACGCCGGTAAAGGTGATGCTTGCCAACCCGGGGCCGCTGCGCACGGTCATGCGCCGCGCGGCCATGCCGGGCGAAGACCCGCAGACCCTGCGTACGCCGGAAGACTTCGCGCCGCATCTCGTCAAGCTCGTCATGCCCGAGTGGCAGGAAAGCGGACTCATCTACGATTTCCGCGAGGACAGGCTGCTGCGGCCGCAAATGCCAGCGTAAGGCACGCCGGCTTCAGGCCGCGGCCGATGCCTAGGACCGGCCGCCCTTGTCGAACGGGTTCTTGCCCGTGCGCAGGGAGAGACGGATCGGCACGCCCGGCAGGTCGAAAGTCTCCCGCAGGCCGTTGACCAGGTAGCGCGTGTAGGACCGCGGCAGCTCCTGCAGCTGGTTGCCGAAGATGGCGAAGTGCGGCGGCCTCGCCTTCACCTGCGTCATGTAGCGGATCTTGATGCGACGGCCCGCGACTGCCGGCGGCGGATGGATCTCCAGCATGTCCCCGAGCCAGCGGTTGAGCTGGGCGGTCGGCACGCGGCGGTTCCATACCTCATAGGCCTCGAAGACGGCCTTCATCAGATCGTCGATGCCCTGGCCGGCGAGGCCGGAGAGCGGAACGACCGGCACGCCCTTGACCTGGGCGAGCAGGCGCGAGGCCTCCTCCTTCAGCTCCTTGAGCAGGCCGGGCCTGTCGGCCACGAGATCCCACTTGTTGAGCCCGATGACGAGCGCCCTGCCCTCGCGCTCGACCAGGTCGACGATGGTGAGGTCCTGTTTCTCGAAGGGGATGGTGGCATCGAGCAGGACGACGACCACGTCGGCAAAGCGCACGGCGCGCAGGCCGTCGGCCACGGAAAGCTTCTCAAGCTTGTCCTCGACCCGCGCGCGCTTGCGCATGCCGGCCGTGTCGAACAGCTTCACGCGGCGGCCGCGCCAGTCCCAGTCGAGCGAGATGGTATCGCGCGTGATGCCGGCCTCCGGGCCGGTCAGCAGCCGCTCCTCGCCCAGCATGCGGTTGACGAGCGTGGACTTGCCGGCGTTGGGGCGGCCGACGATGGCGACACGGACGGGCCGGTCGGCATCCTCCTGCTCCTTCCCCTCCTCGTCGTCCGGCTCTGACGGCAGCAGGGCCGCGAGCGCGTCGTGCAGCTCGCCGAGACCTTCGCCGTGTTCGGCCGAGATCGGCACGGGGTCGCCGAGGCCGAGGCCGAAGGCCTCGTAGGTGCCTTCCATACCCTTGCCGCCTTCGGCCTTGTTGGCGAGCAGGATGACCGGCTTGCCGGAGCGGCGCACGAGATCGGCAAAGGCGTGATCGCTCGGCGTCAGCCCCATCCGCGCGTCGATGACGAACAGGATGACGTCCGCTTCGGCGATTGCCACCTCTGTCTGCGCGCGCATGCGCCCGGCGAGGGAGGCCTCGTCCGCCTCTTCCAGGCCCGCCGTGTCGACGACATTGAAGGTGAGCTCACCCAGCCGCGCCTCGCCCTCGCGCCGGTCTCGGGTCACGCCCGGCCGGTCGTCGACCAGAGCGAGCTTCTTGCCGACGAGGCGATTGAACAACGTCGACTTGCCGACGTTGGGCCGTCCGATGATGGCGACAGTGCCAGCCATGGCTTCCTACTTCGCAGGGTCAGCCGGCCTTGCCGACGGGGCCGCTGCGCACGAGCTCGAGATAGATGTTCACGCGCTGGCGCAGGGCCGGCGGCGCCTCGCGGTCGGCAGCGATCTGGTCGAACCAGCGGCCGGCAGCTTCGTAGTCGCCCGCCTTGAGGGCGGCGAGGCCAAGGAGCTCGCGCGCGGTGTTGCGCCACGTGGAGGTGGGGCTGGCGAGCGGCTCAAGCTTCGCCGTCACGGCGGCGGCGTCCAGCTGGTCGAAACCGGCGATGACGGCACGCAGGCGCGCGAGGTCGCGCAGGCCCGCGGGCACACTCGTGTCGGCCGCGATCGCTTCGTAGGCCTCGACGCCGCGCGCGGGATCGGCCTTGGCCGTTTCCGCCGCAAGGCGCAGACGCGACACGAGACGGTAGCCCCCCGAACCGTCGCGCTCCAGCTCCCGCAGCAGGGCGGTGCCCTCATCGGCCCGGTCGGAGCCGAGAAGCTCGAGCGCCTGCTCGTAGCGGGCGCCACTCGCCTCCGCCCGGCTGAGCTGCTGGTGCTGATAGAACCGCCAGCCGCCGACGGCCGCAACGAACGCGACCGCAAGAACGGCGACCTTGGTGCCGTGCTTCTTCCAGAAGGCGAGCGCCTTGTCGCGCCGCAGCTCCTCTTCGATCTCGTGAAAGATATCAGCCATCGAGCCCGTTGACCGCTGGCCCACGCAGCGCGCGGGCAAATTTCATCCAGCCGGTCGCGTAGCACAGTCACCGCGTAAAGGCGAGCGCCCATGCAAGGACGCCGTCACACCGGCAGACCGGGCGCACCGGCGCGAGACAGATGATCTGCCGACGGCGGAACTACTCTGCCGCGGCGCTGCGCTCGCGGCCGGGTGCGCTGGCCTCGGGCTCCTCGAAACCCGGGTCGGCGTAGGTATTCTCGACGCCGGGGAAGGTCCGGTTGCGCACGTCGTGCGCGTAGCGGGCGATGGCGTCCGCGGCGACGGAGCCGATCTCCGCATAACGCCGGACGAACTTGGGCACGCGCGGCATGAGGCCCAGCATGTCCTCCATGACGAGGATCTGCCCGTCGCAGACGACGGAGGCGCCGATGCCGATAGTCGGCACGGGCATGGCGCGCGTCAGGGCAGCGGCGACGCGCACCGGCACTGCTTCCACCACGACCGCGAAGGCACCGGCGGACACGACGGCCTCGGCATCGGCCGCGATCGCCTCGCTCTCGATGTCGTCCCGCCCGCGCGGACGGAAGGAGCCGAAGGTGTTGATCGACTGCGGCGTGAGGCCGACGTGCCCCATGACGGGGATGCCGCGCTCCACGAGATAGCCGACGGTGGCCGCCATGTGGCATCCGCCCTCGAGCTTCACCGCGCCGCAGCCGGTCTCCTTCATGATGCGCGAGGCGGCGCGGAAGGCGGCCTGCGGTCCCTCCTCGTAGGAGCCGAAGGGCAGATCGACGACGACGAGGGCATGGCGCGAGGCGCGCACCACGGCAGCGCCGTGCGCGATCATCATGTCGAGCGTCACGGGCACAGTCGTGTCATAGCCGTAGAGGACCATGCCGAGGGAATCGCCCACCAGGAGAAAGTCACAATGCTCGTCGGCAAGGCGCGCCGCAGGGGCGTGATAGGCGGTGAGCCCAACGATGGGAGCCCCACCCTTGCGCGCGCGAATGTCCGGCGCCGTCAGCCGGCGTACGCCACCAACAACCGACATACTCTATTTCCTTTCCCCCGTTCAGGCCGGCAGAACCGGTATCCCGATCAATAACGGATGCAGCCAGAACAAAAAAGCAACATAGATGATCGTACCGGCAAGGAGCGCCACCACATCATTGCGAAGGGAACCGGCCGGGACGGTTTCATCTGCGCCGGGACGACGTCTGGCGGCGATGCGCCCCACGACCGCCCAGGTGAGAAACGAGCCGAAGAGAAGCAGCGAGCCGAGATCGCCGTTGGCCAGAAGGTGGGCGAAGGCCCAGATCTTGACCGCCGCGAACATCGGGTGCCGGATCTTGCGCTTGATCGCACCGGGCAGATAGGCCGCAACGAGCAGCACGAAGACGGGCCACATCAGCGCCAGCGCCAGGTGCCGCCCCCATAGCGGCGGATCCCACAGCGGGACGTAGCCTTCAGCGCGGTAGCGGCCGAAGCCCCAGACGATCAGCACGAGACCGACGAGAGAAACAACCGAATAGAGCGCCTTGTAGCCGGCCTCTCCCAGCCGCGCGACGGCCGCGGCACGCGGTCCGCGAAACATCGTGAAGACATGCGCGGCAAAGAACACCGCGAGGCCGATGATCAGAAGCGCCATGCAAAGCGTCTCGACAGCAACGAGGGCTGAACAGTGCTTCATGCCGCGCAGCGATGCAAGAGCGCTCACCCCGGCCGCGGCCCTCGCGGGCGGCCGGCACCAGCCTCGTGCAAGCCGCGGGCGGCCGCTGCTCGGCATCGGCACAATGCCCTCTTGCAAGCCGGGACCGTTTCTGGTTCTAATCACCTATGGTTGTATATTGATTTTATAACAAACTAATAATTGCATATCGCGATCGTTTTTTCAGACCTGCCTGCGTCCACGACAAACGGGTCGAGCGTGTGTGAAACGCGTCGGCACGCCGCGCAGATTGCCTGCGGGCGCTATGGAGGAGGTCGTCATGAAAACTGCGGGATGGCGAACGGCGGCCGCCAAACTGCCCTGCCGCGGGCGCGCCCGCGGCAGGGGGATAGCCAACGGCTGTTGCGGACTATTCCGCCGCCGTCGCAAGCGAGGCGACGTCGATGCCCATGCGCCGCGCCACGCCCGCGCCATAGGCCGGATCGGCCCGGTGGAAGTGCACGATCTGGCGCCGCACGATTTCCTCCGGCACGCCTTCCATCGCAGCGGCGATGTTGTCCATCAGCCGCTCCCGCGCGTCCGGTGTCATCAGGCGGAAGAGGTTGCCCGGCTGCGTGTAGTCGTCATTGCCTTCGCGGTGGTCGTAGCGCGCCGCGTCGCCCGAGATCTTCAGCGGCGGCTCGGCATATTGCGGGTTCTGGGCCGGGCCGCCGAAGCTGTTCGGCTCGTAGTAGGCGTCGGGATTGGCCGGGCCCGCCAGGCGCATCGCGCCGTCCGCGTGGTAGGTGTGGACCGGGCAGCGCGGCTGGTTCACCGGGATCTGGTGGTAGTTGATGCCGAGCCGGTAGCGGTGTGCATCGGCGTAGGAGAAGAGGCGCGCCTGCAGCATCTTGTCGGGCGAGAAGCCGACGCCGGGCACGATGTTGGCCGGCGTCAGGCCCGCCTGCTCAACCTCCGCGAAGTAGTTCTGCGGGTTGCGGTTGAGCTCCAGGATGCCAACCTCGATGAGCGGATAGTCCTTGTGCGGCCAAACCTTCGTGAGGTCGAAGGGGTTGTAGGGCGTCTTCTCGGCGTCGAGCTCCGGCATGATCTGCACGCAGAAGCGCCAGCGCGGGTAGTTGCCCTGCTCAATCGCCTCGTAGAGGTCGCGCTGGTGCGATTCCCGGTCCTTGCCGATCACCTGCTCGGCCTCGGCATTGGTCCAGTTCGCGATGCCCTGCATCGACTTGAAGTGGAACTTGACCCAGAAACGCTCGCCCTCGGCGTTGATGAACGAGTACGTGTGCGAGCCAAAGCCGTGCATCTGCCGGTAGTTCCGCGGCAGGCCGCGGTCAGACATCAGGATCGTCACCTGGTGCAGGCTCTCCGGCGACAGGGACCAGAAGTCCCACATGGCCGTGTTCGAGCGCAGGTTGGTGACCGGGTGCCGCTTCTGCGTATGGATGAAGTCTGGGAACTTCAGCGGATCGCGCACGAAGAAGACCGGCGTGTTGTTGCCGACGATGTCCCAGTTGCCCTCCTCGGTGTAGAGGCGCAGGGCAAAGCCGCGCACGTCACGCTCGGCGTCGGCGGCGCCACGCTCGCCGGCAACCGTCGAGAAGCGGATGAAGGCCTCGGTCTTCTTGCCGACTTCGGAGAAGAGCTTCGCGCGCGAATAGCGGGTGATGTCGTTGGTGATGGTCAGCGTGCCATAGGCGCCCGAGCCCTTGGCGTGCACCGTGCGCTCGGGAATGCGCTCGCGGTTCTGGTGGGCCAGCTTCTCGAGCAGGAGGAAGTCCTGCAGCAGCAGCGGGCCGCGCGGGCCGGCACTCAGGCTGTTCTGGTTGTCTGCCACCGGCGCGCCGTTGGCCGTCGTCATGGTCGGTCGCGACATCGCACCTCTCCTAGTCATTGTTCCAGGCGCGACATTGCGACCAGTTCCCCATCAGGTCCAATTGTTTTACCTTACCGATTTAATAAGAAAGACTGATTTCCATGATCACTCTGCGCCATCTCCGATATTTCGAGGCTTTGTCTCGTCATCGTCACTTCCGCCGGGCGGCGGAGGAGTGCTCCGTCACCCAGCCTGCCCTCTCCATGCAGATGCAGGAGTTCGAGGCCCTGCTCGGCACGGTGCTCATCGAACGTCGCAGGGGCGATGTGCAGCTGACGGAAATGGGCCAGGAAATCGCGCGTCGCGCGCGGGAGATCCTCGTGGCCGCCCGCGATCTCGTGGAATATGCCCGCAGCCGGCAGGAGATCCTGTCCGGGCCGCTGCAGCTCGGCATCATCCCCTCTGTCGCGCCCTATATCCTGCCGCGCATCCTGCCGGAGATTACCGAGGCTTATCCCGCCCTGTCGCTCAACGTGCGCGAGACGCTGTCGGCCTCTCTCCTTGACGAGCTCGTGTCGGGCCGGGTGGACGCCGTTCTGATGTCGCTGCCCATTGACCACCCGGACGTCGAGTCCGTGCCACTGTTCGACGACGCTTTCCTGCTTGCGATGCCGGCGTCGGAGGATGTGCCGGCGCATCAGCGCCTGCAGCCGGAAGCGCTGGACCCGAAACGTCTCCTGCTTCTTGAGGAAGGCCACTGCCTGCGCGAGCAGGCGCTGGCCTTCTGCGGCATGTCGGGCGCTCCCCAGCGACAACAGTTCGGCGCCTCCAGCCTGGCGACAATCGTCCAGCTCGTCGCCAACGGCTTCGGCCTGACGCTGGTGCCGGAGATCGCCGTGCCCGTCGAAGTCGGGCAGGATTCGCGCATCCGGCTGGTGCGCTTTGCCGATCCGCAGCCCTATCGCACGATCGGCCTCGGCTGGCGGCGCAGCTCCTCCCGCCGCCGCGACTTCGAGGCGCTCGCAGCCGTCATCCGGCAGGTAGCGGGCCAGATCCTGAGCGACGTCAAGCAGCGCGAGCGCGAGGCGGCCTGAAACGGCAACGCGCCGGGGCAAGGCCCGGCGCGTTGCCGAGATTCGCCGCAGGGCTTCCCCTTCAGGCGAGCGCGGCCACTGCCTTCATCACCCCCCGGAGCTCGGCAAGCCCACGCAGCCGGCCGACGAGCGGATAGCCCGGATGGGCCTTGCGATTGCCGTCATCGAGCAGCACCTGGCCGTGATCGGGCCGTATCGGGATCTGCCAGTCCGCGCGTCCCTCGCGCAGGCGGCGCTGCTCCTCAGCGTGCAATGCGGCGATGACCGCCACCATGTCGACGTCGCCATCGAGATGCTCGCTCTCCATGAAGCTGCCGTCGGGGTCGCGCTTGACGTTGCGCAGATGCGCGAAATGGATGTGCGGGGCGAAACGGCGCGTGATCGCCGGCAGGTCGTTGCCCGCCCCGGCGCCGAGCGAGCCCGTGCACAGCGTGATGCCGTTCGCCGGCGACGGTACGGACTCAACGATGAAGGCGAGGTCCTCGGCGTTGGAGACGATGCGCGGCAGGCCGAAGAGCGGGCGCGGCGGATCGTCGGGATGCATGCACAGTCGCACCCCGACCTCCTCCGCCGTCGGCACGACCTCCTCAAGGAAGCGCTTGAGGTTGGCGCGCAGGTCCGCCGCGCTGAAGCCGTCGTAGCGCGCGAGAACGGCCTTGAGGCCCGGCACGTCGTAGCGCGTGTAGGCGCCCGGCAGGCCGGCCATGATCGTGTCGAGCAGACGCTGGCGGTCGGCCTCGGTGGAGGCGTCGAACCATTCCTTGGCGCGGGTAAGCACCTCGGGCGGGAACTCGGCGACCGCCCCCGGACGCTCCAGCATGAAGCAGTCGAAGGCCGCATGCAGGTGGGCGTCGAACCGCAGCGCCAGCGCGCCGCCGGGCTGCGGATAGGCAAGGTCCGTCCGCATCCAGTCCAGCAGCGGCATGAAGTTGTAGCAGACGGTGAAGATGCCGCAGGCGGCGAGGTTGCGCAGTGAGGTGCGGTAGTTGTCGAAGAGCGGGCGAAGGTCCCCCTCCCCGAGCTTGATGTTCTCGTGCACCGGCAGGCTCTCGACGACGCTCCAGCGCAGGCCGAGGCTGGCGTCGGCCTCGATCAGGCGCTTGCGCTCCATGATGGCCTCGACGCGCCACACCTCGCCGTAGGGAATGTCGTGCAGCGCCGTGACGATGCCGCGCGCACCGGCCTGCCTGATCTCGTGCAGGCGCACCGCGTCAGCCGGGCCGAACCATCGAAACGTCTCTTCCATCTGAGATGCCTCAGCCGAGAAGGTTGGGGAGGAACAGGACGACGCCGGGCATCAGGGCCAGGGCGAAGACGACGAGCATGATGGCGGCGAGGAAGGGCAGCGATTCCCAGAAGTACTCCTCAACCGGGCAGCGCAGGATGCCGCACACCGTGTACATGGCGACGCCCACCGGCGGGGTCATGCCGCCGAGCGTGACGACCGACATCATCAGGATGCCGAAGTGGACGGGGTCGACCCCGAGCCGCGTGACGAGCGGCACGAAGATCGGCGTCAGCATCAGGACGAGTACGGTCGACTCGACGAAAAGCCCGGCGATGAACAGGAAGAAGAGGATGAGCAGGACGACGAGCAGCGGCTCCTGCGTCAGCCCAAGCATCGCCGCGGCGATCGTCTGCGGCGCCTGCTCGAAGATGATGGCATAGCCCACCATGCCGGACATCACGATGATGAGCATGATGACGCCGACATCGAGCACCGCCTCCCCGAGCGCCTCGACGAGGCCTGTCCATGTCAGCTCCCGGTGCAGCAGCACGCCCACGAGCACGGCATAGATCACCGCGAAGGCGCCGACCTCCGAGGCGGTGAAGATGCCGCCGCGGATGGTGACGAGCAGGATCACGGGAAAGAGCAGCGCCCACTTGGCATCACACACCGCGCGCCAGACGTCGCGCGCCGACGGCAATGCCGTGCCCTCCGACTGGTAGCCCCGCTTGCGGGCTACGAGCCAGGCGGTGAGCATCATCGCAGCCATCATGACGAGGCCGGGGATGACGCCGGCGAGGAACAGCTTGCCGATGGAGACGTTGCCGACGAAGCCGTAGAGGATGAGGCCGAGGCTCGGCGGGATGGTGGCGGTAATGAGGGAGCCGACGGCGATGACGGCGCCGGTGAAGCCGCGCGAATAGCCGCGGCGGACCATGTCCGGCCCCAGAATGCGGGCCTCCATGGCCGCGTCGGCGACGGCAGAACCGGAGACGCCGCCCATGAGAGTCGACAAGACGATGCAGACCTGGGCGAGGCCGCCCGCCATCCACGAGACGAGCACGTTCGAGCAGGCGATGAGCCGCGGCGTGATGCCCGTGCGATTCATCATGTGGCCGGCGAGCACGAAGAACGGCACGGCGAGCAGGGGAAAGCTCTGCGAGGCTGTCGCCACCTGCTGCACGCCGATGGACACCGGAATGGTGCCCGCCTCGAGGAAGAAGCTGAAGCCGGCGATGCCGATGGCGAAGGCGATCGGGAGCCCGGCGAACATTAAGATGAAGAAGATTGCAGCAAGAAGCAGCATCGCCGGTTACTCCGCGGCGTGGCTCGCGCCGGCCATCTCCTCGTCGGGCCGGGCGAAGACGAGTGTTTCACCGCGCGCCCCCTGGGCGAGGCTGCGCACGATATGGGCGGCGAGCGTGATGGCGAGCAGCAGGCACCCTGCCGGGACGGCTCCCGTGACCCAGGCGTAGGAGATGCCGCTGTCGCCGTAGACGCGCTCGAGGTTGAGCATCGTCAGGCGCGCGCCCTGCCAGGCCATCGTCAGGAGAAAGGCCAGGGTGAGGAGCCCGAGCGCGATCTCGAGCCAGCGGCGCAGGCCCGCCGGCAGCTTGCGCACGAAATAGTCGACACCGACATGCGCCTTGATGCGCAGCGCCTTGTTGGCACCGAGCATGACCAGCCAGATGAACAGGAGCTGGGCAAGATCCACCGACCAGATCAGGGGATGGCCGAATGTGCGGCCCAGGGCGGCCGCAAAGACGAGGACGACGATCGCTCCGAGCAGAAGCTTGGCGAGGCCGTCCTCCAGCGCGAGCAACAAGCGCATGGAGTATCTCCGGGACGAAAAAGGCCACCGCCGGAAGGCGGTGGCCGCACGATCGACTGCCGTTACTTGAGCATTTCGTCGATGGTCTTCTTCAGCTCGGCGTAGCCCAGCTTGCCGTAGACCTCGGCCGTGGCCTCGCGGAAGGGGGTGACGTCGATCTCGGCGATCGTCATGCCTTTGTCGGCCATGTCCTTCTCGTAGGTGGCGATGGCCGCCTCGGTCGCGCGGGAGGCGAAGTCGCCCGCGGCCAGGGCTTCTTCCTTCAACGCGGTCTGCATCTCGGGAGGCAGGCTGTCGAACCAGCTGGCGCTGGTGACGAGGCCGGTGATGAGATTGATGTGGCCCGTCTTGGTCAGGTACTTCGTGACCTCATAAAGACGGGAGCCGTAGGCGGCCGGCGTCTGCGCCTCGACAGCGTCGATGGCCTGCTGCTGCAGCGCCGGATAGACCTCGGCCCAGCCCATGGGCGTGGGCGTCGCGCCCATGGCGCGGATGGTCTCCATCCACACCGGTGCGCCGGGTGTGCGCATGCGGACGCCGGCGAGATCCTCCGGCTTCGACACCGGCTTGTTGGTGAGCAGATGCCGCTCGCCCTGCCACCAGTTGAAGGACAGCACCTCGTGGCCGGACGCCTTGCGCAGCTTCTGCGCCCACGCGTCGAACAGCGGCGAGGTGACGACCTTGCGCACACCGTCATAGCCGCTGGCGAGGAACGGGCCGCCGAGAACGCCGAATTCCGGCACGAAGACGGCGAGACGGCCGCCGTCGACGACGACGGCGACGTTGGCGCCGGCGCGCGCCTGCTCCAGGACGTCCTCGTCCTTGCCAAGCTGCGAGCCGGAGAAGATGCGAATCTCGAACTCGCCGTTGCTGCGCTCCTTCATGCGGTCGCGCAGGCGCTCAAGCCCCTTGTAGATGGGGTCGTCCGTCGTCAGCGCCGTGTTGATGTTCAATTGATACTTGGCCGCGAGGGCGGCGGTCGACATGGTGGTGGCGGCGGCAAGCGCCGCAAGGCCCGCGCAGGCGGACAGGACGACACGATGGATGGACATCACCAATCTCCCAGACGTTTCCCCGGCGAACGAGCCTCATGCCTATCCCGCTCGCTTAACTGGTATGGTAGTATGGTTATGGGAAATTGCAAGACGCCCGGGAGGACTGCTGCGTGAGAAACGAAGTCGATCCGTCGGCCGCCATCGCCCCGCAGATCTATCGCCTGCTCAGGCAGGCGATCGTGACGCTCGAGTATCTGCCGGGCCAGCGTCTGTCGGAGCAGGAGATTGGCGCCCGCTTTGGCGTCAGCCGCCAGCCCGTGCGGGAAGCCTTCATCAAGCTGAGCGAGGCAGGGCTGGTGCGCATCCTGCCGCAACGTGGCACCTTCGTGGTGCGCATTTCGATGAGGGACGTCGCCAACGCGCGCTTCGTGCGCGAGGCGGTGGAAGTGGCGGTGGCGACCACGGCCTGCGCCGTGGCGCCGCCCGAGGCGCTCGACAGGCTCGACGAACTCATCGCCCTGCAACGGGAGGCCGCCGCGAACGACGACCAGCGCCTCTTCCTGCGCTACGATGAAGCCTTCCACCGCACCCTGGCCGAGGCGGTGGAATGTGCGAGCGCCTGGCCCTTCATCGAGGACGTGAAGGCGCAGATGGACCGCGTGCGCTATCTCAGCCTGCCGGCCGCCTCGCCCATGTCGCGGCTGATCGACCAGCACGCGGAGATCGTCCGCGCCATCGCCCAGCGCGACGCCCGGAGGGCGGGCGATGCGATGCGCCTGCATCTGCGCGAGATCCTGAACTCCCTGCCCCGGCTGGCTGCGGCGCATCCCGATCTGTTTGAGGACGACGAGCTGCCGGCCCACGCCCGTGAGGCGGCGAACGCCACCTCCGGCCGCGACGTGGCGCCGGCCTGACGGCTCAGGCGTTGGCGCCGCCGTCGATGGTGAATTCGGCTCCGGTGACGGACGCTGCCGTCGGCCCGGCGAGCCACGCCACGAGATCGGCGACGTCCTCAGGCCTGCCGAAGCGCGGGATGGCCATGAGGCCGAGCTGCTGGTCGGCATGCTCGCCGCTGGCCGGGTTCATCTCCGTGTCGGTGGAGCCAGGATGGACGATGTTGGCCGTGATGCCGCGCGGGCCGAGATCACGCGCCATGGCCTTCGTCAGGCCGACAAGCGCCGCCTTGGTCATCGCATAGAGGCCGATTCCGGGCCACGGCACCCGCACGGCGAGCGTGCTGCCCGTGGTAATGATGCGCCCGCCCTGCCCCATCGCCCTGGCTGCCCGGCTCGACGCGATGAAGACGGCGCGCAGGTTGACATCGACCATCCGGTCGAAGTCCTCGGCGGTCACCTCGTCGATCAGCCCCGTCTCGAAGATGCCCGCGTTGTTGACGAGGATGTCGATGCGCGCCCTCGCCGAGACCACACTATCGACGGCAGCCTTGACTGCCCCGGCGTCGCGATTGTCGGCCCGGATCGCCCGCGCCCTTCCGCCGGACGCCTCGATCTCCGCGACGACCTGTTCTGCCCTGTCCTGCGCACGGGCGTAGGTGATCGCGACCTCGGCTCCCTCGGCGGCCAGACGACGCGCGACAGCCGCGCCGATGCCGCGGCTGCCACCGGTGACAAGGGCGACCTTGCCCTGAAGATTGGTCATGTCCGATCCTTTTATGTAATGAACGATACATAAAAGGTAGGTGATTGCTCTCGGGCGTCAAGGAATTTATTTTACCGATCGATACAGAATGGGAGCCTGACCGATGGCCCAGCGCGGACGGCCCCGCAGCTTCGATCGCACGACGGCGCTTCGCCGGGCGATGGAGGTCTTCTGGCGCAAGGGCTACGACAATGCCTCGATGGCGGATCTCACCGCCGCCATGGGCATCAACCCGCCGAGCCTCTATGCCGCCTTCGGCAGCAAGGAGGGGCTCTTCCGCGAGGCAGTGGCCCTTTATGCCGAGACGGAGGGCAGCGGCATCTGGGAGGGGGTGCCCGCGGCGCCCACCGCCCGGGCGGCGATGGAGCACCTGCTGCGGGCGACGGCCCTCGCCTATACGAAGGGGCCGGAGCCGCTCGGCTGCCTGATCGTGCTCGGCGCGCCACAGGCAGAATGCGCCAGCCCCGCCATTCGCGACGATCTCAAGAGACGCAGGGCGGACAACGTCCGCATCCTCGAGGAACGTCTGCGGCGGGCGGTCGCGGAGGGCGAGCTGCCGGCCCATGTCGACTGCGCGGCCGTCGCGAACTTCTACGCCACCGTGCAGCACGGCATGTCCATCAGGGCCCGCGACGGCGCGACGCGCGAGGAGCTGCTGTCCGTGGCCGATTGCGCCATGGCCGCGTGGGACAGGTTGACGTCCACGGCATCACGTAATCGCGCCCCCTCCGAGAAAAGCAAATGATATCAGTGATGCAGGAACAGCACCCGTCGAATGTTCTTGCATTTGGCGCTGTCACCGCGAACAATTGATGGTCATGACACTTCGACGGGGTAAGATCATCGGCCGCCGGGCATCACGCAGTGTCGATCGGATAGGTCGCCGATGAGCAATACCGACACCACCTCACGCCCGCGGAACCATGCGGGAACGGATCCGCCCGATAGTCCAGTCGACATCGAGCGCCTTCTCGACCTGTTTCCCGGCGCCTTTTACGTTTGCGACCGGGAGGGCCGTCTTCTCCGCTACAACCAGGTTGCTGCGGAACTCTGGGGTCGCAGGCCGCGGCTTCGCGACGCAAGCGAGCGCTTTTGCGGCGCCCATCGCCTCCGCCGCCCCGACGGATCCGAGCTGTCCCCCGACCAGAACCCGGTGGCCGAGACGTTGCGCACGGGCGCCCCGGTGCGCAACGCCGAGATCATGATCGAGCAGCCAGACGGGACGCGCATCCTGACACTGGTCAACATCAACGCACTGTACGGTGCGGCCGGTGAGATCACGGGAGCGGTGTGCTGCTTCCGCGACATCACGGATCATCGGGCGGGGCAGGCCAGCGCCTTCAGCGAGGCGCTGCGCTCGCACGAGCTGCTGAGACATCTCCCGGCTGCCATCTACATGACGGACGCAGAGGGGCGGCTCACCTACTACAACGAGGCGGCCGCCGAGCTCTGGGGCACCCGTCCGGAGCCGGGCACGAGCGAATTTGCCGCCTCTTGGAAGCTCTTCTGGCCAGACGGCCGGCCGATGCCCTACGCGATGAGCCCGATGGCGCTGGCGCTCCAGGAGAGGCGGCCGGTCCGCGGCGTGGATGTGGTCGGCGAGCGGCCGGACGGCACAAGGGTGCCGTTCCTGGCCTGCCCTGCCCCGCTCTTCGACGACAGGGGCAACCTCGTCGGTTCCGCCAACGTCCTCGTCGACATCACGGAGCGCCTGCACGCGGAGGAAGCCGCACGCCGGCTCGCCTTCATCGTCGAGTCGAGCGACGACGCCATCATCAGCACGGACCTTGAGGGCAGGATCAGCAGCTGGAACGGGGGAGCCGAGCGCCTCTACGGTTACCCGGCAGCCAAGGCCCTGGGCCAGCCGGTCACGATCCTTGTTCCCGAGGACCGGCCGGACGAGGAGCCGACCATTCTCGAGCGCATCCGGCGCGGCGAGCGGGTTGACCACTACGAGACGATGCGCCGGCGCAAGGACGGCAGCCTCGTCGACATCTCGCTCACCGTGTCGCCGATCCACGACGGCGCCGGACGGATCATCGGCGCCTCGAAGATCGCCCGCGACATCACCGACCGGCGGCGGGCCGAGCAGCAGCAGCGCCTGCTGCTGCGCGAGATGAACCACCGGATCAAGAACCTCTTCACCCTCGCCATCGGCATCGTGGGCCTCAGCGGTCGCGCGGCCGGCGCGGAAGATGTCACGAATGCCATCAGGGAGCGGCTCAGCGCCCTCGCCCGCGCGCACGAGTTGACGCTGCATGTTTTCGACGACCGGGCGCGCGTCACAACGCTGCGGGCACTGGTGGAGTCGATTCTGGAGCCCTATCGCGATCCTGCGGCGCCCGACCGTGTCGTCCTCGAGGGAGACGATCTGACCATCGGCGGCTCGGCCCTGACAGGCATCGCGCTGCTGATTCACGAGTTCGCCACCAACGCGACGAAATACGGCGCCCTCTCCAGCCCGACGGGGCGGATCACGATCCGCTGGGCGTCGCAGGACGACCATGTGACCATTCTCTGGCAGGAGCGTGACGGCCCGGCCATCGCGCATCCTCCGTCCGAGGAGGGCTTCGGCAGCTCGCTCGCCCGCTCGACCGTGCGACAGCTGGGCGGCGCGCTGGCCCGCGAGTGGTCACGCGACGGGCTCGTCATGCAGCTCAGCATTCCAGCCGAGCGTCTCGGCGGCTGACGCCGCCGAGACAGGCCTGCTGCGCCTCAGCGCATCGTTGGCATCACAAAGTCCGCCCCCGCGCGAATGCCGGTCGGCCAGCGGGTCGTGATGGTCTTGAGGCGCGTGTAGAAGCGCACCCCCTCCGGCCCGTGCATGTGGTGGTCGCCGAAGAGCGAGGCCTTCCAGCCGCCGAAGGAGTGGAAGGCCATCGGCACCGGGATCGGCACGTTGATGCCCACCATGCCCACCTGGATCTGGTGCGCGAACTCGCGCGCAGCATCGCCATCGCGGGTGAAGATGGCCGTGCCGTTGCCGTACTCGTGCTCATTGATCATGCGCGCGGCGGTCTCGAAGGAGTCGGCACGGGCCACCGCAAGCACGGGTCCGAAGATCTCCTCCTTGTAGATCTTCATGTCGGTCGTCACGTGGTCGAACAGCGTGCCGCCGATGAAGTAGCCGTTCTCGTAGCCCTGCATCTTGAAGCCGCGACCGTCGACGACGAGCTTCGCCCCTTCGGCGACGCCGGCATCGATGTAGCCGCGCACGCGCTCCAGATGCTGCTTCGTGACCAGCGGGCCCATTTCGGCGTCGGGATCGGTGCCGGGGCCGATCTTGAGGGCACGCACGCGCGGCTCGAGCTTGGCGATGAGGGCATCCGCCGTCTTTTCGCCCACCGGTACCGCAACCGAGACAGCCATGCAGCGCTCGCCGGCCGAACCATAGGCGGCGCCCATGAGCGCATCGACCGCCTGGTCCAGGTCCGCGTCGGGCATGATGATCATGTGGTTCTTGGCGCCGCCGAGCGCCTGGCAGCGCTTGCCGGTGCGCGCGGCCGTCTCGTAGATGTAGCGCGCGATCGGCGTGGAGCCGACGAAGCTGACCGCCGAGACGTCGGGGTCGAAGAGGATGGCGTCCACCGCTTCCTTGTCGCCGTTGACAACGTTGAAGACGCCGTCCGGCAGGCCCGCCTCCTTCAGCCAAGCGGCGAGCAGCAGCGCGGCGGAGGGATCGCGCTCGGAAGGCTTCAGCACGAAGCAGTTGCCGCAGGCGAGCGCCACCGGGAACATCCACATCGGCACCATGGCCGGGAAATTGAAGGGCGTGATGCCGGCCACGACGCCGAGCGGCTGGCGCACCGAATGGCTGTCGACCCGCGTGCCGACGTTCTCGGTCACCTCGCCCTTGAGGAGGTGCGGCGCGGCGGTGGCGAACTCTACCACCTCCATGCCGCGCTGGATCTCGCCCTTCGCGTCCGACAGCACCTTGCCGTGCTCGGCGGTGATGACGGCGGCCAGCTCGTCCGTGCGCTCCTCGAGGATGCGCAGGAAGCGGTTGAGGATGCGCGCGCGGCGCAGCGGCGTCGCGGCCGCCCATTCTGGGAAAGCCTTCTTCGCCGCAGCGACGGCCTCGCGCACCTCCTCGGCGCTCGCGAGCGCGACGGAGCCCGTCTGCTCGCCCGTTGCCGGGTTGAAGACGGCACCGGTGCGGCCGCTGCGGCCGGCGACGCGGCGACCGTCGATGAAATGGGGAATGTCGGTCGGCATGGCAGATCCTCCCAGAAACGTCGGACTGGCTGTCAGACCGGCGCTCGGCCCGCCGGTCGCACCGTGCCCTTATCATTCCATGAGATTTGCACATCAATGGCCGATGTTGCGGCTCTGATGTGCGGAAAATATAGTCGGGGAATGGACTGGGACCGCATCCGCATCTTCCTTGCCGTCGCCCGCACGGGCCAGATCCTCGGCGCAGCGCGGCGCCTGGGTCTCAACCACGCCACGGTGGGCCGCCAGCTCACCGCCCTCGAGGAGGAGCTCGCCACCAAGCTCGTCGAGCGCCAGACGACCGGCTGCGTGCTGACACCCGCGGGCGAGGCGCTGATGGCCGCCGCCGAGCGGGCGGAGTCCGAGTTTCTCAAGGTGGAGGCGCAGCTGTCCGGCACCGCCCAGTCAATCGGCGGCACGGTGCGCGTCGGTGCGCCCGACGGGCTCGGCAACTACTTTCTCTCGCGCGCGCTCGGCGCGCTGGCGGCCGAGCATCCTGACCTTGTCATCCAGCTCGTGCCCCTGCCGCGCACCTTCTCACTCTCGCGGCGCGAGGCCGATCTCGTCATCACGCTCGACAGGCCGAAGCAGGGCCGCGTCATCGTGAAGAAGCTGACGGACTACACGCTCAGCGTCTATGCCTCCGAGAGCTATCTCGCCCGCTATGGCGCCATCGCCCGCGAGGAGGATCTCGCCGGCCACCTCTTCGTCACCTACGTGGAGGACTTCGTCTACAGCCGGGCGCTCGACTACGCCGCGACCCTCGGCCGGCTGATGCACCGGCGCTTCGAATGCGGCAGCGTCGTCGGCCAGATGGAGGCGGTGCGGGCCGGCCACGGCGTCGGCATCCTGCACGACTACGCAGCGATGCAATATCCGGAGCTCAGGCGGCTCCTGCCCCACATCCGCTTCACCCGCAGCTACTGGCTGATTGCCCACCCCGACACCTACGACACGCGCCGCGTCGCGGCCGTGGCACGCTGCATCACCGCGAGCGTGCGCGAGGCGCGCGACAGCTTCATTGTCACGGGCGCCGGGCCGGTCGAGCACTGACCACCCGCAAAGCGCACACGGGCGGCGCAACACAGTATTTCCAGAATCACAGGCTTGCCAGCGCAAGCCTTATAACGTTACCCGATCAGATAACAAAGACAGCTTAAAAGTTTTGAACATTCAAACAAAAAAGGCACACGCCCGAGTCAGCAATATATCACCACCCACCAAGCCTTTTTACATACTCAAAAAACAAAAGAGGAAAATGTGCCATCCCTCTCGAAACTTGTATCATTTTCTTCGCAGCCAGCGTTCCGGATTGAAAACGCCGACGGCCGAAACGCATTCAAGGCCCCGTTCGTCGCCGCCTACAATCACCTGCGCTCCATTGACGGCATTGCCGATTTCGCCTCCCTGCTCGGCATGACGCTGCCGCAGCTGCAACAGGCCATTGCCACTCTCGGCATCCTCGGCGTCGCCACGCCCTTCGTCGCCATCGGCGCCAAGGGCGCCATCGACGAATGCCTCGAACGCTTCAGGAAGGATTTTCCGCAGCTCCAGCAGAAGCTCCACGAGCGCGAGGACGCCATCGTCAGCCTCTTGGAGCGGTATGGCACGCCACCGGCGGACACCGCACGCATCCGGGAGATGTTTGCGCAATCGCGCACGCTCCTTTCGGCATGCACCGGAAAGTCCGTCTCGCCCCGCGACATCGCCGCCGCTGTACTGGCGCTGACGCCGGGCGCTGCGGCGCAACCCGGCAGGGACGGCGAGCGACCGGATGCCGCCCTCGCCTGCCATCTCGCCCGCCACATGCAGGACAGGGCAGCCGCTACCTCCGGAAGGATCGACCGCGACTTCAGCGTGCCGACCGCCGCGTCGATGACAGGCATGACGGGCGGCATGGTGCTGTCGGCGCGGTGCGCGCACGCCTGCGCGAGCGGATGGAGCGCGCCCCGCAGACCCGGCTTCTCGCCGCCTCCGAACCGGTGCGGAAAGCCATCTTCGAGAAGACGATGCGCAGCCTCATCAAGGACGGGGCGGTCAATATCGCCAGCCAGCTCGGTCTCGAAGGCCGCGGCCCGCATCTCATGAGGCCGGAGCATCTCGCCGCCCTGCGCGCCGCCGCCCCGCGCGCGGAAGACATCTACATGAGCAACAGCCTGAAAGTGCTCACCAAGCAGGAGAAGAAGGACGGTAAGCTCGCGCGCAACAGGGCCGTGCAGGACATCGTCACCGTCGCGCGAAGCCGGCAGCTCCTCGCGGCCCTGCCGGAAGCCGCCCCGCCGTTGCCGATGGGGCTCGAGCGCCCCTCCCCGCCTTCGCCCGCGTGGCATGCGACGGCATCGCAGGCCCTCGCCCTGCACTCCGGAGGCGACGCTGCATTCCTGGCGCGCGCGCAAGCCGGCATCGCGCTCGACCGTTATGGCGATCATGCCGCCTACATCGCCTACGCGCAGCAGGGCATAGACCTGAGGCCGGAGACCCTCGAGCTGGCCATCGAGGCGCCGCACCGGTAGAGGCACGCCGCTGACGAGGGCGGAGGAATCGCGAGAGCGCTGAAGCGGCGGGGCTAGGCGCCAGCCTTCGCGAGCGCCGCGACGCGTCGCTTCACATGGACGATGATCGCCGCGTGCAGGGCGATGACGACAGCGAGGGCGACGGCATGATCCGTCGCCGTCACGCCAGGCGCTGAGGAAATCTCGCGCAGCGCCCAGAACCCGAGCGGCAGAAACAGCGCGACCGCGGTGAAGAGGCCCGGATTGTAGCGCCGCTGCACAGCAGCCCCGGCGATATGCACGACCGCATTGACGAGCGTGAGATAGACCGCGACCAGCCCCCCAGCCGATGCCGGCGAAGCGCGCGAGATAGAGCGCCAGAAGGTCGACGGCCCAGACACCGACAACGTTGATGAAGACCACGGCCGAGGTCGACAGCGCCTCCCGCCGCCCGGCCATCACCCGGTTGAACCACAGGCGAAACCGGTCGCGATGGTGTTCCTCCACCTGATGCAGCATGTAGGCGGGAAGCTGCACGTAGATGGCGAGCAGCGGCAGGCTGACCATCCCGACGAGAACCGGCACGAGCGCGAGCAGCACCAGCCCGGCGACAAGGCCCGCATACATCCAGCCGTGCCTGAACCAGTCGATGATCATCGCCCCCCTCCCGCTGTGCCGGAAGCGCTCCCATGCGCTCCCGCATGCGGGAGAATCTAGGCGACGAGCGTTGCGAGCGCACGTGACGCCGAAGCCTGACGGCACCAGTGAGCGCCCGGCCTCACTCCCACTCGATCGTTCCGGGCGGCTTGCTCGTCACGTCGTAGGTCACGCGGTTGATGCCGCGCACCTCGTTGATGATGCGGGTGGCGACGCGGCCGAGGAAGGCCATGTCAAAAGGGTAGAAGTCGGCCGTCATGCCGTCGACAGAGGTCACGGCGCGCAGGGCGCAGACATAGTCGTAGGTGCGGTGGTCGCCCATCACGCCCACGGTGCGCACCGGCAGGAGCACGGCGAAGGCCTGCCAGATGTCGTCGTAGAGGCCGGCGCGGCGGATCTCCTCGAGGTAGATGGCGTCGGCCTGGCGCAGGATCTCGAGCTTCTCGCGCGTGATCTCGCCCGGGCAGCGGATGGCGAGGCCCGGCCCCGGGAACGGATGGCGGCCCACGAAGGCCTCCGGCAGGCCAAGCTCGCGGCCGAGCGCCCTCACCTCGTCCTTGAAAAGCTCGCGCAGCGGCTCCACGAGCTTCATGTTCATGCGCTCGGGCAGGCCGCCGACATTGTGGTGGCTCTTGATGGTCACTGACGGGCCACCGGTGAAGGAGACGCTCTCGATGACATCGGGATAGAGCGTGCCCTGGGCGAGAAAGTCCGCCCCGCCGAGCTTCTTCGCCTCGGCCTCGAACACGTCAATGAACAGGCGGCCGATGGTCTTGCGCTTCATCTCCGGGTCGGTGACGCCCGCGAGCTCCTTGAGGAAAAGGTCCTCGGCCTCCACGTGCACCAGCGGGATGTTGTAGCTGTCGCGGAACAGCGTCACCACGCGCTCGGCCTCGCCGAGGCGCAGCAGGCCGTGGTCGACGAAGACGCAGGTCAACTGGTCGCCGATTGCCTCGTGGATCAGCACCGCCGCAACGGCGGAGTCGACGCCGCCGGAGAGGCCACAGATGACCCGGCCGGAACCGACCTGGGCGCGGATCTTCTCGATGGCCTCGGCCCGGTAGGCGGCCATCGTCCAGTCCGGCTTGCAACAGCAGATGTTGACGACGAAGTTGCGCAGCAGCTTGCCACCGTCGGGGGTATGCACCACCTCGGGGTGGAACATCGTCGAATAGAAGCGCCGTTCCTCGTCGGAGGCGACGGCGAAGGGGGCGTTTTCGGACCTTGCCTTGACAGAGAAGCCGGGCGGCAGCTCCGTCACCCGGTCGCCATGGCTCATCCACACGGGATAGCGGCCCCCCTGCTTCCAGACGCCCTCGAACAGGGCCGAGGGGGCGACGACCTCGACATCGGCCCGGCCGAACTCGGCCGCGTGGCCGCCCTCCACACGCCCGCCGAGCTGGTGCGCCATTGTCTGCTGGCCATAGCAGATGCCGAGCAGCGGGATGCCCGCCGTGAACACCTCCTGCGGCGCCCGGGGCGAGCCCTCATCCGGCACGGAGGCCGGCCCGCCGGAGAAAATGACCCCCTTCGGCCGCATGCGGGCGAAGGCCTCCGCGGCGGACTGAAAGGGCGCGATCTCGCAATAGACGCCGATCTCGCGCACGCGGCGCGCGATGAGCTGCGTGACCTGACTGCCGAAATCGATGATCAGGATCTTGTCGTGATCAGCGGTCGGGGCGGAGGAGGTATGGTGAGGAGCCGTCATGGACATGGCGTTAATGGATCAGGGGGCCCAGCGCAACGGGCGCGGCCCCGAATAACACATGTGCGTGCGGCGGGGCAGTCCCGCACGACGGGCATCAGGACCGCCGCAGCACGGCGATGAAGAAGCCGTCGGTGCCCGTCGTGCGCGGCGTCAGCAGCACGCCGGCATCCGTCCGGCGGTGCGGCACGGCCGCGAGGCCGGCAGCGGCGAGCACTTCGGCTCCCGGCACGACGGCAAAGCCCGCCTGGCGGGCGAGGAAGGCAGAGACGGCGCCGTCGTTCTCCTCCGGCAGGAGGGAGCAGGTGATGTAGGCGATGCGCCCTCCCGGGCGGACGAGGCGCGCCGCACGGTCGAGCACCGTGGCCTGCTCCTTCCGGCGTTCGGCGAGCGCGCCGGGCCTGAGGCGCCACTTGGCGTCGGGATTGCGGCGCCAGGTGCCCGAGCCGGTGCAGGGCGCGTCCACCACGACACAATCGATGCTGCCGGCGAGGTCGGCCAGCGGGTCGGGCCGCGCCGGGTCGTAGCGGCCCTTGGGCGAGCGCACCTCCACGAGCGTCGCGCCGCTGCGGGCGAGCCGGCCGTGCAGCGGCACGAGGCGGCGCGTATCGACATCTGTCGCGAACAGCGCGCCATCGTCGCGCATCAGGGCCGCGAGTGCCAGCGTCTTGCCGCCGGCACCGGCGCAGAGGTCGACGATCCGCTCGCCGGCCTGCGCCAGCGTGAGGCGCGCGGCGAGCTGCGAGCCCTCGTCCTGGATCTCGAAGCGCCCGTCGAGAAAGCTGGGCTCGCTCTGCAGCGAGGGACCACGGCCGTCCTCGCCCACGGCAAAGCGCAGGCCGTCGGCGGAATGCGGCGTCTGCCGTGGCGAAAAGTGCGCCAGCTCCTCGGCGAGGGCCTCCCGGTCCGTCTTCAGCGTGTTGACGCGGATGTCGAGCGGTGCGCGGGCCACCATGGCCTGCATCTCGTCAACGGTGGCGTCACCGAAGGCCGCCGTGAGCGAGGGCGCCAGCCATTCGGGAAAATCCCCCGCCACCGGTGCCGGCGCGTCGTCCAGGGACGGAAGGCTCGCGAGGCGCAGCGTCTCCTTCTCTGTCAGCGGCGCGGGCGCGTGGCGCTCGCCCGATAACAGGCTGGCGAGAGCCGTGGCGTCGAGCAGACGCAGGCGCACCAGCATGCCGAGCACGATGGCGCGGGGTGTGTCCGCGCCCATCAGGAAGGCAGCGGATGCCCGGCAGCGCAGGGCGTCGTAGACGAGGCTCGCCACCGCCGCCCGGTCTTTCGAGCCGGCGAAGCGGCGCGCAAGCCCCCAGTCCTTCAGTGCGTCGGGGGCGGGGCGGCGGCGCGTCTGGATGTCGGACAGCACCTCGATGGCTGCCGCGATGCGTGCTGCAGGCGTCATGGCGCCTTCCTGTCGAGCGTGAACGAGCCGTCGCGCACGGCGGCGGCGAAGGTGTCGAGCGCTGCCGCCAGCCGTTCGTCGATAATGTGGAGGTATTCCGTCCAGTCCTCGAACTTCGTTAGTTCGGAGCGGCCATCGCTGATGCCGCGCAGGCCGACGACGGGCAGGCCGAAGCGCCTGGCGGCGCGCAGCACGGCAAAGGTCTCCATCTCCACCATGTCCGCCGCGATGGCGTCATAGGCCGCGCCCGTGACGATGTTGGCGCCGGTGGAGACGCTGGCCGCGGGAATGCCGGGGATGCGGTGCGGGATGGGGATCACCGCCGGCTCGTCAAGCATGGGCGTACGCCCCTTCTCGAAGCCGAGGGGGGAGGCGTCCATGTCGCGGTAGGAGACGCTCGCCACCTGGTAGACCGCGGCATGCTCCAGCGTGCGCGAGCCAGCCGAGCCGAGGGTGAAGACGAGGTCCGGCAGCCGCCCACGGTGGGCGAGCGTGGCGAGCGCCGCGGCCACGGAGGCGGCGGCCTCGACGGGGCCGACGCCGGTGATCAGCGGGTCGATCTTCTGCCGAAGGTGCGCGCCATACTCCTGCTCCGTCGCCATGACGAAGAGCACGCCGAGCCCGCCGACGGCCGTGATGTGGCGGCGCGGATCGTCCAGCACGGTCCTGCCCCTGCCGGTCAGGCGCGCGTCGAGTAGTTGGGGCTCTCGCGCGTGATGGTGACGTCGTGGACGTGGCTCTCGCGCAGGCCGGCGCCTGTGATGCGCACGAAGGTTGCCTTCTGGCGGAACTCGGCGAGGTCGCGCGCGCCGACATAGCCCATGGCAGCCCGCAGCCCGCCGGAGAGCTGGTGCAACACGCTCGAGACCGGGCCCTTGTAGGGCACCTGCCCCTCGACGCCCTCGGGCACCAGCTTCAGCGTGTCCTTGATGTCCTGCTGGAAGTAGCGGTCGGCCGAGCCGCGCGCCATGGCGCCGACGGAGCCCATGCCGCGATAGGCCTTATAGGAGCGGCCCTGCCAGAGGAAAACCTCACCGGGCGTCTCGTCGGTGCCGGCCAGCAGCGAGCCCACCATGACGCACTCGGCCCCGGCGGCAAGCGCCTTGGCGAGATCGCCCGAGGCCTTGATGCCGCCGTCGGCGATGACGGGAATGTCGTGCTGCGCGGCGACATCGGCCGCATCCATGATGGCGGTGAGCTGGGGAACGCCGACGCCAGCCACGATGCGCGTCGTGCAGATGGACCCCGGACCGATGCCCACCTTGACGGCATCGGCGCCGGCGTCGATCAGCGCCCGCGTGCCCTCGGCGGTCGCGACATTGCCAGCGACCACCTGCACCGCGTTGGAGAGCTTCTTTACGCGGGTGACGGCGTCGAGCACCTTCTGGGAATGGCCGTGCGCCGTGTCGACGACGATGACGTCCACACCGGCGTCGATAAGCATCTCGGCGCGCAGGAAGCCTTCCTCACCCGTGGTCGTCGCGGCGGCGACGCGCAGGCGTCCCTGGTCGTCCTTGGCCGCATTCGGGTAGGCGACCTGCTTCTCCATGTCCTTGACGGTGATGAGGCCGATGCACCGGTAGTGGTCGTCGACGACGAGCAGCTTCTCGATGCGGAACTGGTGGAGCAGACGGCGGGCCTCGTCCTGGCTCACACCCTCGCGGACCGTGATCAGCCGGTCCTTGGTCATCAGCTCCGAGACCTTCTGGTTCGGATTGTCGGCAAAGCGCACGTCGCGGTTGGTGAGGATGCCGACGAGCTTGCCGTTGTGGCCGCCCGGCCCGCGCTCGACAACCGGAATGCCGGAGATGCCGTGATTCTTCATCAGCGCCAGCGCCTCGGCCAGGGTCGCATCGGGATGGATGGTGACCGGGTTCACCACCATGCCGGACTCGAACTTCTTGACGAGACGCACCTCGTCCGCCTGCTGCTCGGGAGTGAGGTTGCGGTGGATGACGCCCATGCCGCCGTTCTGCGCCATGGCGATGGCCATGCGGGCCTCGGTGACGGTGTCCATCGCCGAGGCAAGGATGGGCAGGTTGAGGGAGATGGTGCGCGTCAGCCGCGTGCCGATGGCGACCTGGCTCGGCAGGACGTCAGAATGTCCCGGCTGCAGCAGGACGTCATCGAAAGTGAGCGCTTCGCGGAAGGAACCGTCGCGGATGACCGGCATCGCCAACCCTTTCATGGCCGTTTCGGCAGCCCGCTCAGGGACTCATCGGGCCCGGGCTGCATCGTTGAGTTGGCAGCGGCCTGTAACATGCATGTGGCCGGCCCGTCGAGTGTCATATTGCGGCGCCGCACGAGAAATCTGCCCCTTGTCCCGCCCCCGGCACCCGCCGGCTGCACGGATTGGCATGAACAACCGCCCGATGCATGCCGCTGGCGCAGGCGTTGAGAGAGCGGCACCCTCCCCCGCCTGCAATGGGCGCATAGGTGATGGGCGACCTGCACCCTGCCCGCGCTAGCGCCGTCCGGGGGGTGTGCTAAGAGAAACGCCCACCGCCGTGGGCCGTGGGTCCGCTCCTCCGCGCCCGATGGGGCCAGCCGTGTCACGCAACGTCCTCGTTCCCCTGATCGTCGCCTGCGCCCTGTTCATGGAGAACATGGACTCGACGGTGCTGTCGACGAGCCTGCCGGTGATCGCCCAGGATCTCGCCGTCGACCCCATCGCGCTCAAGCTCGCCCTCACCTCCTATCTCGTCAGCCTCGCCGTCTTCATTCCCGTCAGCGGCTGGATGGCGGACCGCTTCGGCGCGCGCACCATCTTCCGCGCCGCCATCGGCGTGTTCATGGGCGGCTCGCTGCTCTGCGCCCTCGCCCATTCGCTCGAGTGGTTCGTCGTCGCCCGCTTCGTCCAGGGCATGGGAGGGGCCATGATGGTGCCGGTCGGCCGGCTCGTCATCCTGCGCACGGTGCCCAAGGCTCAGATGGTGCAGGCGCTGGCCTATCTCACCATTCCGGCCATGGTCGGCCCGGTCGTCGGGCCGCCGCTCGGCGGCTTGATCTCCACCTTCTTCGACTGGCGCTGGATCTTCTTCATCAACATCCCCATCGGCCTCGTCGGCATCGTCCTCGCCAGCGTCTTCATCGAGAACGTGCGGGAGCAGGACGTGCCGCCGCTCGACCTGCCGGGCTTCGCCATGACGGCCGTGGGGCTTTCGGCGCTGATGATGGGCTTCGCCACCGGCGGGCGCCACCTCGTCTCGGAGGAGGTGTCGGTGCTCCTCGTCCTCGCCGGCACGGTGATGCTCTATTTCTACTGGCGCCACGCCAGGCGTGCGGAGCACCCGGTGCTCGACCTGGCGCTGCTGCGCATCCCGACTTTCCGGGCCAGTGTCGCCGGCGGCGGGCTGTTCCGCATCGGCGTCGGGGCGGTGCCCTTCCTGCTGCCGCTGATGCTGCAGCTCGGCTTCGGCCTCAATGCCCTGCAGTCGGGTCTCCTGACCTTCGCGGCGGCGGCGGGCGCCCTTTTCATGAAGACGATCGCGGCGCGCATCCTGCGCATGTTCGGCTTCCGCCGCACGCTCGTCGTCAACTGCGTGCTCGCCTGTGCGTTCCTCGCTGCGACGGGCCTGTTCACGCCCGAGACGCCGCACGTCGTCATCATCACGGTGCTACTCATCGGCGGCTTCTTCCGCTCGCTGCAGTTCACCAGCATCAACGCCGTGGGTTACGCGGACGTGACGAGCCGCGACATGAGCCTTGCCACGAGCTTTGCCAGCGTAGCGCAGCAGATCTCCCTTTCCATGGGCGTCGCCGTAGGGGCGCTGGCGCTGGAGGCGACAGGCTACGTGCGCGGAACGGACGGCCTGACGGCCGGCGACTTCGGGCCCGCCTTCGTCGTCGTCGCCCTCATCTCGCTGTCGTCGCTCGCCTTCTGGCTGCGGCTGGCGCCGGACGCAGGCGCCGAGGTCTCCGGCCACGCGCGCACGTCCCGGCAGATCACGGCCGAGGCCGTGCAGGACAACATGCCGGGCCACTGAAGGGTGCAAGGGTCAGGCGGCTGCCAGGAGGCTGCTGACGACCTGCGGCAGCTCCGCGGGCACCGCGCAGATGTGGCGGGCGCCGGCCTCGGCCAGCTCGCCATGGCTGCCGTAGCCCCAGGCCACGCCGATGCACGGCACGCCGTTGCGCGCAGCGCCGAGGACGTCGTGCTTGCGGTCGCCGATCATCAGCGTCCCGGCCGGCGCTAGCCCCTCGGTGGCGAGGATATGGGCGATGAGATCGCCCTTGTTGTCGTGCGTGCCGTCCAGCTCCGCGCCGTGAATGGTGACGAAGCGGTCGGCGAGGCCGAAGTGGGCAAGCACGCGCCGCGCATAGAAGTGCGGCTTGGAGGTCGCGACGAAAAGGCGGTAGCCGTCGGCGGCGAGCCTGTCGAGCGTCTCCGGCATGCCGGGGATGACGATGGCATCCTTGTAGCCGGTTGCGCCGTACTGCTCGCGGTAGAGCTCGATCGCCCTCTCCACCAGCGCCTCGCCGAGCAGCGTGCGGAAGGTTTCGCGCAGCGGCGGACCGATGACCCAGGCCAGGTCGTCGTCCTCCGGCGCGGGTCGGCCAAGCGTCGCGAGCGCATAGCGCACCGCGCCCGTGATGCCCGGCTTCGGGTCGGTGATGGTGCCGTCGAGGTCAAAAAGCAGGTTCATGCGCTCCTCCCGTCGCCTGTCCCAGCCTCGATAAGGGCGGGCGGGCGAAGGGGCAAGGGCCGCAGGATCAACCTTGGCCATCGTCCCGCAGAGGCTGCGTCACGAGACGGTCCAGCCGTCGTTCGCACGGGTCGCGGAACTCGCGGAGGCCGAGCGTCATGCCCTCGTGGCCCTGCTCCGGCTCGGGCCGGTAGGTGCCGAACAGCCTGTCCCACCAGGGCAGGTTGAAGCCGAAGTTGCTGTCCGTCTCCCGGCGCACTGCAGAATGGTGCACGCGGTGCATGTCCGGCGTCACCACAAGCCAGCGCAGCACCGGCTCGAGCCGCGCCGGGATGCGGATGTTGGCGTGGTTGAACATGGAGGTGGCGTTGAGCAACACCTCGAAGGCGAGCACCGCCGCCGGCGGGGCGCCGAGGACGAGGATGGCCACGCCCTTGATGGCGAGCGACAGCAGGATCTCCCCCGGATGGAAACGCCCGCCGGAGGATACGTCGATCACCGTGTCGGTGTGATGCACCCTGTGCAGCCGCCACAGCAGCGGAACATGATGAAAAACAACATGTTGCGCGTAGATGACAAGATCCAGAATCACCACGCTCGCGACGAAGGCGAGCCAGGGCGGCACGCCGAGAAGCGGCAGGAGCCCCCAGCCCCGCGCCTCGACAGCGATCGCGATGCCAACCGCCGAGGCCGGCGCCACCAGGCGCACCACGAGCACGTCGACGACGAGAATTGCGAGGTTGTTCGTCCAGCGCACCGGCCGGTCAGCCGCATCGTGCCGGCGCGGAGCCAGCGCCTCCCACAGCGCCATGGCCGCGAAGACGGCGAAGAAGGCACCGAGCCTGATAGCGGCTTCGCCCGTCAGCATTGGCGACGCTCCCCGGTCACCCGTGCATGATCGGCCCTGACACGGAGTTAGGAAACTGATTCAGGTTCCTCACATTCTGATTCAGCCAGTTGAGAAACTGATTCAACCGGCGCCGATCAGCGAGTCTCTTCAGAATCTTGCGCGGGGTCCTTCGCGCGGCCTCTGAATCCCGTCGCGAGCACATAGAGTTCGGCCGAATCCGCGCGACTCGCCGCCGGCTTCACGTGACGGACGGTGGCAAAGTCGCGCTTGAGGTCGGCGAGCAGGGAGCTTTCCGTGCCTCCCTGCAGCACCTTGGCAAGGAAGGCTCCCCCCGGCGCCAGCACCTGGCGGGCGAAGTCGATGGCGGCCTCAGCCAGGCCCATGATCTTGAGATGGTCGGTCTTCTTGTGGCCCGTGGCATTTGCCGCCATGTCGGACATGACGACATCGGCCTGCCCACCGAGCATGGTGACGAGCCGCTCGGGCGCCTCCGGGCTCAGGAAATCGAGCTGTTCGAAGATGACGCCCGGGATGGGCTCGATATCGAGCAGGTCGATGCCGACCACCCGCCCGCGCCCGGACTCGACGCCCACCCTGCGCGCTGCGACCTGCGACCAGCCGCCGGGGGCCGCCCCGAGATCCACCACCCGGTGGCCGGGCTTGAACAGCCTGTACTTGTCGTCGATCTCGATGAGCTTGTAGGCGGCGCGCGAGCGGTACCCCTCGCGCTTGGCGCGGGCCACGTAAGGGTCGTTGAGCTGGCGCTCCAGCCAGCGCGTGGAGGCGACGGAGCGCTTGCCCGCCGTCTTGACCCGCACCTTCAGGCCGCGCGGACTCTCGCGCCCGCTGCCACCGCGCCTCGCGCCACCGGCTTTCGCGCCCCCTGCCCCGCGCCCGGACTTGCCGCCGGAACCCGCATCACTCACCGCGTCGTACCCTTCTGCCAGACGCCATCCTCACCCATCAGGCCCATGAGGATGCCTTCCCGCAAACCTCTGTCGGCGATTCGCAGCCGTTCGCAAGGGAAGGCGCGGCGGATGGCCTCGAGAATGGCGCAGCCGGCCAGCACGAGGTCGGCCCGCTCGCGGCCGATGCAGGGGTTGGCGGCGCGCTCGCCGTACTCGGCGGCGATGAGCCGCTCGATGACGCGCGTCGCATCGACGTTGGCCATCCACAGGCCATCGACACGGCGCCGGTCGTAGCGCGGCAGATCGAGGTGCACCCCGGCGATGGTCGTCACCGTGCCGGAGGTGCCGAGCAAATGGAAATGGCGGCCCCGGCTCGCCTCGCGCGCGCGCTCGGCGAAGCCGGCGAGCAGCGCGGACACTTCCTCCACCATGGCCTCGAAGATGTCGCGCGTCACATCGATGCCGCCATGGCGCTCGGCCAGGGTGACGACGCCGGTCGGCAGCGATTCCCACGCCTGCACGTGGCGGCCGGGATCATCGTCGAGACCGCCGGAAAAGCCGGAGACCCAGGCGATCTCGGTAGACCCCCCACCGATGTCGAAGACGATGGCGCCGTCTGCATTCGGATCGAGCAGGCTGGCGCAGCCGCGCACGGCGAGGAAGGCTTCCGTCCGCCGGTCGACGACTTCGAGGTGCAGCCCCGTCTCTCGGGCAACGCGGGAGATGAATGCCGGCCCGTTGACGGCCGAACGGCAGGCCTCCGTCGCGACGAGGCGCGCCCGGGTAACGCCGCGCGCCTCCATCTTCGCCCGGCAGATCTTGAGCGCCTCGATGGCACGGGCGATGGCCGGCTCGCCGAGCACGTTGGCTGTGCCGAGCCCCTCTCCCAAACGCACGATGCGCGAGAAGGCGTCGATCACGCGAAAGCCGCCGCGCGTCGGCTCTGCCACCAGAAGACGGCAGTTGTTGGTGCCGAGATCGAGCGCCGCATAGGCCGTGGCGCCCCCCGGCCGGTTGCGGAAACGCCGGCGCGGGCCGCGCCTGTGCGGCCGCCCGTGCGAGCCGGCCCCCTCGCGCAGCGCCTCCGCCCCCCGCGTGTGGCGCGTTTCGAGAGGCGGAACCGGCGATGCCCCTTCAAGGGCGCCGAGGTCGTCGATGACCGTCACGGTCGAAATCCCGGTCAGGCGCTGCATGCCACCGGCAGGACAGCGCAATCCATTCGCAACCAGACTACATAGAGGGGCAGTCTGTGCCAAGCGTGCAGCGGGATCTCAACCGGAGGACGATTCGGACATTCGCGGCGCGGATGCCTGCCGGCCCGGCAGGCCGCTGCAGGCCAGCGGCACCAGCAGTCCCAGCACGAACCAGAAGATGCGCTGGTAGAAGAAATCCTGCGACATCCCGCCGAGGCAGAAGACGGTGAGGCAGATGAGCGCCGCATTGGCGGGCACGGCCGTGTCAGGCCTGCCGCGCTGCCCGAGAAGGCCACGCACGAAGAGCAGCAGGGCTGCGGCGAACATCGACAAGCCGACGAGCCCCATCTCCGCCAGTACCCAGACGGGAACGTTGTGAATGACCTGGCTGGTCTTGCCCTGCACGAGACGGTCGTGGATGAAGCCCCCGAGCCCATGGCCGAACAACGGCGCCTCGCGCCACAGCTCGAGCCCGCGCCAGACAGTCTCCCAGCGCTCGCTGTCGGCATAGGCGCGTTCCATGCCCCTCGCGAAGGTCGTCAGCATGGCGCCTCCCCCTCCATCCCCCGCGAAGGTCGTCAGCATGGCGCCTCCCCCTCCGCCCCCCGCGAAGAAGAGGGACAGGACGATCCTGACGAGCACCTCGACGATGGGAATGGCAGCGATGAAGCCGAGCCCTGCCAGGATGGCGAGAAGCAGCTCCCGCCGTACCGGCGGCATCCAGACGCTTGTGAGAATGGTCGCCGTGCCCAGCAGGATCCAGCCGGTGCGCGACTGGGCGAACACCACAGCGACCACGAGCACGGCCGGAATGAGGTGAACGCCCGCTTTCGGCCTGCCGACGGAGGCCAGCGCCCTCAAGGCGAAGAAGGCCGTGAAGGCGATCACGCACTGGAAGGAGAAGGCGTTGCTGTCCCCCAGATAGCCCTCGAGCCTCACCACATTGAAGCCGGGCGGTGCATAAGGCGTGTAGGTCGTGACAAGATAGAGCGCGATCTGCATCGCGGCGACGATGGCGATGGCGCTCGTGACCAGATGGACGGCGCGCAGAAGCCGCGCCCGGCCGCTGTGCGCCCACAGCAGGAAGCCGACCCCGAAATAGGACAGGATGACGAACCACCCCATTGTGCGGTTGACGAAGGCCCAGGACAGGAAGCCGTGGTTGACGTAGCCGATGGCGAGGGACAGGCCAATGGCGGCGGAAAGCAGCACAATCGGCGGGACAACCCATCGCGCGGGGCGGATGATCGGCTGCGTCCAGCTCCAGGTCAGCGCGAGCACCGCCGACGCCGACACCGCCAGCAAATCAGCCAGGTTCACGTTCAGCCAGTGGGTCGGCATCGGCACCCGCAGCTGGAACATCACGCTGAGCGGCAGGAGAAAGGCCGCGAGCGCGGCGAACAGGCGGTCGATGTCGTCGCGCGTGGCGATGACCCGCGGGGCCTGCGCGCCGGGCCGCGCCCGCCCCGGCCGGATCGTCATGAAGGGTACGGCCACAAGGCAGCCGATGACGAGAACGAGCGACAAGAGACCGATGGCGACCCCGACAGCTGCCCCTATCGCCGCCGGCACACCGAGTGCGCCGAGCACGTGGGCCGCGCTCAGCTCGCGGATGCCCCAGCCGGCAAAGCTGATGGGCAGGGCGGCGAGGAACATGACCACCGCCAGCGCGGCGAGCGCCGCAACGGTCGGCACCGGCTCCCCGTAGGCCGAGAACTGGGCATAGAAGGCGCCGAGCATGGCGCAGTGCGCGAGAATGGACAGAAAGAAGCAGCCTGCGAGCACCGACCACACGAGCTGCCCCGACAGCTGCGCGAGGAGCCGCTTCAGCTGGCGCATGTTGGCAAGCCCGTAGAGCAGCACGACGGCAATCAGCGACAGGATGAAATAGGCGAAATAGCCCCCGCCGCCTTCGACATCGAACACGATTCGCCCAAGCGTGTAGGCCCCGCCGGCGAGCGCGAAGAGAAGCAGCGATCCGAGCGCGATCATGCGCTCGAGGAAGCTGAGGAAGGTGATCGCCGAGGGAGAGACGCCCGCTTCGGCGAGGACCGCGGACCTGCCCACCGCCTGGCCCACCACGCTGAAGATGAGCTGGTTGCCCAGATGCCCGAGCATGAAGGCACGCGCCGCCTGCCCGACCGGCACCCTCAGCCCGAGCGCCCTGAACGAGTAGCAGAAGCGCACGAACGACAGGTAGAAGTTCAGCACGATGCAGAAGAAGGCGAGGATCGTCTCGGGCCCGATCCCGCGCTCGATCGCAGTCAGCAGGCCGCCGAGGTCAACCTGCATCACCACGGCGATCGCTGCGAGCACGGTCAGCGCGACCGTCAGGCCGCGTTGAATGCGCATGCCATGGGTCCTCCCTGAATCAGGCGAAGGCCCCCCACGCCATAACGCCCGAGCAAAATCGCCAATTTCTGGGCGCAGCCGGCAGCTTGCAGCCGATGGCGGGTGAGATTCAGCAAATGCGTTGCAACCCGCGACGCTCACCGCCCGGCACGGTCCCCGGAAGCGCGAACAATGCGGCGTCAGCCGCTCCTGGACATCAGCCTGTCGATAAGCCGTCGCATGCGCCCGGTGTGCCTCGGGACTTCTTTCGCCTGAACAAGCAGGTCACGCTCCCGAGCGAGCGCCCGGAGCATCCTGGCCGCCGTCACCAGTCTCTCGCGCGACGAGAGGCGCGTGGCAGAAGCGCTTTCCTGCAAGAGACGCCGCGCAAGGCGCTCCACCTTTTCCGTGGACGTGTCGACCATACTCACTCCGACGCATACTATCGGAGCGGAGTTAACACATGTGCCCCGCTGATCGAATAGCGGCCGGCGCTCGGCGGCCATGTCCGGCGGTCACCCCCGGCACGACGTCGCCGCCCGCCACGCGCGAGGAGGGCCTTGCCATCTCCATCTGGCCGGGATGCATAATCATGCTGGGATGCACCGGGCTGCGGTGCCTCCTCGCCGAGAGAGGGGACGATGGCCAACTGGCCGGAACAGGAGCAGCCAGACGACGTGCGCGAGATGCGGCCGAGCGGCTGTCTCATCATCCTGGCGGTGATGCTGCTGGCGGCCCTCATCGCCGTGGCGGTTCACGGGCTGCGCGGCGGCCTGTCCTGACCGTCGCAACGCGAGCCATCGAACCGACCGGGCTGCAGCGAAGCTGTAAAGGATGTGCGAAACCGCCCGCTCGGGCCGTCTTGTGTCAGGGCAAATTTTCGTAGGATTTTAGATGGCTGGGGGACGTGGATTCGAACCACGACTAACGGAGTCAGAGTCCGCTGTTCTACCGTTAAACTATCCCCCAAGAGAAACAACGACTTAGCCGCTGTTTTTGTACCCTTGGCGTCCGCGGGGGTACGAACTCCCGTTCGGTGTGCGTTCTGATAGAGGCCGCGGGGTGGGGTGTCAAGGGATGTCGCAATCGGGCGTGTGGATTTAACAGCCCAGCTCGCCGGTCAACGACCCCGCTCACCGAGATCGGCGGAAGAGCCGACGTTGCTGTGGATCGTTCCGCAAGCGGTGTGCCGGCCCTTTCTCAGCCGACATCCTCGACGGTGACGACGCGAAAGGTATGCATCTCGCCGTCGTCATCGCGGATCGAGACATACTCGCCCGGCACCCAGACATGATCGCCCAGGCGGAAGCCCGCCTCGTCGTCGTCCTCCGCCGCCGCGTCATAGTCGAACACCCAGGTCGAGCCGCCCCTGCCGCCAGCCCGGTGCACAAGGTGGCCGAGTTCTGTCCGCTCGCCGGCCCAGAAGCGGCGCACGCGGCACGCCTCGCGGTGCTTGCGCCACGTTTCCACGTCGAGGCGATTATCCGCGTCAAGCGGCGCGATGATCTCGTAGCCGTGGCGGGCCGAGCCCTGCGGGAACTCCCGCGAGCGGGCGAGCTGCAGCGTGATGCGCTTGAAGCCGGCAGGCACACTCATGATCATCTCCCCAGCCTTGCGGGCGCCGTCACGGCCTGTCCTCGCACGGCCGTAAGGCCCACGGTCATGATCGCGCCGCGGCAACCGCAAACGCAAGCGCAACAGATGCCGCAGCAGAGCGCCGCTGACGAGCATCCCCCCTCGCCCCTGCTCTTTAGAGAGATTATAAACTATTGATTTGATTGGCTTTTTTGTTGACGCGCCGCTTTCGGGGCGGCATACGCTTGCACCAAAGGCAAATGACGGGTCCGCGCGGGCTCTGTCCCGGACCGAGGAGGCTACACATGCAACGCTATGCTCGCACGCTCATGGGCGCCGTTTCGTTCCTCGTCGCGGGAATGGGTGCTGGCACGGCTCTCGCGCAGGAGGTCAACCTCTATACGACGCGCGAGCCCGGGCTCATCAAGCCGTTGCTCGAAGCCTTCACCGAGAAGACAGGCATCAAGGTCAACACCGTCTTCGTCAAGGACGGGCTCGGCGAGCGCGTTGCCGCCGAGGGCCAGAACTCCCCGGCCGACGTGCTGATGGTGGTTGACTTCGGCAACCTCATCGACCTCGTCGATCGCAACGTGACGCAGCCTATCCAGTCCAAGGTGCTGGAGGACGCGATTCCGGCCAACCTGCGCGACAAGGACGGTAATTGGTTCGCCCTGACGATGCGCGCCCGCGTGCTCTATGCCTCCAAGGACCGCACCAACATCGACGCCTTTACCTATGAGGAGCTGGCCGATCCCAAGTGGAAGGGCAAGGTCTGCATCCGCTCGGGCCAGCATCCCTACAACACGGCGCTGATCGCCACCATCATCGCCAAGGACGGCCCCGAGCGGGCCGAAGAGTGGCTGAAGGGCGTGAAGGCCAATCTCGCCCGCAAGGCCGGTGGCGGCGACCGCGAGGTTGCGCGCGACATCCTCGGCGGCATCTGCGACATCGGCATCGGCAATTCCTACTATGTCGGCCTGATGCGCTCCGGCGCCGGCGGCCCGGACCAGCAGAAGTGGGGCGAAGCGATCAAGGTCGTGCTGCCGACCTTTGCCAACGGCGGCACGCACGTGAACGTCTCCGGCGCCGCCATCGCCAAGAACGCGCCGCACAAGGAAGAGGCCATCAAGCTCCTCGAGTTCCTCGTGTCCGATGAGGGGCAGGAGCTCTACGCCAAGGCGAACTTCGAATATCCCGTGAAGGCCGGCGTGAAAGCCGACCCGATCATCGCCAGCTTCGGCGAGCTCAAGGTCGACCCGTCCCTGCTGACGGACATTGCCAAGCACCGGAAGGCTGCAAGCCAGCTCGCCGACAAGGTCGGCTTCGACAACTGAAGGCGGGCGTGGCAGGCGGACCCCTTCGCCGCCCCCGGCCCGAGACGTTGATGACACGATCTGACCGGACGTTTCCCCGTCCCGGTGCGCTCCCTGGGCGCCCCGGGACTGTCCGTTTCCACCGCGTGCCGGCGGCGGCCGGCCCCGGCGCTCTTCTTCCCGACCGAACGGTGCTGCGATGACCATTGCCACCGCCGGCAGGGAGCACGCCGGACCCTGCCTGCGCCGCGCCCCCTCCCCGCTCTCCGGCTGGCTCCTGGCCGCCGGCCTCATCGCCCTCGGTGTCCTGGCGCCGGTTGCGGCCCTCGCCTGGTTCGCCGCCCAAGGCTCCGGCGATCTCTGGCCGCACCTCATCAATACAGTGCTGCCACAGGCGATCCGCGACACGGCGATGCTGCTTGCTGGAGTCGGCGCGCTCGTCATCGTCATCGGCACGGGCTCAGCCTGGCTCGTGACGGCCTACGACTTTCGAGGGCGTGCGGTGCTCGACTGGGCGCTGCTGCTGCCCCTCGCCATACCGACCTACATTGTTGCCTACGCCTATCTTGACGTGCTGCACCCCATCGGCCCGGTGCAGACGACGCTGAGGACCCTGCTGGGGATCGCCAACCCGCGCGACCTGCCATTTCCCGACGTCAGGTCCATGGGGGGCTGCATCCTCCTGCTCAGTCTCGTGCTCTACCCCTACGTCTATCTCTCGACGCGGGCGATGTTTCTGATGCAGGCAGCCAGCCTCGTCGAGGTGGCGCGCACGCTCGGCCACGGGCGCCGGCGCGTGTTCTTCCATGTGGCGCTGCCGCTCGCGCGCCCAGCTATCGTTGTCGGCACGAGCCTTGCGCTGATGGAGGCCCTCAACGACATCGGCGCGTCCGAATTTCTCGGCGTGCGCACGCTCACAGTGTCGATCTACGCAACGTGGATCAACCGCTCCAGCCTGCCGGGCGCGGCGCAGATCGCGCTCGTGATGCTGGTGCTTGTAATCTCGCTCATCCTCATCGAGCGCTGGGCGCGCCGCCGCCAGCGCTATGCGGCCGCGGCGCAGCAGGCGCGCCGGCTCGTGCCGCAGCGGCTCGAGGGTGCACGGGGGCTTGCCGCGCTCGCCCTCGGCCTGCTGCCGGTGCTGCTCGGCTTCTGCGTGCCGGCGCTGCACCTCGCCAACGAGGCGTACAAGCGGGTGTCCTTCGCCGGACTCTCCTCCGACCTTCTCGAGGAGACCGTCAACACCGTCACGATGGCGGCCGTCGCCACGGCCGTCACCATCGCGCTCGGTCTTGTCGTCGCCTACTCGGCACGCATCGTGCAGCGGCGGCAGGCCGACATCCTCGCGCGGCTTGCCAGCGTCGGCTACGCCATTCCCGGAACGGTGCTCGCCATCGGCCTGCTGACGCCGCTCGCCGCCTTCGACAATGCGGTCGACGGGGTGATGCGCAGCCTCTTCGGCATCTCGACAGGCCTCATCCTGTCAGGCTCGGGCGTCGCGCTCGTCTATGCCTATGTCGTGCGCTTCCTCGCCGTGGCCAATGGCGGCATCGAGGCGGGGCTCGCCAAGGTTCCCCATTCCCTCGACCACGCGGCCCGGGCGCTGGGGCAGAGCCGGCTCGGCACACTGCTCGGCGTACACCTGCCGCTGGTGCGCCCGGCCCTGCTGAGCGCAGCCCTGCTCGTCTTTGTCGATTGCATGAAGGAGCTGCCGGCAACGCTGCTGTTGCGGCCGCTCAACTTCGAGACGCTGGCGACGCACCTCTACGCGGAAGCCGCGCGCGGCACCTACGAGGACGGCGCGGTCGCCGCCCTGCTGATCGTGGCCTTCGGCCTCGTGCCCGTCATCCTGCTCGCCCGCATGAGCCGCGGCCGCTACGCCGTCTCCCTGCGCGCCTCAAGTTCCGGGGTGGACCGCCCCGCCTCCTTCAGGCCGTGATCTCCGGCCGGCGCCGCATCATCTGTGGCGCCTCCGGCTCAGGAAGCCTCCGGTCACTCCTTGAGTTCAGGAAGATCCCTGTAGAGATCGAGCGCCTCGGGGTTGGCGAGCGCTTCCTTGTTCTTCACCTCACGGCCATGCACCACGTCGCGCACCGCAAGCTCCGTAATCTTGCCGGACTTGGTGCGCGGGATGTCCGCCACCTGGACGATGCGCGCCGGCACGTGGCGAGGGCTCGCCCCGGTGCGCACCTCGCGCCGGATGCGCTCTTTCAGGGCATCGTCGAGCACCACGCCCTCGCGCAGGCGAACGAAAAGAACGACGCGCACGTCGTTGTCCCACTCCTGGCCGATGGCAAGCGCCTCCACAACCTCGGGAATGCGCTCGACCTGCGCGTAGATCTCGGCCGTGCCGATGCGCACGCCACCAGGGTTGAGGGTGGCATCCGAGCGGCCGTGGATGATGAGGCCTCCGTGCTCGGTCCACTCGGCGAAGTCGCCGTGGCACCAGATGCCCTCGAAGCGCTCGAAGTAGGCGGCGTGATACTTCTTGCCGCCGGGGTCGTTCCAGAACATCACCGGCATGCAGGGAAAGGCACGGGTACAGACGAGCTCGCCCTTGCCGGAGCGGATGGGCTTGCCCGTCTCGTCCCACACCTCGACGGCCATGCCGAGGCCTGGCGCCTGGATCTCGCCCCTGTAGACCGGCGAGATCGGGCTGCCGCCGACGAAGCAGGAGACGATGTCCGTGCCGCCGGAAATCGAGGCCAGATGCACGTCCGGCTTGATGGCCTCGTAGACGTAATCAAAGCTTTCCGGCGCCAGCGGCGAGCCGGTGGAGGTGATGAGGCGAACGCTCGAGAGGTCGTGCGTGCGGGCAGGCGCGAGCCCGGCCTTCCTGCAGGCGTCGATATATTTCGCCGAGGTGCCGAAGAGCGTGATGCGCTCGGCCTGGGCGAGGTCGAACAGCACCGATGGCTCGGGATGGAAGGGCGAACCGTCGAAGAGGATCAGCGTCGCCTCGGTGGCAAGGCCGGAGGCCAGCCAGTTCCACATCATCCAGCCACAGGTGGTGAAGTAGAAGAAGCGGTCGCCCGCCCTCAGGTCGCACTGCAGGCGGTGCTCCTTGAGGTGCTGCAGCAGGGTGCCGCCCGCGCCGTGAACGATACACTTCGGCACACCCGTCGTGCCCGAGGAGAAGAGGATGCACAGCGGGTGGTTGAAGGGCAGGCGCTCGTATGTCACCGGCCGGGCGGCATACTGCGCCGTGATGGCCGGCAGCGTCGTCGCCTCCTTGCCGAGGCTTTCCGCCACTTCATCGGCGATACCGATGTAGGGCACGACCAGCACCGCCGCGAGGCTCGGCAGACGTGCCACCACCTCACGCACCTTGTCGGTGAGGTCGAGCCGCTTACCCGCATAGAAATAGCCGTCGATGGCGATGAACACCTTCGGCTCGATCTGGCCGAAGCGGTCGATGACGCCTTGCACGCCAAAGTCCGGCGAGCAGGAGGACCAAGTGGCGCCGAGCGAGGCGGTGGCCAGCATGGCGGCGATGGTCTCGGGCCGGTTCGGCATCATGGCCGCAACACGGTCTCCGACGCCGACGCCCTGGGCTGCGAGCCACTGCTGGAGGCGAGAGACGAGTGCGTGGAGGTCCGCCCAGGTCAAACGCAGGGAAGAGCCGTCCTCTCCCCTGAAGACCATGGCCTCGCTCGCGCCGTTGCAGCGCAGGAGGTTCTCAGCGAAGTTGAGGCGCGCGTCAGGGAAGAACCTGGCCCCCGGCATGCGATCATCGACAAGGACGCGCTCGCCCTTCTCCCCGATCACACCGCAAAAGTCCCACAGGGCGGACCAGAAGGCCTCGCGTTCCGCGATGGAGAAGGCATGGATGTCAGCATAGTCGGCAAAGCGCCTCCCGACACGCTCACCGAGGAAGTCCATGAACCGCCGCAGGGCCGTTTCCGCCACACGTTCAGGCGAAGGGGTCCATAAAGGGGCGGCATGGGTCATCGTTGCTGTCCTCCCTGGATTGTTGCCGGCGGTGATAGCGCGCCTTGCATTGTCCATAAAGCGTCAATATCGCTCGGCATAGAAGGGCAAGAATCCTATGCGCGGCGGCTGAATCGGCGTAAAGGATCAGACTGCCTTATGACTGGGTTGCGCCGTCGGTCCTCAGCCGGGGCCAACGGCGGACGCGAGTGGCAATGACGAGGTCCAAGCTCTTTCTGGTTACGGCCGCCGTCCTTTTGGTCTGCGCCATGGCAGTGATGCCGTGGACGCTGGCCACGACGCCGCTTGCCACTTCCATCGGCGAGGAGCTGCGGCGCACCACGGGCCTTTCCCTCGCGACCGACGGCAAGGCCACCTTCGCGCTCCTGCCCGTGCCGCGCGTCAAGCTGGAGAACGTCAGCCTGCAGACACCGCAGGGCGAGGAGGTGGCGCAGGCCCGCCAGCTCCGCGGCGAGCTGCGACTGCTGCCCCTGCTTTTCGGGCGGATGGAGCTCGTCGAGGTCACGCTTGTGCAACCGCGGCTCGACCTCAGCCGCATCGGGACGCTGCGCGATCTGTGGGCCGTGCTGAACGCGCACACCGGGCGCGAGATCGCGAGCCGGCGGGACGGCACCGCCAACGGCCGCCATGTCGGGCGTCTTGTCATCATCGACGGGCTCGTCCTGACGCGCGCGAAGGACGCGGGCCCCGCCCTCGCCAGCCAGGCCAATCTCGTCGTCTACTGGCCCTCGCTCACCGGACCGCTCGCGGTGGCGGGCAGGGTACAGTGGCGCGGCGAGCCGGTGGATCTCCAGATCGAATCCTTCTCGCCGGCGGCGATTGTGGACGGCCGCGCCTCACCCCTCGCCGTCAAGCTGCAGAGCCCGCTCGGCGACCTCGCCTTCAAGGGCGAAATCACCAGTTCGGACGATCCGCAGCTCAACGGCGACCTGCGCGTCTCGACCCGGTCCCTGCGCTGGGCCGACAGCCAGTTCGGCGGCGTGGTGCCCCTCGGCCATCTCGTGGAAGCCTTCTCGCTCTCCGGCCCCGTATCCCTGTCATCGCGCGGGCTGCTGCTGCCGCAGGCGAGCATCGAGATCGACCGCTACCGCATCGACGGTGCGATCACTGCACGTTTCGATCAGGCGCGCCTCGCTGTCTCTGGCACGCTAGCGGCTGAGGAGTTGCAGCTCGCACGCTTCCTGCGCCCGCTCCTGCCGACGCGCGGCTCCGACGGCGGCTGGAGCCGTGATGCGCTTGCCACGCGCTGGCTCGAGCAGGCGGACCTCGACCTGCGTCTGTCGATCACCAAGGCCCACTACGAGCGGATGCCTGTCGAGAACATCGCGGGCTCCATGCAGATCAGGAACGGCCGGCTCGAGATCGCCCTCGGGCGGGCCGGCCTGCACGGCGGCACAATCAAGGGTCGGCTCATCATGTCCCCCTCCCCGGCAGGCTATGACGTGCGCCTGACCGGCCAGGCGGACAAGGTGAACCTCCTCGGCCTGCTCAACGACACGGCCAACATCACCCGTTTCTCGGGCCATGGCACTGCCCAGTTTCAGTTCGAGGCGGCGGGCGCCTCCTTCGCCGAGCTCGCGCACGCCCTGCGCGGACAGTGCCAGTTCGAAATTTCGGCGGGTTCGATCGCCGGCGTGAACCTGCCGGAGCTCGCCCGGCGCGTGGAGGCGCGCCCCCTCGCCGCGGCGCTTGACTGGCGCGGCGGGCGCACACCCTTCGAGAGCATCACGGGGCAGCTGACGATCAGCGAAGGCATCGCCGACATCGGCACGGTGGAGATGACCACGCCGGGCGCACGCGGTCTCATGACCGGCCACGTCTTCGTCGGCGAGCGGCGTCTTCTGCTCGACGCCACCGTTACGTCGCCGAAGGCATCGGCTTCGACGGTTCCGTCCGGCTTCCCGCTCAAGATCCGCGGCAGCTGGGACGACCCGATCGTCGGGCCTGATGTCGACGCGCTCATCCAGCGCTCCAGCGCCGCAGCGCCCTTCTTCCTCACCGCGTCGCCGCCGCAGGTGCCACCGGCAGATCTCTCGTCGGCGGGCGGCACGCTGCAGTAGGCGCTAGCGGCCCGCCATTGCCTGCCGCTTGGTGGCGAGAGAGGCGGAGATCACGCCCACCGTCACCAGCGCCACCAGAATGGTACAGACAGCGTTGATCTCCGGCGTCACGCCGAGGCGCACCTGGCTGTAGATGCGCATCGGCAGCGTGGTCGCGCCTGGCCCCGAGGTGAAGCTCGCGATCACGAGGTCATCGAGCGACAGCGTGAAGGCGAGCAGGAAACCCGCCAGCACCGACGGCGCGATGAGCGGCAGCGTGATCGTGAAGAAAGTCTTCAGCGGCGGGCAACCGAGGTCCATCGCCGCCTCCTCGAGGCTGCGGTCGAAGTCGACGAGCCGCGCCTGCACCACCACCGTGACGAAGCACATGGTGAAGGTCGTGTGCGCGAGGACGACGGTCCAGAAGCCCCGGTCGAAGTCGACAGCGACGAAGAGCAGCAGCAGCGACAGGCCGGTGATCACCTCCGGCATCACGAGCGGGGCATAGACCATGCCCGTGAACAGCGTGCGGCCCGGATAGCGCCCGTAGCGCACAAGCGCGAGCGCCGCGAGCGTGCCGAGGACAGTCGCCGCCGCCGCCGACAGGAAGGCGACACGCAGCGACACCCAGGCGGCTTCCAGGAGCTGCTCGTTCTTCAGCAGGGAGGCATACCACTGCGTCGAGAAGCCGCCCCAGACCGTGACGAGCCGCGAGGCGTTGAACGAGTAGACGACCAGGATGAGGATGGGCAGGTAGAGAAAAGCAAAGCCCAGCGTCAGGGCCGTCGCGTCGAAAAAGCCGAAACGCCGGTTCATTTCGCCTTCTCCCAGCGCCGGGCCTCGATGTCGCGATAGGCGACGATGGGGCCGACGAGCAACACCAGCAGCACGACGGCGACCGCCGAGGCGAGCGGCCAGTCGCGGTTGGAGAAGAACTCGCTCCACAGTGTCCGCCCGATCATCAGCGTCTCCGAGCCGCCGAGCAGGTCTGGAATGACGAACTCGCCCACCACAGGGATGAAGCACAGGAGGCAGCCGGCAAGGACGCCGGGCATGGCGAGCGGCACCGTGATGCGCCAGAAGGCCCGCCACGGCGGGCAGCCGAGGTCCTCCGCCGCCTCGAGCAGCGTGTAGTCGAACTTCTCCAACGTCGCGTAGAGCGGCAGCACCATGAAGGGCAGATAGGAATAGACAATGCCGATGAACACGGCCGTATCCGTGTTCATGATCTGCAGCGGCTCGCTGATCAGGCCGAGGTTGATGAGCAGCGCGCTGAGCAGCCCTTCGGGCTTCAGGATGCCGATCCAGGCATAGACGCGGATGAGGAAGCTCGTCCAGAACGGCAGGATGACGAGCATGAGGAGCGTCGGACGCCAGCGTTCCGGCGCCTTCGCCATGGCATAGGCGATGGGAAAGCCGATGGCGAGCAGCAGCACCGTCGACACGGCCGCGATGCGCAGCGAGGAGATGAAGGACGAGAAATAGAGGCTGTCTTCGAGCAGCAGCGTGAAGTTGTAGAAGCTGAGCTGCGAGAAGGCCTCGCGCAGACCCTCGAAGCCCTGCGAGAGGTCAAAGACTGGCCGGTAGGGCGGCTGCGCCGTCGCCGGCTCCGACAGCGCGATCTTGAAGACGATGGCAAAGGGAACGAGAAAGAAGAAGGCCAGCCAAAGAAAGGGCACCGCCGGCACGAGGGCCGACAGTGCCCTGCCGAGCGCGCCCCGATCCGGCGGGCGCGGAGCCACATCCATCCTTTCCTGATCGCTCATCGTCTTCACCGCGTCAGAACGACGCCCGCCTCGGGCGCGAAATGAACGAAGACCTTGTCGTCCCAGCTCAGGGGCCGCTCGACGAAACGGGTGACATTGGCGCGCGAGACGCGCAGTGTCTTGCCGCTCGCGAGGCGGACCAGATAGATCGTCCAGTCGCCGAGATAGCCGATGTCCCAGATCGTGCCGGCGAAGACGTTCGGCGTGTGAGGCGGCGGCTCCTCCTGGGTCAGCACGAGCTTCTCCGGCCGCAGGGCGAGCGCCACCTCGCGCCCCGGCGACAGCGGCTCGGCGACACCGGCGACCGAGACGGGTTCGGGCGCATCGGCCACCGCGAGCGTGCAGCGCCCCTCCCCGGCCGCGATAACCTTGCCTTCGAGGATGTTCACGTCGCCGATGAACTCCGCCACGTAGCGGCTCGCCGGCTGCTCGTAGATCTCGCCCGGCGTCGCCACCTGGACGATGCGGCCGTGGTCCATCACAGCGATGCGGTCGGCCATCGTCATCGCCTCCTCCTGGTCGTGCGTGACGACGAGGAAGGTCATGCCGAGCTTCACCTGCAGGTCCATCAGCTCGAACTGCGTCTCCTCCCGCAGCTTCTTGTCGAGCGCGCCAAGCGGCTCATCGAGCAGCAGCACCTTGGGGCGCTTGGCGAGGGCGCGGGCGAGCGCCACGCGCTGGCGCTGGCCGCCCGAGAGCTGCGACGGGCGGCGGCGCGCGAAGGGCTCGAGCTGCACGAGGCGCAGCATCTCGACCACGCGGTCGGCGATCTCCGCCTTGGGAAGCCTGTCCTGCTCTAGGCCGAAGGCGATATTGCGCTCCACGCTCATGTGCGGGAAGAGCGCGTAGGACTGGAACATCATGTTGACGGGGCGCCTGTAGGGTGGCACCCCGGACAGGTCCTGGCCGGCGAGCACGATGCGCCCCTCGCTCGCCGCCTCGAAGCCGGCGAGCATGCGCATCAGCGTGGTCTTGCCGCAGCCCGAGGGGCCGAGCAGGCAGAAGAACTCGCGCTCGTAGATGTCGAGCGACAGGTTGTCGACCGCCGTGACCTCTCCGTACCGTTTCGTTACTTGCTCGAAACGGATGAGGGGGATCGCTCCGGGGTCAGCCCAGGGGGCAAAATCGCGCCGCACGGCACCGATTGCCAACGAACCTCGCCTGCGACCGTCGACAGCCATGGACATTCCGGCGAACCTCCCAAACCGGACCGTTGCGGCCGGCACGTTATTCGCAGCCGGGCCGCGCGACAACAAGTCTGCAGGGCTTTCCCACCCTGCCGGCGGTTGACAGCGCAAGGTGTGGCACCGTTACCTCTTTCCACACGCAGGTAGGTGACATGGCCAAGAAGAAAGCGCACCAGCACAAGGCGACCCCCGCGCCCCGTGGAGCCGCCTCCATCGAAGAGGCGCGCGCCTTCGTCGCCAAGCGCGGCATCGAGGAGATCGAATGCGTCGTCCCGAATCAGGCGGGAGTGGCACGGGGCAAGGTGATGCCCGCGGAGAAGTTCTTCCGCAGCCCCTCCATGAGCCTGCCGGGAGCCATCTTCTACCAGACGATCGCGGGCGACTATCCGCACGAGGTGCTTGACCAGGATGCCCCGGCGGATGGCGACCTCGTGCTGATCCCGGATTTCTCCACCATCACCCTCGTGCCGTGGGCGAATGACCCGACGGCCCAGATCATCCACGAGGCCTTCTATCGCGACGGCCGCCCCGTCGACCACGCGCCGCGGCAAGTGCTGAAAAGCCTCATCGAGCGCTACCGCCGCCGCGGCTGGCAGCCGATTGTCGCGCCCGAGATCGAATTCTACCTCGTCAAGAAGAATCTCGACCCGGACTATCCGCTGGAGCCGCCCATCGGCCGCTCGGGCCGGGCGGAGATCGGCCGGCAGGCCTACTCCATCGCCGCCGTCAACGAGTTCGACGACCTGTTCGAGCTGATCTACGATTACTCGGAAGCGCAGGGGCTTGAGATTGACACCCTGATCCACGAGGAAGGCGCCGGGCAGATGGAGATCAACCTGCGCCACGGCGACCCGCTGGACCTCGCCGACCAGGTGTTCCTCTTCAAGCGCACCATCCGCGAAGCGGCGCTGAAGCACGACATGTATGCCACCTTCATGGCCAAGCCCATCGCCCACCAGCCGGGCTCGGCCATGCACATCCACATGTCGGTGACGGACATCGAGACGGGCCGCAACATCTTCTCCGACAAGGAGGGCAAGCCGACTGACGAGTTCTTCTCGTTCATCGGCGGCCTGCAGGCGCATCTGCCTGCGGCGATGTCCATGCTCGCGCCCTACGTCAATTCCTACCGGCGGCTGACACGCTACTCCGTGGCGCCGATCAACGTCGCCTGGGGCTACGACAACCGTACAACGGGGCTCCGCATCCCGCCGTCGGAGCCCTCGGCCCGGCGCGTCGAAAACCGGATTCCGTCCTCGGACGCCAACCCCTACCTTGCCATCGCGGCCTCGCTCGCCTGCGGCCTGCTCGGCCTCGAGGAAGGGCTCAAGCCGAGCGAGCCGGTGCTCGGCTCGGCCTATTCGCTCGACTACGACCTGCCGCGCGGCATCCTCGAGGCGGCGACCGCGCTCGAGGAGAGCGAGGCCCTGACCAGCATCTTCGGCGAGAGCTTCGTGCGCACCTACACCGCCGTGAAGCGGGCCGAGTTCGAGACCTTCATGGAGGTCATCAGCCCGTGGGAACGCGAGTTCCTGCTGCTGAACGTGTGACCGGCGAGTGAGCGAAGGACCAGCGCCTGTGCCGAGCCTCCCCGCCGGCGGCAACCTCTACGAGACAACGGCTCCGCCCCTCCCACCGCAGCCCGCGCTCGACGGCTCGGCGCAGGCCGACGTCGCCGTGGTCGGGGCCGGATTCACCGGGCTCGGCGCGGCGCTAACGCTGGCGCGGGCAGGATTGAAGGTCATCGTCGTCGAGAAAGGCCGCGTCGGCGCGGGCGCATCCGGCATCAATGGCGGCCAGATCCACCCCGGCCAGCGGCGCGACCAGCGCTGGCTGGAGGAGAAGGTGGGCCAGATGCGGGCCCGCGCGCTCTGGGACTATGCGTGGGAGGCGCACCGCTGGCTCTTCCAGCTCATCGGCGAGGAGGCCATCGCCTGCGCGCCCCAGCGCGGCCTGCTTACGCTGGCGCACCGCCCCTCCCTCTTCCGCGACCTGGCGGCCGACGCCGAGCATCTCGCGCGCCACTATGGTGCAAGCCACCTCACGGTGATCGAGCGGGAGGAGCTGTCGCACTACACGGGCGCCCATGGCTATCACGGCGCCGTCTTCGATGCCGAGGGCGGGCATCTCGACCCGCTCGCCCTCACGCGGGGGCTCGCCGCGGCCGCACTCGCTGCTGGCGCGCGCATCGCGGAAGAGACGCCTGCGACGGCAGTAGCGCGCACGGGCGCGGGATGGCGCCTCGTCACGCCGCGGGGCGACATCGAGGCGGCCACCATCGTCGTCACCGGCGACGGCAACAACGGCCGGCTGGTGCCGGCGGTGGCCGACCACGTCATGCCGATCGTCAACTTCATGGTCGCCACCGAGCCGCTCGGCGCGCTGGCCGATGCCGTCCTTGCCGGGCCCTACGCGGCCGCCGACACGCGCTTCGTGGTCAACTACTTCCGACGCACGGCGGACGGACGCCTTGTCTTCGGCGGGGGCGAGAGCTACGGCGCCGCGCTGCCGCGCAATTTCGCCCGGCGCGTGCTGCGGCGCATGCTGCCAATCTTCCCCATGCTCGCCGACGTCCGCATCACCCACGGCTGGGGCGGTGTGCTCGGCATCACCTCGCCTCGCCTGCCCTTCGTGCGCCGGCTCGAACCGGGGCTTTATGTCGCCTCCGGCTACAGCGGCCAGGGCGTCATGCTCGCCCCCTTCACCGGGCGCGCCATTGCGGAAGCCATCCTCGGCGATGACCGGCGGCTGTCGGTGATGACGGATCTTCCCGTACCACGGCTGCCCGGCGGCCGGCTGTTGCGCCGGCCGCTGCTGGTTGCGGCAATGCTGGGCTTCTCTCTGCTCGACAGGCTCTGACGGGAGCGTCCTAGAGGTCCTCCCGCAAGGCCTCGGCGACACGGGCCTCGAGCACTTCCGGCTTCTTGAGGATGAGCGCCCCGCGCGTGCGCTCCACGAGGTTCTCGTTGGTGAGGGCGGTGAACTCGCGCGTCACCTGCTCACGCCGGCAACCGATACGCGCCGCGAGCACGTGATGGTAGGGCGGCGGCGTCACCACCCGCTCGCCGGGATGGCCGGCGCGCGGCTGTGACAGGCGCAGCAGCTCCGAATAGAGCCGGTGCCTGAGGTCGAGCACTGAATGCTCCATGAGGCGGGCGTTGAGTTCGCGCACGCGACCTGCCAGCAGCCGCAGGACCTTGTCGCAGACCACCCTGGAGGCGAAGACGATCTCGCGGAACACGGCGGCGGGCATGATGCACACCTCGCCGCGCGTCAGAGCCGTCACGTTGGCCGAGCGCTTGACGCCGTCAATGGCGGCAAGCTCGCCGAAGAACTGGCCGCCGCGCATCTCGCCGAGGATGACCTCCTTGCCCGACTGGGTGCGCACCAGGATGCGGACGTCGCCGGCAACCAGGAAGTAGACGTCCGTCGAGGCATCCTCGAAGTCCACGAGCACCTCGTTCTCGTCGAAGCGCCGCCAGTTGCAGCGCGTCTCGAAGGGGCCGAGATCGATGTCGACATCCTTGAAAAAGGCAACCCGCGTCAGCGATGCCATGGCTCCTCCCCCCAGCGGCCGAAGAACGAACGGACAGACCGCCCCCGGACGATACGCCGCATCGCATCGTTCTTTCCCCGGGCCGCGAGGTCAAGACCGCGGCCCGGGGCGAACCTCACGCTTCGAGCGCGCCGGAGCGGAAGGCGAGCCCGGCGCACAGCCCGCCCAAGATCGGCGCGACGATAAACAGCCAGAGCTGCGCCAGCGCCTGTCCGCCAACGAACACGGCCGGGCCGAGCGACCGGGCCGGATTGACCGACACGCCGGTGACGTTGATGAACACGATGTGGATGACGACCAGCGTCAGACCGATGGCGAGCCCGGCTGCGGGTGTCGTGCCGGCCCTGGACGTCGCCCCGAGGATGACGGCGGTGAAGAGGAAGGTGGCCACGAACTCGGCAACGGCAGCGGCGGCCGTGCCATACGCGCCGAGATACCCTTCCCCCCACCCGTTCTGGCCGAGGCCACCCGTCGCCACGTCATAGCCGCCTGCCCGGCCGCTGGCGATGAGCAGGAGGATCCCCGCCCCGACGACGCCGCCAAGGCACTGGGCGATGATGTAGCCCGGCACGTCGGAGGCCGGCATACGCCCCGCCGACCAGACGGCGATGGTGACTGCCGGATTGATGTGGCAGCCCGAGACAGGACCGATGCCATAGGCCATCGCGGTGACGGCGAGGCCGAAAGCGAAGGCGACAGGCAGCATGCCGAGCGGGAACTCCGCCCCATAGCCGCCGAGAACGACAGACCCGCAACCGAACAGAACGAGGCAAGCAGTGCCGAGCAGTTCAGCCAGATACTTCTTCATGTCTGCCCCCCTTTGAGGCGGTTCGCGCTGGAGATGGCCGGGCACAGGAATCGGCCGGCCGAGCAGACGAAAGTGGAACACTGATCGCATTCCGAATAAAGCAAAATATCACGGCCTCGATTTGCAATAAATAAAACAGCAAATGCAGGATTTCAGAAATATAAAATTCTAATTATTTAACCCACTCGCAGAATCTGCCTCCGTCCGGATCGGAAGGCCACCGGCCGGACGTCACCGCACCGCTCGCAGCCTCGCGGTCAGCAGCGCGAAAGCTGCGCCGCGCCCTCCGCCACGTGGCGAGCCGGATCGGCCACAGTCGGAGCCGGGAGCACCTCGCCGGCGGGCTCTGCGGCGGGGGCCGGCGGCAGGCGCCGCGCCCAGGCGCTTTCGACGACCACGGCGATGCCGGCGACGAGAGCGAGGACGGCGAGCACGAGGGCGCCGAGGGAATGCTGGGTATCGGAACGGCGACGCGACATGGCGAATCACAAGCTGTACACAGACCTTCAACAGGCCCTGCGTGACTTATCCACAGGGCGGCTTCGCGGCGGCATTGTGGCGACGATGTGGCGGCGCGGAACCGGTTGTGCGCCCCCCCACGCACCGGGACTTGCCCGCCGCGGCACGGCGCGCGACAAGACGCCATGCTGCACATCAACGATCTCACCTACCGGCTCGGCGAACGCATCATTCTCGACGGCGCGACGGCCGCCCTGCCGGCGAATGCCCGCATCGGCCTCGTCGGCCGCAACGGCGCGGGCAAGACCACGCTGTTCCGCATCCTGCTCGGAGAGATCGCACCGGAGAGCGGCTCCATCTCCATTCCGCGAAACCTGCGCATCGGCGCCGTCGCGCAGGAGGCGCCCGGCGGGCCTGAGCGGCTCATCGATGTCGTGCTCGCTGCCGACAGGGAACGGACGGCTCTCCTCGCCGAGGCCGAGACGACGGACGATCCCATGCGGCGGGCCGAGATCGAGACGCGCCTCGTCGACATCGGCGCCCATTCGGCGCCGGCGCGTGCCGCCGCCATCCTGCACGGCCTCGGCTTCGACGCGGAGGCGCAGCAGCGCCCATGCTCGGACTTTTCCGGCGGCTGGCGCATGCGTGTGGCGCTCGCCGCGGTCCTCTTCTCCGAACCGGACCTGCTGCTGCTCGACGAGCCCACCAACTACCTCGACATCGAGGGCACTCTCTGGCTCTACGACTACCTCGGGCGCTATCCGCACACGGTGCTCGTCATCAGCCACGACCGCGAGCTGCTCGACACGGCGGTCGACCACATCCTTCATCTCGACCAGGGCAAGCTGACCCTCTACCGCGGCGGCTACACCTCCTTCGACAGGCAGCGGCGCGAGAAGCTGGCCCTGCAGGCCAGGACGCGCATGAAGCAAGAGGCCGAGCGCAAGCGCCTCATGGCCTTCGTCGAGCGTTTCCGCGCAAAGGCATCGAAGGCGCGACAGGCGCAGTCGCGCCTGAAGCGGCTGGAGAAGATGGAGCCGATCGCCCCGGTCGCCGAGGAGGAGTCCCTGCCCTTCGACCTGCCCGGCCCGGCGCGGCCCCTGTCCCCTCCCCTCGTCGCCATGGAGGGCGTCGGCGTCGGCTACGACGGGCGCCTGGTACTGGACCGGCTCAACCTCACCATCCTGCCGGACGACCGCATCGCGCTACTCGGCCCCAACGGCAACGGCAAGTCGACCTTCGCCAAGCTGCTGTCCGGCCGCCTGAAACCCATGAAGGGCGAGCTGCGCCATTCACCGAAGCTGACGACGGCCTATTTCGCCCAGCACCAGCTCGACGAACTCATTCCGCACGAAACGCCGGTGCAGCATGTCGCAAGGCTGATGCCGGACGCGCCGGAGGCGCACCAGCGCGCCCGCGCCGCGCGCATGGGCTTTCCCGGCGCCAAGGCCGACACGCCGGTCGCCAACCTCTCCGGCGGGGAGAAGGCGCGGCTGCTCATGGGCCTCGCCGCCTTTGCGGGGCCGCATCTGCTCATCCTCGACGAGCCGACCAACCACCTCGACATCGACAGCCGTCAGATGCTGATGGAGGCCATCAACGACTACGACGGGGCGGTGCTGCTCATCAGCCACGACCGCTTCCTGGTCGAAGCCTGCGCCGACCGGCTCTGGCTTGTCGCGAACGGAACGGTCAGGCCTTACGACGGCGATCTCGACGACTACCGCCGCATGGTGCTATCCGCCCCCGGAACCGGCGGACGCAGCGAGGGCGCCGGTGGAGAGAAGGCAGAGCGACGGCGCGAGTCGGCGCAGAAGCGCATCGCGCTCGGCCCCCTGCGCAAGCGCATCGAGGCGCTGGAGGCGCGGATGGAGAAGCTCTCGACTGCCATCGCCAAGGTCGACGCCGCTCTGGCCGAGCCCGACACCTTCAGGAAGAACCCGGAGAAGGCGGCCGAGCTGGCGCGCATGCGCGCCGAAGCGGCGGAAGCCTTGGCGAAGGCGGAGGAGGAATGGCTCTCGGCCTCGGCCGAGATGGAGGCCGCGACCGCGACGTGAGCTGTCGCTATTCATGAAACGAGAATGGGGGTGGGGTCCCTGAAAGGGATTTTCTTCCCCACCCATTCCGGTCTTATAGCACCGGCGGCCCTTCCCGAGGGTGGGAAGGGTCTGAGATGGACCACCCTCAGCGGGCGCCCACCGTCATAAGTTAACGCCATCCGAAGCGGATTCAAAGAGTTTTCCACAGGGCTGCGCGATCCACAGGGATCGCGCAGCTCATGCGGCCACTCTGCGGCTCGCCGCAGTTGTTCCGCGGGAACACAGCCCTCCGCGACAACGTTTCGGCACTGCCCGCAGCGCCTGCGGGAGGCCGGCATCAAGGCCGGGAAAGCGCCCCTTTCCCACCGCACGGCACCGGCCGGAGCTCCGGCCAGGCCGGCGCAAGACGAGCGGGAGGCAGCCCATGGCGTTGAAGCGGATGGACAATGTCGGGATCGTCGTGGAGGACCTTGCGGCGGCGATCGACTTCTTTCGCGAACTCGGCCTGACCCTCGAAGGACGGGCCATGATTGAGGGAGCCTGGGCGGGAAGGGTCACCGGCCTCGGCGACCAGCGCGTGGAGATCGCCATGATGCGCACGCCGGACGGCCACGGCGGGCTTGAGCTCTCCCGCTTCCTCGCGCCAGCGGTTGTCGCGGACCACAGGAACGCCCCGGTCAACGCCCTGGGCTATCTGCGCGTCATGTTCGCGGTGGACGACCTCGACGAGACGCTCGCGAGGCTGGGCCGCCACGGCGCGCAGCTCGTCGGCGAGGTCGTCCGCTACGAGGACGCCTATCGCCTCTGCTACATCCGGGGGCCGGAAGGGCTCCTCATCGGCCTCGCCGAGGAGCTCGGCTGATCCGCCGGCCCGTTACGACGCGACGCAGGGCCCCTTATTCCACGATCCGCGTCAGGCGGTTGTCGGTGAAGAGGTAGAGCTTCTTGCCGGTGGCCTCCTGGTAGAGCACCTGCACCTCGCGCTGGCCCTTGCCGCTTTCACCGATGAGCACGTCAGTCGGCTGGCCCTTGATCGCGACGAGGGCGCATTCGGTCATCCCGAGGGCGATGTCGGCCGGCCCGCCTGCAGCCGGGTTGAGGCTGACGTCCGCCGTGCAGCGCCCGTCCGGCCCAAGCACAGGCTCGCTGGTACCCGCATGGACAGTGACGGAGCTGTCGTTGACGAAAGCGGTGCCGGCCACGTCGGCGGTGCAGGCGCCGATCAGAAGGGCGGTGGCGCAGACGAGTGCGCTCTTCATCATCATCGTGCTGTCATCCTCTCCTACTTCACCCGTTCATAGAGTGGACGCACGGCCTCCTTCAGGGCGCGGCGCGAAGTGTCGCGCGTGTAGAACATATGGCCGCCTGGCAACACCTCGAGCCCGACTCGCGCACCGTCGCTGCCGAGCGCCGGCAGCTGGTCGAGCGCCAGCTTGGAGGAGAAATAGGGCGTCACGAGATCCGTGAAGCCATGCACGACGAGTGCCTGGGCCTTCCCGTCGAGGGCCAGCACGGCCGCAAGGTCGCTGAGCACCTCGGGCTGCCGGCGGCCGGAGCCCCAGTTCCAGCGGCCGCTGACTTCCCGGTTGAGCAGGTGATAGCGCGCATCGACCCTGTAGCCGAGCGCGCGGGCGAGGTAGTCGACGCTCGCGCTCGTGAGCGGCGCGACGGAACCGTCGAGCACCGGATCGTCAAACTCCGACCGCGCGGCGAAGGGGTCGGGATCGAGAGCCGTGACGTTGCCGTCGTAATAGCTGCCCACCCGCTCCCGGTCGCGGTGCAGCTCGCGCACAAAGCTCGTCAGGTCCACCCTGCCGGCGAACCTGCGTACCAGGGCTTCATCGAGGCCGGTGAGGCGAGTGACATCGGCGATGAGTCGCTCCCTCGCCTTCCTGTCGCGCGGCCCTAGCAGGAAATCGGTAAGGAACGGCCCTTCCGCATAGCGCTCTGCCTCGGCAAGCTGCGCGCGGCTGGTGACGGTCTTGCCTGCCCGCTCCAGCGCCGTGGCCGCGAAGGACGGCAGCCGCGCGGCGGGGGCGAGCGGCGAGACCGGCCCATCCTCGATGAGAGCGAAGTCGAGAACCGGCGAGATCATCACGAGCGTGCCGACGCCGACGCCGAAGCGCGTCTGCAGCGCACGGGCCAGCTTCGGCACGCGGAAGCCGCCGTAGCTCTCGCCCACCAGTGCCTTGGGCGACGCGAGCCGGTCGTAGCGGTTAAGGAAGCGCCAGACGAAGCTGCCGAGCGCGGAGATGTCGCCTTCCACCGACCAGTAGCGGCGGCGCACCTCGGCATCATCCGTCAGGAAGCGGCTGAAGCCGGTGCCGACCGGATCGACGAAGACGAGATCGGTGAAGGCGAGCCAGCTCTCCTCATTGTCGCTCAGCACCGGCGGGCTCGACGGCACCTCGCCCTCATTGCCGAAGGAGAGCCGCTTGGGGCCGAGGGCCCCGAGGTGCAGATAGGCCGACGCCGCACCGGGGCCGCCGTTGAAGGCGAAGGTGATCGGCCGCTGCTGCGGATCGGCCCCTTTCCTGAAATAGGCGACGAAGGCGATGTCGGCCTCTGCGCGGCCGTTGGCACCCTCCAGCACGATGCTGCCGGCGATGGCCTGGTACTCGATCGTCTCACCGCCGATCGTGATCTGGTGTTCTGTGGTGACGGCCGGCGGCAGCCGCCGGGATTCGGCCTGCTCGCGGCGGGCGCCGCGGCGCGCCTGGCCGGCCTCGTCGCTCGCCGGAGCGGAGACCGCTGGGGCAGGCTCGCTCTCTTCCTGCGCAGCGAGCGGCGCAGCGAGGCCGAGAGGGAGAAACAAAGCGACCAGGAGGAGGAAAGTGGCTCGTTTCGACATGGCTCCATCCGGCTGACACGTCGGAAGACGGTGTTCCGACGCTGTTGAGGCCGGCACCGTGCAGGCGGCAGCGGCCGGGTGGCAGTGGTGCGCCGGTTCCATGGCTGGAGGAAGGCCGATCAGGCCTTCTTGATCCAGCGACCGGCCTCGTCCTGCTGCCAGTAGGTGGCGGCGAGGCCCATCTCGCGCGCCCGCTTCCACTCCTCGCGCGCCGCGACCAGGGCCTCCGCGTCGTTGCCGTCGAACATCAGCACGATGCGCTCGTAGCCATCCACGCTATCCGGCAGGCGCGCCGAGGCGGCGAGGAAGCGCACCTGCGCACCGTTGGGATTGTGCCGCCCGGTGGTGAGAAGGACGGGCTGGCTCGCCGCATCCCCCTCCTTCTCCGTGCCGTGCGGCAGGAAGCTCTCCTCCGAGAACGTCCACAGGTGATCGTCGAGCGCCGCGAGACGCTCCTCGTCAGGCACCTCGACGACGACACGCCAGCCACGCTCGAGGCTCCTCGTGATGAGCACCGGCAGCACCGCCTCGAGCGGCTGGCGCTGCAGATGGTAGAAGAGCACCTCGGCCATGGCCTTTCCGGTCAGCTCTCGTAGTGATCCTTCACCAGCCGGTCGAGCAGCCGCACGCCCCAGCCCGATCCCCAGCTCTGGTTGATGTCACTCGATGGGGAGGACATGCCCGTTCCGGCAATGTCGAGATGCGCCCACGGCGTGTTGTTGACGAAGCGCTGCAGGAACTGGGCGGCGGTGATGGAGCCGCCGTTGCGCCCGCCGGTGTTCTTCATGTCAGCGAACTTGGAGTCGATGAGCTTGTCGTACTCCGGCGCGAGCGGCATGCGCCACACCTTCTCGCCCGTGGCGCGACCAGCGGCGGCGATGCGCTCGGCAAGCTCGTCGTTGTTGGAGAACAGGCCGGCATGCTCGGTGCCCAGCGCCACGAGGATGGCGCCCGTCAGGGTGGCAAGGTCCACCATGAAGGCGGGGCCGTACTTGTCCTGCACGTGCCAGAGCACGTCCGCAAGCACGAGCCGCCCCTCGGCGTCCGTGTTGACGATCTCGATGGTCTGGCCTGACATCGACGTCACGATGTCGCCCGGACGCTGGGCCCTGCCGTCGGGCATGTTCTCGACGAGGCCGATGGCGCCGATGGCATTGACCTTGGCCTTGCGCGCGGCAAGGGCGTGCATGAGGCCGACGACGCAGGCGGCGCCCGCCATGTCGCCCTTCATGTCCTCCATGTTCTGTGCGGGTTTGATGGAAATGCCGCCCGTGTCGAAGGTGACGCCCTTGCCGACGAAGGCGATGGGCTTCACATCGTCCCGCGCGCCGTTCCAGCGCATGATGACGACCCGGCTCTCGTTGTGCGAGCCCTGCCCGACGCCGAGCAGCGCCCGCATGCCGAGCTTCTTCAGGGCCTTCTCGTCGAGGATCTCGACATCGACGCCAAGCCTGGAGAGCTCCGCCGCGCGTTCCGCAAAGGCGGCAGGGTAGAGCACGTTCGGCGGCTCGTTGACGAGGTCACGGGCGAGGAAGACGCCATCAGCCACCGCAGCGCGGGACTTCCAGGCGCGCTTGGCGGCCGCCGGATCGGAAACGTGGATGGTGACCCGCGCCGGCGCACCGCCGTTGTCATCGTCCTTCTTCTTCGTCTTGTAGCGGTCGAACCGGTAGGAGCGCAGGAGAACGCCGAGGGCGAAATCGGCGGCGTTCTCGGCTGAGGCGGCCTCGCCCGGCGCCTCGAAGAGCACGTGCGCATGGCCGCCGGCGGACAGCCGGGCGCAGACGGCGCCGCCGAGGGCCGTCCAGTCGAGCCTGGCGCGCTCCTCGCCCTCGCCGAGACCGGCGACGATCAGCCGGTCGGCGGCAAGGCCGCCTGGGGCAATAAGCACCAACACGCTTTTTGCCTTGCCCTTGAAACGCTCAAGCTCGGCCGCGCGGGCGATGGTCTCGTCGAGCTCGGCCCCGAGAAGGCCGGCCGCAGACGGCGCGCTCTTGCGGTCGGCCCCCACGAAGACGACGACGTCGCCTCCCTCCGCCGGCTTGTCGTAGGGCTTGAACTCGAGCTTCACGTTGTGCGCCATGTCGTCGTCCCCGTTGCCGTTCTGCGCGTGGCCCGGCATCTGCTGCCACGAATCCGGCCCGTCGTCTGGGCAGATATAGCATGCATGGAGAGCTTGGGCAGGCAGCCGGCCGGAATGACGAGAACGCGAGGCGGCACGTCTTGCCTCTTGCCGAAGCGGTCGCGGCAGATTAGCTCCAAGCGCTGGAAGGCGGACGGGGCGGGGCGCGACCAGGCGGGATAATGGGCCAGATCGAGCGATACATCTTCCGCAATGCGGTCATCGCCTTCATGGCCTGTCTCGTGGCGCTGACGCTCGTGATCTGGGTCACCCAGATCCTGCGGGAGCTCGATCTCGTCACCGGCAAGGGCCAGACATTCGCCATCTTCCTCACGGTGACGATGCTGTCGCTGCCGGCGCTGATCACGATCATCGCACCGGTCGCGCTGTTCATCGCCACACTCTACGTGCTCAACAAGCTCAACAGCGACTCCGAGCTCATCGTCATGAGCGCCGCGGGGATGGCCCCTGGGCGGCTGCTGCGGCCCTTCGCCGTCATCATGCTGGCGGTGAGCATCGTCGTCGCCGCCATGACGCTCTACCTGATGCCGGCAAGCTTCGCCGCGCTGCGCGACCTCATCACGCAGATCCGCGCGGATTTCGTCGCCACGATCGTCAAGGAAGGCCAGTTCACCACCCTCGAATCGGGGTTGACCTTCCATTTCCGCCAGCGTGCCGGCGATGCCCTGCTCGGCATTTTCATGCAGGACCGGCGCGACCCCGAAAAGACGACAATCTATCTCGCCGAGCGCGGCCAGACGGTGGACGTCAACGGCCAGAGCTACCTCATCCTTGAAAAGGGATCAGTGCAGCGGCAGGAGCCGAACAGCCGCGATTCCGCCATCGTCACCTTCGAGCGCTACGCTATCGACCTCTCCAGTTTCGGCGAGAACGGCGGCGAGATCGTCTACAAGCCGCGCGAGCGTTCCACGATGGAACTCCTCTTCCCGAACGAAGAGGAGAACTACTACAAGATGCAGGCGGGGCGGTTCCGCGCCGAGCTGCACGAGCGTTTCGCCGCGCCGCTCTATGCCATCGCCTTCACGCTGATCGCCTTCGCCGCGCTGGGCGAGCCGCGCACGACGCGCCAGGGCCGCGGCTCGGCCATGGCCGCGGCGCTCGTCGCCGTGGTGCTGGTGCGCATCGCGGGCTTCGCAGCCTCGAGCGCCCTCGTGCGGACGCCGGCGGCGGTGGTGGGCGTCTACGGCGCCCCCATCCTCGGTAGCCTCGGCGCGCTCTTCCTCATCTTCGGCGGGCACAGCCTGAAACGCCGCATGGCGCGTGTGGCCGATTCCGTGGCCGGTTACATCGCCGCCTTCCTGCCGCGGCTGCGGAGGGCCTGACATGATGCTCATCGGCCCGACGCTCACGCGCTATTTCTCCGCCCGCTTCCTCGTCATGATCGCGGGCGTCTTCGGCACGGTCTTTGCCCTCATCTACACGCTCGACTTTGTCGAACTGATGCGCCGTGCAGGCGACGCACAGGGTGCCTCGAGCGGCCTGATGGCGATGCTGTCCCTGCTGCGCACGCCGTCGGTGGCGGAGCAGGTGCTGCCCTTCGCCATGTTGTTCGGCGCCATGGCCGCCCTCCTCAACCTCAGCCGTCGGCTGGAGCTGGTGGTGGCGCGCGCCGCGGGCATCTCCGTCTGGCAGTTCCTGCAGCCGGGGCTGCTCGTGGCCCTCGGCATCGGCATCTTCTCGGTTGCGCTCTACAATCCGCTGTCTGCGCTGATGAAGCAGCAGGCGAGCGCGATCGAGGGCCGCATCTTCGCGACGGCCACCCGCGCCTCTGGCGGACAGGAGATCTGGCTGCGCCAGAACAGCGTCGACGGTCAGGCCATCATCCGCGCCGAGGTCGCTGTGGAGAACACGACCACGCTGGCACGCGTCACCGTCTTCCTCTTCTCGCCAGATGGCGCCTTCCGCGAGCGGATCGAGGCGAACCAGGCAGAATTGAAAGAGGGTTACTGGGATCTTAAGAACGTCCGCATCCTCTCCGTCGATGCGGAGCCGCGCAACCACGACAGCTATCACCTGGCCACGACACTCGACCCCGCGCAGGTGCGGCAGAGCTTCACCTCGCCCGATGCCGTGCCGTTCTGGAGCCTTTCGGGCGTCATCGAGCGCACGGAGCGCGCCGGGCTCGACGCCACGCGCTACCGCCTGCAGCGCGACATGCTGCTGGCGCGGCCGCTTCTCTTCGTCGCCATGGTGCTGGTCGCCGCATCTTTTTCCTTAAGGTTTTTCCGATTTGGTGGTGTGGCGCGGATGGTTCTCGGTGGCGTCGTCGCGGGCTTCGTGCTTTATGTTGCGACCGAAGTCATGAAGGACCTCGGCGCGTCGGGCCTCGTCAGTCCGCCGGTCGCGGCGTGGTTTCCGGCAGTCGTTGGGAGCTTGCTCGGGGTGCTCGCCCTCCTCTATCAGGAGGATGGCTGATGCGCCGCGGGAAAGGCAGGAACCGGCAGGGTGTGGGTATGCGCTCGAGTTACGGCACGGTCGCAGGGCTAGCGATCGCGGCGGCGCTGTGCGTCGGCGCGTCGGAGGCTGCGAACGCGCAGGGCACGCTCAACGATCGCCTCGCCGCCACCACCCAGCAGAGCGGCAACCAGGACGAGCACCTCGTCGTCGAGGCGCGCGAGATCGTCTACGACAACGACAAGAACACCGTTTCGGCTGTCGGCGACGTGCACCTCTACTACCAGGGCCGGGTGCTCGAGGCCGACCGCGTCACCTATGACCGCAACACGCGCCGCGTCTATGCCGAGGGCAATGCGCGCCTGACCGAGACCGACGGCACCGTCGCCACCGGCGAACGGTTTGAGCTGACGGACGACTTCCGCGACGGCTTCATCGATTCGCTGCGCATCGAGACGACGGACAAGACGCGCTTCTCCGCGCCGCGTGCCGAGCGCACCAGCGGCGAATCCACCACCTTCGAGAAGGGCACCTACACGGCCTGCGAGGCGTGCAAGAAGGACCCCTCGCGTCCCCCGTTGTGGCAGGTGAAAGCTGCCAAGATCATCCACAACAACAGCGAGCAGATGATCTACTACGAGGACGCCTCCATCGAGTTCTGGGGTGTGCCTCTCCTCTACATGCCGTATTTCTCGACGCCGGACCCGACGGTGAAGCGCAAGACGGGCTTCCTCGCCCCCCGCTTCGTCACCTCGTCGTCGCTCGGCTACGGCGCGTCGCTGCCGTTCTTCTGGAATCTGGCGCCCAACTACGACCTCACCATCACGCCGACCATCCTCAGCCGCCAGGGCGTCCTCGGCCAGGTGGAGTGGCGGCACCGGCTGATGAACGGCTCCTACAACATCCGCGCGGCCGGCATCTTCCAGCAGGACAAGAAGGCCTTCCTGCCGCCGCCGTTGGGTGCCGGCGACAAGACGTTCCGCGGGTCCATCGAGACGACGGGGCGCTTCGACATCAACCAGCAGTGGAAGTGGGGCTGGGATGTCGCGCTGACGACCGACAAGTGGTTCCTGCAGAACTACAAGATCAAGAGCGAGAGCATCACCTCGACCTACTTCAAGGAATCGACCTCCACGGTCTATCTGACGGGTCGCAGTGATACCGGCTTCTTCGATCTGCGTGGCTACTACTTCCGCTCGCTGTCCTACGAGGACTGGCAGAAGCAGCAGCCTGTCGTGCACCCGGTGCTCGACTACAACAAGCGTCTGCCGGGCCCGAGCTTCCTCGGCGGCGAGGTGACGATCGACGCCAACGTCACCAGCCTGACGCGTGATGCGGCGCAGTACGCGAGCGTGCCAAACGCGCTGTCGACACCCCTGTTCACCACGTCCGGCGGCCGCTCGATCTACTACACCTGTGGCACCTTCACGCCGGCGGACTGCATCGTGCGTGGCGTCGGCGGCACGACGACGCGCGCCTCCGTCGGCCTGTCCTGGCGGCGCAGCTTCATCGACCCGCTGGGCCAGGTGTGGACCCCCTTCGCCGGCCTGCGTGTCGACGCCTACGCGCTCGACATCAACACCACCCGTTACCAGAACGGCGAGATCTCGAACTTCCTCAACCCGAACGAGAATTTCCTCGCCCGGGCGATGCCGACCGTCGGCCTCGAGTACCGCTACCCGCTTATCGCCGCCACCAACGGCCTCGGCACGCACACCATCGAGCCGATCGGCCAGATCTTGGTGCGACCGCGCGAGACGCGGATCGGAGAGCTGCCGAACGAGGACGCGCAGAGCCTCGTCTTCGACGACACCAACCTCTTCGAGTGGAACAAGTTCTCGGGCTACGACCGCGTCGAGGGCGGCGTGCGGGCCAATGTCGGCCTGAAATACGCGCTGACGATGGACAAGGGCGGCTATGCCGACGTCCTCTTCGGCCAGTCTTACCAGCTCGCCGGCCGGAACTCCTATGCCGCCGGCGACATTGCCCATGTCGGCCTCAACTCGGGCCTCGAGACGAAGCGCTCGGACTATGTCGGCCGCATCCACATCGCGCCGAACTCCAGGCTGTCCTTCACCGGCCGCGGCCGCTTCGACGAGCGGGACTTCAGCCTGCGCCGCCTTGAGCTGCAGGCCAATGCGACCCTCGGCCCGGTCACGACCAGAGTGATGTATGCGCGCTACGCGGCCCAGCCGGAGCTCGGCTATCCGACGCGCCGCGAGGGCCTGCTGACCAGCGCCAGACTCAAGGTGTCGGACAACTGGTCGCTGAACGGATCGATCCTGCTCGATCTCGATCGCTACCTGCAGGATCGGCAGAACTCAATCGCGAATCCGCAGATGCCCTATGCCAAGTCCAATCCCTGGACCGTGGCGGGCCTCTCGCTCGGCGCCGTCTACCAGGACGAGTGTACGCTGTTCGGCATCACCTATTCCTCGAGCTACAAGGACGCGGCGACCGGCACGAAGAACCGCGACCAGACGCTCATGTTCCGGCTGGAGCTGCGCACGATCGGCGAGGTCAGCTATCAGCACCAGCTCGAGAATGGCACCTCGCTCACCGACGGGGTGAGCAGCAACTGACATGACAGGCAAGGTCCTCGCGCTGACACAGGGCGATCCCGCGGGCATCGGCCCCGAGATCGCGCTGAGGGCCTGGCTGCGGCGCCGGGAAGCGGCCCTGCCGCCCTTCGCCCTCGTCGGCTCCGGCGCCTTCATGCAGGGCCTTGCCGCCCGGCTCTCGCTCGACGTCCCCGTCGAGGTCGCGACGCCGCAGGATGCCGCCAGCAGGTTCGACAGGGCGCTGCCCGTCATCGAGACGGGTCACGAGGTCGAGGCCGAGCCGGGCGTCCCCTCCCCGCGCTGGGCGGCGGGCATCATCGCCGCCATAGACCTTGCGGTGCGCCTCACCCGGGACGGTGCGTGCACCGCCGTCGTCACCAACCCGATCGCCAAGCACGTCCTCTACGAGGCGGGCTTCGCCCACCCGGGGCATACGGAATACCTGGCCGCCCTCGCGGCCCGGCCCGGCACACCCGCTCCCCATCCGGTGATGATGCTGTGGAGCGAAGATCTCGCCGTTGTGCCCGTTACCGTCCACATACCGCTGGCGGCCGTGCCGGCGGCGCTGACCACGGAGCTGATCGTCGAGACGGGCCGCATCGTCGCCCGCGATCTTTCGGCGCGCTTCGGCATCGCCCGCCCGCGTCTCGCAATCGCCGGGCTCAACCCTCATGCCGGGGAAAAGGGCGCGCTGGGCTCGGAAGACGAGGCCATCATCGCCCCGGCCATCGCCACCCTGCGCGCCGAAGGCTTGGAGGCTGGCGGCCCCTACCCCGCCGACACCATGTTCCACGCCCGGGCGCGGCGCGGTTACGACGCGGCGCTGTGCATGTATCACGATCAGGCCCTCATCCCCATCAAGGCTCTGGCCTTCGACGAGGCGGTGAACGTGACGCTCGGCCTTCCCTTCATCCGCACCTCGCCGGACCACGGCACAGCCTTCGACATCGCGGGCAAGGGCGTGGCCCGAGAGGACAGCCTGTGCGCCGCGCTGCGGCTCGCGGGCCGGCTGGCGGCGGCCAGCCGATGAGCGCCATCGACGACCTGCCGCCGCTGCGCGAGGTGGTGCAGCGCCACGGGCTGATGCCCAAGAAGTCGCTGGGCCAGAACTTCCTCTTCGACCTCAACCTGACCATGCGCATCGCGCGCGCCTCGGGCCCGCTCGAAGGCGTCAGCGTGGTCGAGGTCGGGCCGGGGCCCGGAGGGCTCACCCGCGCCCTCCTCGCCGGTGGCGCGCGGCACGTGCTCGCCATCGAGCGCGACGAGCGCTGCCTGCCGGCGCTTGCCGAGATCGCCGAGCGTTATCCCGGCCGCCTCACGGTGATCAACGCCGATGCGCTCACCCTCGACCCCACGACCCATCTGCCGCCAGGGCCGGCGCGCGTGGTGGCCAACCTGCCCTACAACGTCGGTACCGCCCTCCTCGTCGGCTGGCTCACCACCGAGCCGTGGCCGCCGTGGTGGCAATCCCTGACGCTGATGTTCCAGCGGGAGGTCGCCGAGCGCATCGTGGCCGACGAGCGGCGCCCGAAGGACTATGGCCGCCTGGGCGTGCTGGCCGGCTGGCGGACGCGGGCCTCCATCGCCTTCGACGTCTCCCCCTCCGCCTTCGTGCCGCCGCCGAAGGTGGTCTCTTCAGTGGTACACATCGTGCCGCGGGCGGAGCCCGAACCCTGCCGCCTAGGCGCGCTCGAGGCGGTCACCCAGGCGGCCTTCGGGCAGCGGCGCAAGATGCTGCGTCAGAGCCTGAAGGGGCTCGCTGGCGGCGACACGACCCGGCTCATCGAGGAGGCTGGCCTCGCCCCGACAGCGCGTGCGGAGGATATTCCCGTCGCCGGCTACCTCGCCCTGGCAAGGGTACTCGATCGGCACCTACACCTTTGAGCCTTTGGCCCGCTCTCCGGGGCCATGGTAAAAATCCCTAAAATTCTTCCGAATTCAGCGGGAAGCGGGGCATGAGGGGAGCTGCCGAGGCCATCTTGCGTTGCAACGGGCCCGTCCTTTACGGCCCGCGCCGCCCGTGCGCAGCAGTCCGTGTCATCCCATGACGACGATCGCCACGCCCCTCAGCGCGAGCCGGAGCGAGCGGGCACCCGCCGCCGGCCGCACGGAGAGGGCACAGCTCCTCGCCGTCCAGGTCCTGCGCGCCTTTGCGGCCCTGGCCGTCGTGGTCTTCCACGCCGAGTACGACGCCGAGGTTATCGCGGCGCGCGCCGGGCTGGTGCTCGAGCACAGCGAGCTGCTGCCCTGGATGGCGGGGGTCGATGTCTTCTTCGTCATCTCCGGCTTCATCATGGTCTACACGAGCGAGGAGCTCTTCGGCGTCTCCGGCGCGGCGGGCTTCTTCCTGACGCGGCGCCTGATCCGCATCGTGCCGCTCTACTGGACGGCGACACTCCTCTTCCTCGTCAGCCTAGTGCTGCTGCCGAGCGCACTCAACAAGGCAGCGCCGAACCTCTGGCAGATCGTGGCCTCCTTCCTGTTCATCCCCGTGGAACGAAGCGACGGCCTCATCCGGCCGGTCTTCTCGCTCGGCTGGACGCTGAACTACGAGATGTTCTTTTACGGGCTGTTCGCCGCGGCGCTGTTGCTGCGCCGCGCGGCAGCGGTGGCCACGGTGACCGCCGCCCTTGTCCTTCTCGTTGTCGTGGGCGAGACCCTGCACAGGTTGGGCATACAGCCGCCCACCATCCTCGAATTCTGGAGCGACCCCATCGTGCTCGAATTCGCCTTCGGCATGGGCCTCGCGCTCCTGCGTGCCGACGGCATCAGGCTCACCCTGCCGGCACGCGCCGCGTTCGCCGCTGGCGGCGTGCTGTTGCTGCACCTCGACCTCGCGCGGCCGGATGGGTGGCTCGTCCTGCCTCCGCTCGTCGCCTACGGCGTCCCGGCAGCGCTCCTCGTCGCGGCGGCGGCGCTCGGGCATCAGGCGCAGAACGGGCCGCGGACCGAGCGCCTCATGGCAGCGCTCGGGGATGCGTCATACGCGCTCTATCTGGTGCATCCCTTCGTGCTCAGGCCACTCCGCCTGGCCGTGGTCGCCGCCGGCTTTGCCGGCATCGGCGCGGCCTGGGGCTACGTGGCGCTGGCGCTCGTCGCCTCGGTTGCGGTCGCGCTCGTTGTGCACCGACGCTTCGAGAGGCCGCTGATGCGGGTCCTGCGCCGGTGGACCGGACGGGCCGCCGCGATGCGGATCAGCGCGGCGCCCGGCCCTTCTCCTCACTGAGCAGCTCGTTGACGAAGGCCTCCAGCCCCACGCGGCGCTCGCGCTTCAGGCGCTCGGCGGTGAGGATGGCGACGAGCTCGTTGAAGGCGCACCCGAGATCGTCGTTGACGAGCACGTAGTCGTAGAGCGACCAGCGCGCGATCTCGTCGCGCGCGTTCTGCAGCCGCTGCGCGATGACGTCCTCGGCATCCTCGGCGCGCCGCTCCAGCCGCGCCTTCAGCTCCGCCATGGAGGGCGGCAGGATGAAGCAGGTGACGACGTCGGAGCGCATCTTCTCCACGATCTGCTGTGTGCCCTGCCAGTCGATGTCGAAGACCATGTCGTGGCCGGCGGCGAGGGCCTCCTCCACGGGCCGGCGCGGCGTGCCGTAGAAGTTGCCGTGCACCTCGGCCCATTCGAGCAGGTCGCCCCGGTCGCGCATGAAGAAGAACTGGTCCTTCTCGATGAAATGGTAGTGCACGCCGTCGATCTCCGACGGGCGGCGCTGGCGCGTGGTGACCGAGATGGACAGGCGCAGCCCGAGCTCCGCCTTCTCGATCATGTTGCGCGTGAGCGTCGTCTTGCCGGCACCGGAGGGCGAGGACAGGATGAGGACGAGCCCGCGACGCTCGATCGCGGGGCCGGAGGAAAGCTTGTTCATTCGACGTTCTGGACCTGCTCGCGGAACTGCTCCACCACCGTCTTGAGGTCAAGACCGATGGCCGTCAAGGAGGCATCGCCCGCCTTGGCGCACAACGTGTTCGCCTCCCGCGACAGCTCCTGGGCGAGGAAGTCGAGCCGCCGGCCGATGACGCCGCCCTCGGCCAGCAGTGCGCGCACGCTCTCCACGTGGCTCTTGATACGGTCCAGCTCCTCCCGGATGTCGGCCTTGGCCGCGATGAGCACCGCCTCCTGGTACAGCCGCGTCTCGTCGAGGCGCCGGTCGCTGTCGAGAAGGGCAGCCACCTGCGCGGCGAGACGGGCCTTGATCGCCTCCGGCTGGCGGGCCGGGCAGGCTTCTGCGGCGGCCGCAAGCTCGGCGATGCGGTCGATCTGGGCGGAGAGAACGGCTGCGAGCGCCTCACCCTCGGCGGTTCTCGCGGCGACGAGAGCCTCAAGCGCCCGCGACAGGCCGGCTTCGACATCCGCCGCAAGACGCGCCAGCAACGCCTCGTCGTCGGCATCGTCGATGATCTCCACGACGCCGCGGACGGAGAGCAGCCCGTCGAGCGTCGCCGACGCGATGCCGGCAGGCAGGGTGATCCCCCTGAGCGAATCGATAAGCCCGTTGAGCAGCGCCGTATTGATGCGGGCGACGGGCGTCTGCTCCGCCCGCGCGAGCGAGAGACTGGCATGGCAGGTGCCGCGTCCGAGCGCCTTGCCGATGAGCTGCCGCGCCATCTCGCCCAGCGCCTCGTGGCCGGGGGGCAGCCGCAGGCGCAGGTCGAGCCCGCGGCCGTTGACGGTCTTGATCTCCCAGGCCCAGCGATAAGGCCCCGTATCGCCCGCCTCGCGGGCGAAGCCGGTCATACTGCGAAGGGTCATGATGCCTCGTGAAATGCACATCGGGCCGCCCTGCAGCCCGCCGATGCCTGTCCTGCGGCCAGCTGCCGGGAGCAGAAACACACCGCCGCGCGGCTTATTCGATGAGCTTGCTCGCGTCCGGCACCACCTTGGGCGACGTGAGGTCGAAGGTCTTGTTCCGCAGCGGATCCTTGGGCGTGCCTTCCGAAGCGTCGTAGATCTTCGGTCCGCGCGTGCCAGCGGCGCCCTGCTTCTGCGGATCTCCCGCGGGCGGCGCGCCGCCCTCGTCGGGCTCGACCCGGTCCACGTCGGGTGCGGCGCCGGGGGACGGGCGCCCGGCCTCAATCTTGCGCCAGCGCTGCACATTGCGGTTGTGCTCGTCGAGCGTCTCGGCGAAGGCATGGCCGCCGCTGCCGTCAGCGACGAAATAGAGGTCGTTCGTCTTGCTCGGCCGAGCGGCCGCCTGCAGCGCATCGCGGCCCGGGTTGGCGATCGGGCCCGGCGGCAGGCCGGGGATGACGTAGGTGTTGTAGGGCGTCGGCTGGTTGATCTCGCTGCGCTTGATGCCACGGCCGAGCGTGCCCTTGCCGCCCACGAGACCGTAGACGATCGTGGGGTCGGACTGCAGCTTCATGCCCTTGCGCAGGCGGTTGACGAACACTGCCGCAACCCGCGGCCGCTCGGCCGCAACGCCCGTCTCCTTCTCCACGATGGAGGCGAGGATGACCAGCTCCTCCGGGCTCTTGAGGGGCAGGTCGGGATCGCGGTTGGCCCAGATCTCCTGCACGACGCGCTTCTGGTCCGCCTTCATGCGGTCAATCAGAACCTGGCGCGGCGTGCCGCGAGCGACCTTGTAGGTCTCGGGCAGCAGTGTGCCCTCGGCCGGCACCTCGTTGATCTGGCCTGTGAGCAAGTCGTTTTCCATCAAGCGGGCGACGATCTGCTCGCTCGTCAGGCCTTCCGGCAGGGTGATGGGATGCAGGAGCGTGCGGCCCGAAGCGATGGTGTCCATCACTTCGCGCAGGCTGGCTTGGCGCTTGAAGAGATATTCGCCCGCCTTGAGCTCGTCGTTCTTCCCCGTGAGGTAGAGGCCGAGCACGAAGAGCAGCGGATACTCGATCACGCCTTCCCGTCGCAATGTCTCGGCGACGGTCTGCCCGCCGCCGCGCACGACCACCGCCTTGTCCTCCGCAAGCGGGCCCGGCGCATCGAGCTGCCGCTGCCCGAGATAGACAGCGGCGCCGAAGGCGAGCACGGCGATCATGATGAAGGTGAAGAAGGCGCTGAGCGCGGACAGCAGCCCGCCGCGGCGACGGCGGGAGACACGCGGCGGTGGAGGTGGTGCTACCATTGGCTTGATCGCCTCGCTCGGACTGCGTGGGGCGACGCGCGGCGCCGGGTCCACATTACGCGCCGGATCCTGCACCGACGATGCGTGCTCGTTCTCGCCCATCGGAATCAGGCTGACCCTCCCGCGAAGAACGTGCCTTCGCCCCAACACTAGGATCGATTATGGCGAAAGCACGCCGCCGGACACAACTCAGGCGTCGACCTTGCGAAAAGCAAGTGACGCGTTCGTGCCACCAAAACCGAACGAGTTCGACAGAACGACGTTGATCTCGCGCTGCCGCGCCTTGTGCGGGACGAGATCGATCGCTGTTTCCACCGACGGGTTGTCGAGATTGAGAGTAGGCGGCGCCACCTGGTCACGGATGGCGAGAATGGAGAAGATGGCCTCCACGGCGCCCGCCGCACCCAGCAGATGGCCGATGGCCGACTTGGTCGACGACATGCTGATCTTGCCCGCGGCATCGCCGACGAGCCGCTCCACGGCACGCAGCTCAATCTCGTCGGCCATGGTCGAGGTGCCATGGGCGTTGATGTAGTCGACGTCCGCGGGGGTGATCCCTGCCCGCTTGAGAGCCGCCTTCATGCAGCGGTAGGCGCCATCGCCGTCCTCCGACGGGGCGGTGATATGAAAGGCGTCGCCCGACATGCCGTAGCCGATGACCTCGGCATAGATGCGGGCGCCGCGCGCCTTGGCGTGCTCGTATTCCTCCAGCACGACGATGCCCGCACCCTCGCCCATGACGAAGCCGTCACGGTCGCGGTCATAGGGGCGCGATCCGCGCTTCGGATCGTCGTTGAAGGTCGTGCACAGGGCCCGGCAGGCAGCAAAGCCCGCGAGTGACAGGCGGTTGATGGGCGATTCGGTACCACCGGCGACCATGACGTCGGCATCGCCCAGGGCGATCAGCCGGGCCGCGTCACCGATGGCGTGGGCGCCGGTCGAGCACGCGGTGACGACCGCATGGTTCGGGCCCTTGAGCCCGTGCTCAATCGACACATAGCCCGAGGCCAGATTGATGAGGCGCCCGGGAATGAAGAAGGGAGAAATGCGGCGGGGCCCGCGCTCGTTCAGCAGCAGCGACGCATCGTGGATGCCGCCGATGCCGCCGATGCCAGAGCCGATCAGGACGCCGCTGGCGATCTGATCCTCATAGGAGGTCGGATGCCAGCCGGCGTCGTCGAGGGCCTGCCTCGCGGCAGCCATCGCATAGATGATGAAGGGGTCGACCTTGCGCTGCTCCTTCGGCTCCATCCAGGCGTCGGCGTCGAAGGCGCCCTCGCCCTCGAGTGGAATGGAGCAGGCAATCTGGCAGGGCAGATCCGACACATCAAATGCTTCGACGCGCGAAGCACCGCTTTCGCCAGCCAGCAGCCGGCGCCAGGTTACGTCCACACCGCATCCGAGCGGCGAAACCATCCCGAGGCCGGTGACGACGACACGTCTCATGCAATCACTCTGTCAGCAAGCAAATGCCGGCGCGGCGCACGAAGGCGCCGCACGCAGATCGACAAGGCCCGTTCAGGCCGCGACGTTCTTCTCGAGGAACTTGATCGCGTCGCCGACGGTGACGATCGTCTCGGCGGCGTCGTCCGGAATCTCGACGCTGAACTCCTCCTCGAACGCCATGACGAGCTCGACCGTGTCGAGGCTGTCGGCACCGAGATCGTCGATGAAATTGGCGCTGTCCGTCACCTTCTCGGCGTCGACGCCAAGGTGCTCGACGACGATCTTCTTCACGCGCTCGGCGATATCACTCATCGGTTTGTCCTCAGTTCCACTTGTCGAAGGTCCGGGGATATCAGTCTCACCCACGGATCCGGGAAAACACAACTTCCAGCTTGGGGCCGAGGCGGGGCGGGATCGCTGCCCCTCCCGCACCCAGCCAGCCAGCACGAACCCATGGGTATCGGCGGGCACGGACAGGGTTAGAACGGCTTGTTAACATACTCGGATCGTGAAGGCGAGAGCCCTTGCCGACCCGGGCAGGCGATTCCGGAAGTTGCGATAAGCTATTCAGAACATTGCCATTCCGCCGTTCACATGCAGCGTATGCCCCGTGACATAGGCAGCTTCGTCGGAGGCGAGATAGACGACTGCAGCCGCCACTTCCTCGCTCGTGCCGAGCCGGCCGGCCGGTACGTTGCCGAGGATCGATTCCCGCTGCTTCTCGTTGAGCGCGTCGGTCATGGGGGTCGCGATGAAGCCTGGAGCGACGCAGTTGACGGTGATGCCACGGCTCGCGACCTCGGCGGCGAGGGCCTTCGTCATGCCCACGAGGCCCGCCTTGGCGGCGGCATAGTTGCCCTGGCCGGGATTGCCGGTGGCGCCGACGATGGAGCCGATGCTGATGATGCGCCCGAAGCGGCGGCGCATCATGCCCTTCACCGCCGCGCGCGAGAGGCGGAAGGCGGAGGTGAGGTTGACGGCGAGAACCGCGTCCCACTCCTCGTCCTTCATGCGCATGAAGAGGTTGTCGCGCGTGATGCCGGCATTGTTGACGAGGATGTCGAGCCCGCCCATCGCCTCCTCGGCTGCGGGCACCAGCGCCTCCACCTCGGCCGTGTCGGCGAGGTTGGCCGGCACCACGTGAACCCGCTCGCCCAGCTCAGCGGCGAGCTTGTCGAGCACCTCCCGGCGCGTGCCGGAGAGCACCACCTCGGCGCCGCGCGCGTGCAGCGCCCGGGCGATGGCCCCGCCGATGCCGCCCGTCGCGCCTGTGACGAGCGCCTTGCGACCCTTGAGTTCGAACATGCGACCCTCCGCTGTCAGAGCCCGCGCGACGCCTTGTAGGCAGCGACGTCCTCGGGTGTGCCCACGGCCTGGGCCGAGGCCCCGGCGGCAATGCGCTTGGCAAGGCCCGTCAGCACCTTGCCGGAGCCCAGCTCATAGAATGTATCGACGCCCTGGGCCGCCATGAAGGCGACGCACTCACGCCAGCGCACGGTGCCTGTGACCTGCCGCACGAGGCCCTCGCGGATCTCCTGCGGATCGGTGACGGCGCGCGCATGGACATTGGCGACAAGCGGCACTTTGGGCGCCGCGATGGTGACCTTCGACAGCGCCTCGGCCATCACCTCGGCGGCCGGCTGCATCAGCGAGCAATGGAAGGGGGCGGACACGGGCAGCAGCAGCGCCCGCTTGGCGCCGCGCTGCGGGGCGAGCGCCACCACCCGCTCGACAGCGGCCTTGTGACCGGAGACCACCACCTGCCCGCCGCCGTTGTCGTTGGCGGCCTCGCAGACCTGGCCCTCGGCCGCCTCGGCCGCGACCTTGGCGGCCTCCTCGAATGCCATGCCGAGAATGGCGGCCATGGCACCCTCACCCGCCGGCACGGCCTTCTGCATCGCGTCGCCGCGGATGCGCAGCAGGCGCGCCGTGTCGGCAACGGAGAGGCTGCCCACCGCCGCCAGAGCGGAATATTCACCAAGCGAGTGCCCGGCGACGAAGGCCACGTCGCGCGCGATGTCGAGGCTGGCCTCACTCTCCAGCACGCGCACTACGGCAAGGCTCGCGGCCATGAGGGCGGGCTGCGCGTTCGCCGTCAGCGTCAGCGTCTCCAGCGGCCCTTCCCACATGATCTGCGAGAGCTTCTGGCCGAGGGCCTCGTCGACCTCGTCGAAGACGGCGCGGGCCACCGGAAAGGCGTCGGCGAGAGCCTTGCCCATTCCGACAGCCTGGCTGCCCTGGCCCGGAAAGGTGAAAGCGACTGGCATGCGGCACTCCAACCAAAAACGTCGGCGGGCAGTGCCATTGGTTCTGCCGCGCTGTCAAGCCGCAGTGGCCCCTCCTTGTGGACCGGAGGGGACCTCAACCTGTCCATCTGCCGCCTCGACCCCCTTGAGGAAGGCATGCACGCTCGCCTCCAGCGCATCCGCCTGCTGCGCCAGCCGCGACGACCATTCGCTGACCGCGGCCGCGGCGGCAAGCGCCCGTGCCACCTCGTTTTCGACGCTGCGCATGGAAAGCACGCCGGCCCGTGCCTCGGCCGCGACAGCCTGGGTTTCGGCCGCCATGCGGGCAACGATGCTGTGCTGCTGGCGCGCCGCCTCGGCAACCCCCGTCGCCACGCCGGATACTTCCGCCACCAGGCTGTTCATTGCTCCCACGGACCGCTCGGCCGCTGCGGAAGCCTCCTGGATCTCCTTGATCTTGGCGGAGATCTCGTCAGCGAACCCGGCCGTCTGGGCGGCGAGTCCCTTCACCTCCTGCGCCACAACGGCAAAACCGCGGCCGGCCTCCCCTGCCCGCGCCGCCTCGATGGCGGCATTGAGCGAGAGAAGATTCACCTGGTCGGCTATGGCGTGGATGATGTCCGTCACCTCCTCGATGCGCGCCGCGCGTTCGGCCAGGCTGCGGATCGTCTCGACCGTGTGGCCGATGGCAATCACCGCCTGCTCGGCGACGGCGTCGGACTGGGCGGCACGGTTGGCGATGCCCTCCGTTGACGAGGTGAGATGCTCCACGCCCGCAGCCACCGAAGCCACGTCGTCCGACACGCCGGTGACGGCCACCTCGGCCTCGCGCGCCTTCTGCGAGACGCCGGCCGACATGTTCGTCAGGTCCGACGCCATCGCGTCGAGCAGGCGCACCCCATCGCGCACACTGCTCAGCGTGCGGGAGATGTCGGCCTCGAAGCGCGTGACGAGCGCCTCCAGGCGCTCGGCGCGCTGCCGCGTCATCGCGGCGTTCCTGTTGGCGTTGGCGATAAGCGCGTCGCGCTGGCGCGCATGATCCCGGAACATGGCGAGGGCCTGCGCCACCTCGCCGATCTCGTCCTGCCGGTCCTCGCCGATCACAACGACATCCCGCTCGCCCGCCCGCAGCCGCCGCATGACGTCAATCATGCTCTGCAGCGGACGCGACAGGCCGCGCGCCATGAAGTAGGCGGCAAGGCCGGAGAGGATGACGGTGACGATGAGGGCGAGGACCTGCGCTTGCCGGAGAGCAATGCTCGTTGTCCGCATGGACTGGAGGGTCGTCGTCTCGTGCTGGCCCGCAAGGGCGACCACGCGCTGGGCCACCCCAAGACCGTCGCGCAGATGCTCCGTGAAGGCGGCCTCGGCCGAGCGCCGCGCGGCGGTGTCCGCGATGTGGCGCTCGAAGGCCGTACGGTAGGCCCCGAGATAGGGCATGACCTGATCAGCGAGCCAGCGCTCGTCTGCCGGCACGGCGGCAAGCTCCCGGTTCAGCGCCTCCAGCGCCTGCCGGTGCCAGCCGAGCGCCTCTTGGGAACCTGTCAGCATGTAGTCCTTCTCGTAGCGGCGCACCATCAGGAGGGCGTTCATGACCCGCAGCCGCCACGGCGTGGCATCCTGCGGCGCCTCGGTCCGCAGTCGCCGTTCCATTTCGCCGGCGGCGTCGCGGAAGGTGCCGCGCAGCCCTTGGTCCAGCGTGAAGCCGATACGGTCCTGCGCCGCGACGAGATCGACGAAGCGCTCGCGCATGCGGGCGAGCGCACCGGCGATGGCGCCGACCTCACCACGCAGGACCATTCCGGCGTCGAGCGTGGCGAGGCGGGCGAGCAGGCTCTGGGCGCGCGCCATATGCTCCTCGACCCGGACGAGATCCGCGTCACCCCGGCCCGTGAGCAGCTGCTCGAGGGATAGGTCGACATCCCTGAGCTCGGCCTGGATGACGAGGGCTGTCTGCTCGAGCTGCGCGGCGCGCGACGCCTCCGTCTGCTCCCTTTCGATGGCAATGAGGCCTACAAGCGAAATGGCGGTGACCGCGAGCATGCCGAAGAACGGTACGCCCACCAGCATCATGAGCCGCAGGCGCAGCGATACGCCTGTTCGTCGCATGAACGTCCTCACCTTCGTACGCGCGGCCTCTCCCGGCCATGGGCGAGTGTTCACGCGAGGCCCTTAAAAATGTCGGAAACCCGATCATTAATTTTGCAAATACTCGCTTCGTAGAGAGCCGCCTCGCGACTCGCGTACGTCTGGCTTGCATTGTCCGCCGATGATGCCATGCCTCGTTGGCGCGGAAGACGGTTGGCCTGATTCGTTCGCGCATGATGCGATCTTGCAGCCTGACCTCGAGGAACAATGTGACGGATACGGCTTTCACCCACGAAGTCTTCAACCAGACGCCGCCGTTTACCGACGTCAACCTGGCTGCTCTCGACCAGCCGCTCCTCGATGCACTGAAGAGCGCGGGCGTCGATGCCATCGCCAACGGGCTCCTGTCCTTCGGCGAGAGCTGCGGCGCGGCCGCGCGGCTCGACCTCGGCCGCCTCGCCAACGAGAATCCGCCGCGCCTGCGCACGCATGACGCCCAGGGCCGGCGCGCCGACATCGTCGAGTTTCACCCGGCCTATCACGCGCTGATGGAGGCGGGAGTCGAGGCCGGCCTGCATGCCTCGACCTGGGAGGCTGGCGGCAACGGCCGAAGCCTGCCGGCTGCGAACGGAGCGACCCAGGCCGGCTCCCATGTCGTCCGTGCCGCGCGGCTTTTCATCACGGCGCAGGTTGAGAGCGGCCATCTCTGCCCCCTCACCATGACCCATGCCTCGCTGGCCGCGATCGGGGCGTCGCCGGAGCGGCTGCGCGACTGGTTGCCCATGGTCCGCTCGCGGCACTACGATTTTCGTTTCGTCCCCTTCTGGGAAAAGCGCGGCGTCACCGTCGGCATGGGCATGACGGAGAAGCAGGGCGGCACGGACGTCCGGGCCAACACCACCCGCGCGGAGCCCGTGAGCGGCGACGAATACGAGATCACCGGCCACAAGTGGTTCCTATCGGCGCCGATGTGCGACGCCTTCCTCGTGCTCGCGCAGGCGCCAGGCGGCCTCACCTGCTTCCTGATGCCGCGCTTCCGCCCGGACGGCAACGTCAACGCGCTTCACCTGCAGCGGCTCAAGGACAAGCTGGGCAACCGCTCCAATGCCTCCTCGGAGGTGGAGTTCCACCGGGCCTTCGCCTGGCGCATCGGCGAGGAGGGCAAGGGCGTGCGCACCATCATCGAGATGGTGCAGCTCACCCGGCTCGACTGCGTCGTCGCCTCGGCCGGGCTGATGCGCATGGGGCTGGCGCTCGCCATGCACCACGCCCGCCATCGCTCCGTCATGCAGCGCAAGCTCGTCGACCAGCCGGCGATGGCGGCCGTCCTCGCCGATCTCGCGCTGGAAAGCGAGGCAGCGACAGCCCTCGCCATGCGGCTCGCCGCCAGTTTCGACCTCGCCGCCGAGAACCCGCGCGAGGCGGCGCGGGCGCGCATCCTGACGCCAGCGGCCAAGTTTCTCGTCTGCAAGGCGGCGCCGGCCTTCCTCTACGAGGCCATGGAATGCCTCGGCGGCAACGGCTATGTTGAGGAAAGCCCGATGCCCCGCCTCTACCGCGAGGCGCCGGTCAATGCCATCTGGGAAGGGGCGGGCAACGTCATGGCGCTCGACGTGCTGCGCGCGGCCGAGCGGGATGCAGAGGCGATGGCCTCCGTCCTCGTCACCCTCGGCGAGGAGGTCTCCGGTCTTCCCGGCGCGCGCGAGGCGCTTGCCGACATCGAGGGCCTGCTAGCCGGCAGTGAGCGGGAGCGCAACGCGCGCCGCATTGCCGAGACCCTCGCCCTCATCGCGGCGGCGGGCGCCCTCACCCACGCGGCGCCCCCTGCGATCGCGGAAGCATTCGCGCGGACACGCATCGCGGCCCCGCGGCGCGGCTTCGGCTCCAACGACCTCGCCAGTGCCGGCAGTCTGCTTCTCGGCCGGGCGCTGCCGTTGCTGTAACAGCGGTGGCCTTCCGGCGCGGGCCATGCAAGAACAGACCTGAAGACCGATTGGACGAGAACCTTGGCCCGACGCCTGAAATCCACACACGCCACCCACAGCACCGTCCGCGGTGACGCGCACCTGCCGACGAAGGAGGACATCGCCGCCTTCATCGCCGAATCGCCCGGCAAGATCGGCAAGCGCGAAATCGCGCGTGCCTTCGGCATCGGCGGCGGCCAGCGCATCTGGCTCAAGCGCATGCTGCGCGAGCTGGAGGACGAGGGGGTCATCGATCGGCGCCGCAAGGTGCTGCACAAGGCCGGGCGCCTGCCACCCGTCGTGCTGGCGGACATCACCGGCCGCGACGCGGACGGCGAACTGGTCGCCGAGCCGGCGGAGTGGAGCACGGACGAGGACGGCAAGGCGCCGCGCATCATCATCACCCCTTCACGCAGGCGGCGCGCGGGCGAGCCTGCGCCGGGCGTCGGCGACCGCGCACTGCTGCGTGTCGAACCTGCCCCGGACGAGGGCCCGCAGGTCTACATCGGGCGCATCATCAAGCTCATCGCCAAGCTGAAGGCGCAGGTACTCGGCGTCTATCGCGCCAACCGCGAGCGTGGCGGCGGCTACCTCGTGCCCGTGGACAAGAAGGCGCTCGGGCGCGAGATCATCATTCCCCCCGGCGCCGAGGGCGAGGCTGAGGATGGAGACCTCGTCAGCGTCTCCGTCGCGCATGGTACGCGCCTCGGGCCACCGCAGGCCAAGGTGCGCGAGCGCCTCGGCTCCCTGAAGTCGGAAAAGGCCATCAGCCTTGTCGCCATCCATGCCCACGGCATTCCACATGTCTTCCCGCCGGCCGCCCTGCGGGAGGCGGAGGCGGCGAAGCCCGCCACGCTCGCCGGGCGCGAGGACTGGCGCGCCCTGCCGCTCGTCACCATCGACCCCGCCGACGCCAAGGACCACGACGACGCGGTGCATGCGGAGCCGGACGAGGATCCCGACAATCCGGGCGGCCACATCCTCCACATCGCCATCGCCGACGTCGCCGCCTATGTGCTCCCCGGCTCCGCGCTCGACCGCGAGGCGCTAGAGCGGGGCAACTCGGTCTATTTCCCCGACCGGGTCGTGCCCATGCTGCCCGAGCGCATCTCGAATGACCTGTGCTCGCTGCGCCCGGGCGAGGACCGGCCGGCACTCGCGGTACGCATCGTCATCGACGCCAACGGGCGCAAGAAACGCCACAGCTTCCACCGCGTGCTCATGCGCTCGGCCGCGAAGCTGGCCTATCCCCAGGCGCAGAGGGCCATCGACGGCAAGCCGGACGAGGTGACGGGACCGCTCCTCGAGCCTGTGCTGAAGCCGCTGTGGGCCGCCTACCACGCCCTGGCGCGCGCCCGCGACGCGCGCGAGCCGTTGGCGCTCGACCTGCCCGAGCGCAAGCTCATCCTGAAGGAGGATGGCACGGTCGACCGCGTGCTCGTGCCCGAGCGGCTCGACGCGCACCGGCTGATCGAGGAGTTCATGATCCTCGCCAACGTCTGCGCCGCCGAGACGCTGGAGAAGAGCGACCTCCCCTTCACCTATCGCGTGCACGACGAACCCTCGCTTGAGAAGATGCGTATTCTCGGCGAAGTGCTCGCCTCCATCGGTCTCAAGCTGCCGAAGGGCGGCGCGCTGCACCCGTCGCTCTTCAACCGCATTCTGGCCTCGGTGGAGAAGACGCCGCACCGCGCCTTCATCAACGAGATCGTGCTGCGCTCCCAGGCGCAGGCCGAATATTCGACGGACAACTACGGCCACTTCGGCCTGGCGCTGCGCCGCTATGCCCACTTCACCTCGCCGATCCGCCGCTATGCCGACCTCATCGTGCATCGCTGCCTGATCCGCCACCTCAGGCTGGGCGAGGGCGGCCTTCCGGCCACGATGACCCGGGAAGAGATGGCTGAGATCGCGGCCCGCATCTCGGCGGCGGAGCGGCGCGCCATGGCGGCCGAACGGGAGACGGTCGACCGGCTCATCGCCCACTACATGGCCGATCAGGTGGGGGCCACCTTCGAGGGGCAGATTGCCGGTGTGACGAGCGCCGGGCTGTTCGTGAAGCTCGACCACACTGGTGCCGACGGCTTCGTGCCCGCGGCGACGCTGGGCTCCGACTACTTCCGCTTCGACGAGCGGCAGCATGCCCTCGTCGGCTCCCGCTCGGGCGAGACCTTCCGTCTTGGCGACCGCGTGACCGTGCGTCTCGTCGAGGCCGCGCCCGTGGCCGGCGCGCTGCGTTTTGAGATGCTCAGCGACGGCAAGGCCGGCGCGCGACAGAGCGCCCAATTGCGTGCGCGCGGCCGCAATGCCAAATCCTTCCGGCCCGCCAGGAGCGCCAAGGCGGCCGAGCGGGCGGCGGCACGCAAGGCGGCGCGGCAGAAGGGCGCGCGCAACACCCGGGCGAAACAGGAAACGACATGGCCTTCACGGGACGACTGACGAATGCTTTCGAGGCGCCGCGCGACTGGCGGAGCGCGATGAGGCGCGGCCTCGCCTGCCGCTGCCCGGCCTGCGGCAGTGGCCGGTTGTTCTCGAGCTTCCTCAAGGTGAGGCCCAATTGCGAGGCATGCGGCGAGGACCTGTCGCACCATCGCTCCGACGACCTGCCGCCCTACATCGTCATCACCATCGTCGGGCACGTCATTGGTGGCGCCAACCTCACCTTCGAAAGCTTCGCCGAGTGGCCCATGTGGATGCACATGGCGCTGTGGCCTGTGCTCGCCCTTGCCATGTGCCTCGGCCTCCTGCAACCGGTGAAGGGTGGCGTCGTCGGCTACCAGTGGGCGCTGCGCATGCACGGCTTCGGCGACAACAGGGACGAGGAAGCGCCCCTGCGCGTGGGCGGCAACGAGGGATGACGCGGTGAACGACCTGGCGCGGCATCTGACGACGACGGAACGGCTCAATAACGCGGCGCGTGAGCGGCGCTGGGAGAACCAGCGGCCGAAGGATGCGGCTACTCTCATCATCATCGACCGGCGCCGCCGCACGCCCAAGGTGCTGATGGGCCGGCGCCACGAGGGCCACAAGTTCATGCCGGGCAAGTTCGTCTTTCCCGGCGGGCGCATCGAGGCCGGGGACCGGTCGATGCCCGTGGCCGGGATGCTGCACCCGGCCTCAGAGGCCCGCCTCGTCTCCCGCGTCACGCGGCCCAGCCTCGCCCGTGCGCGGGCGCTGGCCCTGGCCGCGGTGCGCGAGACCTTCGAGGAAACGGGCCTGCTCATCGGCTCGCGCGATTACGGGCCGCCGGAGCACGCGCCGGAGGGGCCCTGGCGGGCCTTCGTCGAGCACGGCGTCTTTCCCGATCTCGAGGCGCTGCAGTTCGTCGCCCGCGCCATCACGCCGCCGCGCCGGCCCAAGCGCTTCGACACGCGCTTCTTCGCCGTGGATGCGACGGCCATCGCGGCCACCGTTCCCGACATCGTCGGCCCGCAGTCGGAGCTGACGGAACTCGTGTGGGTGTCGCTGCCCGATGCCAAGCGCCTTGACCTGCCGACGATCACCCACGTGATCATCGAGGAGCTGGAGGCCCGGATCGCCGCCGGCTTCGCGCACGAGCTGCCCGTGCCGTTCTATTACGAACGCCGCGGGCGCTTCGTGCGCGAGGAGCTCTGAACGGCTGGCCTTGAGCGAAGGGCCCCTCGCCCCCTGCGCCGCATCTGCCTCGCCCTGCCCGAGGCTGAGGAGCGGAAGACCTGGGGCGGGAAGCCACCGTGCACCGCGGCTACCCCCTCACCGCGCCGAAGCGGCTCGCAGCGGGCGTCTGGATCGGCCGACGCATCGCGCTGGCCGCGCCTTCAGGCACGTGGCCTGCCCGCCTCACCCCTTGCACTTGCGGGCCCGCGGGTGTAGGTAGCGCGTTCAATCCGTAACTTCTTGTTGCTTGAGAGGGAGCCCAGCATGGCTCGCGTTACCGTCGAGGATTGCATCGACAAGGTCAACAATCGCTTCGACCTCGTGCTCCTCGCTAGCCATCGTGCCCGCATGATCTCTGCCGGTGCTCCGCTGACGGTCGACCGCGACCGCGACAAGAATCCCGTGGTGGCTCTGCGCGAAATTGCGGAAGAGACCATCTCGCCGGAAGACCTGAAGGAAGACCTCATCCATTCAATGCAGCGCTATGTCGAGGTCGACGAGCCGGAGGCGGATGCCGTGCCCCTCATCGGGACCTCGAGCGGGGACGACAGCGACGTGCAGTTCGACCGCATGAGCGAGGAGGATCTGCTGCGCGGCCTCGAGGGCCTCGTCCCGCCCGCCGACAGCGGCGACGACGACTGATCCATTCGCCGCACCATGGCGGCAGGCTGAAAAGCCCGGCATACAGCCGGGCTTTTTTTGCGGCCGCTGCGGCGTCCTGACATTGCACGGGGCCTTGCGCCTGCGTCCTATCTTCATGATATCTTTCAAAAAATAAGAACAGACCCCGGTCCTCAGCCCATGATGCGGCAGTACGAACTTGTCGAGCGTGTGAAGCGCTACCATCCGGATGCGGACGAGGCCCTGCTCGACCGGGCCTACGTCTATGCCATGCGGGCACACGGCCAGCAGAAGCGCGCCTCGGGAGACCTGTTCTTTTCTCATCCCCTCGAAGTCGCCGCCATCCTCACGGACCTGAAGCTCGACGAATCGACCATCGTCGCAGCCGTCCTGCACGACACGATCGAGGACACGGACGCGACGCGCGAGGAGATCGACAGCATGTTCGGTCCCGAGATCGGCGCGCTCGTCGATGGCCTCACCAAGATCAAGAAGCTCGACTTCGTGTCGAAGAAGGCCAAGCAGGGCGAGAACTTCCGCAAGCTCCTGCTCGCCATCGCCGCCGACGTGCGCGTGCTGCTTGTCAAGCTTGCCGACCGGCTGCACAACATGCGCACCCTCCACTACGTCGCGCCCGAGAAGCGCATTCGCGTGGCGGAGGAAACGCTGGAAATCTATGCCCCCCTCGCCGGGCGCATGGGCATCCAGGAAATGCGCGACGAGCTGGAGGATCTCTCCTTCCGCTATCTGAAGCCGGAAGCCTACGAGACGATCACCCGCCGCCTCGAGGAAGTGGCCCAGCGCAACGGCCCGCTGATCGAGACCATCGAGAAGGACCTGACGGCGCGTCTCGCCGAGCGCGGCATCAGCGCCAAGGTGAGCGGCCGGCGCAAGCGTCCCTACTCGATCTGGCGGAAGATGGAGCGCAAGTCCATCGCCTTCGAGCAGCTCTCGGACATCTTCGGCTTCCGCGTCATCGTCGACACCATCGACGACTGCTACCGTGCGCTCGGCGTGGTGCACACCACCTGGCCGATGGTTCCCGGCCGCTACAAGGACTACATCTCGACGCCGAAGCAGAACGACTACCGCTCCATCCACACAACGGTGATCGGGCCGGGGCACCAGCGCGTCGAGCTGCAGATCCGCACGGCCGAGATGCACGAGATCGCCGAATACGGCATCGCGGCTCACGCGCTCTACAAGGACGGGCGCACCGGCGGCCGCACGCTGATGAGCGAGAGCCGGGCCTACCAGTGGCTGCGGCGCACGGTGGACCTCCTCGCCGAAGGCGACAGCCCGGAGGAGTTTCTCGAGCACACCAAGCTCGAGCTCTTCCACGACCAGGTCTTCTGCTTCACGCCGAAGGGGCGGCTCATCGCGCTGCCGCGCGGCGCGACGCCCATTGATTTCGCCTATGCGGTTCATACCGACATCGGCAACACGGCGGTCGGCGCCAAGATCAACGGCCGGATCGCGCCACTCCTGTCGGAGCTGCAGAACGGCGACGAGGTCGAGATCGTGCGCGCGGAGGGGCAGGTGCCGCCGGCAGCCTGGGAATCGCTGGTTGTCACCGGCAAGGCGCGGGCCGCCATCCGCCGTGCGACGCGCAGCGCCGTGCGGCGCCAATATGCCGGCCTCGGCCGCCAGATCCTGGAACGGGCCTTCGAACGCGCGGGCAAGGCCTTTTCCGACGACAAGCTGAAGGCCGCCCTGCCGCGCCTGGCGCGCCAGTCCATCGACGACGTGCTCGCGGCCGTCGGGCGCGGCGAGATGTTCTCGGGCGATGTCGTGCAGGCCATCTATCCGGAATACCGCGAGGACAGGAAGCCGAGCAGCGACGGCGCCAACGGCACCGGCTGGTTCGACATCAAGGGCGGTGACAACCTGCGCTTCAAGGTGCCGGGCAACAACGAGGAAGGCTCAAGCAAGGCCATCCCCATCCGCGGCCTCAACGGCGATCTGCCGGTGCGCTTCGCGCCGGAGGGAGGCGCCGTGCCGGGCGACCGCATCGTTGGCATCCTGACGCCAGGCGAAGGCATCACGATCTATCCCATCCAGTCGTCGGCACTGGCGGCCTTCGAGGATTCGCCGGACCGCTGGCTGGACGTGCGCTGGGCCGTGGAGGAAGGGAACCGGCAGCGTTTCCCCGCCCGCATCGCCCTCAACACCATCAATGAACCAGGCACGCTCGCCACGGTGGCTCAGGTCATCGCCGAGCACGACGGCAATATCGATAACATCATCATGCGGCGCCGGACGCCGGACTTCACCGACCTGACGATCGACGTCTCGGTGTGGGACCTGAAACACCTCAACGCCATCATCAGCGAGCTTCGCGCGAAACGGGTGGTCAGCAAGGTAACACGCGTCACGGGCTAAAAATTGCCCGCGCTGTTGCACGGGACGCATGACAAGCCTCTGCAACTCGTCTAGTAGATATAGACAAGCTCAAAGCCTAGGCGACTGGGACCACGGCGATAGCCCGACACTGCCGGAAAACGCAGTACCGGCAACTGGCAGGAGAAACGGAACGATTATAAGATCTGTGGCACCGGCGGGTGACCGCGCCCAGTAGAAGCGATATGACACCGCGCCGCACGGAAAGAATTCCCCCTCCCGCCCCGGAGATCCGGAATGACAGCAAAAACTGAACAGTATTAAACCATGCCGCCGCCATCAAACAATCGATGTTGCCACAACCATGAAACACAACAGAAATATTTGATAAATTATCATTGCACTTCTCCATTGATTTATAAATCTGATCATTAAACCTCATCAAATACGGTAGCGCCCCATCCCACCCCCCCTGAGCATGATCCAATGAGCAGCAAGCAGCGTATCGCACTGTTTATCGACGGCGCCAATCTCTACGCAACGACCAAAACACTTGGTTTTGACATTGATTACAAAAGGCTTTTGAAAGAGTTCCAGGAAAAGGGGCGCCTGGTCAGGGCTTTTTATTATACGGCGATGGTCGAGGATCAAGAGTATTCCTCGATCCGTCCTCTCATCGACTGGCTCGACTACAATGGCTATCGCGTTGTGACCAAGCCGACCAAGGAGTTTGTGGACTCCTCGGGGCGCCGCAAGGTCAAGGGCAACATGGACATCGAGCTCGCCATCGATGCGCTGGAGCTCGCCCCCTACATCGACGAGATGGTGCTTTTCTCCGGTGACGGCGATTTCCGCTCGCTCGTGGAAGCCATGCAGCGGCGTGGCGTGCGCGTGTCGGTCGTCTCCACCATCTCGACCCAGCCGCCCATGATCGCGGACGAGTTGCGCCGGCAGGCTGACGAGTTCATCGAGATCATGCAGCTCGAACCGCGCATCGGCCGCGATCCGGCGGAGCGTGCGCAGCGTATGCAGCACGGCGGCTTCGAGGACAATCCGCGCACCGGTCGCGGGCTCGAGCGGCGCTACGGCATCCGACAGGCGCCGCTGCAGAGGGATGACGCCAGCGACGAGGGCTGATACCTCATCGCACATGATCGAGCCTTCGTCAGACTGTCCGCGGTGCCCGCGTCTCGTCGCCTTCCGCGACGAATGGCGGGCGCGTGAGCCGCATTGGCACAACGCCCCCGTCCCCTCCTTCGGGGACATGGAGGCGCGTCTGCTCATCGTGGGGCTGGCACCCGGCCTTCGCGGCGCCAATCGCACGGGGCGGCCGTTCACGGGCGATTATGCGGGCGATCTGCTGTACGAGACACTGTCCGACTTCGGCTTTTCGTCCGGCGTGTTCGCCGCGCGGCCCGACGACGGGCTGCGCCTCGAGGGCGCGCTGCTGACGAACGCCGTACGCTGCGTGCCGCCGGAGAACAAGCCGACCGGCAGCGAGATCGCCACCTGCCGGAACTATCTCGCGGCCACCATCGCCTCGCTGCCGCGGCTGCGCGCCATCCTGGTGCTCGGCCGCATCGCCCACGACAGCACCGTGCGCGCGCTCGGCGCCTCGCCGGCCAGGGTGCCCTTCACACACGGGGCGGCGCACGACATCGGCCGCGTGCGCCTGTTCGACAGCTATCACTGCTCCCGCTACAACACGAACACGGGGCGTCTCACGCGCGACATGTTCCGCGCCGTCTTCACCGACATGAAGGCGTATCTCGACGCCCTCTGACCCGCCTCACATCGACAGGCGGGCATTGCCTGCGAGGATGTCTGCCGCCAACTCCCGGGCCGGTCCGGCTAGCTCACGGCCGGCCGAGGCCAGGACGAACTCCACCTCTTCCAGCTCTGGCAGATGGCGGCCCGTGCGCAACTCCACGAGCCCCCGCGGCAGCATGCTGCGCGGTTGCACGAGGACGCCGAGCCCCGCCACGGCGGCCGCGCGCAGCCCGCCGAGGCTGGCGGAGGTGCAGACGATGCGCCACGGCACATTCGCCCGCTCCAGCGTCTCGATGGCCACCGCCCGCGTGATGCTGGGCGGCGGAAAGGCAATGAGCGGCACTGGCCGCTCCGGCACCACGAGGGCCGGATTGGCCGCGGCCCAGACCAGCGCCTCGCGGCGCACCAGCGTGCCCTGCTCCTGCCCGATGCGCCGCTTGGCGAGCACGAGGTCGAGCTCGCCCGCCTGCAGCATCTCGTTGAGGATGCCGCTCGAGGCGACCGTGATCTCGAGGTCGACGGACGGGTTGCGGCGGGCGAAATCGCTGAGCACCTCGGCAAGACGCGACAGCACAAAATCTTCCGAGGCGCCGAAACGTAGCGTGCCGCGCAGCTCCGCGCCGGCGAAGTAGCGCTCCACCTGCCGGTTGAGGTCCAGGATCTTGCGTGCGAAGCCCAGCATCGCCTCGCCGTCCGGCGTCAGCGCCACGGAATGGGTGTCGCGCGCCACGAGTCGACGGCCGACGGCCTCTTCCAGCCGGCGCACCTGCTGGCTCACTGTCGACTGGCTGATGCCCAGCAGACGTCCGGCGCCGGTGAAGCTGCGCGTTTCGGCAACGGCCACGAACGACCGCAGAAGGGCGGGGTCATACATGGTTATTCCATTTCTGGATGGCTGATATTTGTATCAGCACAATTCCAAATAAAGCGGCCGAGGGCTAGATGTGGCGCCCGGATAGGCAACCAAGGGCGGCGAACATGCGGCGGCTTCTGGCGGACAGGTTCCTTCTGGCGCTTCTCGGCGCCGTCGCCTTGTCGAGCGTTCTGCCCGTCAGCGGTGCACTGGTCGAGCCCTTCAACGTCGTTGCCGACATCACCATCGCGCTTGTCTTCTTCTTGCAGGGCGCGCGCCTGTCACGGGCAACGGTTGTCGCTGGCTTCACGCACTGGCGGCTGCATCTCGTGGTGTTCGCCGCGACCTTCGTGCTCTTTCCCCTTCTCGGACTGGCCGCCGCCCCGCTGGTGCCGGCGCTCCTGAGCCCGGCGCTCTACACGGGCATCCTTTTCCTGTGTGTCCTGCCGTCCACGATCCAGTCGTCGATCGCCTTCACCTCCATCGCACACGGCAACGTGGCCGCCGCCGTCTGCTCGGCCTCGGCCTCCAACATCATCGGCATGTTCCTGACGCCGCTGCTCGTCGGGCTGCTGTTCAGCGCCCGCGGCGGCGGGCCGACGCTCGAGGCCGTCGGCAGCATCCTCCTGCAGCTGCTGCTGCCTTTCGTAATTGGACAGATTCTGCAGCCGAAGATCGGCAAGTGGGTTATCGAGAATCGCCGCGTGCTGGGCCTCGTCGACCGCGGGTCCATCCTGCTCGTGGTCTATCTCGCCTTCAGCCATGCCGTCGTGCAGGGGCTGTGGACCAAGCTCTCGGCCGCGGATCTTGCGGTCATGGTGGGCGTGGACGTGGCGCTGCTTGCCCTGGTGCTCGTCACCACCACCGTCGCTGCCCGGCTCCTCGGCTTCAGCCGCGAGGACGAGATCACCATCGTCTTCTGCGGCTCGAAGAAAAGCCTGGCGAGCGGCGTGCCCATGGCGAATGTGATCTTCTCCGGGCAGGACATCGGTATCATCCTGCTCCCGGTGATGCTCTTCCACCAGATCCAGCTCATGGCCTGCGCGGCGCTGGCTCAGCGCTACGCCGACAGGCGGCTTGCGGAGATGGAGAAGGAGGAAGAGGCCATGCCGGCGCAGGCCTGACGCGCCTCAGTCGTAGGCGATGAATTCGAGCAGCGAGCCGTCCGGGTCACGGAAATAGACGCTGGTGCCGTGGCCCCGCGCACCGAAGCGCTCCACCGGGCCGAGCTCGACGGCGACGCCGTGCGCAGCGAGATGGGCGATCGCCTCCTCGATCGTGCCGTGCCACTCGAAGCACAGGTCACTGTTGCCCGGCATCACCGGCATCCGCGCCCGCGGCTCGCCGATCTGGCCCGGCCCGTGGCAGTTGAGCTGCATGTTGCCGAAGCGGAAGGCGAACCCGTTGCGCACCGGGATCGCCTCGGCGCCGAGCACGTCGCAATAGAACTTGCGCGACACCGACCAGTCGGAGACGTGGATCACGCAATGGTCGAACGAGATGTGCTTCGCCAAGGCCCCCTCCCCCGTCCGAGCGGATTCAGCCCCGCTCGCGCATGACGCGCGCCTTCTCGCGCTCCCAGGAGCGCTTCTTTTCCGTCTCGCGCTTGTCGTGCAGCTTCTTGCCGCGGGCGAGACCCAGCTCCACCTTGGCGCGGCCACGCTCGTTAAAATAGATGCGCAGCGGAATGACCGTGAAGCCCTCGCGCTGCGTGGCGCCGATCAGCTTGTTGATCTGCCGCCGGTGCAGCAGGAGCCGGCGCGGCCGCCGCGTCTCGTGGTTGAAGCGGTTGGCCTGCAGATATTCCGGAATATAGGCGTTGAACAGGAAGAACTCGTTGCCCGCAGGCCCGGCATAGGCCTCGCTGATCGTGGCCTTGCCCTCGCGCAGGGACTTCACCTCCGTGCCCGTCAGCGCGATGCCGGCCTCGATGTTCTCGAGGATCTCGTAGTTGAACCGCGCCTTGCGGTTGTCCGCCACCACGCGTGGCCCTGGCGTCTTGTTGTTCTTCGCTGACACGTTGCTTGTCCCCGTTCGCCACAGCGGCTCTCGCCGCTGCGGCGGACATGGTCATCTCTCAGGCGTTGATCAAGCCCGCGTGCACCATCGCGGCCCGCACCTGGCGCCGGGTCGCCTCCGACACCGGCACGAGCGGCAGGCGCGTCTCCTCGCTCATGTGGCCGAGGACGGACAGGGCGTACTTCACCGGCGAGGGGCTGGTCTCGACGAACAGCGCCGTGTGCAGCGGCATCAGCCGGTCGTGGATGGCGAGCGCCGTCTTGAAGTCGCCTCTGAGGCACGCCTCCTGGAATTCCGCGCACAGCTTGGGGGCCACGTTCGCCGTCACCGAGATGCAGCCGTGGCCGCCGTGGGCCATGAAGCCGAGCGCTGTCGCGTCCTCGCCCGACAGCTGGTTGAACTCGGGGCCGATCGCTTCGCGCTGCAGGCTCACACGCGCCACGTTGCTCGTCGCATCCTTGACACCGGTGATGTTCTTCAGCTCCGCGAGGCGCTTCATGGTGTCGACGCTCATGTCGATCACCGACCGGCCGGGAATGTTGTAGATGAGGATCGGGATGCCGACCGCGTCGTTGATGGCCTTGAAGTGCTGGTAGAGGCCCTCCTGCGTCGGCTTGTTGTAGTAGGGCGTGACGACGAGCAGGCCGTCCGCGCCCGTCTTCTCGGCATGGCGCGCAAGGTCGATGGCCTCGGCGGTGTTGTTCGAGCCGGCGCCGGCGACGACAGGCACCTTGCCCTTCGCCTCCTCGATGCACCAGGCCACCACCTGCTTGTGCTCGTCGTGTGTCAGCGTCGGGCTTTCGCCGGTGGTGCCGACGGGGACGAGACCGTGCGTTCCGTTCTCGATCTGCCATGCGACAAACCCGCGGAAGGCCGCCTCGTCGAGTTTCCCGTCCCTGAACGGCGTCGCAAGCGCTGTCAGTGACCCGGTGAAGAGGCGATGCGTCGTCATTACTGTCGCTCCAAAACGCGGCTGCGTTCGTTGTCCTTGCGGGAATGCGCACGACCGGACGGTCATACGTCTGCCGCAGTCATAACGCTCATTGAGGGAGAGGCAAAGGGGCGCCACCGTTTTCGGCGTCCCAATATCGTTAGCAATTCCTCAATGGAGGGCTGGGACAATCCATAGCCGCGTGGTCGAGGCCGTCATCTTCCCGACGAGGGCGCGATGAAGCCGTTCACACGTTTTCTCGCTGCGAGCACCGCACTCGGGCTCGTCGGCGCGACGCTCCTGACCGCCGCCGCCCAGCGGCCGAGCCGTGCGGCCGTGTTGCCACCGCCGCGCCCGGAAAGCACCGCCACGCTCGTCTCCCTGCCCGCCCCTCCTGCCCGCCCCGGAAGCGAGGAGGCGCCGAGTTCAGCACCCTCGCCGCTGCTGACGCTGGACGAGACCATCAAGCACTATCGCGCCGGCCGCATCGGTGAGGGGGATGCCCTCGCCCGCTCCCTCGACACGCCTGCCGCGCGCACGCTCACCGAATGGGTGGCGCTGCGCCACAACGCCCGTGCGCTCACCTTCGAGCGGATCAACGCCTTCCTCAACCGCAACCCCGGCTGGCCAGGCGAGGATGGCCTGCAACGGGCCGCTGAGCAGGCCCTTCTCGACGAGGCGAAGCCGGCCCGCGTCGTGCGCGGATTCTTCGCAACGCGCGAACCCGTCAGCCCCGAGGGGCAGATCGCCCTCGCCGAGACGCTGGCCGCCGAGGGCCGCGAGAGCGACGCTGCCGAGATTGCCCGGCGCGTCTGGCGTCGCGAGGCCATGAGCGATGCGCTGGAGAAGCGGATCCTCGCCCGCTTCGGGTCCGCCCTGCTGCGCTCCGACCACGAGCGGCGGCTGGAACGGCTGATGTTTGCCGAGCGTCTCGCCGAGGCGCTGCCCGAGGCCAGGGCGCTGGGGCCGGGCCACGAGGCCCTGCTCAAGGCGTTCGGTGCCGCCATGAAGAACCCGGCCGGCGCCGCCAAGCTGCTTGAGGCCGTGCCAGCCGAGCTGCGCAACACACCGGCCTATGTCTTCGCGCGCGCCCGCATGCTGCGCCGGCAGGGCAAGCTGGCGGAGGCGGCGAAGGCCCTCGCGGATGCGCCGCGCGTCGTCGCCTCGCTCGCCGATGGCGACAGCTGGGCGCTGGAGCGGCGTATCCTCGCCCGCGAGCTGCTCGATGCCGGCGACGCGCGCACTGCCTATGCCGTGGCGCGCATCAACGAAGCCGTGAGCGATGCGGCGAAGATCGAGAATGCCTTCTTCGCCGGCTTCATCGCCCTGCGCTTCCTCAACGAGCCGGAGCGGGCGGCGGCGCATTTTGCCGAGGCGGCACCTGCCGCGACCCTGCCGGTCTCCGTCTCGCGCGTCGCCTACTGGCGCGGCCGGGCAGCGGAGGCGGCCGGGCGGCACGAGGAGGCGCAGCGTTTCTACCGGGAGGCCGCGCGGCACGGCACGGCCTATTACGGCCAGCTGGCACGGCACAAGCTGGGCGAGGCAGAAGTGCCGGTGACAGCGCAGGTTTCGCCGAACCCGGCTGCGCGCGCCCGGGCCGAGGCAGACCCGCTCATCGGGGCGCTGCGCCTCGCCTACCGCCTCGGCGACTCCAGCCTCACCGTCCCGCTCCTCGTCCAGGCGGCTCGCACGGCGCCCGACGCAGAAACCTTCGCGCTGCTGGCGGAAATCGCAGCCGAGGCAAACGATGTGCGCGGACGCCTTCTCGTCGGCAAACGGGCGCTCTATGCCGGGCACCCGCTCCATGCGGAGGCCTTCCCGACCGACGGTGTGCCGCCCGTCGACGCGCCAGGGGCTGGCGTCGAGCGCGCCATGGTGCTCGCCATCGCCCGGCAGGAAAGCGCCTTCGAGCCAGGCGCCATCTCGCCCGCCGGTGCCCGGGGGCTGATGCAGCTCATGCCGGCGACGGCTCGCGAGACGGCAAAGCGCGTGGGCCTGCCTTTTGACCTGGGCCGGCTGACGGCGGACCCTGCCTACAACGCAACGCTCGGGGCCGCGCACCTCGGCGAGCTCGTCTCCTTCTGGCGCGGCTCCTACATCCTCACCTTCGCCGCCTACAACGCCGGCCCCGGCAACGTGCGCCGCTGGATCGCCGCCTACGGCGACCCGCGCCAGCCGGGCGTCGACCCGGTGGACTGGGTGGAGCGCATCCCCTTCAACGAGACGCGCAACTACGTGCAGCGGGTGATGGAGAACCTGCAGGTCTACCGCGAACGGGTGGAGGGACGCACGGCCCTCCTCATCGACGAGGACTTGCGCCGGGGCGCTAACTAGATCAGCTTGCGGACGCCGGCCGCGCGCCGGCGCTCCTTGTCCTTGCCGATCTTCACGGACCGCCGGCCTTGCACGCTGCAACCGACACCTACCGGAGCCGTTTCGTCACCGCCCGCGACGGCCTGCGCCTGCACCTGCGCGACTATGCCCCTGCGGGGCCTGCCCGGGCGCTGCCCGTGGTCTGCCTGCCGGGGCTCGCCCGCACCGCGGCCGACTTCCACGCGCTCGCGCTGGATCTTGCCGGCGATGCCCGACGCCCGCGCCGGGTGCTCGCCGTGGACTACCGCGGGCGCGGCGCCTCGGAGCGGGACCGCAACTGGCGCAACTACGACGTGCGCGTCGAGCTCGACGATCTCATGCAGGCGCTTTCGGCGCTCGGCGTGGAGCGCGCCATCTTCATCGGCACCTCGCGCGGCGGCCTCATCACCATGGCTCTTTCGGCCGCCCGCCCGGCCGCCATCGCGGCCGCCGTGCTCAACGACATCGGCCCTGTCATCGAGGCGCGCGGGCTCATGCGCATCCGCAGCTATGTCGGCAAGCTGCCGAGCCCGCGCAGCATCGAGGACGCGGTCGACATCCTGCGGCGCCTGCAGAGCGCGCAGTTCCCGAACCTCAGCGACGCCGACTGGCGAGACATGGCGGCGACGACCTGGCGGCAGGATGCGGACGGGCGCCTGCTGCCGGATTACGACCCCGCCCTGCTCAAGACGCTCGAGCTGCTCGACCTTGAGACGAAGCTGCCGGAGCTGTGGCCGCTGTTCGGCGGTCTCGCCGGGGTGCCGGTGCTCGCCCTGCGCGGCGCGCATTCTGACATCCTGTCGCCCGAGACGCTGGCCCGCATGCGTGCCGCCCACGAGCGGCTGGAGGCGGTGGAGATCCCTGCCCAAGGCCATGCGCCGCTGACGAACCACAAGGACGTCAGGCGCCCCATCCTCTCCTTCATCCGCCGCCTCGACTGAAATCACCCGGAAATGGCAAAGCCCCCGCAGGTGCTGCGAGGGCTTCGGACCATACGCCTGCCGGCGCCTTCCCGGGTCAGAACTCGCGCTGGAACCGCAGGCGCGCTTCCCAGATGTCCTCCGAGCGCTTGACGAAGACCGGAGCGGCGAGGAAACGGTCGACATCGAGCTTCTGGTAGATGACCTCGAGGCCGATATCGAACGCCGAGACCGGCGACCAGATCACATTGGAGCCCACCGTCCAGACCTTGAAATCCGGCACCAGGGTCGCCGCCGAGTAGTCGAGCGCCGTGTAGTTGCCGAAGAGCGACTGGCGGATCGACGGCGTCCAGTAGTGCAGGAAGGCGGCCGTGGCGCCCCAGCCCCTCGTCTTCTTGATGTCGCCGTTGACGATGACGGCTTCGCTGACCGGACCGAAGACCGGGCCGATATTGAAGTCCCCGTAGACGCCGAGATAGGAGGTGGCGCCGTCCGCGTAGGCAGCCTGCAGCCACAGCGTATTACCCGGCGCAATCATGGGCAGATCGAACTTCAGGCCGGCCTGGATGGCATAGCCATATTCTGTGCCGACGCGGCTGCCGAGGGGGCCCGAACCAGGGCCAACGCCGCCGGCGCCGATGCCGATGTCGACTGAATTGAGCTGGTGCAATGCGGCCGACAGCTGTGCCGAACCCCAGTCCTGGTCGACGCGCAGGCTGGCGACGATATCGGGCATGCGCTGCCCGGCCTGGGCGTAGATGAAGCCGTTGAGCGTGTGGGCGCTGCGGTCCTCGAGCGCGAGGGTGGCGGAGAAGCCGTTGCCGAAGGTCGCCGTATAGGCAAGGAGGTTGACCGTCAGGTCCGAGCCGAGGCTGCCGAGGGCGCCGCCGCCGAAGTTGAGGTCGTTGGCGTAGAAGTCGAAGAACGAGGTGGCGCGACCTGCAGTGATGCCCGCCCACTGGATGTAGGCCTTGTCGAGGACGACGCTGGTCGTGTCGCCCGCCGGCCCCGGCTGCCCATTATAGACGCCGGTATCCGCAAAAACGTCGACCTGGATGAAGGCGCGCAGCGTGCCCCAGTCCGTCCCAGTGCGCGCATCGACATTCACGCGGCCGAAGGCGCGGAAGCCGGTGGCGTCATGTGCACGGCCGAGGCCCGGGATGGCCCACAGCGGCTCGAGATAGCGGTATTCGGCGCGGACACGGCCGCCGATCTTGATGCAGGTGTCCGAGCCCGGAATGTAGAAGAAGCCGGCTCCGTGCACGGAACAGACACGAACGTACTCGACCGGCGCGGCCTTCCTCACGGGAAGGTCGGCCGCCATGGCACCGCTGGCGAAAGCAAGCCCAGCGACGCCGCCCAACAGCAGCTGCGATACGAAACGCATTCGTCCCCTCCATCACCCACGTTGCCGGACCGGATGGTCTGCATCCGTGGATGACAGTCTGGCGCAGGCGGAACAGTACTCAAGTAAAAACACCAGAACACGCGGCACCGAGGTGGCCATTTGGACCTGATGTTGCAGGACAACAACGCTGCAGCGATCCGGCACATAAGAATGCATGCATGATGTGCAATGTGCACAAGAAGTAATACGTATGCAGCACATTTATTTGGCAGTCGCAATATCGCCAGACTGCATGGCGCGCGGCGCATCCCGCCAGGCGACGCAGAACCCGCTCTCGGCACCGCAGCACAAAGAAAAACCCCGGCGCTGTCGCGCCGGGGTCTCGATATCATCCTTGCGGGATGAGATCAGAAGTCGCGCTGGAAGCGGATGCGAGCTTCCCAGATGTCGACAGAGCTCTTCGAGACACCGGTCGGCAGAACGACGCGGCCCTTCGGGTCGAGCTTCTGGTAGAGGACCTCGACGCCGATGTCGAAGGCAGAGACCGGCGACCAGATCACATTCGTGCCGACCGTCCAGATCTTGAAGTCGTTGAGAGCGCCGTAGGCGTTGGACACCCGAGCCGAGTAGTCGACAGCCGTGTAGTTACCAAACACGGCCTGACGAACCGACGGCGTCCAGTAGTGCAGCAGGGCGGCGGTCACGCCCCAGCCCTTGGTGCGCTTGATGCTGCCGTCGACGATCGCGCCGTCGACAGCCGTGCCGGTCAGGCCAGCGAACGCGGTCGTCGAGCCGAGACCGAGACGGCCCACAGCGCCGTCGGCGTAGGCAGCCTGCAGCCACAGGGCGTCGCCGGCGGCAAGCATCGGCAGGTTGAACTTCACGCCAGCCTGGATCGCATAGCCATACTCGGTGTCGATACGGCCGCCGAGGTCGTTAGGCACCGATGTGTTCAGCTGCTGCACGACACCCGACAGCTGCGCGGAGCCCCAGCCCTGGTCGACGCGGATGTTGCCGACGATGCTCGGCATGCGCTGGCCGCCGAGAACATCGGCGGTATCACCATCAACCCTGCCAAAAACACTACGAACGACGGCACTGCGGTCCTCAAGCGCGATCGTGGCCGAGAAGCCGTTGCCGAAGGTGGCCGTGTAGGCGAGGACGTTGACCGAGCCGTAATCCGAGCCCAGCGACGCCATGTAGCCCGAGCCGAAGTTCAGAGCCGTGGCGTAGAAGTCGAAGAACGAGCTGATGCGACCAGCCGTGATGCCGGCCCACTGAATGTAGGCCTTGTCAAGGATCACGTCGGTCGTGTCACCCCCAGGACCGAAGCCGTTACGGCCAGCGCCGAGGTAGTTGCCCGTATTGGCCGTCACGTCGACCTGGACGAAGGTGCGCAGCGTGCCCCACTCAGTGGCGGTGCGGGCATCGACGTTGATACGGCCGCGAGCGCGGAAGCCGGTGGCGTCGGACTGACGAGCCGGGCTGGAGAGCTTGTTCTGGGACGTCGGCTCGAGGTAGCGGTACTCAGCGCGGACGCGGCCACCGATCTTGATGCAGGTGTCCGAGCCAGGGATGTAGAAGAAGCCGGCGCCGTGCACCGAGCAAACACGAACGTACTCGACAGGCGCAGCCTTCTTCATGGGAAGATCGGCGGCCTGAGCCCCAGCGGCCGCGGCAAGGCCGGCAACCGATCCGAGGAGAAGGCTCTTGGCGAGCTTCATAGTGACCTCCAAAGTTTCGAGACCCTTCGGGAGCGGTTCTTTTTCCTCAGCCGGCAGAGCCGCCCCTCGGAAATTCCCCTTGTCCCCCAACCTGTCGAGCCTGCCGTCATCCTCGGCATTGCGGCTGAGTATAGCGCCAGGCTCGAATCTGCGGCCGGGTCGCCCCCGAACGCAGAGCCAACATGTCCGACAGCTTCGTTGGGATCAACTGAAACCAATCCCGGTTGTGGCGTTTTCGAGGCGCTGTTGCAGAAACGCCACTTTTTGGACATCCGCCCGGCAAGTTCTTCTGTTTACACATTTTTAACAGATGGCCGAACCCCGCCTTACATCCGCTTCTGGCCCTCGGATACGCTGAATGCGGCCGAGCGCCGACGGGATCGGAACAGCCAAAACCCGTCCACCTCGGGGACGAAGCCGGGATTCGTCGCAACGTCACATGCAGCGCCGAATCCTTGACGCAAAAACCGGGAGCAACGCCCCGCATCGAAGCCGGAGCGCCCGGCCGCCGCATCCGCGCTGCACACGCAACACATAACGGGAGCCACGCCATCGCAATAAGGAACGCGCGAGGGCGCGGCCGCAGGAGCCGTGCGGTGCCCGCTCCTTATAAGATGGCGCAAGCCCCCCCGCCTTGCCTCACACCCAGCCGCCGTCAACGACATATTGCTGGTTGGTGCAGGCGGACGCCTCCTCGGACGCGAAGAAGACGACGACACGGGCGACATCGTCGGGCATCAGCTTGCGCTTCAGGCACTGGCGCTGCATCAGCTCTGCCTCGCCCTCCGGCGTCAGCCATTTCTCGATCTGCCGGCGCGTCATGATCCAGCCCGGCGCGATGGCGTTCACGCGGATGTTGTAGGGGCCGTAGTCACGCGCCAGCGAGCGCGTGAGGCCGAGCACGGCGGACTTGGCGGCCGTGTAGGCGGCCATGCCGCCCTGCCCCACCATCCACGAGACGGAGCCGAAGTTGATGATGACGCCGCCGCCGGCCGCCTTCATGTCCGGCAGCACAGCCTGGGCAGCGAAGAACTGGTGCCTCAGGTTCACGGCGATTCGGTCGTCCCAGTAGTCGGGCGTCACCTCCTCCGTCGGGTGCCGTTCGTCGTGCGCCGCATTGTTGATAAGCACCGTAATGGGGCCGAGCGCCTCGCGGATGCGCGCAACGGCGGCACGCAGGGCCGCGATGTCCGTGAGATCCGCTTCCTCGAAATGGACCTGCGCGCCGGCCCCGGAAAGCTCCGCGACGAGCGCACGCGATTCATCGCCCTTGATATCGATGAAGCCGACCTTCGCCTTCTGCTGCGCGAAGCGGCGCACGATCGCCTCGCCAATGCCCGAGCCGCCGCCAGTGACCAGCACCACCTTGCCAGCAAGATCCGGATAGATCGCCCCCATGGCACGCCTCCCATGAACTTTCGCGTTGGCGCGGCCGGCGCCTTCCGGCCTGCGGCCGCCGTGTCTCCGACGCCGCACAGTAGCGCCCGGCGACAAATGTTCAACGCAATTGACATGCGTACCTCAAAATTTTTGAGGTACACCGCAGAAATGGGTTGCGTGCCGGCACCCGATTGGGCATCGTCACGTCCACGGGAGCCACCATGAAGAGCGGCCCCGCCGGACGGCGCGTATGCCGGCCGCGACCAGGGGAGGAAGAACATTTGGCGCTTCTCGAACTGAGGGGAGTGGGCAAGGATTTCGGCGCCATCCGGGCGCTGAGCGACGTCGATCTTTCCATCGAGCCGGGCGAGGCCGTCGGCCTGATGGGCGACAACGGCGCAGGCAAGTCCACTCTCGTCAAGATCATTGCTGGCAATTTCGCGCCCACGCACGGCAGCATCGCCTTCGACGGGCAGCCGGTGCACTTCACGCGGCCGGTGGATGCGCGCAACGTCGGCATCGAGGTCGTCTACCAGGACCTCGCGCTCGCCGACAACCTGACGGCGGCCGCCAACGTCTTTCTCGGCCGGGAGCTGCGGCGTCGCATCGGGCCCTTCCGCTTCCTTGACCATCGGGCGATGAACCGGCGCGCTAGCGAACTCTTCGCCGAACTGAAATCGGAGACCCGCGCCAGCGACGTCGTGCGCGCCATGTCGGGCGGCCAGCGCCAGGCGGTGGCCATCGCCCGCACGCGCCTGTCGGACGCAAAGCTCGTGCTGATGGACGAGCCGACGGCCGCCATCTCCGTGCGCCAGGTGGCCGAGGTGCTGGACCTCATCCGCCGCCTGAAGGACCACGGCGTCGCCGTCATCCTCATTTCCCACCGTATGCCGGACGTCTTCAGCGTGTGTGATCGGGTCGTCGTGCTGCGGCGCGGCCGCAAGGTGGCCGACAAGCCCGTCGCCGCCTCGAGCCCCGAGGAAGTCACGGCCCTGATCACCGGCGCCAAGGAGGCCGCATGATGGCGAGCGAGACCTCACCGGCGCCGGCGGGCACCATCGAGACGGCGGATTTCGCCAACGTCGGGCGGGCGGCGTGGTGGCAGCGCGGCTTCTTTGCCAGCCAGACCGCCTATGTGGCGGTGGCGCTCGCCGCCATCGTCGTCGTCATGGCGGTACTGAGCCCGGCCTTCCTGTCGCCCGGCAACGTCGCCAACGTCGCCAAGAACTTCTCCTTCATCGGCATCGTGACGCTCGGCATGACGCTCGTCATCGTCACGGGCGGCATCGACCTGTCGGTCGGCTCGGTCATGGCGCTGTCGGCCATTGCCTGTGCCATGGCCATGCAGGCCCTCGCGGGCACCGGCCTCGCCAGCGTCCCCTTCGCCACCATGGCGCTTGCGATCCTCGCCGGGCTCGGCGTCGCGCTGCTCATCGGGCTCGCCAACGGCCTGCTCGTGGCGCGTGTCGGACTGTCGCCCTTCGTGACGACGCTCGGCATGCTGTCGATCGCGCGCGGCCTCGCCTATGCGGTGACGGAGGGGCGCGGGCAGACGCCGTCGGGCCCCGACATCGACGCCTTCTACGCCTTCACGGACGGGACCATCCTCGGTGTGCCGATGGCGGTCATCTACCTTCTGGGCCTCGCCGCCATCCTTGGCATCGTGCTGCACCACACGGCCTTCGGTCGCCACGTCTTCGCGCTCGGCGGCAACGAGAAGGCCGCGGCGCTCACCGGCGTCGCGGTGGAGCGCGTCAAGGTCTGCGTCTACGTGCTGTGCTCGCTGTCGGCCGGCTTCGCCGGCATTCTCATGACCGGCTGGCTCGGCTCGGCGCCCGCCAACCTGGCGACCGGCTACGAGCTCACCATCATCGCCGCGGCGGTCATCGGCGGGGCGAACCTCGCCGGTGGCGTCGGCGGGCCGGCGGGCGCCGTCATCGGCGCGCTGCTCATCGAGGTCATCCGCAACGGCCTCGTGCTCGCGGGCATCAACGCCTACTGGCAGATCGTCCTCGTGGGCATGATCATCATCCTCGCCGTGCTGGTGGACCGCCTGCGCAGCGGCCGCACGGCCTGAGGATGCGCCCCCGAACGGGGGCCACCCGTCGTCCGGAGCGGACGTTTCTCCCCGCTCCCGACACCGCCCGGCAGCCGGGCCAAGAAACACAAGCTGGGAAACTCACGCTGAAGAGGGACAGACACGACAGGCCGTGACCCTTCGCTGAAAGAGGGGCGCCCATCACCGAGGAGGAAAACGATGCGAAAGATGCTTCTGGCGGCGGTGGCGCTCGCCGCCCTCGCCCTGCCCGCCGCGGCCGAGACCTATCGCTTCGCCGTGGTGCCCAAGGCCATGAACAACCCGTTCTTCGACCTCGCCCGCGACGGCTGCGTCAAGCGCGCCAAGGAACTGGGCAATGTCGAGTGCATCTACAAGGGACCGGTGGAGCACGAGCCGGCGACGCAGGCCCAGATCATCCAGGACCTCATCGCCCAGGGCGTGGATGGCCTCGCCATCTCCGTCTCGGACGTCGCGGCGGCCACGCGCTCCATCAAGGCGGCCGTGGATGCGGGCATCCCCGTCATCACCTTTGACGCGGATGCGCCCGGCTCCGCCCGCGCAGCCTATATCGGCACCAACAACAAGGACTTCGGCCGGGCGCTTGGCGAAATGCTGCTTGAGATGCGTCCAGAGGGCGGCAAGTTCGCCATGATCTCCGGCGGCCCGGCCGCCAAGAACCTCGCCGAGCGCGTGGAGGGCGTGCGCGAGGCGCTGAAGGGTTCGAAGTGGGAAGAAATCTCCGGCTCGCCGCTGTTCTGCAACGACGACATCGCGCTCGGCGTGCAGCAGATGCAGGACCTCAAGACCGCCAACCCCGATCTGGCGGCCATCGTGCCGGTCGGCGGCTGGCCGATGTTCGCGCCCGAGGGCTTCAAGAGCTTCGCCTCGAAGTACAAGAAGGACCTCGAGGACGGCAAGTTCACGCTCGTCGTCGCCGACACGCTGAGAGTGCAGCTTGAGCTGCTCAAGGAGGGCTATGCCAACGGCCTCGTCGGCCAGCGGCCCTTCGAGATGGGCGAGAAGGCCATGGACGCCCTGCTGGCGCTCAAGAAGGGCGAGAAGGTCGAGGAGATCATCTACACCGGCCTCGACCGCGTCACCCCCGCCAATGTCGACGAGCTGCTGAAGTAGGCCCGAGGCCGGGGTCCGCAAACGCTCCCGGCGCCGGTGCGCCGGGGGCCCGCAGCCAGGCAACGAACGAACCGGGGAGGTTCAATCCATGAAGCGCTTTTCAACGACGCGCACCATCGTGACGCACTGCCTCGCCACCGCCGCGCTCGCCGCGGGCGTGTCGCTGCTGTCGCTGGCCGCCCATGCCCAGTCGGGCGTGCTCGAGCGTGCGGTGGGCGGCTATTCCTTCGACGAGGCCGCCAAGGAGGCGCCGGAGACCAAGGACTTCAACTCCAAGGACGGCAAGCTCACGTTCGCCATCGTCACCCACACGGCCGGCAACGGCTTCTTCGACCCGACCTATGTCGGCGCCAAGGTGGCGGCCAACGCCTTCGGCATCAACCTCTTGATGCTCGGTTCGGAAGCGCCGGTCGACGACATTCCGCGCGAGATCCAGATCCTCAACCAGATCATCAACGACCCGACCATCGACGGCGTCATCATGACGACGCCGCAGTCCGGCGCCTACGACGACATCGTCAAGAAGCTGATGGAACGGGGCATCCCAGTCGCCACCACCAACTCGCACGACCCCAACCTGTTCAACCGCTCGCAGATCTCGCACACTGGGCAGGATGCCTCGGCGGCCGCGATCGGCGGAGAGGCGCTCGTCAAGTGCCTGCTCGACAAGGGGGTGCAGGGCGGCTCCATCATCTTCCCGTCCACCACCACGCTTGGCAACGTGGAGGTGAACAACCGCATCAAGGCTGCCTTCGAGGCGACCGTCGCAGCCCTCAACGCCGCCGGCAAGCTGAAGGACTTCAAGGTCGACGCCGGGCCGGAGAACATCGGCATCGACGTTGATCCCAACAACATCGTCGGCTCCATCGTGACGCTGATCGAAAGCCGCAAGGACGTGGTGGGCGCTTTCGCCGCCAATGGCTTCGTGACGCCGGCCCTGGGCGACGCCATCAGCCAGCTCAAGCTCAACGACAAGGTCTGCGCCTTCGGCTTCGACCTCGGCCCCAAGCAGCAGGAGCACATCCGCACCGGCGCGCTCACCGGCTCGCTCGGGCAGCAGCCGTTCCTGCAGGGCTTCTGGCCCGTGGCGCAGCTCTACCTGCAGATCGACCGCGGCATCGCGGCAGCCAACCTCGACACGCGCGCCCAGCTCGTGACGAAGGAGACCGTCGACACGGTCGGCAAGCGTTTCGAGAACTGAACCGCCGGCCCGCCGGCGCCTGACCGGTGTCGGCGGGCGGCCAAGGCGACGCGGCCCCAAGCCGCGCAGCGGAACGTGAGGAACATCGGATGGCAATTGCGGCGACAGCCGGCCGCCCGGACACGCCCCGCCCGACACAGCATCTTCCGATGCAGCTCGTAGGCGGCTGGGAGGCGGGCCTGCTGGCCTTCATGGCCCTGCTCTACCTCGTCGGGATCGCCCTCAACCCGACCTTCTTCGGCTCGACCGACGCCATCTCGGCGGTGCTGCGGGACACGGCACGCTATGGCGTCATGGCGGTCGGCATGACCTTCGTCATCGTCAACCGCGATCTTGATCTGTCGGTCGGCTCGACACTGGGGCTCACCGCTGTCGCCTTCTCGATCTTCTTCTCGCCGACGCACTACGGCATGGATGCGGTGCCGGCCGCCCTGCTCTGCCTTGCGCTCGGCCTCGCCATCGGCCTCGTCAACGGCATTCTCGTCGCCATCCTGCGCGTGCCGCCGTTTATCGCCACGCTGACCATGCTGTTCATCGGCCGCGGCCTCGTGCTGGGCCTCACGGGCGGCAAGACCATCGGCTTCGACATCAAGGCGCAGGGCTACTGGCTGTTCGCCATGGGCGAGACCAACGCCCTCGGCTTCAACAACCAGATCCTCGTCTTCCTCGTCTTCGCCGTGGTCGGCGCCGTGGTCCTTGCCAAGACCCGCATCGGCTACGAGACCTATGCCGTCGGCGGCAACGAGCAGGCGGCGCAATATGCGGGCATCAACGTCAAGGCGGTGCGTATCCGCGGCTTCATGATCTCGTCCTTCTGCGCCGCCGTCGCCGGGCTGATGAACGTCACGCAGGACAAGGGCGTGACCTCGCAGTACGGTCAGGGGGCGGAGCTCATCGTCATTGCCGCGGTCATCGTCGGCGGTGCGGCGATCGCCGGCGGGCGCGGGCGCGTCATCGGCGCCTGCCTCGGCGCGGCGCTCGTCGTGCTCATCGACAAGGTGTTACGCGAGGGCATCCCCGTCACGCGCACGATCACCGTGGGCGGCGTGGAAATGGAGGTTCAGGCACTGGCCCAGCTGCCGCCGGGCGCCGTGCCGGCCTTCCTCGGCTTCATCCTTCTCGCGGCCGTGCTGATCGAACCATGGGTGGTGCGCGGCAACGTCTTTGGCCGCCTCAGGGCCTGGCTCACCGGGGCCGAGCCGCCGCCCAGCCTCGACCCGGGCGGCACGGCCATCGTCGGCGTCAAGACCTTTGGCACCGCGAGCGACGCGCGCGCCGTCGGCGCCCGCAGGCTCAGGGCCTTTCTCCACCGGCGGGACGCGGCGGCCATCATTCTCGTCGTCGCACTCTGGCTCGTCGGCATGTGGCTGCGGCCGGACTTCTGGGGCTCGCTCAACAATTCCTTCAACCTGCTGCTCGCCTTCTCGGAGGTTGCGCTCCTGTCGCTCGGGCTCACCTATGTCATTGCCAACGGCGACATCGACCTTTCGGTTGGCTCGGTGCTGGCGCTCTCCGGCGCCATCGCCGCCTACGTGATGAAGGAGCTGGGCGGCGACCCGCTGCTGGCCATCGGCCTCGCGCTCGCTGCCGGCGCGCTCTGCGGCGCCTTCAACGGCTGGCTGACGACGCGCTTCAACATGCCCTCCTTCGTCGCCACGCTCGGCATGTTCTACATCGCGCGCGGGCTTGCGGCCTGGATCGTCTCCGGGCGCCAGCTCTCCGGCTTCCCGGAGCGCTTCAACCTCATCGGCCGCAATCTCTACGAGGTGCTGTCCTATTTCGGCGCGCCGCCGCAGTCCGGACTGTGGCTGGAGGTGACGCGCGCCGTCAGCGTGCAGACGCTCTTCCTCCTCGTCGTCGCGACCATCGCCGGTATCGTCCTCGGCGCGACGCCCTTCGGCCAGAAGGTCTATGCCACGGGCGGCAACGAGCGGGCGGCCAGCTATGCGGGCATTGACACCAAGCGCGTGCGCTTCCTGTCCCTCGTCTTCTCGGGCCTCTGCGCCGGGGCGGCGGGGGTGATCTATGTCGCCTTCTACCGCAGCTTCAACCCGTCCGCCGGCCTGCTGCGCGAGCTCGACGCGATCGCCTCGGTGATCATCGGCGGCGGCTCCATCTTCGGCGGCTACGGCACCATCATCGGCTCGCTCGCGGGGGCGGCCGTCATCACGCTCATCCGTTCGCTGCTGTCGTTGCAGGTGATCCTCGCCAATGGCGCCTCCTTCGTGCTGCCGCAGCACTGGATGAACGTGTTCATCGGCCTCATCCTGCTCATCGCCGTGATCGGCGACATCTGGTTCCGCCAGAACAACATCTTCGGCGAATGGCGCCGCCGCCGACAGGCTGCGGCTGCCGCGCGACTGGAAGCAGGGAGCAAGGGCGCATGACGACGCCGATCATCGAGATGCGCGGCATCATGAAGCGCTTCGGCGCGGTGCAGGCGCTCAACAACGTCAACTTCCGCCTCATGCCGGGCGAGATCCTCGGCCTCGTCGGCGACAATTCCGCCGGCAAGTCGACGCTCATGAAGGTGATGACGGGCGCCTATCAGCGCGACGCGGGCCAGGTGCTCGTCAACGGCGAGGAGACCCACTTCAAGAGCCCGCACGAGAGCCGTGACCGCGGCATCGAGATGATCTACCAGGACTTCGCCCTGTGCGGGAACATGGATGTCGGCCAGAACATCTTCCTCGGCCGCTGGCCGAAGCGCTTCGGCCTCTTCGTCGACCGGGCGCGGATGTACGAGGAGGCGCGGCAGGTGCTGGGCCGCCTCAAGGTGGACGTCAACTCCGTGTTCCAGAAGGTGGAGAGCCTGTCCGGCGGGCGCCAACAGTCGGTCGCCATCGCCCGTGCCATCTCCTTCGAGCCCAAGGTCATCGTCTTCGACGAGCCGACCGCCAATCTCTCCGTGATGGCGACCGAGCGGCTCCTGGAGACGATGGCGGAGCTGAAGCGCCAGGGTGTGGCCCAGGTCATCATCTCGCACCGCCTCACCGACATCTTCGAGGTCGGCGACCGCATCATGGTGCTGAAGCGCGGCGAGAACGTGGGCGACCGCTACATCGCCCACACAACCGAGAAGGAAGTGCTCGAGCTCATCGTCTCCGGCACGCCCGAAACGGCACTGACCGCCGACGAGGCACTTCAGAGGGCCGCGTGAGGCAGCCGGCTGCCGGCCGTCTACGGGATGTTGTCCCGCAGGAAGATGTCGATGCGGATGCGCTCCTGCTCGGGCAGGATGGGCTCGCCCGTGCAGTGGGCGAGCAGCACGCGCGCCGCCGAGCGGGCCTCGTGGCCCGCATCCTGGTTGATGACTGCGTCCATGACGCCGCGGACGAGAAAGCGGCGCGTGTGATCTGTCAGGTCGTGGCCGATGAAGATGACGTCCCGCTCCCGCCCGGCGGCCTCGAGCGCCGCGGCGATGCCCCGGTTGCCGGCGCCGACGTTATAGATGCCCACCAGATCAGGGTGGGCAGCAAGAATTTCCTCGGTCAGCCTGCGGGTAAGCTCGGAATCGTCGCGCCCCTCGCGCAGGGGCAGGGTTTTCAGGTTGGGGAACTCGCCGTTCACCACCTGCATGAAGCCGAACTGGCGCTCGGCATGGTCGCGCAGGGCGAGCGAGCCGGCGATGAGCGCAACGGGCCCCTTGCGGCCTCCCGAGAAACGGCCCATCAGCGTGCCGGCCGTGCGCCCGGCGGCCGTATTGTCGATGCCGACATAACGCAGCCGGCGGGAGGTCGGCGCATCCGACACCAGCGTCACCACGGCCGAGCCGCGGGCGACGAGATCGTCGATGGCAGCCCTGACGCGCGGATGATCGAGCGCGATGACGGCAACGCCGTGGTAGCGCCCTTCGAGCCGCTCGAGCGCCGTGGCGAGCACGTTGGGGTCGAACACATCGACGTGCAGGATGTCGACAAAGGCGCGCTGGGGTGCGAGCCACTCCGCCGTGATGCCCACCTGCTCCTCAAGGTTGCGCATGAAGGTGTTGGTGCCCGTCGGCAGGACGAAGCAGAAGCGGAAGGTCTCCTTGCGCGCCAGCCGCGCGGCGGCGGGATCGGGCCTGTAGCCGAGCTTGGCTATAGCCGCCTGCACTTTTGCTGCCGTCTTCTCGCGCACACCGGGGCGCCGGTTGAGCACACGGTCCACGGTGGCGAGCGAAACGCCCGCTTCCCGCGCCACATCCTCCAGCGTTATCCGTTCCGCTATCGCGCTCATGGCCGAGCCATGTTGCCCTCATTTCTTGAGGTGCGCAACGCAAGATCACCCCGCCGAGGCCTAAAAGCCGGAACCGGCCTGGACATTCAGCAGTCGCTCCACTTCCTCCCGGCTGGGCGCGCCGCGACCGCCGCCGAAGCGGGTGCATTTGATGGCCGCGGTGGCATTTGCGAAACGCACCGCCCGGCGTGGTGCCATCCCCTCCGCGAGCGCCAGCGCAAGCGCCCCATGCCAGACGTCGCCCGCTCCCAGGGTGTCGACGGCCTCCACCGGAAAGGCGGGCTCATGCGCGATCTGCCCGTCCGCCATGAAGAAGACGCCCCCTGCCCCCGTCGTCACGGCGAGCCAGTGATGGGGAAGATCGGCGGCGAGGCGGCGGAGTCCCTCCCGCGGATCCTCGCTCCCGGTCCGTTCCCGCAGCGCCTGGGCGCTGCAGGCAATGTGGGTCGCCGCCTCGAGGACGCCAGGATGATCGGGCGCGCGGTCGACGTCGAACACAGCGGGGATGCCGACGGCACGGGCCAGCGCGAAGACCCGCGCTGCTCCTTCCTGCCAGCGCGTATCGCCCAGCACGGCGGCCGTTCCCGGCGGCAGCGCGGACGGCAGGCGCTCCACCGCGGAGGGATAGCGCGGGTCGGAATAGCTGATCACCGTGCGCTCGCCGGCCGCGTCGACGAGAATCGCCGATACCGGGGAGCGCAGGCCGTCAATTCGCACGACGCCCCTGCAGTCGACGCCCTCGCCCACAAGCGACCTTACGATGTCGTCGCCGACGCGATCATCCCCGAGGCGCGCAATCAGCAGAGCCTTACCGCCGAGACGGGCGATGGCCACGGCCGCATTACCTGCACAGCCGCCCGTCGTCACCGCCACATCGCTGGCACGGTATTTCTCAGGCCGCGTGGGAAGCGCGTCCAACTTATACACATAGTCGAGGGTCGCGATGCCTATGCTGAGGACAGAATGCATTCCAAGGCTCGCTATGAGGCCGCGCGCATGCCAGATTGGCGACACGCGCGATGCCAGCGGGACGGGCATGTGTCAAGCTAGGCCGTGTGGACGGATTTGGCCAAGATGAAGCCTGCGACGAGCGCGACGAAGGAAGCAAAGTTTCGCTTTGTCTTCTCGCAGCGTAGGGCGATGCGCTTGAAGCGTTTGAGCTTGCCGACGGTCT